>Ga0255338_1002213_pt1 | contig 29996 bp, 29 predicted proteins | sample MeOH1_35cm_T4_19_FD_203715 | JGI IMG/M metagenome (GOLD analysis project Ga0255338, IMG submission 203715) | Sandy soil microbial communities from University of British Columbia, Vancouver, Canada - MeOH1_35cm_T4_195 | ecosystem: Engineered > Artificial ecosystem > Sand microcosm > Unclassified ... | reverse complement strand
GCCTGATCTGCGCCCAGCTGCTGCACCTGGAGGCGGAGAACCCCAAGAAAGAGATCCAGATGTACATCAACTCGCCGGGCGGCGTGGTGACGTCGGGCCTCGCGATCTACGACACCATGCAATACATTAAGAGCCCGGTGATCACGCTCTGCCTGGGCATGGCGGCCTCCATGGGCTCGTTCCTGCTGATGGCCGGCGAGAAGGGCAGCCGCATCGCCCTGCCGAACAGCCGGATCATGGTCCACCAGCCGTCGGGCGGCTACTCGGGCAAGGCGCAGGACATCCGCCGCCACGCCGAGGACATCATCAAGACCAAGCGCCGGCTGAACGAGATCTACGCCAAGCACACCGGCCAGCCGATCGAGGTAGTCGAGGAAACCCTCGACCGCGACCACTTCATGACCGCCGAGGAAGCCCGCGACTGGGGCATCGTCGACAACGTCTGGGAACGCCGCGACGGCGACGACTAAGCCTCAGCCGGCTCGAGCTTCGAAGGGCGTTCGCCGGACCGGCGGGCGCCCTTTTTCTTTGCGGTTAGCCGGTTCGGTCCCGCGCCGCCGCCAGCAGCAGCGCGCGGCCCCCCTCGCCGGTGACGTCGATTCGCTCGAAGTCCCGGCCCTCGGCGTCGCGCACGTCGCCGAACAGGCCCTTGGGATCCTCGTGGAAGTGCAGGAAGGCGCGGCCCTTGCGGTAGAAGACGCCGCGGGACTTCTCGACCAGACCGGCGAGCGACCGGAGATCCGCGAGTAGCGGCTCCAGGGCGTCCAGCGCGGCGGGCGAGGCGTGCTTCATGGCTTTCCGGAGAAGACCTTGAAGTAGGGCTCTTCGGCAATCCCGAGCATTTCCGTATCGCCGCTGGTGTCGCCATAGGCGGCCCGCACCCGCAGATCGGGCCCGTACGCGGCCTGCAGCCGCACCACCTTCTCCGGCCCGCGGCAGTTCGGCGCAGCGAAGGCTCCCGTCGCCCGGTCCCGTTCGTCGAAACGTAGCGGCGTGCCCAGCAGGTCGTCGGCGCCCAGGCCGCGCGCGAAGGGCGCCACGACCAGATCCGGTGAGGCGGTGACGATCACCAGCCGCACCCGTTCCTTGCGCCACCGCTTCCAGGCGATCACGGCGTCGGGCCGCAGCAGGCTGCGGGAGTGAAGCCCGGCGAATTCGCGCGCGTCCGCCTCCAGGCGCTCTCGGCTGACGCCGGCGAGGAAGACCTTGGTCGCCGCCGCCTTGATCCGGCCACGGTCGCGGTGAAACAGGTAGGAGAGGGCGGCCGGGACCAGCCTGAGGCCGCCCAGCAGCCAGGCGCCCCTGGGCGTGCGCCATTTGAGGAAGGCCGTGTAGCTGTCCTTGACCGTCAGGGTGCCATCGAAGTCGAAGGCCACCACCGGCGCGTCCGGCGCATCTGCTTCACGCTCTTGTGCCATTTCGGCGCGTTTCCCATTTGGTAAGGCGAGGCGCCCAAGGTCCGGGCTTCGCGCCGCACATTGTCGCTCAGGTCAGCGAAGGCTTGTGATCCCGGCGCGGATCGGGGAATGTCAAGACTTGGACAACCCGCGGCGCGTATCCTGCAGGGCTAGGGCGCTTAGGCCCGGGGCGAGGCCCACCAGTCCATCGGCTGGCTTCGTCGAAAGAGTGAGATGAGACCATGACCAAGGCCGCCAGCGGAGATTCGAAGAGCACTCTGTATTGCTCTTTCTGCGGCAAGAGCCAGCATGAAGTCCGCAAGCTTATCGCGGGCCCGACCGTGTTCATCTGCGATGAATGCGTCGAATTGTGCATGGATATCATTCGCGAAGAGCACAAGATCTCCTTCGTGAAATCCAAGGACGGTGTGCCGACGCCGAAGGAAATCCGCGAAGTCCTCGACGATTACGTGATCGGCCAGGACCACGCCAAGAAAGTCCTCTCGGTTGCGGTCCACAACCACTACAAGCGCCTGAACCACGCGACGAAGAACAACGACGTCGAACTGGGTAAGGCGAACATCCTGCTGATCGGCCCGACGGGCACCGGCAAGACGCTGCTGGCCCAGACACTGGCCCGAATCATCGACGTGCCGTTCACCGTCGCCGACGCGACGACGCTCACCGAAGCCGGTTACGTGGGCGAGGACGTCGAAAATATCATCCTGAAGCTGCTGCAGTCGGCCGACTACAACGTCGAGCGCGCCCAGCGCGGGATCGTCTACATCGACGAAGTCGACAAGATCAGCCGCAAGTCCGACAACCCCTCGATCACCCGCGACGTGTCGGGCGAGGGCGTCCAGCAGGCCCTGCTGAAGATCATGGAGGGCACCGTGGCCTCCGTGCCGCCGCAGGGCGGGCGCAAGCATCCCCAGCAGGAGTTCCTGCAGGTCGACACCACCAACATCCTGTTCATCTGCGGCGGCGCCTTCGCGGGCCTGGAGAAGATCATCTCCGCGCGTGGCCAGGGCACGTCGGTCGGCTTCGGCGCCAAGGTGCAGGATCCGGACGACCGCCGCACCGGCGAGATCTTCCGCCAGGTGGAGCCGGACGACCTGCTTCGCTTCGGCCTGATCCCCGAGTTCATCGGCCGCCTGCCGGTGATCGCCACCCTCGACGATCTGGACGAGAAGGCCTTGGTGAAGATCCTCACCGAGCCGAAGAACGCCTTCGTGAAGCAGTACGTCCGCCTCTTCGAGATGGAGAACGTGGGCCTCACCTTCACCGACGACGCGCTCAACGCCGTGGCCCGCAAGGCCATCCAGCGCAAGACCGGCGCCCGGGGCCTCCGCTCGATCCTCGAAAGCATCCTGCTCGAGACCATGTACGAGCTGCCCACCTACGACGGCGTCGAGGAGGTGGTGGTCAACGCCGAGGTCGTGGAAGGCCGCGCCCAGCCGCTGATCATCTACGCCGAGCGTCGCGACAAGGGCGGCGCAGCCTAGCGGCCGACCCCAACCGATCTGAAGGGCCCCGCAGGACTTCTGCGGGGCCTTTTCGTATCCGCCGCTTGCCGGAATATGATGACCGTCATCTAATAGCGAGATGAGCAAGTCGATCATCGTCATCGGCGCCGGCGACGCCCTGGGCGGGGCCATCGCCAGGCGCTTCGCCCGCGAGGGCTTCGAAGCGGTGATCGTCCGCCGCCACGCCGAGCAACTGGAGCCTCTGGCCGAGGCGATCCGCGCGGAGGGCGGCAAGGCGCACCCCTTCGGCGTCGACGCCCGGCAGGAGGACCAGATGGTCGCCCTGTTCGACCGGGTCGAGGCCGAGATCGCGCCCATCGAGGCCTGCGTCTTCAACATCGGGGCGAACGTGAACTTCCCGGTCGCCGAGACCACCGCGCGGGTCTTCTTCAAGGTCTGGGAGATGGCCTGCTTCTCCGGCTTCCTGGCCGGTCGCGAGGCCGCCAGGCGGATGGCGCCGCGGGGCAGGGGCACGATCATCTTCACGGGGGCCACGGCGTCGGTCCGCGGCGGCAAGGGCTTCGCCGCCTTCGCCTCGGCCAAGCACGGCCTGCGGGCGCTGAGCCAGAGCATGGCCCGCGAACTGGGGCCCCAGGGCGTCCATGTGGCTCACACCATCATCGACGGCGCCATCGACACCGCCTGGATCGCCGAGAACTTCCCCGCCCGCTACGCGCTCAAGGATCAGGACGGCATCCTCAACCCGGAGCACATCGCCGACGCCTACTGGATGCTGCACGCCCAGCCGCGCGACGCCTGGACCCACGAGCTGGACCTGCGGCCCTGGATGGAGAGCTTCTGATGGCCAAGGTTCTGGAGTTCCTCTTCGACGTCGGCAGCCCGGCCAGCTACATCGCCTGGAAGCGCGTGCCCGAGGTGGCGGCGCGGACCGGCGCCACGGTCGAATACAAGCCCTTCCTGCTGGGCGGGGTGTTCAAGGCCACCGGCAACCACTCGCCGGCCGAAATCCCGGCCAAGGGCGCCTGGACCAGCATCGACCTGGCCCGCTTCGCGAAGCGATACGGCGTGCCGTTCGCGCGCAACCCGTTCTTCCCGATCAACACCCTGCACCTCATGCGCGGCGCGGCGGGGCTCCAGGACGATCCACGGTTCATGGCCTATCTGGACGCGGTGTTCGAGGCGATGTGGCGCGATCCGAAGAACCTGGGCGATCCCGCTGAAATGGCTCCGGTTCTGGCGCGGGCCGGCGTGGGCGGCGACGAGTTCATGGGGCTGATCGCGGACGAAGCGACCAAGGCCCGCCTGAGGGCCACGACCGAGGAGGCCATCGCCCGCGGCGCCTTCGGGGCCCCGACCTTCTTCGTCGGTGACGAGATGTTCTTCGGCCAGGACCGCCTCGACTGGGTGGAGGAGGCCCTGGCGAAGTAGCCCTCAGGCCTCGGCCGCCCGCGCCGCTCACGGCTAGACCGCGGTCCCTGGCGCCTTTCGCGTCGCGGGACCACATTGAACCCATGTCCCTGATCCGCGCCCTCGACCATGTCAACATCCGCACCGCCGACCTCGCGGCCACCAAGGCCCTGCTGGTCGACGTGCTGGGCCTGGCCGAGGGCTGGCGGCCGCCGTTCCCGTTCCCCGGCGCCTGGCTCTACGCCGGCGACAAGGATGTCGTGCACCTGGTGCAGGTGGATCGCCCCGCGGCGGCCTCGGACGGCTCCAGCCTGGACCACTTCGCTTTCGACATCACCGACTACGACGAGGCCCTGGCCCGGGTGGAAAAGACCGGCCTCGGCTTCCGCGCCACGACCACGCCCGGGACTTCGGTGAAACAGATCTTCGTCCGCGACCCCAACGGCGTGACCATCGAACTCAACTGGAAGGGCGACCGGCCGCGGGGGTAGGGCGTCCGGAGCGAACCTCCGGACGGTCTGCGAGGGGGTGGTTTGCGGACGTACACATCCAGCCCGCTCCTCTCCCAGGCGCGGCAGCGCCGTGGGAGAGGCTGGGAGAGGGCGGCGCAGGCCTGGGGACAGGCGCTCCGATTGGATCAAGGATCGACCCGGCACCGTCGACACACGCGCGCCTTTCGGGTCCAAGGCTTGGGATGACCAGACCGCCGAGCCGCCCTCACCCAACCTCTTGTATGTTGAGGTTCTGCTAGCTTGGGGTGTCTTCCGGGACGCCCGCCTGACGCTGGCACGTCAGGCGGGCCGTCGGTGGAGGGGCCGTCCGTTACCTCTGAGCCCGTGAGGGCTGCGTGGGAGCAGGGCCGCCGCCGACGTTTCCATGACCCGGATGGTTGCAGGGACTTTGAGGTCCGAAGCCACAAGGAGGGGTCGAGTGGAACACGGTCAGTCTAGCACAAGGGTGGGTGGGATCGACGTCGGCAAGCATCGGCTGGACGTGGCGCGCGAGAAGATCGCAGCTGCCTGGGACGCCGCCGGCGTCTGACCGTGGCCTTCAGGGAGGGAGGCATTCTGAAGGATGCGCTCGCCGACGCCTCCTCTCGCCCATCCCACCCGCTCGTCATGGCCGGGCTTGACCCGGCCATCCACGCGCACGTCCCGGTCCGGAGGGTGGGCAGAACCCCCGGCGCACTGGAATGGATGGCCGGGTCAGGCCCGACCATGACGAGGTGAGGGGGATTGGAGGGTGAACGCGGATGGCGGCGATGGCCTCATCCGCCCTGTCGCTTGGCGGCTCGCGCGCCTATCTCGCGAGGACACCAAGGAAGCATCCATGCGGGCGGCGATCGGTTGGGCGGGGGTATTCGCGGGGCTGGCGCTGGGCGCGGGGGCCCGGGCGGAGGAGGCTTGCGCGTTTCCGGAGCCGCCGCGGGTGATCGAGCAGGCGGGGGCGGCGGACGCGGCGGGCGGGCGGTTGCGGCAGGTGTGGGAGATGGAGGACCGGCCGGTGTGGTGGTCGCGCACCAAGCCCGAGGGGTATGGGGCGTTCGAGGCGAAGGCGGCGGCCAAGGCGGGGGAGACGGACCCCTTGCGGCTGCTGGCGCAGGCGCCCTCGGCGAACAACCGGCGGGTGGCGGCGCGCGCCGCCGACTGGATCGGACCGATCAACTGCCTGGAGATGCTGCTGCAGCAGACGCAGGACCGGCGGGTGGACACCTTCGCCTCGCCGACGGAGTTCATGGCCATCGTGCTGCGCTCGCCGGACGCGCAGCGGCTGCGGGTCTACTATTACACGGTCAACCAGGACGGCATCGGGCGGACCTCGCCGATCTCGGATCTGGCGCTGGCCGACCGGGGCGAGGGCTGGAGCGTGCTGGCGGCGCTGCACAACCACGCCTTCCATCCCGGGACGCCGTCGCTGAACGGGCTGCTGGCGCCGAGCGGGCCCGACGCGCAGTTCCTGGCGAACTTCGCGGCCAGCGCCGGGCTGGCGGAGGCGTGGATCACCAATGGGCTGCACACGGCGAGGATCCCGGCGTCGGCGTTCGGGCGGTTCGAGCGGGACGGGCGGTAGCCGACGCGACGATCCTGGACGCGTGCGGCGGCGAGCCTCCGTCCATGGGTCCTGGCTGAACCCGGAGTGGCGGCGGCGCGGCCTGCGTCGCCCTCTCCCTGCCCTCTCCCCACTCTTCCCCCGGCTCAAGGCCGGGGTCGGGGGGAGAGGACGCGGGGTTCGTTGTTCTTATTTTGTTCTTGACACTCCCTTGGGAATTTGCGAGGGTTCGGTCAGCGTTGATGACTGCGCCCGGCGGCGGGTGGGGGTCTCCGCGGACTTTCCAGACGAACTTCTCGCAAGGGAGTGTGCGATGACGGAAGCGGGCGTGAGCGCGGCTGTGCGCGCGGGTGCGGGGCGTGGGCCGTATGAGATGCGGGGCTATGACCAGAAGGTGGAGGCGGTGGAAGCGGTGTGCCGGCGGATCGAGGCGGGGGTGACCCTGGCCGAGGCCTGCCGATGCCCGACGGCGCCGGCGTGGTCGTCGATGCAATGGTGGCTGGGCCGGTATCCCGAGCTGCGCGCCATGGTGGACGCGGCCCAGGCGATGGCGGCCGAGGCGTTCGGGATACGGCGGCGGGCCTATCACCGCTGGAACCCGAGGGTGGCGGCCGAGGTGCTGAGCCGGATCGAGGACGGGCGGGGGCTGGACGAGGTGTGCGCCGAGCCCGACATGCCGTCCTATTCGACGGTGATGCGCTGGATCAAGGCGCGGCCGGATTACTTCGAAGCCTACATGTTGGCGCGGGAGGTGCAGGCGGACCGGCTGTTCGACCTGGCGTGGCGGATCGCGCTGGAGGCCACCGAGGCGACGACGAAGACGGCGCGGCTGAAGATCCAGACGTTGAAGTGGCGGTGCGCGAAGCTGGCGCCGCGGCGCTATGGGACGATCAAGGCGCAGCCGCCGGAGAATGAGGCGCAGGCGGACGCCGCAGCGACGCCGAAGGCGACGGTGGTCAGCTTCGAAGTGCGCCACTTCGCGGTGACGCCGGACAACCAGGTGGTGGAGACCACCCGGGCGGTGCGGGGCATGTCGCCGGCGCAGAACACGGCGTTCCGGGAGGCGATCCGCGAGGGGCGGATCACCCTGGCGCAGCTGGAGGCGCTGAACGCGGCCGGCGAGCCGGTGAACCGGCGGGGTTAGCGCCGGCGGGCGGGCTAGCCGCGCAGGATCCTGGCCATGGGCTTGCCCTTGGCCAGTTCGTCGATGAGTTTGTCGAGGTAGCGGATCTCGCGCATCAGCGGCTCGGCGACCTCTTCGACGCGGACGCCGCAGACCACGCCCTTGATCTCGGCCCGGGCGGGGTTGAGGGCGGGGGCCTGGGCGAAGAAGTTCTCGAAGTCGGTCTTCGCGGCGATCTGGGCGTCGAGCCCGGCCTGGCTGAAACCGGTCAGCCAGCGGACGATCTCGTCGACCTCGGCCTTCGTGCGCCCCTTGCGCTCCGCCTTGGCGACGTAGAGCGGATAGACGCTGGCGAAGCTATAGAAGCGGGGGTTGGGGGTCGCCATGATCCGGTCCGTTTGGATTTCGCGGGGTCGGTAGGGTTAGCACCCTCCGGCCTTCGACGCAGGCGGGGGAGGCGCGGCTTGACACTGACCGGCGGTCAGTAGTTAATGACTTCGGGTCACTAGTAGGTCGCGCCGATGAACAAGCCCCTGCGGCGACGCCTCCACCCCGAGGCGCGGAAGCTGGAGATCGTGGAGGCGGCCGAACGCCTGCTGCGGGCCGACGGGGCCCGGGTGCGGGTGGAGGACGTGGTCCGCGAGGCGGGCGTCGCGAAGGGCACCTTCTTCCTCTATTTCCCGACCTGGGACGACCTGCTGGACACGGTGCGCCAGCGGCTGATGGCCGAGTTCGACGCCATCTATCCCCTGCCGACCGAGGTGGAGGGGCCGGTGGACTGGCCGGAGGTCCTGGACCGGCTGGCGGCGGCCTTCATCGACTTCGCCAGCTCGCGCCAGGCGATCGGCCAGGTGCTGTTCCACTCGGACTTCGCCGAGCGGCGGCCGCTGGCCAACAACGCCATCGTGCGCCTGGGCGCCATCATCCGCGCGGGCCAGGAAGCCGGCGCCTTCGGGGCGGTCGATCCCGAGTCCACGGCGCGCCTGCTGCACGCGGCGATCGACGAGGCGCCCCGCGCCGTCTCTCGCGGCGGCGACCGCGACGCCATCCTGGCGGCGCTGCAGAACCTGCTGCGGCGCACGCTGGCGCCATGACCTTCGCATCACACCGAGGAGGAGCCTCCCATGAGTGAGAGCCACGTGAACGTCCGCTACATGGTCAGCGACGTGCAGCAGTCGGTCGACTGGTACGTCGGCCACCTGGGTTTCGAGGTGCAGCTCAACGCGGCGCCGGCCTTCGCGTCGGTGGCGCGGGGGCCGCTCCGGCTGCTGCTGAGCGGCCGGGCCGCCTCGGCCGGCCGGCCGATGCCGGATGGGCGGCAGCCCGAGCCCGGCGGGTGGAACCGCTTTCAGCACATCGTCGAGGACATCGCCGCCGAGGTCGAGCGCCTGCGCGGGCGGGGCGTGACGTTCCGCAACGAGATCGTGGTGGGCCCCGGGGGATCGCAGATCCTGGCGGAGGACCCCTCGGGCAATGTGGTGGAACTGTTCCAGCCCGCCGCGCGGGGCTGACCCTTCCCCCACGCCGCGGCGTCCCCATGTGCTGACCGGACGGAGGGCGCGATGCTGGGAATCCTGATCGCAGTGGCGGCGGCGATGCTGTGGAGCGGCCATCCCTCCGGGAGCGGGCGGATGCTGCGCCGATGGCTGGTGGAGCGTCCGGCCGCGTGGCTGTCGCGGGCGAGCTTCGTGCGCGTGGCGTCGGTCGTGCTGGCGCTGATCGCCATCGCGGCGGTGGTCCACCTCTTCGAGGGCGAGGGGCTGCGGCTGGCGGCGACCAGCCTGGCCGAGGGCATGGCCTGGTTCATGGCCTTCGACGTCGCGACCTACATCGAGGCCTATGCGGTGCTGTGGCTGCTGGGGGCGAGCCGCCTCGCGCGCACGGCGCTGGGGGCGGTGCGCGCGCTGAGCGCCCAGGCCGGCGATGCGGCGCGGCGCGCCTGGCGCGGGTGTGTGCGGCAGGTCTCGAACCGCGGGCGGCGTGACGGTCCGCGCGCGCCGCGTGACGAGGACCCCGAGCCAGCGGCCTGGCCCGGCCTGGCGCTGGCGGCCTAGCCGAACACCCGCAGGAACATCGGCGCCAGGTAGAGGGCGATCAGCAGGCCGAGGCCGATGACGACCAGGCGGCCGATCAGCTTCTGGCGGCGCTCGGCCTTGGCGGCCCCAGCGGAGTCGGGGGCGGGATCGGCTTCGGGGGGCGTTGCGGACATGGGCGCCTTCTAGCACCGTTTCAGGTGGGCGGAATGTCGGAGGCCAGGTCTTCCGGGACGCGGGGTTTGCTGGACCAGGCGGCGCCGGCCGCGGCGGCCATGACGGCGCAGATCCCGGCGAGCTGGGCGGGGGCCAGGCGCTCGTGCAGCAGCATGAGGCCGGCCAGGGCGCCGAAGGCCGGCTCCAGGCTGGTGAGCACGGCGAAGGTGCGGGCCGGCATCCGGGGCAGGGCGTACATCTCGAGGCTGAACGGGATCGCGGTGGAGACCAGGGCGACCAGCAGGGCCAGCGGCAGCAGGGCGGGCTGGAGCAGGGCGGCGAGGCCGGCGTGGTGGACGCCGACGGGCACGACGACCAGGGTGGCGATGCCGACGGCGAGCGCCGGGGTGGCGCGGCCGAAGGTGCGGCTGGCGGCCTGGCCCCAGACGATATAGGCGGCCCACGAGGCCCCGGCGGCGAGGGCGAAGGCGACGCCCAGCAGGTCGAGCTGGCGCGCGCCGCCCTGGGTGAGGTCGTGGCCCACCAGGCCCCAGACGCCGGCGGCGGCGAGCGCGGTCCAGACCAGGTCGGAGGCGCGGCGCGAGCCGGCGACGGCGACGCCGAGCGGCCCCAGGAACTGCAGCGCGATGGCCACGCCCTGCGGCAGGCGGCCGAGCGCCTGGTAGAAGAAGAGGATCGCGCCGGCGGTGGCGACGCCCAGGCCGAGCATCGGCAGCAGGGGTGCGTCCCTGGGCCAGTTCCGCCACGGGCGGATGGCGGCGATCAGCATGGCGCCGCCCAGGATCAGGCGCAGCGACGCGGCGCCTTCCGGGCCCACGGCGGGGAACAGCGACTTGGCGATCGAGGCGCCGACCTGGAAGGCGCAGGTGGCGCCGATGACGGCGACGAACGGCAGCAGGGCGGCCAGCGCGGTCTTCCGGGTCTGCCTCGCGTCCACGCCATCCTCCGACTCAAGGCCGCAAGAATGCGGAGGCCGGCCGGCGGGCGATAGAGCCAGTTCTCAGAAGCGTTCGCAGGCCAGTCCGTCGTGGTCGCCGTCCTGGTCGATGGTGTAGGCGGGCGAGCCGGCGGGGATGTCGAAGACGCCGACGTCATGGGCGTCGGCGCAGTCGGTGAAGGGCCGCGCCGGCAGGTCGTCCTGGAAGGCGTGGGCGAGACTGGGGCGGACGACCGGGTACATGCGGTCGAGGCCCATGCCGATGGCCAGCATGCACAACGTCAGGCAGGCGATCAGGACGGCGTCGACGGGCGTGAACACCACGCGGAGGCGACGGTTGCTCAGGCCCTGCCGCCGCCAGGCCTGGTAGAACCGGCGCTGCAGGCGCGCGGCGCGGTCGAGGCTTTCGCGGCCTTCGAAGGTCTGGGCGGGGATGGTGGGCATGGTCACGCTTGCAACATCGCCGGCGATGGGAAAGGCGCGGTGAAGGGGTTAGGTTAAATGCGCCGGTGCGACGGCGCACCGCACCCCGGGACGTCATCCGGGCCGGCGCCGCGCGCGTCGTTCAAAGCCCCGCCGCGGGTGACCAGACGACCTTCCGCCTGATACACGCACGACCGGGTCAGCGCGGGCGGAGTGTCATGGTCGAGGTTCTTCAGCAGCATCGGACTCACGGCGGCCGGCTGGCCTACGCCCGGCACGACAGCGCCGCGACGGGGACGCCGATGAAGGTCTCGGTGTTCACGCCGCCGGGGGAGGGGCCGTTTCCGGTGCTGTACTGGCTGTCGGGCCTGACCTGCACCGAGGACAACTTCACCACCAAGGCCGGCGTCTATGCGGCGGCGGCCGAGCACGGGGTGATGATCGTCGCGTGCGACACCAGCCCGCGGGGCGAAGGCGTGGCGGACGACCCGGCCTACGACCTGGGGCAGGGTGCGGGGTTCTATGTGGACGCCACGGAGGCGCCGTGGGCGCCGCACTTCCGGATGGAGAGCTATGTCACCCAGGACCTGATCGCGGCGGTGGAGGGCGCGTTCCCGGCGGCCGGCGGCCGGCGCGGGATCTTCGGCCATTCCATGGGCGGGCACGGGGCGCTCACGCTGGCGCTGCGCCACCCCGACCTCTACCGTTCGGTGTCGGCCTTCGCCCCGATCGTGTCGCCGACGCGGTGTGACTGGGGACGCAAGGCGTTCGGCGCCTACCTGGGCGGCGGCGAGGCGAGTTGGGCCGAGCATGACGCCTCGCGGCTGGTCGAGGCTGGCGCCGCCAAGGGCCGGTTCGACGACATCCTGATCGACCAGGGCGGCGCCGACAGCTTCCTGGAAGGGCAGTTGAAGCCGGAGCTGTTCGCGGCGGCGTGCGAGGGCGCTGGGCAGAAGGTCACCCTGCGGATGCAGGACGGCTACGACCACTCGTACTTCTTCATCGCCAGTTTCGTGGCCGAGCACGTGGCCTGGCACGCGGAGCGGCTGCGGAGGTAGCAGGCCGGAGCGCCCGCGCCGGTTTGGCGGATCGCTGCAGCCGGACGATCAACTGTTCGCCTGGCGCCGGCGAACGCGTCTTGTGGATGGGGCGGCGCGACGTCCACTTTCCCCCGAGGAGAAGACATCGAACCCTGCGTCGAGGTCCCAACAGCCCCTAGCGATGACAGGCGGCATGGTAGTAAAAACTACCCTTGGGAAGCGAGAAGGAAGCGAGATGCCAGCCTGCTACACCGACCGCCTGAGCGTTCGACCCGGCGAGCGGTTCACGCTCCACGCCAGCGCCACCGCCGCTCCGTGCCGGCTCTCGATCGCCCGCGTCGGGATGGAGCGACGCGAGGTGTTTGCGCGGGACGGGCTTTCGGTCGGCGCACATCCCACGCCGCCCAACGCCGACCGTAACGGCTGCGGCTGGCCGGCGGCCCTGGAGGTCGAGGTCGGGGCCGACTGGGAGTCGGGCTACTACGACATCGTTCTGACCGATGGCGACGGGGAAGAGGCGCACCACTTCGTCTGCGTGAAGCCGCCAGCCGGAACGCGCCGCTCGACGGCGTTGCTGGTGCTCGCAACCAACACCTACCAGTCGTATAACTACTGGGGCGGGGCCAACGCATACGCCAACGTCACCGGCCTGATGAGCGGCCAGGTCCCGTTCGCCCAGGCGATGGACGAGGCGATCGGCGTGCTCTCCACCCAGCGTCCGTTCCCGCCGCTGATCGTGGCGCCGCCGGCCGATGCGCCGCGGCTGGTCAACCTGCGCAAGCGCGGCTTCCAGGAGCGCCCCTGGGCGGGGGACCCGGAATGGATGCGCAAGCACCGGCCCTCGCCCTACGACGGCTCGGCCGGGTTCCTGCACAAGTGGGAGCACGTCTTCGTGGCCTGGGCCGAGGCGGAAGGCTATGCACTCGACTTCGCCACCGACTACGACCTGGAGGCCGAGCCGGACCTCCTGGCCGGCTACCAGTGCGTGCTGTTCGTCGGCCACAGCGAATACTGGTCGGGCGGCCAGCGCGACCAGGTCGAGCGTTTCGTCGACGCCGGCGGCCAGGCCGCGATCCTCTCGGGCAACAGCTGCTTCTGGAAGGTGCGCTGGGAGGAGGACGGCAAGACCTATGTCTGCCACAAGTGGAAGGGTTTCGAGGCCGAGGATGCGCCCCCGGAACAGGCCACCCACCTGTGGTCGCATCCCGCGTTCAAGCGCCCGGAGGCCGAGATTACCGGCCTCAGCTTCGTGTTCGCCGGCTACCACCGCCTGGGCCTGTGCGTTTCGCGCGGGCAGGGCGGCTTCACCGTCTACGACGACAAGCACTGGGCGCTGGAGGGCTCGGACCTCTTCTACGGCGACGTGATCGGCGGCGACCTGCCCCTGATCGGCTACGAGAGCGACGGCTGCCGGTTCCAGTTCGGCGACGACGGCCTGCCGAGGGCGGTTCCGATGCTGGGGGTCCCCGAGAACCTGGAGATCATCGGCATCGCGCCCTGCGCCTTCGGCGAAGAGCCGGGCCGCGGCTACAACCCGATCATCCCACCCGAGAAGCTGGACGTGGTCGCTGGCATCATGTTCGGCGACGCCAGTCCGGAAGCCCAGGCCAAGGTGCTGCGGGGCCATGCGGTGCTGGCCAGCTTCAAGCGCGGCAAGGGCGAGGTCTTCAACACCGGAACGACGGAATGGGCGCATGGCCTTGGCGCGCGCGATCCGTTCGTCGAGACGATCACCCACAACGTCCTGCGCCGCTTCGGCGTCAGTCGGCCTGGCGAAGCAGGTCAGAGCGGACCCTGACACCCCGCTGCGACCGTCGCGCCTCCACGCCGAGACGGGTCTGGATCCGTGGCGGGGCCAGCTGACCCACGACGGGTTCGTGTTGAGGAAAAAGGCGCGTGTTGATCGCTTTGCCCTGAACGTCGCCGAGCCCTACCCCGTCAGCGTCGGGGCGCGGAAGGTGCAGACCAAGCCTTTCGGGCGGTAGAGGAGTTCCGCCGGGCAGCCGAGTTCGGTGGCGAGCCCCTGGGTCAGCAGGCGGGCGCCGAAGCCGCGACGCAGCGGCGCCTGGACGGGCGGACCGCCGCGCTCGCGCCATCTGAGGACGACCGCGGCGTGGTCCGGCGCGACCCGCCAGGCCAACCAGACACGTCCGCCGGGAACCGAGAGCGCGCCGTACTTCACGGCATTGGTGGCCAGTTCATGCAGCGCCATGGAGAGGCCTACGGCGACCTGCGGACCCAGGCGGGCGTCCGGCCCACGGATGCGGATGCGCGGATGCTCGGCCTGATCATGGGGTCGGATGGATTGGGCGACGATCTCCACCAAGTCGGCCCCGACCCAGTTCTCACGGGTCAGTACGTTGTGAGCGGCGGAGAGCGCCAGCAGGCGGTCTACGAAGACCTCGCGGGCCGCGCCGGCCTCGACCCCCTCGCGGATGGTCTGCTGGGCAATGGACTGGACGGTGGCCAGGGTGTTCTTCACCCGGTGGTTCAGCTCGTTCATGAGGAGCCGCTGACGGGCCTCGGCCTCGCGGCTCTCGGTCACGTCCATCGACATGCCGACATAGCCCACGAACCGGCCGTCGTCGCCGTGGCGCGGACGGCAGATGATCCGCACCCAGCGCCATTCGTCGGCCGCGTTCTGGATCCGCACCTCGATCTCGTACGGCTCGCGCCTCGCGCGGTATTCGGTCCGCAGCGCGACCAGCCGGGGAAGGTCCTCGGGATGCAGCCGACCCATCTGCATGGGGCTGCCCACCCGATAGCGGCCCGGCCGTCCGGAGAAATCGAGGGCGGCCTGGTTTACGAACTCCAGCCGGTCATCGGCATCCGTGACCCACAGCGGCGCGGGCGCGCAGTTGGCGAAGACCCGGAACCGCGCCTCGCTCTCGCGGAGCTTGACCTCCTGGGCCTTGATCTTGGTGATGTCGGCGATCACCCCGAGCATCTTCAGCGGCCGGCCGTCGAGGTCGTATTCGGCCCGCGCCCAGCCCATCACCCAGATACCGTCGCCGGTCGGTCCCCGGGCCCGATGCTCGACCTCGAACGAGATGCGGCGGCTCATGGCCGCCTGAGCCTCCGCCCAGACCCGCTTGATGTCCTCCGGATGGATCAGGTTCCGCATGGCCTCGCGGACCGTCAGGGGCCCCGCGGGCGCCCCGAGGATGGCCGCGGCGCGCTCCGAGAAGGTGACGATCCCCCGTTCCATGTCCCAGGTGAAGTCGCCGAGACCCGAGGCCGCGAAGAGGAGCTCCAACTGCTCGGATTGCTCGCGCTCATGCCGTCGAGCTTCGTACCGGTCGGTGATGTCGCGGAAGGTGAGGCCGACGCCGACTTCGACGGGGAACGCCCGCACCGCGTAGATCAGACCCGGGCGGAAGAGGGATGGAAACTCGAGGCTCACCGCGACCCGATCGGTCATGACCTTGGCGAGCGCGGCTTCCAGCGCCGAGCCGACGAGACCCGGCGAGATATCCCAGAGGGAGCGCCCCAGCACCGCGCCCCGGTCGACCACGGACTGGACCTCGGCGGCCCGGTTGAAGAAGACGAAGCGCCACTCACGATCGAAGAGGCAGAAGCCGTCGGCGAAGACGTCCAGGACCTCCGCCAGACTCGCGTCGGTGGGCGGTTGGAACCATCGAGGCGGCTGTGAAGCGTTGGCGACTGACATCGCACGACATTCCCCTCGAGGTTTTTTACGCTCCTGACGAAAAAGGACAATCAACTGCTACGTGATGCCAAGTTCTTATTCCGGTTGTCTTTATATGTCGGCAACCCAGGGTGGACGAATGCTGCGAACGACAAGACTTCACGCCTCGGGGAGGGGCGAATACTCAGCCTTTCGCGTCCGAAGCACGCGATGAGGCTTCACGGCCCAGCGCCTTCCACCTCACGACGCTGAGTGGCGATTGGCCCTAATCCTCGTCGCCCGTCTCGTCGCCCACGGCCGCCTCGACCAGGCGGCGCCAGGTGGGGTCGGTGTCGTCGACGAGGTCGACGTCTTCCAGGAGGGCCACCGCGCCTTCGCCGTCGGGGAGGATGAGGCCCAGGACCTCCATGGTCTCGCCGTCGTCGCCGTCGTGGGCCTCGGCCTGGACGGCGACGGCGGCCTGTTCGCCGTCGTCGGCCCACCAGATCACCGGCTGGGGCAGGTCCATGTCGATGGGCTTGCCGTTACGGGTGTCCGACAACGCGAAGATGGCCTTGCGCGCCTGGACGTCGTCGAGGTCGGCGACCCGGCCGGTGAAGGGGACGAGGCGCTGCCAGTCGTCGGTGTCGAAGCCGGCGTCGATGGGGTCGTCGCTCATTTCTTTTCCCACCACCAGGGGGCGCGCTTGCGGTCGCCGGTGACGACCTCGTTCAGGGTCAGGGGATCGTACATCCGGCCGCCCACCATGACGCGGTGGACCTTCTCGGAGTTCCGGATGTCGATGGTTGGGTCGGCGTCGAGGACCACGAGGTCGGCGAGCTTGCCCGGTTCGAGGGAGCCGATGTCGGCGTCCATGCCCAGCGACTTCGCGGGGACGATGGTGCCGGCCTGCAGCGCCTCCATCGGGCTCATGCCGCCGCGGACGAACGACCACAGCTCCCAGTGCGGGCCGATGCCGGCCTGCTGGCCGTGGGCGCCGATGGAGACCAGGACGCCGCGCTTGGCCAGCTTGTGCGCCTGGCGGGCGCTGTCGTCATCGACGTACTGATCCTCGGGCGCGATCGGACGCCGCGCGTTGTCGGCCTGGAGCTGGGCCGGCGGGATGTGGGCCTTGAGGATCGGCTGGGCGAAGACGTCGGTGTGGCTGCGCCAGTAGGGGTCGCCGGCCAGGCCGCCGAAGGTGACCACCAGGGTGGGGGTGTAGCTCGTCTTCGACTGGCTGAAGAAGCTGAGCACGTCCTCGTAGAGCGCGAGCTGCGGAATGTTGTGCTCGAGCGTCGAGTTGCCGTCGGCGACGATGTTCATGTCCTGGCCGAACAGGGCGGCGCCCTCGGCCACCACCTGCATGTTCTCGTCGCGGGCGGCCTGGATCAGCTGCTGGCGCTGTTCGCGGCGGGGCTGGTTGTAGTTCTTGATCGAACCCGCCCCCTCCGCCTTCAGGCGGCGCACGTGGGCCAGGGCGTCGTCGTAGCTGTCGATCTGGGCGTAGCTGCGGGCCTGTTTGGCGCCGTAGACGATCTCGCCGGTGGAGAAGATGCGGGGCCCGACGATCTTGCCGGCGCGCTGCATTTCGGCGGCGGCGAAGATCTCGGCGGCGCGGCTGGACGGGTCATGGATGGTGGTCGTGCCCAGCGCCAGGTTGACCATCAGCGACCAGTTCTGCTGCGGCACCAGCTCGTCCACGCCCTGGGGGCCGTGGGCGTGAGCGTCGACCAGGCCGGGGATGATGGTCTTGCCGGCGAGGTCGACGGTCCGGGCGCCGGCGGGGATGCTGACCTCGCCCTTGCGGCCGACCGCGGCGATGCGGCCATCGGTGAGGACGATGACGCCGTCGTCGATCACGCCGCCGTCGGCCTTGGCCATGGTGACGAGGCGGGCGCCGGTGAGGGCGACCGTGCCGGACGGGCGGTCGGCGGCCACCTGCATGGAGAGGGAGACGCCGGTCTTGGGCGGCTCGAACCTGGGGGCGTTCTCCGCGGCGGGCGCGTCGCGGAAGAGAGACTCGGTCTTCGCGGTGAAGACCGTCGGGCCCATGGTCCAGTGCAGCTCGCCGCCGCCGTTCGACCAGTGGATCCAGTCGGAGCCGCCCGACGAGGCGCGGGTGACGGGCATCGGTCCGCCCTTGAGGTCGACGCCCACGTCCTGGCCGCCCGGCATCAGGGGCATGACCAGGGCCTCGTAGTTCTGGCGGAAGGCGAAGAGCTGGCCGTTGGGCGAGACGGCGTAGTCGGTGACCAGTTCGCCCTGGGCGTGGACCCGCTTGGCCTCGCCGTCGAGGTCGGTGGAGATCAGCTGCTGCTTGCCGCCGTCGGACGCGGTCATGAAGACGCGGTCGTTGGAGGCGCCGAACTGGGGCGCGGCGGTGTCGCGGGCGATGCGCTCGGGCGTCCCGCCAGCGGCGGCCACGCGATAGACGCCGGGGTTTTCGGACCAGTCGCGGGCGGTCAGGAAGCCGCCCTGGCCCTTCTCGAAGACGATGGTCTTGCTGTCCGGCGAGAAGGCGGGACGGGCGTAGTGGCCGGGGTCCCTGGTGACGTCGCGGGCGGTTCCACCCGCGGCGCCGACCGTGCGGATGCGGCCAAGGCCGGCGTCGGTCCAGGCGACGAAGGCGATGGTCCTGCCGTCGCGCGACCAGGCGGGGAAGAGTTCGAAGCTGGCGTCGTCGCCCTTGGTCAGGCGCTTCGGCTCGCCGCCGGCCATGGGCTTCACATAGAGCTTGCCGAGGCTCTCGAAGACCACCTGGCGGCCGTCCGGCGAGACGGCGGCGAAGCGGGTCATCTTGGTCTGGAACGCATCGGGCGAGACCTGGACCTTGGGGTGCGGCGGGTCGATCAGGTTGCGGGTGTCGGCGACCTTGAAGGGGATGACGGCGGCGCCCGCGCCGTCGGCGTCGACGCGGCGGAGCTTGCCGCCGGCCCAGAACACCACGGTCCTGGCGTCGGGCGTCCAGCTCATGTTGGGATAGAGGCCCTGGACGGCCCAGGTCTCCTGAACATCGGAATCGAGGGCGTCGTAGACCTTGCGCTCCACGCCAGAGGCCAGGTCCTTCACATAGAGCTTGGACCTGGTGTTCTCGCGGCGGACGAAGGCGATCTTCCTGCCGTCGGGCGAGGGGGTCGGGCGGACCGAGCCGCCGGCGCCGGAGGCGGCCGTGGTCACTTCGCCGGTGTCGATCTCGTAGCGCTCGATGTTGAAGAGGTCGGTGTTGGAGTCCTGGGCGTATTCGAAGATCGGCCCGGGGGTGATGTTGCGGGTGTAGAGGATCGACTTTCCGTCGGGGGCGTAGGTGGGTTCGCCCAGCTCCTTCTGGTGGCGCTCGTTCGGCTTCTTGACCAGGGGCACGCCGGCGCCGCCGGACACGTGGTAGAGCCAGACCTCGCCGGTCCCCAGCGAGCGGCCGGTGGTGAAGTGCTTCTTGGCCGCGATGAAGCGGCCGTCGGGGCTCCAGGTGGGCTGGTTGAGGAGCCGGAAGTCCTCCTTGGTCACCTGGCGCTTGTCGGAGCCGTCGACGTTCATGATCCAGATGTTGTCGCCGCCGCCCCGGTCGGAGGTGAAGGCGATGCGCTTGCCGTCGGGGGAGAAGCGCGGCTGCACCTCCCAGGCCAGGCCCTCGGCGATACGGGTGGGCGTCCCGCCGGCGATCGGCATGAGGTAGATGTCGCCCAGGAGGTCGAAGGCGATCGTCTTGCCGTCGGGGCTGACGTCGACGTTCATCCAGGTGCCTTCGTCCACATCGATCGGGACCTGGCGGATGACCGCGCCCGGGGGATTGTTGACGTCCCACCTGGCGGGCTTGGCCGGCGTCGCGGCGGGTGCGGGGCCGATCGTCGGAGCCGGAGTCGCGGCCCTCGATTCGGGCTTGAGCGCCTGGTCCTCGGGCCCTTGGGCCTTGGCGACGGGCGGCTGCGGCGAGGGCGGGGCCTGGGCCATCGCGGGCGAGACGGCCACGGACGCGAGGAGAACGGCGGCGAGCTTCAGATTCATGACGGCCCCTTGAGATGGGCCATGACTAGCAAGCCGGAGGCGAAGCGCAACGTCGGCGCGGCAGGCGGCGTTTCTGCGCGACATGCGCGATGGAGACGCTAGGCTTGTCGGCGGATTCCAGGAGCAAGACGATGGCCGACACCAAGGACGAGGCTCCGGACGGCGAGACGCCGATGCAGAAGGCGCTGCGCCTCAAGAAGGCGGCCCAGGCCAAGGGCGGGCCGCCCGGCGGCCGGCTGGAGCACGAGAGCGCGGCCGCGGCGCGGTCGCAGTCGAAGTCCAAGCCCTGGATGAAGAAGTAGGCCGCGCGGGCGTTCGCGACATTCCCCGCCGCATAGCTTAGGATTGGGCGGCGCGGTCGCTTGATCGCAGGGCTGCGGATGCGCGCGGCCGGATCGGACACATGCTCACGACGCTTCCCGGACTCGAGAGCGCCCAGACCCTGGCCCAGGCCATCGTCAACACCATCCATGAGCCGCTGCTGGTGCTGGACGCGCGGCTCCGCGTGGTGGCGGCCAGCCGCTCGTTCTACGAGACCTTCAAGGTCGATCCCGGCCAGACCACCGGGCGGCTGCTCTACACCCTGGGCGATGGGCAGTGGGACATCCCCGCGCTGCGCCTGTTGCTGGAGACCATCATCCCGGAGCGCACGGCGATGGACGGGTTCGAGGTCGTGCACGACTTCCCGGCCATCGGCCCCCGGACCATGCTGCTGAACGCGCGCAAGGTGCTCTACGACACCAGCCCCGACATCGCGATCCTGCTGGCCTTCACCGACGTGACCGATCGGCGGGTGGTCGAACAGGCCCGGGATGTCCGGCACGAGCGGACCGAGGAACTGCTGCGGCAGAAACAGACCCTGCTCCAGGAGATGGAGCACCGGGTCGCCAACAGCCTGCAGATCATCGCCAGCATCCTGTTGCTCAAGGCCCGGCTGGTCACCTCCGAGGAGACCCGCCAGCACCTGCGCGACGCCCACCAGCGGGTGATGTCGGTGGCCAGCGTCCAGTCGCACCTGCACGCCACCGACGGCGTCGAGGAGATCGAGGTGGGTTCCTACCTGATCAAGCTCTGCGACAGCCTGGCCGCGTCGATGATCGGCGAGAGTCAGCCCATCGTGCTGCAGGTGATGGCCGACGAGGGGATGGTCCGCTCGGCGCAGGCGGTCAGCATGGGCCTGATCGTCACCGAGCTGGTGATCAACGCCCTCAAATACGCCTTCCCGAAGGACAAGGCCGGCTCGCTGGTGATGGTCACCTACGAGAGCAAGGGCGCCGACTGGAAGCTGGTGGTGTCGGACAACGGGGTCGGCAAGGACCTGAGCGAAGCGGTGGGAACCGCGGGCGGCCTGGGCACGGTCATCGTCCAGGCGCTGGTGAAGCAGCTGGGCGCGCGGATGGACGTGCAGAGCTCGCCGTCGGGCCTGAGCGTCGCCATCACGCGGGCGACCTTCGCCTCCAACATGCCCCAGGCGGCGTAGGCTCGCCATCGACGGCGACGCTTGGCGGATCGAGAAAATCGAAGTGAAGTAAGGGTCCGCGCGCTGTCTTCCTTTCCTTTCCCACGCAGTGGGAGAGGGGGACCGCGCCCTCCGGGTCGCTTGGCGACCCGGCCCCCCTCGCTTCGCGATCCACCCCCAGCGGGGGTGGAAAGAGGGCGTGGTGGAGAGGGCGAGCCTCAGACTCCGAAGGTAGATCGACCGCTCAAGGGCTCAGTGGATGGGGCTTGCCCTCTCCACCCCCCGCTCTTCGCCTGCGGCTCGGCGTGCGGTCCCCCTCTCCCGCTCCGCGGGAAAGGAAGGTCACCTCTTAGTGCGTCACGACCCACTGGCTGATGTAGGCGTGGGTGGCGCGGGCGAGCTTGGGAGGGCCGGAGAAGTAGAACTCGCTGCCGAACATGACCTTGCGTTCTCGCCAGGTCAGCGCGCCGGTGTCCTCGGTCTCCAGCAAGGAGCGCAGCTTGGCGCTTTTGCCGTTGGGCACGAAGGCGACGTAGGTGGCGTCGGTCATCGGGTGAACTCCAATATGCCCCGATGACAAAAAGAGCTTGAGTCTCCGACAGTTCCAAGCGCGGGCGGCCGGACAGGGCGTCGCAGGCTGGACAAGCTGTGGACGAGCGGGCGAGGTGCGACCCATTCGGAGTCGGGGGAGTTGTCGTGTTGCGGTTCGGATCCCTTGCGATTGCGCTGTCGCTGCTGGCGACGCCGGTCCTCGCAGACGAGATGGGCGACTGGCGCGCCCAGGCGGCCAGGGTCAGCATCGTTCGGGACGACTGGGGCATCGCCCATGTGAGGGGCAAGACCGACGCCGACGCGGTGTTCGGCACGGCCTTCGCCCAGGCCGAGGACGACTTCAACCGGGTCGAGACCAACTACATGACCAACCTGGGCCGGACCGCCGAGGCGGAGGGGGCCGGGGCGATCTGGGCCGACCTGCGGGCGAAGCTGTATTTCACCCCGGAGCGGCTCAAGGCCGACTACGCCCGGAGCCCGGCCTGGCTGAAGGCGCTGATGGACGCCTGGGCGGACGGGCTGAACTTCTACCTTGCGACGCACCCGGAGGTGAAGCCGCGGGCGATCGCGCGGTTCGAGCCGTGGATGGCGCTGTCGTTCACCGAAGGCAGCATCGGCGGCGACATCGAGCGCATCTCGCTGAAGGAGCTGGAGGCGTTCTACGGCGGCGCGCGCTCGGCGGAGCTGGTGGATCCGTATGCGTTCAAGGAGCCGACCGGATCGAACGGCATCGCCATCGGACCGAAGATCGCCAAGGACGGTCATGCGCTGCTGCTGATCAACCCGCACACCTCGTTCTTCTTCCGCTCGGAACTGCAGATGACCAGCGAGGCGGGGCTGAACGCCTATGGCGCGGTCACCTGGGGACAGTTCTTCATCTACCAGGGCTTCAACGCCCACGCCGGGTGGATGCACACCTCCAGCGGCGTCGACGTGGTGGACGAGTTCGCCGAGACGATCCTCCGCACGCCCGGCACGCTGATGTATCGCCACGGCAAGGAGGCCCGGCCGGTGACCACCGAGACCGTGGTGGTGCCGTTCAAGGGCGCGGACGGGACGATGCAGAGCCGCAGCTTCACGGTCTATCGCACCCACCACGGGCCGATCGTGCGGGCGGCGGGCGACAGGTGGATCGCGTTCTCGATGATGAACAAGCCGGTCGAGGCGCTGCAGCAGTCGTTCCTGCGGACCAAGCAGACCGACCTGGCGGCGTTCCTGAAGGTGGCGGACGCGTTCAAGGCCAACTCGTCGAACAACACGCTCTTCGCCGACGACAAGGGGGCGACGGCCTATCTGCACCCCCAGTTCATCCCGAAGCGCGACGACCGGTTCGACTACACGCAGGCGGTGGACGGCTCGAACCCGGCGGCCGACTGGCAGGGGCTGCACGCGTTCACCGAGACGCCGCGGGTGATCAGCCCGGGGGTCGGCTGGGTGTTCAACGTCAACGACGGGCCCTGGTGGGCGGCGGAGAAGGAGAGCCCTGGCAAGGGGGCGTTCCCGAAATACATGGACTCGGTGGGCGAGAACCCGCGCACGGCGCATGCGATCCGCGTGCTGGCGGGCGCCAGGGACGTGACGCTGGATAGCCTGCTGAGCCGGGCCTACGATCCCTACCTGACGGCGTTCGCCCGCCTGGTCCCGGGACTGGCGGCGGCCTACGACGCGGCGCCGACCAGCGATCCACTGAAGGCGAAGCTGGCCGAGCCCGTGGCGGCGCTGAAGAGCTGGGACTTCCAGTGGAGCACCGCGTCGACGGAGACCTCGCTGGCGGTGTTCTGGGGCGAGGCGCTGTGGGCCAAGGCGGCGCCGGCGGCGCGCGCGGCGGGCATGAGCGTCTGGGACTACATGGCCGAGAAGAGCCCGCCGGCCGACAAGCTGGCGGCGCTGAGCGAGGCGCAGGACCGGCTGGTGGCCGACTTCGGGAGCTGGAAGACGCCCTGGGGCGAGATCAACCGGTTCCAGCGGCTGAACGGCGACATCGTGCAGACCTTCCGCGACGACGGCCCCAGCATCCCGGTGGGCTTCACCTCGTCGCGCTGGGGCTCGCTGGCGTCGTTCGGGGCGCAGCGGTATCCGGGGACGAAGCGCTACTACGGGACCAGCGGCAACAGCTTCGTGGCGGCCGTGGAGTTCGGGCCGAAGGTCAGGGCGGTGGCGATCTCGGCGGGCGGCGAGAGCGGCGACCCGAAGAGCAGGCACTTCAACGACCAGGCCCAGCGCTACGCCGACGGCAAGCTGCGCGAGGTCTATTTCTATCCGGAGCAGCTGGCCGGCCACACCGAGCGGACGTATCGGCCTGGAGAGTAGATCGACCTGCTCTCCTCACCCGTAGGGGGAGGGGGACCGCCCGAAGGGTGGGGGAGGGGGAGCGACCCACGCTCGACGCTCCCGGCAGACCCCCTCCACCATGCTGCGCATGGTCCCCCTCCCCCTACGGGTGAGGAGAGGGAAGCGCCCACCGCAAAAGAAAACGGCCGCCCTTCGCAGTGCGGCCGGGTCAGTTGGGGAACAAATTCCGGGTCTAGGCGGCGAGGCGCGGGGCCTCGGCCGGGGCGTCGCGCAGCATGTAGCCGCCGCCCCAGACGGTCTCGATCTGGGCGTCGCCGCCGTTGGCCGCGGCGATCTTCTTGCGCAGCTTGCAGACGAAGACGTCGATGATCTTGGGTTCGGGCTCGGACATGCCGTTGTAGAGGTGGTTGAGGCACTGCTCCTTGGAGAGGGTCATGTTCTTCCTGAGCGAGAACAGCTCCAGCATCTTGTACTCGCTGGGGGTCAGGTGGATCGGCTGGCCGGCGACCTCGGCCCGGCGGGTGGCCAGGTTGAGCGCGATGTTCCCGGTGCGAAGGATCGAGTCCGGGTGGCCCCGCGAGCGGCGGACGACGGCGGCCAGGCGGGCCAGCAGTTCGGCCTTGTGGAAGGGCTTGGTGACGACGTCGTCGGCGCCGGCGGCCAGGGCCTCGACCCTGGCCTCGATCTGGCTGTCGCCCAGCATGATCACCGGAGCGGCGATCTTGCGGGCCCGCAGCGCGCGCAGCGCCTGGACGCCAGTCATGTCGTCGAGGTCGAGAGCCAGGAAGATGGCGTCGTAGTCGTAGATGCGGGCCAGGTCGCAGGCTTCCTCGCCGCAGTCGGTCACGAAGGCGGTGTGGCCCTCGGCGGTCAGCAGCAGTTCCAGGCTCTTGGCGGCGGCGGCTTGGCTTTCGACGACGAGGACTTGCATCACCGGATCTCCCATCTGGTTTCCCGGGGGCCGCGTCTGGCGTTCCGTCCCGGTTCACATTCGTTAACCCTGTTGAACCATGGCGGCCGTGTGTCCGAAATCCGGGCCGTTTACCTACGGGGAATCACCTATGGCGGGGTGACGCAGGGGGGCGGGAACGCAAGCCGGGGCGGCTGCGGCAGATTGGCGCTCACCCCCCGTGGCCGGGCCAAAATCAACACCCTCTTAGCCCGCGCGTGGACACCGTGCGGCTCATGACGGAGCTCGCGTCCCTCGACCGCTGGCGGTCGCCAAATGCGGTGATGGGTCTGGCGATCGCCGCGGCCCTCATCGTCCTGGCGGCTTGCGTGGCGCTGGTGTTCTACGCCGACGCGGCCGTGGACCACATGACGGACGTCCGCGAGGCCAGGCTGGCGCACCAGGCGCTCGCCCACCGCGAGACCGAGGTGGCCGAGGACGTGCGGATCGTCTCGATGTGGACCGACGGTTACGAGCACACCGCGCGGCGCTTCGATCCCTTCTGGGTGCAGGTGAACTACGGCCACGACCTGCAGCGGTCGCGCAAGCATGACCTGACGGTGGTGTTCGACGCCCGCGACCGGCCGGCCTATGCGGCCAAGGACGGTGACACCGTCCGGCCGAGCCTCGTCGCGGCCTTCACGGCCGCCGCGCGGCCGATCCTCGTGGCGGCGCGGCGCCAGGCGGACGCCAGGATCGCCGCCAATCCCAACGTCATGGGCTTCGACCGGCAGGGCTCGGCCCAGGGCACCGTCCGGATCGGCCGCCGGGTCTACCTGGTGGCCGCCGCAACCGTGACCCCGGAACCGCATCACCGCGACCGCCTGCTGGCGACACCGCCGCCGGTCATGGTCTCGGCCCTGGAAATCGACGCCGAGTTCCTGAGCTGGCTGGGCCAGGACTATGGGCTGAAAGACGCGTACCTGGTGACCGGCGCGCGACCGAAGCTCTCCGCGCCGCTGATGTCCGTGGACGGCGCGCCCGTGGCGGCGGTCGTCTGGCGGCCGGACCGCCTGGGTCATGCGGTGGTGCGCCAGGCGGGTCCGCAGATCATCGGCCTCGGCCTGGCGGTGATGGCCGCGGCGGGCCTGCTGATCCTGCGGGTGAGGGGACTGGCGCGCGAGGTGATGACGGCGCGGGACCTGGCGGAGGCCGGTGGCCGGGCCAAGTCGGAGTTCATCGCCAATATGAGCCACGAGATCCGCACGCCGCTGAACGGCGTGCTGGGGATGGCGCAGGCCATGGACCTGCATGAGCTAAGCCCGGACCAGCGCGAGCGCCTGCGGGTGATCCGCGAGTCCGGATCGACGCTGCTGTCGCTGCTCAACGACGTGCTGGACCTTTCCAAACTGCAGGCCGGCAAGCTGGAGGTGGCGGAGGACGCATTGGACCTGGAGGCGCTTGGCCGGCAGGTTTGCGCCAACTTCGGCGGCCTGGCCGCCGAGAAGGGCCTGACGCTGACGCTGGAGGTGGACGCCGCGGTCAGGGGCGCCTGGGTCGGCGACGCGCTCAGGATCCGGCAGGTGCTGTCCAACCTGGTGGCCAACGCCGTGAAGTTCACGGCGGCGGGGTCGGTGACCTTGGCGATGGAGCCCTGCGGGACGAGCGTAGGCTTCGCGGTGACCGACACCGGGATCGGCCTGGACGAGGCGCGCATTCCGCACCTCTTCGACAAGTTCGCCCAGGCCGACGCCTCGACGACGCGGCGCTATGGCGGCACCGGGCTGGGCCTGGCGATCTGCAAGGAGCTGGTGGAGCTGATGGGCGGCGGCATCCAGGTCGCCAGCCGCGCGGGCGAGGGCTCGAGGTTCGCCTTCAGCCTGCCGCTGGCGCGGGGCCAGGCGGGAATCGAGACTGCGGCGCCGGACGCCGCGCCGGCGGATCCGCCGCGCCGGCTGCGGATCCTGGCCGCCGAGGACAATCCCACCAACCAGCTGGTGCTGCGCGCCCTGCTGGAGCCGCTGCAGGCCGAGGTGACGCTGGCCGCCGACGGTCACGAGGCGGTGGCGGCCTATGCCGCGGGCGCCTTCGACGTGGTGCTGATGGACGTGCAGATGCCGAAGATGAACGGCGTGGACGCGACGCGCGAGATCCGCGCCATTGAGGCCCAGCGAGGGATGGCGCCGACGCCGGTGCTGGCGCTGACCGCGAACGTGATGCACGACCAGCTCGAATCGTACCTGGCGGCCGGGATGGACGGGCACATCGCCAAGCCGTTGAGCATCGCCAGTCTCTACGCCGCGCTGGACTCCGCGATCGGCGCGCCGAAGGCCGCCAGGGCCGCCTAGACCATTCGTCGCGCAAGTCGGGTCGATCCCGGCGCGACGAAGCGGCCATTTTCCAGGCCAAGGTCTCGAGCGATCGGCGGTTCAGGCGAACGGCCGATCGCGCCAGCCAAGAGAACCATGCACAGGCAGGGCGCCGTGCCGCACACTCTTTCCGTTGACACGATTCCGACCCGCCCATATGAGAGCCGCCTTCGCACGACCAGACGGTCCTGCGCGGGTGTAGCTCAGTTGGTTAGAGCGCCGGCCTGTCACGCCGGAGGTCGCGGGTTCGAGTCCCGTCACTCGCGCCACCGTCAGGTGCGCGGATTCCTCGCAAAATCAGACGACAAGACGCCGGCGTCAAACGCGCGCGCCGTGCGGGGTTTCGTGGCTGTTCGCTAGCTATTGCGACGCATTCGCAGGCAAGCGAAGCGACGTCATTTCGCGTCGCACAAGGGCAGTTTGAAACGCCCGAATGATCGGTCTAGAAGGGCGCCGCGACTCCCGTCCGGAGACCTCATGAACGCCTTTTTGCTCGAGTACCTGCCCATCGCGATCTTCCTCGGGATCGCGGCGGTGTTGGGCATCGTCTTCATCTTCGCGGCCACCGTGCTCGCGCCCCGGGCGCCGGACCCGGAAAAGCTGTCGTCCTACGAATGCGGCTTCAACGCCTTCGACGACGCGCGGATGAAGTTCGACGTTCGATTCTACCTGGTCTCGATCCTCTTCATCATCTTCGACCTGGAAGTGGCGTTCCTGTTCCCGTGGGCCGTGGCGCTGATGAAGCTGCCGCAGGACGTGGCCGTCTACGCCTTCTGGTCGATGATGACGTTCCTGGGCGTCCTGACGGTGGGCTTCGTCTACGAGTGGAAGAAAGGCGCCCTGGAATGGGAGTAGTCGTTCCCCCCGCACAGGGCAGCCAGACGCTGATCGTGCCCGCGGGATCCGCCGGCCGGACGGCCGTCGAGGGCTATGATCCCACCAAGCACGACCCGTTCTTCGACGGCGTCTCGCAGCGGCTGGCCGACAAGGGCTTCGTGACCGCCAGCGTCGACGACCTGATCACCTGGGCGCGCACCGGCTCGCTGATGTGGATGACCTTCGGCCTGGCCTGCTGCGCGGTCGAGATGATGCAGGCCTCGATGCCGCGCTACGACCTGGAGCGCTATGGATTCGCGCCGCGCGCCTCACCCCGCCAGAGCGACGTGATGATCGTGGCCGGCACGCTGGTGAACAAGATGGCTCCGGCTCTGCGCAAGGTCTACGACCAGATGCCCGAGCCCCGCTACGTGATCTCGATGGGCAGCTGCGCCAACGGCGGCGGCTACTACTACTTCAGCTATTCGACCGTGCGCGGCTGCGACCGGATCGTGCCGGTGGACATCTACGTGCCCGGCTGCCCGCCCACCGCCGAGGCGCTGGTCTACGGCGTGCTGCAGCTGCAGAAGAAGATCCGCCGCACGGGGACCATCATCCGATGAGCTGGCCGGTGAAGGACGCCGACCTTTCCAAGCTCGGCAAGGCGATCCTGAAGGAGGCCAAGGGCCTCGTGACGGGCGCAGACGTGCAGTACGGCGAGCTGACGCTGACGGCGCCGACGGGCAAGATCGTCGAGGCGCTGACCTATCTGCGCGACGTGCAGGGCTTCCACCAGCTGATCGACCTGTGCGGCGTGGACTATCCCGAGCGCGAGAAGCGCTTCGACGTGGTCTACCACCTGCTGTCGATGACCAAGAACCGGCGAATCCGGATCAAGGTCCAGACCGACGAGGATACGGCCGTGCCGTCCGTGGTGGGCGTGTTCGCGGCGGCCGACTGGTTCGAGCGCGAGGCGTTCGATATGTACGGCGTCTTCTTCGACGGGCACCCGGACCTGCGCCGGATCCTCACCGACTACGGCTTCCACGGCCATCCGCTGCGGAAGGACTTCCCGATGACCGGCTACGTCGAGGTCCGCTACGACGAAGAGCTGAAGCGGGTGGTGTACGAGCCCGTGAAGTCCGTGGAATGGCGCAACTGGGACTTCCTGAGCCCGTGGGAAGGCGCGGAGAAGGGTTTCGCGGCGCTCCTCCCCGGTGACGAGAAGAGCAAGTCATGACCGGCGACAACGCACCGGCCCAGGCCACCGACTATTTCCACGATCCGAAGGTCCCCGAGACCCCGGTCCGGAAGTTCAACATCAACTTCGGCCCGCAGCACCCGGCGGCCCACGGCGTGCTGCGCCTGGTGCTGGAGCTGGACGGCGAAGTGGTGGAGCGGGTGGACCCGCACATCGGCCTGCTGCACCGCGGCACCGAGAAGCTGATGGAGGCCCGGCCCTATCAGCAGACGATCCCGTACATGGACCGCTTGGACTACGTGGCGCCCATGAACCAGGAGCACGCCTATGTGCTGGCGATCGAGAAGCTGCTGGACATCGAGGCGCCGTACCGCGCGCAGCTGATCCGCACGCTATACGACGAGATCGGCCGGATCCTGAACCACCTGCTGAACGTCACGACCCAGGCCATGGACGTGGGGGCGCTGACGCCGCCGCTGTGGGGCTTCGAGCCGCGCGAGCAGCTGATGGTGTTCTACGAGCGGGCCTCGGGCGCGCGCATGCACGCCAACTACTATCGCGTGGGCGGCGTGCGGCAGGACCTGCCGGAGGCGCTGATCCGCGACATCGCCGACTGGTGCGACGGCTTCCCGCGCATCTGCGACGACATCGAAGGCCTGATCACCAACAACCGCATCTTCAAGCAGCGCAACGTCGACATCGGCGTGGTGAC
>Ga0255338_1002212_pt1 | contig 30029 bp, 27 predicted proteins | sample MeOH1_35cm_T4_19_FD_203715 | JGI IMG/M metagenome (GOLD analysis project Ga0255338, IMG submission 203715) | Sandy soil microbial communities from University of British Columbia, Vancouver, Canada - MeOH1_35cm_T4_195 | ecosystem: Engineered > Artificial ecosystem > Sand microcosm > Unclassified ... | reverse complement strand
GTAAGAGACGTTGCCGAGGTGGCAGAGCGCGCTGGAGAGGTGACCTTCGTAGATCTCGCCCCGGAGCTCTTCCTTCTTTCGGCTGCGGACCCCGTCGATAAAGTTTCGGAAGTGGTCGCCGCTGCCGCTGAACGTGGTGACCATCTTGCCGTCTTTGTCGAAGGCGGCTCCGCCGTTGTAGCTGGTGAGCACCACGTAGCCGTCTGTGCCGTGGAACACATTGCCGATCTTCGCGCCCTTGTAGTCGTTAGTCTTCAGGCCGCGTGTCTCGAAGATGAGCTGGCTGTCGCCGTAGTCCAGGATCATCACGTGGGTGTTCGGCGTTTCGCCGTCATCCTCGTATCCGAGGCGGCCGCCGAACCCGATCACGCTCTTCGGCATCATGTCCTTACCGAGGCCCCAACGGGCCACGTCCACCTGGTGGATGCCCTGGTTGCCCAGATCACCGTTGCCGGTATTCCACACCCAGTGCCAATCGTAATGCAGGCTCTTACGGGTAAGCGGCTTCATCTCGGCGGGACCGGTCCACATGTTGTAGTCCAGCCCGGTGGGGATCTCTCCCTTGCCCACGTGGCCAATGCTGTTGCGCGGCTTATAGCAGAGGCCGCGAGCGACCTCCACTTTGCCGATCTTGCCGTCCTTGATGTATTGGATCGCGTCGATGCTGCCCTTCATGGAGCGGCACTGCGTTCCTGCCTGGCAGATCCGGTTGTATTTCCGCGCGGTGTCCACCAGCACGCGCCCTTCGTGGACGTTGTGGCTGACCGGCTTCTCTACGTAGACATCTTTCCCGGCCTGCATCGCCCAGATGGCCGCCAGGGAGTGCCAATGGTTCGGGGTAGCAATGGAGACGGCATCGATGTTCGGATCATCCATGATCCGGCGGAGGTCCTGCACGTACTTCGGCTCCGGTTTCCCGGCGTCCGTGATGATCTTCGCCGCCGCCGGCACCACGTTGGGATCGACATCGCAGATGGCGGCGACCGTGACGTCCGGCAGCTTCGCGTAGCCGGACAGGTGATCGCGGCCGCGGCTGCGGACACCGATCACGGCGAGGCGCACCTGATCGTTCGGGCCGATCACTCGGCCGGTGCGCTTGGGCTCTTCCGCCCACGCGTTCTGCCCGGCACTTGCGGCCAGGGCGGCAGTGGTACTGGCAAACAGGGCGTCTTCCAGCAGCTCTCTTCGTGTAAATTTGCGCATGCGCGTCTTCCTCTCCCCGGGCCGTTACGGCGGGGCAGCGGTCACAGAATGCGTGGGCTCACCGGCGCGACGCCGGGCACATCTTCTCTCACGTTACTGCGCATACCATACAAACTCCTCCTGGCCAGCTCTCCGCAACAGAGACTCCATCTGTTCCCTGGATTGCGAATCACTCGTATGGAACGTGGAACGTATCGGCACCGAGTGTGTCCCTAAACACGTAAGAACTTTGGAAAGCTTCATTCGACCCGCCTCAACTCGATGCCCAATCGCAAAGCGATAGCCCGGTGGACGCTCTGGCTCCTGCTCCTGCTCCCTTTGGCGCAGGTAGGGGGGCCGCTCGCGTGGGCTTGCAGCGTGCGGTCGCACTGTGCAGCGAAGGGCGGGGGATGCGGCGGGCCGGGGCAACCGTGCGGCAGTGCATGCCGGCACTCGACGGCTCCTGAGCGCTCGTGCTGTAACACGTCAGTCAAAACCACGCACGGCGCAGCGGTAGATTGCGCCTGTCGCCCCCAGGCGCCCAACGACTCAACGGGGCTGCTGCTGCTCCTTTCGCCGGAGCTTCCGGTTCTTGCCGGGCCGGCTGCTCCGCATTTCCGGACGCCGGAGGCACGCTGCGCGTCGGCGCGCAGCCTTCCGATTGCGCCGCTGCGGTTAGTGGCGCTCTCTCCTTACGGCTCGCGCGGTCCGCCGTGCGAGAGGTGGTGTGCGTGACGGCCGCGAGCGGAAATCTATGCCGCTTGCGGGCCCGGGTAGCCGGGCGCCATTCACTCGTTCTCACCCGCAAGGGTGCCGTTCCGTCTCCCACGGGAGACCCTTTGGAGAGATCATGTACCGATCAATTACCGCCACGATAGCCGTCCTCGGCCTCAGCCTGTTCGCATCCGGTTTCGCCAGCGCGGCGCCCAAGACCACCAAGGCCAAGCCGGCGGCTTGTTGTGCCGCTAAGTCTGCCTGCTGCGCGAAGGGCGCTGCCGGCTGCTGTGACGCCAAGAAGGCCCCGGATTGCTGCAAGACCGCGAAGGATTGCTGCAAGAAGGCCGGCATGGCCTGCTGCGCGGCCAAGAAGTAAGCCACTAGCCCGCCACACCGCGGGGAAGAGCCCCTCCCGGCATCGGAGCCGGGAGGGGCTCTTCGATTCCGGGATGCAAGGACTGACACCGTAAGGTGTAGAACCGTAGTGCAGATCAAGGAGAACCGACCATGCGCCGCATTTTTGCTCTGTCCGCTGTCGCCCTGGCCCTGGGCCTGCTCACTGCCACCGGGGCAAACGCCGCTCCGAAGAATGACGGTACCGGACCCGTGTGTGAAGCGGGGATCGGCAAGGCCGTCTGCTGCAAGACCTTCATGGCCAACCATTGCCCCTACGTGAGCTGCTGCGAACAGGGGAACGCCGCCTTCTTTACCGCCAACCACTGCAGCCTATGCGAAGCCCATGCGATGGACCGTGCGAAGCACGCGAGCGCTCAGTCGTGCGCTCCGGGCGCTGCCAGCTGCGAGGCGGGAAACGGCGCCTTCTTCACCGCCACCAGCGGGTCGCCCAAGACCCGCGGCACTCAGGCCGCTTGCTGCGCCACCGGCAAGAAATAACGCCTTCAAGTGCCGTAAACCGGGGGGAGCCTCTTGCGAGGCTCCCTTTTTTATTTCGGTAACGCAGCACAAAGAGGCGCGTGGAGGCATTAGATCAGCGTATACATCGGTTACAAACAACCCGCTCCCTTGTAGAGCCACCGGCACCCAGCCGACTTCTGAAATCAGGACCGGATTCCATGCCCGCCACGCAGCGCTCCGGCATCTTGAACCAATAATCCTCGCCTCAGCGGGATCGAACCGCGCCGTCCGGCTGTCGAGTTATGCCTACTACTCTATCTCCCGCTCCCGCACGCACGAACGTCACGACTCCACTCGCCCGTGCTAGCGAACTGCGGAGCCGTTTTGCGGAGCCGGATGCCCGCCTTAGTGCGCTACTCGAGGCCGCCTACGCAGGCAACCCAGCCGTCTGTTCCGAACGCGCTGCCGCGGTAGTTTGCGTGCTGGATCGATTTCTCGACGCCTTTGGAGACGCTCCCTGCGCGGTCTATCGCGCGCCGGCGCGGCTCTCGCTGAACCCGCATTCGGATCATCAGGGCGCGTGGGTCCCGTACGGACTGCACGTCCGCGAGCTGTTGTCCGTCGTGTCACCTGCCGAGGATGACCGCTTCGAGATCGTGAATACGGACCCAACGTTCGCGGCGCACCTTTCGTTTTCGACATCCGACGAAATCGCACGCGCGCCGGAAGGGTGGCGTGCCGGCTGGCTCCCGTACCTCGAAGCAGATGCCGTAATCCAAGAAGTGCGGCGAAACCTGGACTCGAAGGGCCAGATCACGGATCGCCGGGCCACAGGCAACTACCTACGGGCCGCCGCGCTGCGTCTCCAGCATGGCTTCCCGGATACTGCGCTCCCCGGCTTGCGCATGGCGCTCTCCGGAAACATTGCACAAGGCGGCGGACAGAGCTCCTCTTCGGCGCTGGTGGTGACCACCGCCCTGGCGACCGCGGATTTCGCCGGTCTCGACGTTTCTCGCCGGGGGTTGGCCGAGCTGTGTGGGGAAGCGGAATGGTACGTGGGCACTCGGGGCGGCTCCGGGGACCATGCCGCCATCCTGCTCGGCTCCGCGGCCGGACTGGTGCACCTCTGTTTCCGAGCGCCCGTCGGAATCCGAGACGTTCGTCACTCGCCGTTCCCGGCCGGCTATCAGTTAATCGTCGCCAATTCCCAAACCCGCAGCGAGAAGAGTGCGGAAGAGCGGCTCCTGTTTAACGGGGGGATCTTCGCCTACCGGTTCGCCTTCCTGGCGCTTAAAGAGGCGATGCAGGAACTGAAGATGCCGCGGGAGCTGATTGACGGCACGGAGAGCCTGGGCGACCTCCATACCGGACGCATTCCCACAGCGGACCTGTACCGGCTGATCCTGCAACTTCCGGAGACCATCACTCCGCGCGAACTGGCACAGCGGTTTCCGCTCACCTTTGCCGCAGCGGCACGCGGCTGTTTCGGAACGGACGACCCGTGCCGCCTGCCGCAGGACATCCCCGTACGAGGCGCCGCGGTGTATGGCCTGGGCCGCGTAGACCGTGGTCGCGTGATGCCTGGTCTCCTGGAAGCGGGGGACCCGGACTCGATGCGAGAGTTCGGGCGCCTGATGTCGATCACCCACGACGGTGACCGGCGCTACCTCCTGGGCGGGGATTACGCCGACAACCGGGCGCGCTTATCCAACACCTGGCTGGGCCGCGCGCTGGCGGAAATCGAGCGCGGCGAGGAACGCCCCCTCCGGCACGAGCCCGGCTTCTACGGGGCCAGCATCGCCGAGTTGGATAAGATGGTCGACGTCTCTCTTCAAACGCCCGGAGTACTGGGCGCCGGCTTGATGGGAGCGGGGGGTGGCGGGTACGTCCTGATCCTCGCCCGGCAAGGTGCGCTAGACGGCGTCCGTGAAGCACTCGACCGCGATTACTACACGCCGCTGGGGAAACCATGCGACGTCGAGGCCTGGCACCCGACCGCCGCCGCCTGCCGGCTCTTGTAGTATTCGAGGTTCGATTTTCGCTCTCCGATGGGGCGGCATCTCCCTTTGCGAGATCAGCCAATGGCCGCGATGGAGCGCCAGCCCCACGAGGCACGTGCGCTGCGATCACGTCCCCGCGCTAGTTTGCGTACATTCGTGGCCATCCTCCAAAAGCTGGCCGCCGTAGCGTCCGCAGCATCGAATGATACAATGGGGTAGCTTGGTTCGGGCCGCTTTTCGGCGCCGAACGCCTCTCGTAGACCCCATGCCATTCGACTCCCTCCAGGAATTTGCTGCTCAACTCGAGCGGCTCGGTGAGCTGAAGCGGATCAAATACCGCGCCGATCCATACCTGGAGATCACCGAGATCACGGATCGCGTGGTGAAGGCGAAGGGTCCCGCGCTCCTCTTCGAGCATCCCAAGGGCTCCGACATCCCGCTGCTGACGAACGCCTTCGGCTCTGAGCGGCGCATGAGCGCCGCGCTAGGGGCCAAGACGCTTGATGACGTAGCCCGGCGATTGGAAGAGCTGTTGGGCCGCATGATGCGAATGCCGAAGTCACTCGGCGATAAGTTGGGCCTCGGCAGCGCGATGCTGGGCGTGGCGACCACGGCGCCGCCGCGTCGCGTGACGACCGGACCGTGTAAAGAGATCATCGAGCGGGAGAACCCGAGCCTCGACTTCCTCCCGATCCAGACCTGTTGGCCGGACGACGGCGGCCCATTCATTACACTGCCCCTGGTCTTCACACGCCATCCCGTCACCGGCAAGCGGAACATCGGGATGTACCGGATGCAGAAGTACGACAGCCGCACCACCGGGATGCACTGGCAACTTCATAAGACCGGCGCGGAGCACCAGCGGGTAGCGCGCGAGCCATTTCCGGTCGCCGTTTGCCTGGGCGGCGATCCGGTGCTCACCTACGCCGCGACGGCACCGTTGCCGCCCGACATCGACGAGTTGCTGTTCGCTGGTTGGATCCGCGGGAAGGCGGTGGAGCTGGTGAAGTGCGAGACCAGCGACCTTGAAGTGCCGGCCCATTCCGACATCGTGTTGGAGGGCTACGTCGACCCCACCGAGCGGCGGACGGAAGGCCCGTTTGGAGACCATACCGGCTATTACACGCTGGAAGAGCCGTTCCCCGTCTTCCACCTCACCTGCGTTACCCGCCGCAAGCAGGCGATCTACCCCAGCACCATTGTAGGCCGCCCACCGATGGAGGACGCGTGGCTCGGGAAGGCCACCGAGCGCATCTTCCTGCCGCTGCTGCGGATGGTGCTGCCGGAGGTCGTGGACATGAATCTCCCGGTGGAGGCGTGTTTCCACAACCTCGTGATCGTCTCGATCAAGAAGAAGTACCCGGGCCACGCTTACAAGGTGATGAACGCCCTCTGGGGGCTCGGCCAGATGATGTTCTGCAAGTGCATCGTGGTGGTGGACGAGAACGTGAACGTGCACGACCCCGGCGAAGTGCTGTGGCGGGTGAGCAACAACATCGACGCTCAGCGGGACATCCTCTTCACCCGCGGACCAGTCGACCACCTGGACCACGCGAGCACCCACCAGTTCTTCGGGAGCAAAATGGGCATCGACGGCACCACCAAGTGGGCCACCGAAGGCTATACGCGCGAGTGGCCGCCGGACATCGTGATGGACCCGGAAGTCAAGCAAAAGGTCGACCGCATCTGGAGCCAATTGGGGATCTGAGTTACCCCGCGAGGCTCTTCTGGAGGGGCTGATGCCTGAACCCTGTCGATCTCTGGCCGTCGCTATTACGGGTGCAAGCGGCAGCCTCTACGCCACCCGGTTTCTGACCCGGGCCGTGCGCTACTTCGATCCGCTCTACCTCACGCTTTCCGGGCCCGCTTTGCGCGTGGCCCGCGAAGAGCTGGAGTTGGAGTTGAGCCTGGATCGTTTCGATCCGTGCGAGCTGCTGCCGGGCGTGCCGGGAGCGGAAAAGATCCGCTACTACCACAAGACGGACTACGACGCGCCGTTCGCCAGCGGCTCCGCGGCGCCGGACGCAATGGTCATCGTGCCGTGCTCCATGGGCACGCTGGCCCGGATCGCGGCCGGTACCTCGGATGACCTGGTGCTCCGCGCTGCCGACGTAATGCTTAAGGAGCGAAAGAAGCTGATCCTGGTCAACCGCGAGACACCGCTCAGCCTGATCCACGCCCGGAACATTCTGTCGGTAACGGAAGCGGGCGCGGTGGTTATGCCGGCCTCTCCCGGCCTCTATCATCGCCCGCAAACCGTCGAAGAAATGGTAGACTTCGTCGTCTTTCGCATCCTGGACCACCTGGGTATCCGCGACCGGGACGCACGCCGCTGGAGTCTGCCGCCGGACGAATAGCGCTTCTCGAACGGGATGCGCGGTCCCTCGGCCCGCCGGGACCGCCTTACTCGTCCGGAGCTCTGTCGGCTTATGTTGTTCTGATCTGCGCGATCTGCGGACCTATTCCTATACGAGCCATGGCCACCGAAGTGATTTCCCCTCCCAGACACGGCTGGGAGCGCCTCCGGGTAATCCTGGAGATGATCAAGTTCGAGCACACCGTGTTCGCGCTGCCGTTCGCCATGATGTCCGCCGTGATCGCGGCGCACGGGTTTCCGAGCGCACGGGTTACGGGCTGGATTCTCCTGGCGATGGTGGGCGCCCGCAGCAGCGCGATGGCGTTCAACCGTGTGGTGGACCAGGAGTTCGACCGCCGCAACCCGCGCACGGCGACCCGGGCGCTGCCCGCGGGGCTGCTAACCCCGGCGCAGGTGTGGGCCTTCGTAATCGGCACCACCGCGCTGTTCGTCTTCGCGTCATGGCAACTCAACCCGCTGGCGCTGGCGCTCTCGCCGGTGGCGCTGGCGGTGATCTGGGGCTACTCATTTACCAAGCGGTTCACCAGCTTCTGCCACGTGGTGCTGGGACTGGCCATCGGGATTGCCCCGCCGGGAGCGTGGATCGCGGTGCGCGGCAGCCTGGGCTGGGCGCCGGTACTGCTCACCGCCGCGGTAATGTTGTGGGTGGGCGGCTTCGACGTGATCTACGCGTGCCAGGACGCGGAATTCGACCGCAGCATCGGGCTGCAATCGCTGCCGGCGCGCCTCGGCGTGGCCGGTGCGCTCAACGTGAGCCGGGTGATGCACGCGGTAACCGTGGCGCTGCTGGCACTGCTTCCGCAACTGGTGCCGCTGGGCGCCATCTATTACGCGGGAGTGATCGCGGTGGCCGCGCTCCTCGTTTACGAACAGAGCCTGGTAAAGCCGCACGACCTCTCGCGGGTAAACGCTGCGTTCTTTACGGTGAACGGCTTCGTCAGCATCGGATTGTTTCTCTTCACCCTCACCGATGTACTGGTGGGCCGGCATTAATGGCAGGAAGCGCGCAGATGACGGTAATTGAGTTCTTTACGGATGGCGCCTGCCCTGGAAACGGCAAACCGGGCGGGGGAACGATGGGCGCCGGAATCGTCGCCCGCGCCGGGACGATGCACCGTGAATGGGCGGTCCCGCTAGGTAAGGGGACCAATCAGCAGGCGGAGTTATTAGCCATCCGGGAGGCGCTGGGGAAGGTCCGCGACCGTGCTAACACGCACGTGCGCATCTTTACGGACAGCGCCTATGCCATCGGCTGCCTCACGCAGCGCTGGAACGTGAAGGCAAACAAGGAACTGGTGGATGAAGTGCGCATCCTAGTCCGCGAGTGCGGCAGGTTCGAGATGCGCAAAGTAGCCGGGCACGCGGGCGTGGCTGAAAACGAGCGCGCCGACGAACTGGCGGTCCGGGCTGCCGTAACCGGCGAATACTACGCAAGCAGCTAGCCGATGGGGCAATGGGCCAACGAGGAAACGAGGAGATGGCCGGAAGCTTCCCGGCATTTCCTCATTTTCACATTGACCCATTTACTCATCCCCAGGGACTGTAGAAAGGACCACGCCGCGCATGGTGGCGAATGGAGGTGCGAACCAGGTTGGTTGGTAAGTCGTCTTAGGTCAGAGAATGCGCTCGGGCCCCGATCGCTCGCCTGCCTGAAGGGATCTTTACAATGGTGCAGATCCGTCATCGCTCCCAGAACGTGGTGCTCCATGAGGTCGACGCTCCGGATCTGCAAGCCGCCGATCTGCACGCCTCTGGTCTGGCCGGCGCGGATCTGGCCGGGAGGGATCTCTCGGGCGCCAATCTGAAGCAGGCAATACTTCAGAGCGCGGATCTTGGGCGCGCCCTACTCCGGGAAGCGGATCTCACCGGCGCGAACCTGGAAGGCGCGCTCCTCGCCGGCGCCGACTTCTGTGGGGCGATCATGTGCCGCGCCCGCCTCATCGACGCAGTGCTGGAAGACGCGAACCTGGAGGGTGCCGACCTCACCCACGCCACCTTTCTGGCGGCGCGTGCTTCCCGCGCCCGCTTCACCGAAGCGAACCTCACCCACGCTTACTTTGAGCAGGCGAGTCTCCGGCATGTGCGCTTCACCAGCGCGCGCATGGCCTTCGCCTCACTCGTGGACTCGGACCTCACGGGAGCCGACTTCCAGAACGCCGCGCTCACCGAGGTGAATGCCCGCTACGCCCGCTTCACCGGCGCTAACTTCACGGGCGCCCGGCTCATCGCGGCGAATCTGAAAAACGTGGAGGCCGGCGAAGCGGTATTCCGCGATGCCCACCTGGTGGAGGCCAATCTCACCCACGCCAACCTGAGGAACACCGACTTCACCCGGGCCGACCTGCGTGAAGCGAACCTCGCCGCCGCCACACTGTTCGCCGCAGACCTCACCGGGGCGGATCTCACCGGCGCCACCCTCCAACGAGCCGACCTCCGCCAATCGAACCTCTGCGGTGCGGACCTGTCCCGGGCGTATATACTTCAAGAAGCAAGTATCGCCGGGGCCGTGTACGACAGCACTACTCGCTGGCCGGAGTCGTTTCGGCCGGAAGAGCGGGGAGCCCGGCGGGCCGTCCGTATCGAGTGAGGGGTTCTTTGAGCAGCAGTGGGAAAGACCGGATCATCGTCGCCCTGGATACGCCGGACACCGCACAGGCGGTCCGGTGGGTGGAGCAGCTTACCGGCTCCGTAGGGGCGTTCAAGCTCGGGCTGGAGTTCCTGCATGCGCAGGGTCCGCAGGGCGTCCGCGAAGTACAGCATGCGGGTGCCGACCGGCTGTTCTTCGATGGCAAGTTCTCGGACATCCCCAACACCGTCGCCGGCGCGGTGCGCTCTACCTGTGCACTCCAGCCGTGGCTGCTCAACGTTCATGCGATGGCTGGCGGCGCCGCGATGCGCGCTGCCCGGGATGCCGCAGAGGCAGCCGGCGGAGAGATGCGCTCACTCGTGATTGCCGTAACGGTCCTCACCAGCCTGGATGAAGCGGCACTCGCAGCGATCGGCGTTCCCGGCGCGGTACAAGACCAGGTAGTGCGCCTGGCGCGGTTGGCCCGGGAAAGCGGAATGGACGGCGTAGTCGCATCCCCGCTGGAGATCGCGGCGATCCGGGCCGCCTGCGGGCCGGACTTCCTGATCGTTACGCCCGGCGTACGGCCGGCCGGTGGCGCCACGCATGACCAGGCCCGCGTCGCTACTCCGGGAGCGGCGGTGCGCGCTGGGGCGGACTACCTGGTATTGGGCCGCGCCATCACCGGCGCCGCGGATCCCAAAGCGGCGGCCGCAGCCATCGCGGCGGAGATCGAAGCCGCAGCCGCGTAATGCGCACCCTGGCCGAATACCTGGAACGCGAGCGCCGCGAACTCGCGCCGTGCGCCGTAAAGGCCGCGGAGACCCGTGGGCGGCGCCACGCGGAGACGGAGCACCCGTTGCGCTCGCCCTTCGAGCGCGACCGCGACCGGGTGATCCACTGCAGCGCCTTCCGCAAGCTGGAGTACAAGACCCAGGTCTTCGTCAACCACGAAGGGGACTACTACCGCACCCGGCTCACCCACACGCTGGAGGCCTCGCAGATCACGCGCAGCCTCGCGCGGTTCCTGCGCCTGAACGAAGACCTGGCCGAGGCCGTGGTGCTGGTGCATGACGTAGGCCATCCACCCTTCGGTCACGCGGGCGAGCAGGCGCTCCAGCAGGTGATGGGGAACCACGGTGGGTTCGAGCACAACTTGCACGGACTGCGCGTGGTGGACTGCCTGGAATCGCCGTATCCTGACTTTCCCGGGCTGAACCTGACCTGGGAGGTGCGCGAGGGCATCGCCAAGCACAGTAAGTCGTTTGACCCGCTCAATCCGGGACCCGCGTTCGAGGAGTTCCGCGAATCGCCCTGGCCCTCCCTGGAAGCCCAGCTCGCAGACGTGTGCGATGAGATCGCTTACAATGCGCACGACATCGACGACGGGCTCACGGCCGGCCTGATCACCCTCGCCGACCTGGAGAGTGTTGCACTCTGGCGCCAGCTTACCGCGCAGTATGACGCGGCCGGGCTAACGCCGCGGCAAGCCAAGTACCAGGGCGTTCGCGCGCTGATCAATGCGCAGGTGCAAGACGTGGCCCACACCGTGGAGCAGCGGATCGCGGAATGGGGGTTAGCCTCCGCCGATGCCGTGCGTTCCGCTCCGTACCGCACCGCTACCCTGAGCCCGGAAATGGCGGTCCACAACGAGGAGCTGCGGCGTCTGCTGGGCGAGTGTGTCTACCGCAATCACCGCGTCTACCGAATGTCCGTCAAGGCGCGGCGCATCGTGGACGCCCTCTTTCATTCGTACGTGGAGTTCCCCCGCCAGCTACCCCCCGGCGTGCTCTGGGAAGAACACGGCCTCCACCGCTCCGTATGCGACTACCTGGCCGGAATGTCCGATCGGGAAGCCCTCGAAGAACACCGCCGCATCTTCGACCCCCTCGCCACGACGTAACTTCGAACATGAGAAAATCGGGAACTGGAGCCAGAAGGGACTACGGTTCTCCTCCGGAGACGGCGGTCTCCTCGTTTCCACCTTCGACGCCATGGCGAACCTCTGGCCTCGCTTTTACGAACTCATCCGCGCCATACCTAGAGGGCGGGTTGCAACCTATGGCGACGTAGCCCGCCTCGCCGGTAACCCGCGTGCAGCCCGCGACGTGGGCTGGGCACTGAGCGCGCTGCCGCCGGGCAATGACGTTCCATGGTGGCGGGTCGTCAACCGCCACGGCGGCCTCTCGTGCCGCTCCAACGGCACCGCGTTACAAGCGGAACTCCTGCAGGAAGAGGGGATCGCCTTCGATGCCGAAGGGCGGCTGAACCTGGCGAGCTACCGCTGGGATGGGGAGGAGCCGGCATCCTAGATTTAGGACTTCCTTATCCTGGCTTCTGCGGCGAACTGCACCCGTTTCTCCAGCGTCTTGTAGGTAATGCAGGTGTTTGAGCAGCCAGCTTTGAGCATGGTGCGTGCATGAACATCCTGGCTAAATTCGACTCGCGCGGGGAGGAACCACCCGAAAGCGGCTGCTTCCGGGACCGGCCGAATCAGAAGAAACTCTAAGGACAATCAGGGCTCGTCATGGAGGGGCCGGGGAGTGAGGACCCGGTCACAGGTTTAGGGGACCTGTGACCGGAGAGACATCGAGGGGTTCGCGTCTCACTCCGAGTATTCGTCAAGAATACGCAACCTCCTGCATCCACGCGGCACTGCGGTGTCGATGTGACCGCATTTACGCCTTTGGGTGTAGGGCGGGCATCGCCGTCGTGCGCCCCATGGGCCATCGTTCGGGGACTTCTTCCGCTTCGACTACAGGCATTCTCCCTCTGCGCATTCGTCGGTGAATTGGGCTCCAGGAAGGACCCGCACCGGAGACGCGGACATGCAGAGGATCGGACCATCGCGCACCGTCGTCGCGCGCCCAAGAGCGGCAACCCGACCCTTCCCGGTCGAAGTGGCCACGGAGCCTACCCGTTGGGTTCACCCGCGTTTTCGCCGGCTAGCGCCGCCCGTGATCGTGATCGGGATGCATCGCTCGGGCACCAGCCTGGTCGCGGGCATGCTGGGCGCACTGGGGGTCTATGTCGGTCCGGAATTCGGCCCGGCGGGAGGCGAGGACCTGACGGCCCAGGCGCGCGTCGGCCGGCTGAGCGGTTATGCCGAGGCCGCGGCGTTCTTTCGCGTCAACGAGCAGTTGCTCCGGGCGGGCCGCGCCAGTTGGTCCCACGTCGAGCCGTTTCTGCGCCGGAGGGGCCAGTGCGCGTGGATGCAGTCCGCGGAGTTGGCGTTGCGAGCCCACACCTGCGGCACCCTGCTGCGTGATTTCCTCCGCTCCCTGCCGGAAGGCTATGAAGGCAATTGGGGCTGGAAGGACCCGCGCAACAGCCTCACCCTCCCACTCTGGCGGCAGTTGTTTCCGGAGGCGCGGGTGGTCCACGTCGTCCGCAACCGCGAAGCTGTGGTCCGCAGCCTGCATCACCGTGCCCGGCAGTGGCAGCAGGGCGGCACTCCGCGGGGCGCTCGGCCTCGTCATCACCCGGCAGCGGCTTTGAAGGAAGCGGCCCGGAAGGTCGGATTGCTCGCCCCGCTGCAATCCGACCCCTGCCTCGATCTCGACTATTGCCGGAAGCTGTGCCAGATCTACGAGGCGGAATGCGCCGTCGCCCGCGAGGAAAGTCAAGCCTACCTCCAGTTACACTACGAGGAGATCCTGGCCGATCCGGAGGACGCGGCGTATCGCCTGGCGCAGTTTACGGGCTGCTCGCTGGAAGGGAAAAATATCCGAAGGGCAGGCACGCTCGTGCTGCGGGAACGTTGAGAAGCGCCGCTTCCGGCGTTGGAAACGGGCTTCGAGCAGGAAGAATGGGTGTCCGGCCCTAACTTTCGCGTGGCGTTGCGGCGTTTGCACTTCACCCGTTTGCTGGCCCGCGCCGGAGTATTTATGGACCGCATCCTTCCCTGGACCGATAAGCTGACCTCGATCTCGCAGCGCGTGGGACCAGGTCTTTCCGCCGCCATCGCGGACGTCTACCTCCCGCCGATGTACCACGTCCGCCAGAACTTCCCCCGCCCGATCATCGACGACGTAGACGCCGCGGTCGTGGAACAGCTTCAACGAGAAGACGTCCGCGCCCGCCTCAAGCCGGGCAGCCGCGTCTGTATCGCGGTCGGCAGCCGCGGCATCGCGCAGATCTCCCGCATCGTCCGCGCCCTGGTGCGCGAAGTGAAGGCGCTGGGCGCCGAGCCGTTCATCATCCCGGCCATGGGCAGCCACGGCAACGCCGTACCGGAAGGCCAGACCCGCGTACTGGCGGATTACGGCATCACCGAAGAAACGATGGGAGCGCCGATCATTTCCTCGCTCGACGTAAAAGTCGTTGGCGCGGTGGACGGCATGCCGGTCTACTGCTCCACGGACGCCGCCGGAGCGGACGCCATCATCCCGGTGGGGCGCGTCAAGCCGCACACCGGTTTCCGTGGCCCCATTGAGAGCGGCCTGATGAAGATGATGACCATCGGCCTGGGCAAACAGCGCGGTGCGGATACCCTGCACGCCGAGGGGATGGACCGCTTCGGACAGCTGCTCCCGGCCGCGGCACGCGTGATCATGGCCACCCAGCCCATCGCCTTCGCCCTGGCCATCGTGGAAAACGGCTACGATGAGCCCGCCCGCATCGAAGCCGTGCTGCCGGAGGGGTTGGAAGAGCGAGAGCAGGAGCTGCTCCTGGAAGCGCGCTCGCTGATGCCCAGTCTACCTGTGGATGAATTGCACGTCCTCGTGATCCAGGCCATCGGCAAGAACATCAGCGGCAGCGGCCTCGATCCCAACGTAGCCGGCCGCTTCATTCGCAGCAACGGCCCGCAGTACACAGACACGCCGCAGGTGCAGCACATCGCCGTGCTCGATCTTACGCCGCAGACGCACGGCAATGCCTCCGGCATCGGGCTCGCGGAGTTGATGAGCCTCCGCGTGCTCCAGAAGATCGACCTGCCCTCCACGTACGCCAACTGCATGACTGCCTCCCACCTGGCGGGGGCGATGCTGCCGGCAGTACTGGAAACCGACCAGGCCACCATCCGTACGGCGATCAAGACAGCCATCCGCTGGACCCCGGAAACCCTCAAGGTCGCCATCATCCATAACACTCTGGAAATCGGCGAGCTCTGGGTAAGCCCGGCGCTGCTGGAGGAAGTCCGCGCGCGCGGTTACACGGAGATCAGCGAGACGCCGGTGGCGATGGAGTTCGACGGCGACGGCAACATCATCGCGCCGATCATCTGCTCCAACAAATAGAGCGCTCACCGCTGGAGACGCCCCTGCGGTCCAAGGGACGGCGGGGGGCGTCTCCGGCGAGGCCAGCTCACTATCGACGGCTCGGCGAGCACAGCTCCCGCGTATCGCGGGCTGCGACCTTATCCCATCCCAGGTCGCGGCCTACCAACTCGTAGAGGCGGTGGTTATACGGCGCGAAGTAATCGGTCAGGCGTTCCCGCGTCCCCGCGTTCATCGGCTCGTATTGGGCCACCTTATGATCGCGAGACACGTCCATCTGGTGCGGCGCTAATCCAAGAAACTGCTGGAGCTCCGCATGCACCCGGCCGGGCTGTGCGCGCAGCTCTTCGGTCGCGATGATCATCAACTGTTCGCGGCGGAAGAAGCGAAGCCAGCGATCCAACTGCTCCACATAGCGGCCTCGCTGCAGGTACGAATAGCGGCGGTGGGTCTCGCTGTAATACGCCGGATCCGCCTCCATCCGCGCCAACTCCGGCCCGATCCGCTCCGCTTCGGCTTCCAGGGCCTCCTCAAACGTAAGCGGTTCCCAACCCCGGGCCTGGATTTGCCGGTAGTGAGAGTAGGCGCGTGCCACCGGGTTTCGGAACAGCACGATCAGCTTGATGTTCGGCAGAAGTTCCGCGATCCGAGCCGGGACGTGCGGGTGGCAAACGTAATATGGGCTCGCTTCACCCGTGCGCCAGCTTCTGCCAAGTGGGGCGGAGGGGAAATGGGCCCGGTACCATGCGGGGCCGCGCGCAAAGTCCCGGTCGAAGAAATGGATCTCCTTCCGGATGGGCGCGCGGACCTGCGGGTGCTCCCGCAGTTGGTAATGCAGCGTCGTGGTCCCGGACTTCATTGCGCCGATGATGATGAAGTCCGGAAGGGGGCGCAGAAGCGAGGTAAGCAGACGCGGTCGCGTGACCGTACGAGGCATGAGTATTCCTGACAGACTGCGACAGGTTCTGATTGTTTAAGCCCGAGCAACCGCTTCTTCCGGCGACCGGGAATCGAGTTCACGGCTGAACAAGTAACTACTACCCCAAACAATTCATCAAACCGGGACTACTTGGTGACCAGGATCACATCGATAGTTAAAACCGCGCCCTGCGTTTGGGGAGGTGGGTCCAGGATGCGGAAGGAGATGCCGTGGGTCGGCACGAACCGCTGGCTGAAAGTGCAAACGAAGTGATGGGACCGGAGCGGGGTACGGGCAGATGAAAACGATATCGGCGGAGACGTTCGACAGGTTAAAGGCGATCGATAGCTGCACCGTAGCGAACGCGATTGAGAAATTTGGGGTACGGCCGGACACCTGGGGCTACACGGGCCAGGAGATCCGCTGCCTGTTTCCCGAGATGGGTGTGATGCTGGGCTACGCGGCTACGGCCGTGATGGGCCCACGCGACGTGGGGGAAAAGGGCTGGCGGCAGGGTTGGCTGGACTTCACCCAGGCCATCGAAGATACGCCCAACCCCGCCATCTGCGTCATCGAAGACTCACCGCTCTGGCCGAACCAGGGCGCCCTGGTGGGGGAGGTGATGGCCACCTGCATGAAAGCACTGGGTGCCGTCGGCTGCATCACCAATGGTACCGTGCGCGACATCGAACAGGTGCGCGACATGGGCTTCCAGTACCACGCGTCCGGGGTCATCGTCTCCCACGGTCAGCTCAAGTTCCATTCCGTGGGCGAGCCGGTGCGCCTGGGTCGCCTCACCGTGCGCCCCGGTGACTTGATCCACGCGGACCTGCACGGCGTGGTGGTGGTGCCGTTCGAAATCGCGGACGAAATCCCCGCCGCGGCGGACAAGATCTTCCAGGTGGAAGCGGAGATCATGGAACTGGCGAAGCGCCCCGGTTTCAAAGCAGCGGATCTGCGCGCCCTCTACTAGAACGATGGAGACACCCCACGCGGCCAGCAGCCCTCCCGCCAAGTACCCCGATCAGTTGGAGGGGGAGGTTGCCGGCTGCCGCGTCCTGCTTCAGCTCGACAACCGGTCCGTGCCCTGGCACGAGGAGCTGTCCGGCACCTTGCTTCTGGAAGGTGGAGACGAGGCTCGGACGTTCTCCATCGAAGTTCGTATCGAGGAGTACCCGGACCAGGTACCCCAGGGACAGGAGCTCCTTCCGGACCGGACGTGGGGTGGGATCGTAGTGGCACCCGGCGAGCGAGAGTGCATCTCGTTCGCATTGCGGATGCCGTCAAGTGTCCCGTTTCGCCGCATGCGATTTCGTGCCCTCTTCCGCAGCGGACTGCGGCATTCGACCGCGCTCTCCGCCCAAATTCACGTGGCTCCGCCCCTTCCGTTCCAGCGGATGGCAACCCCGCTGGAAGAGTTGACCGGGGTCGCGGTTCGGTCCTGGAACACGTCTGACCTGGGCGATGGGGTCGTAGCGCACTTCCTGCCAGACAAGCAGGGCCCGAAGCCGTTCGACGCACTCAAATTGGAGCTGTATCAGAACAACGGCATCGTCTACGGCACACTGGTCCTTGACCCCGTGGACCGTACATTTGCCGACCGGCTGCGAACGGCAGCCGGCGCCGATCGGGTGTCGTTCCCCTTCCGCTTTTCCGAAGGGGACCTCCGCGGTGTTCGGAGCTTCTACGAACGATCGTTGCGACCCTACCGCGATGGGCTGCGCGGACTGCCGATCCCCGCCACCCAGCCAGAGCCTTCGGCCGACGCATTGCCGCTTCCCTCCGGCGAATCTGCGGTTCCAACTGAAGTTTCCGAACGTGAGTAAACGAGCGCGGAGCCAGCCCAACTCCGCCTGCCCTCGGAATTTTCATCAGAGGACATAGCCTGAATGTCGCCCACCCCCCGCACGAGTTCGTTCGCCTCCACCGGTTCGTGTCGAGTTGGCCTCGAGTTGGATAGCACCGTAGTGAGTTGCGGCGAAACGCTCGTGGGCCGGGTAATCCTTCGAGGCGGCCGCACGACGCAGCAGGTAGAGACGGCGGTCGCGTACTTCGAGCGACGAGATTCCGACCTCGACAGGTTGGTTTACGCCCGTACCTGCTGGAACAACCTCGTCGTGAATGCAGGCGACACGCAGCGGCTTGAGTTCAACCTCGCGGTGCCGGACCGCGTATCCATGGAGTCGCCAAAACAGGTGTGTGTTACCGCGCGCGCCGTAGGCGACATGGCGGCTACCTCCGGCTTATCCGTCCGGATCCTGCCGCTACCATGCTTCGTAGAGCTTGCGAGCGCCCTTGCTTCCGTGGCCCGTATTCCGGTAACTCACTGGTTGAACATCGGAGGCGGGGACGGCGTGGCGGCGCGGTTCGTTCCGGACGGCCCCGCACGCGAAGTCTTCGACGGCCTCCGTCTGGAGATGTTCCGCTCGGGGCCCAACTTGTACGGTGAGCTGGAGATCGATCCTCGCGAGCGCTCCCTCCGAGATCGCCTCCGAGCCGCCACCGGCGCGGATCGCCGCCGCATCCCGTTCAACTTTCGTTCGTTGGACACGGACGAAGTGCGTAACTTCTTCGTGCAGTGTCTACGTCCGTATCTCGATGCCGTACGGCAGCTACCCATCCCGTCCGGCGGAACACCCCGCGACGGCGCCGTGCTCCCGCGTCCTTCCGACGGGAGGAGAGGTTACCGAAGTGAGAAGACCTAATCCCCTGACCCCACTACCGCCCCGAGGGCACCCGGGGTGCGCGGGGTATCCGCCTCGAAGGGACGGGCGAGCCTGCTTTGAGGGAGGTAATTCACGGGCGACCTAACCCCCCAGCCCCCTTCCCTCGTAGGGAAGGGGGCGCCTGCGGGGTATGGGGCAGCGAAGGAATGGAGCGGTGCTTCCGAGCACCTTAACCCGATTGCCATTCAACTTTCCGGCAGCCGAGTCGAGCCTATCTCCTCGCGGCAGGCGGCTAAAATGCTTGCGAGCACCTCGTCCAGGTGAGTGAGTACTGCCTCATTCCCGACGCGCAGCACTCGGACACCGCAGCTTGCGAGGATTTGATCGCGCTCCTGGTCATATTCTTTTTGATAATCGTGGCTTCCGCCGTCTACTTCCACCACCAAACCGGCAGCGTGGCAATAGAAGTCGGCAATGAACCCGCGAATGAGCTGCTGCCGGCGAAAGTGCAGTCCATCCAGCCGATTGGCACGCAATCGCTGCCAAAGAATCTGTTCTGCTTCCGTAAGCTCACGCCGCAACTCGCGCGCCCGCCGATGATGCCCCTCATCGACCTGCTGCCCGGTAACGATCCGCTCCGGATATCGCATGATTGCCTCGGCTCCAGAATCACTCTGCAATCGGACCGCTACCACCCCGACGCAAAGCTAACTCCCCCTTCCCTGCAAGGGAAGGGGGCCGGGGGGTTAGGTCGCACCCCAGCTACCCATACGCAAAGTAGACTCCCCTTTCCCTGCAAGCGGGGCCGGCGGGGGTTAGATCGCCTCCCAGTCACGCTGCCCTGGGCATCCGCGCTTCCGCCTGCTCGCGTTCGAGCGTCACGTCCAATTCCAGCTCTTTCGGCCAGGTGATCCCCAGGTTTACGGCGTGGGCGTACGGGAAGTCGAAGCCCCAGCGGATCCAATCTTCCCACTCCGCCTCCGGCGCGGTACGCTGGCCGATGATCTTCATGATGCTGATGCCCTTGCCAGCTTCGTAGGCGCGTCGCACCTGCTGGACGTGCTCCTCCATCCGGGCCGCGGCGGGCTCGCGGCGCCCGTTCGGATCCAGGTCCATGATGCTGCCTTCCAGCATGATCCCGCCCTTATTCACCGTGGCGAGAATCACCTCGATCTCCGGGCAGGCGATCACCGCCTCCATTACCGGACCCGTATACAGGTGGGTCGAGCACCCGACCACCCGCACTTTGCCTGCCGCTTTGGCCTCGACCATTGCCCGTAGGGCGCCCTCTCGCCGCTCCAGGTCCCGCGGGCTGTTCACGCCATGCAGCAGGATAACGTCCAGGTAATCGGTACCCAGGTCGCGGAGTGCGACGTCGATCCGTTCGTGGGCCTCTTCGTAGGTGGGCACGCTGGTCTTGGTCTGCAAGACGACCTTGCCGCGGGAGACTCGCCGGAACGCCGCGGCCACGTGCGGGTGGGAGCCGTAGCCCTCCGCGGTGTCCCAGAATGTCACGCCCTCGTCCAGGACTTTCTCCAGGAAGGTGCCGCCGTCTTCCACATCCGGATAGGCGGCCTTGAAATGGCCAGTGCCGATGCAGAGACGAGACACCGTCAGCGGCGTATTGCCATAGCGGACGTATTCCATCGTGAAATCCTCCGGGGCCGGGCAAGGAAAGGGTGGCGGATTGCCTGTTGAGACCAGCTTCTATATAGCACGAGAGTTAACCCCTCTACCATTTCCAGCGTGGGTGGCAAGCAATTAACGGGGTCTCTTCCCGTCACTCTAACTGACTTAAAGTCCGGCGAACGGGGTATGAGACGATGAACGCGAACGTTCGCTAACAAGCAAAGTGGGGGGAAGGGATATGAAACACGAAGAGGCGGCGCGGAAAGGGCGCCCACCGGAGGAGTGGTTGCTGGAGCAGGTCATCTGTGGCACGGCGAACCCGGAGATGGCGCCCTACCTGATTGGGATCAGCTCCCGGGAATTGCAGAGCCGGCTACGCGGTCTGATCGATCAGCGCGCCGACGAGCAAGGCTGGCGCTCTTGAGAGAAGTAACGGTGCGCGAGAGCGGGGCTCTCCTAGTGGAGAGCCCCGCTCTCGCATCGGCCGCTATTTCTTGGGGAGAACGATCTTCTTCTGCTTGATCATTTTCTGATACAGCTCAGACCCCTGGCAATCGGCACAGATGTCTACGTAGTTCTGGAAGCCGTTCCACGTAGCGGGCGCTACCTGGACCATGGACACGACGTCCTTTTCGTATTTGCACAAGACGCAGCGCTTCATAGGAGAGTTGAACCTTCACTCATGGCGTGGATGTCGGGGATACGCTCAGCCGGGCCGACCGACGCTACTCTGACTTTACCCCTAGTTGGCCTCTGCTAGCTTTGAATCTTTGAAGTTCGTGGGCATTCGGTGACCAGGGATGGGTGCGGCGGCTACTTCAAGCGTGGCACAGCAAAATTCTCCACCATTTGTGCGCTTTTTGGCTCTGAAAACTAAGGTACCGGCTAAGACGCCGTGCGCCCCGTGGGTAGCGCCAGTTCCCCGGGGCCGGCGGGGGAGGCCTCGCTGGACACCGGCTCCAGCGGCAAATCGACCTGGAAAGTAGCCCCCGCGCCCAACTCGCTCCGGACAGTGAGGGTGCCGCCGTGCGCGTCCACGATCCGCTTGCAGAGCGCCAGGCCAATCCCGGTCCCGGTGTGCTTGGTGGTTACCAGCGGCTCGAAGACCGTGTCTAGCAGTTCGGGAGGGATGCCGGGACCGGTATCGGAAACGCGGATGAAGCAGGTGGCATGCTGCACTTCGGTGGTGACGCGTACCAGGCCGCCTTCCGGCATCGCCTGGACCGCGTTCTTAATCAGGTTCTCGAGCACTTGAAACAACTGCGCCGGGTCCACGGCCACCGTCGGCATCCGCGGATCGAGATCGACCTGTAAATCGATCACCGGCGGTGGCTCGTTCGCTTCCGCCACTTCGCTGACCAGGCGGTTCAAATCGGTCGGCTGGCGCTTCGGCTCGCCGGTCCGGGCAAAGGCGAGAAGGGTCTGGATGATCCGCTCGGCACGGCGCAGCTCTCGTTCCACCGTTTGGAGCTTTGCGTCCATCTTCTCGTCCATCGAAGACCCCAGGTAGGCCCGTACCCAGTGCGTGTTCAGCGCGATGGTGTTGAGCGGGCTTCGCAGATCATGGGCAATCGCCGAGGAAAGTAGACCGAGCGTGGAGAGGCGCTCTGCGCGCAGCACCTTGTCGTGCTCGGCTTCAAGCTGCCGGGTGCGCTCCATCACCCGCTCTTCCAGGTCGCGGTTCGCCTCCGTCAACTCGCGGTGCGCCCGTTCCAGGTCTCCCGCCATCCGGTTGAACGACTCGACCAGCGGCTCAAACTCCTCCACCTCTCCTCGCGGAAGCCGGAATCCCAGGTCCAGGTTCCCCAACATCCGGGTAGCGGCAGAGAGGCGGACCAGCGGGCGCATGCTGACCCAGATCACCGTGGAGATGGCCGCGCCCAACGCCAGCACCACGAAGACCGCCACCAGCACCGAGGTCTGCATGTCGCGCTGTACCACTTCCAGCGATTCCCGCTCCGGCCGCAGGTAGGCGAGCGTCCAGGAGGTGTCCGGGATCGGAGTCGCGAAGCCCATCAACTCGTCTGTGGGCGAGATGGCCACGTCCACCGGACCCGCGCGGTGCGTCGCCGCGGCGCGGGCGAAATCCGGATCGCTCTGCACCGCTCGTACGAGCCCGCTGCCTTGCGTCGTGAATACCGCGTGGCCCTGCCCGTCGAGCAGTACCTCTGTCTGCCCGTTGCTCCACCGGGACAGTAGGTCCAGCACCGCGTGGTCGTAGAACTCCATCGAGACAATGCCCAGGGGCGCATTCGAATCGTCCGTGACGAGGGAGGCGATCCGGAACCGGGGTATGGACTGGTCGGTGCCCGGATACAGATCCGAGAGGTAGCGAGGGCGCTGCGGCGTGAGTGCCTGGAAGAACGGCTCCTGCAGTACGGAATTGCGGTAAGTGACGGGGGGTACGGAATTCCGCACCGTGCCGTCGGTGCCGATAACTTGCAGCGAGGCGATGCTGCCGTACTCGGCCGCCATGTCCTCGAGATACGGCTGGTATTGTTCTTCCACCATCCGCCCGGACAGTATCGTCTTCCCGATGAGCCGCTGCTGGCGATAAATCTGGTCCAGGCTGCGGCGGAAAGTGCTGGCGGAGGCATCCGCCGCCTGCTTGTGTCCTTGCCGTAGTAAAGACTCTCGACTCTGCAGGCGCACGCCGTGCTGCCAGAACTCCACCGCCAGCAGGGTGATGAGCAACCCCAGAAGCGTATAGAGCAGACGCCCGCGGAGAGAGCGCAGCTCCCGGGCGAAAATGTGCCGGAGCCACGTGAGGATGATCCGCACGGTGTGCGGCACGACAGTGGAATTCAGTCCTCGGAATCTGAACATACCCCAGGATCTTTTCCGCAGGAATGAGGCGCCCCACCTCGGAGAGCTCGCGGTTGCCGCAACTACATCGCGCGCCCGCAGCCTGGCTCACGTTCAGAGGATTAGACGACCCCGCCCCTAGCTGGTTCCCCAGTAGCAATACGCCAACCGCGCGATATGCCGGATCACGCCCTCCGCCACCGCGGCTTCCGAGATGTCCCGCGTGAGCACCGCCAGGGCAATCGGACCGGCGGGCGCATAGATAATCCCAATGTCGTGGCTCGCAGTAGAAATACTGCCGGTCTTGTTCGCCACCGGCGTATCCGGAGGCAGCAACTTCGGTATCTTACCGTCGAGTTGCTGCTTGCGCATGATCGCAAGCATCTTTTCGCAGGCCTCGGCGCTCACCACGGTCCGGCGCTCGATGGCAACCAGCAGGTCGGCCAGTTCCCCGGCGGTCGCCCAGTTATCGAACCCTTTTTCCCGCGCCTCGAAGTCGTAAAACTTGCGTTGAAGCTGGGTCATTGTTAAGCCCAGCCCCGCCAGGCGCGCGTTGATCCGGTCACAGCCCAGCAAGTCGATCAGCATGTTGGACGCGGTGTTGTCGCTGACCGTGATCATGAGGTGCGCCAGGTCCTCCAGGGTCAGCTCCAGCCCCGCATGCAGCATCGAGAGCACACCGCTGCCCGGAACCTTCTCCGCGTCCCGCAGCACCGCGCGATCCTCCAGTCCCAGCTCGCCCGCCTCCACGCGCGCCATCAGCTCTACGAGGATCGGCACCTTGATCACGCTGGCAGACGGGAACACCTCGTCCGCGCGCAGATCCAGCGCCCGACCGCGGTGCACGTCTCGCACCGCCACACCCACCACGCCATCCGTCGCGGCAATGATCTCCTCAATCCCGCGGGACAACTCGTCGTCGTTGTTCATCTCCGGCTCCCGGCGCTCAAGCTACTTCTTGGGGGGCGCCACCACCACCAATGTATAGTGCTGCGGGTCCAGGTACTTCTGGGCCACGCGCAGCACGTCCGCTTGCGTGATCTTCCCGATCCGCTCCACGAACTCGCGCCGGTAGTTGTATCCCAGGCCGTAATACTGCACCGCGTCCAGGTAACCCGCCAACTGGACGTTCGTTTGGAAGTCGAAGACGTAGCTGTGAGCGAGGTAGCTCTCCGCTTCCTTCAGCTCGATCACCGTTACCGGGGCGGCGCGGATCTTGCGGATCTCCGCGAGCAGCGCGGCCACCGCCTTCTGCTCGTTCTTCGGCTCCGTGCCCAGCGCCGCCACGAACAGCCCCGGCTCTTTGGCCGCGCTGCGCGTGATGCTGCTGCCCACGCCGTACGCCAGACCCTGCACGTCCCGGAGTTGGTAGGGGATGCGCGCCGTAAAGCCGCCGCCGACCCCCTCGCCCAGGATGGTGTCCAGCACCTTCAGCGCCAGGTAGTCCGGGCTAGCGCGGGTAACCCCCAGGTGCCCCAGCACGATCTGGGTCTGCGCTTTGTCCATCGTCAACCGCTCGGAGCGCACTTCCTGCTGGCGAACGACCGCTGGAAGCGCTTGCTTTTCTGCGCGGCCCTCCGCCTTCCAGGCGCCGAATACCTCGGTCAGGCGGGGAAGTAGCTCGGCGGTGTGGAAGTCGCCCACGGCCACCAGCGTTACGGCGTCCGGCCGGTAGTACCGCTCGTGGTAGTGCTCCAGCGCGTCGCGGGTGAAGGCGCGAACCGTGGCTTCCGTGCCGGTCGCCGGGCGGCTGGCGGGGTGGTCCCCGTACACGAGCCGGCTGAACGCCTTTCGCGCCACCGTGGCGGCGTCGTCCTCCTCCTCCTTCAGCTCCACCAATGTCCGGCTGCGCTCCTGCTCCAGCCGCTCGGCGGGGAAGGAGGGCGAGGCAAGCAACTCCGCGTAAAGCGGCAGCAGCTCCGTCGTGTAGCGGCTCAGCGACTGCAGCGTGGCCGATGAGTTCTCCCTCCCCGCCGCCGCACTGAACGTGGCGCCAACCTGTTCCAGCGCGGCGCTGATCTCCGCGTTGCTGCGGGTGCCCGTGCCCTCATCCAGCATCCGCGCCACCATTGCCGCCAGTCCGGCTTCGGAAGCCGGGTCCTGGTACGCCCCCGCGTTCACCCGCGCCGAGAGGGTTACGGTGGGCAGGTCATGCTTCTCCAGCAGGATCAGCCGCAGCCCGTTCGGCAGCACCTTCTCCGTAGGGCTGAGGTGCGCGAACGTCCCCGCCACGACGGCCCCGCCCTCAGCTCGAGATCGCGCGCAGCACGCATTCCCCAACGCCCAGCGCCCAGCGCCCAGCGTTCGGTATGCCGGATTCACCCCCGGTGATCGCCCGACCCCCTCCTGAACCCCGAACCCTGGACCGTGAACCCTTCCGGCCGCCGACCCCTGACCCCTGCCTCCGGCGACCGCAGGAAGCAAGTATCCGACCACCGACCGGTCTTCCCGCAGGTAGGTGCGCGCCACCCGCTGCACGTCCGCGGCGGAAACGGCCTGCACGCGCGCCAGGAGGGTATTCAGGTACTCGTGTCCACCGAGAGCGTCAGCCTCACCGATTACCGTCGCCAGGCTGTTGGCCGTATCCAGGCCGTGGATCCAATCCGCGTAGAACTGGTTCTTCGCCCGTTCCAGTTCCGCGGCGGAGAGCGGCTCGCTGGCCAGTCGGCGATTCTCCTCCCAGATGGCATGCTCGATGCGGTCCAGGCCCACGCCCTCCCGCGCGTTGGCGTAGATGGAAAACTCGCCTGCCTGCTGGTAGATCCCAAGGCCGCTGTCTACGTCGGCGGCAAGCTGGCCCTTATCTACCAGGCGCTGGTACAGCCGGCTGAGCTTGCCTTCGGTGAGCGCGTACTGGAGCACGTCCAGCGCGTAAACATCCGGATTGCTCCGCGTTGGAACGTGCACGCTGGCAGCGAAGCGCGCCACCTGAGTGGGCAGCGAAACCGTGAGGCGCCGGGTGCCGTTGCTCGGAGGCGGCTCGATCACGGAGCGCCGCTGCGGAGCGGGGAGCGCCGGCACCGCCTGGAACGCCGCGCGCGCCGTGGCGAACGCTTCTTCCGGCGTAACGTCGCCGGTGATCACCAGCGTGGCGTTGGAGGGGCGGTAATACTGCTGGTAGAACGCGTACACCTCGTCCCGCGAGACGCGCTTCAGGTCCGCCATCCATCCGATCACCGGGTTCCGGTAGGGGTGCGCCACGAACGACATCGTGTTCAACTGCTCGGAGAACTGCTGCGACGGCTCGTCTTCGCCGATGCGGCGTTCTTCCATCACCACCTGCCGCTCAGCATCGAACTCCTTGGCGTTGAAGGAGCAGTTGCGCATGCGGTCCGCCTCGATGGAGAGCGCCACTTTCCAGGTTTGCTTCGGAAAGTTGAACTCATAGGCGGTGTAGTCGTTGAAGGTGAAGGCGTTGTTATTGCCGCCGTTCTGGTAGGTGATGCGGTCGATCTCGCCCTTCTTCAGCTTCTGGGTCCCCTTGAACATCAGGTGCTCCAGAAAGTGAGCGAGACCCGTTGCGCCCGGCAGCTCGTCTTTGGAGCCGACCCGGTACCACATCATGGTGGTGACCACGGGCGCCGTGTGCCGCGGCAGCACCAGTACTCGCAGCCCGTTCGGCAGCGTCTGCTTCACCACGCCCGCGGTGATGGGCGGCGGGGCCTTAGCTGTCCCAGCGGCAGCTACCGCCAGCGGGAAGGACACTCCCAGGAGTACGAGCAACGAGCCAGCAAGTTTCATGGTGTAGATGAAGTTGAAGCCGAGAGCCGGGGCGCCAGCGTCGGGGTTGAGTGCACGGTTGAAAAAACGGTGGCCATCCTACAGGATGAACTGTCGGGCAGGCGCGGTGGGTTCCGCACCATTCTACGTAACCTGGGGCCGGGTCCGCTCCGTCAAATCCCGAATTCCCTACCGCGATACCCCCAATAGCCTCGCCCGCCAGGAACAGTAGCGATGCAGCTCCATCCATTGGTTGCCCTCGGAGTCTTATTCCTCGGCCTCGCGGCCTCCGCGCTCGCGCAGGCAAGCGGTGACGCCTTCCGATTGGAACAACGAATGTCACAGACGGAGTACCTTCCTCTCCTACACCGGCTCCTCGAGTTGGGCGAGACCGTTGCCCGGAAGAAGGCACGAGTTGATGAAGTGAGCCGTGCCGCTCGCTCCTGCTGCGCCGGATGGGCCACGCTACTCATTACGCTGGCGGTCCTGCTCCCGGTACCGGCGACCGCGATGGAGGATCTGAAGACGGGTCCGTTTAGCGAGGTGCCGGTCACCCACTGGGCGTACGACTGTGCCTCTCTGATGGCGCAGTATGGGATCTTCACCGGTTACCCGGACGGAACGTTCGCCGGTAAACGCACCCTGACCCGCTACGAGTTTGCGGTGGCGCTGCAGCGGATGGTGCAGGAGATCGCGCGGGACTGCCGGGAGGGGATGGGCCTGTCCCGGCAGTTACGCGTCCCGCTCAACAAGCTGACCCAGGAGTTCTCACCGGAACTGGCCATGCTCGGGACGGATCTGGGCGTCCTGCGCCAGAACGTCCGGGCGGCGACCTCCCCCTGGCTCGGAGACGCGCCCGACCTGGCCGCCTGCTCTCCGTCCATCTACCCGGGTGTGGGTACCCCGGAAGACCCCGAATACCGCCGCGGCGCCCGGCTCGCGGCGGAGGAGTGGACGCGCGGCGAAGCGGTGTTCTACGTGGCGCCCGCGTCCCGAGGCCCGCGGATCAGCGCCAGCACGGGAATGCTGTACCGGGCCATCGATACTCGCAGCGACGAACCCGGCCGCCTGGCCCTCATCGCCGGACACAACGCGGAAGTCAGGCATCGCCTGCATCGCTACGGACCACCCGCCTCCGCGCACCCCGGCTGGGTAGAGACCGTGCTGCACGTGGAGCGTCCCTGGACCTCCGGCACGCCTCCGCTCCGGCTCAATGCTGCGGCACAAGAAGCCGCGTCGTCTGACGGCACGCTCCTCTTACGGATTGAAGCACAGCGGCCCGGGATGGCACCGCTCCTGCGCGTCACCACCCCGGAACGGGTTCAGACGTTATCGCTAGCCGGCTTCGACTTCGCCCGCGATACCCTGGAGGCGCGCGGCACGTCCGGCAACGAGCTGCTCCACCTCGCGGTGCGGCGTCCGCAAGCAGCTCAAGCCCGCGTCTACGTGGTGGAGTTGCAGGGCGGCGCGATCCTCAACCAGGGCACCCTCCCCAGCACCGCACTCCAGGCCCCACCGGCCGGCCGCGTCCAGATCGTCTACCCCTTCGTCGACGGGAGCAAGTAAAGGAGTTTCCGCTTGAGCACTTCCTCCGAGAGCCTCTCCGCACAGATCGAACCCCTGGTCCGCGCGTTTCCCGGCGTGGCCGGGGTCGCCGCCCGCAACCTCACCACCGGTGCAGAGGTGCGCCTGCACGATACCACCGCGTTTCCCACCGCCAGTATGATCAAGATCCCGGGCCTGTTCGAGCTATTCCGCCGGTGCGCCGCTGGCGGCCTCCAGCTCACGGAGCGGCTCACGCTGCGCGACGCGGACCGCACCCTCGGCTCCGGACTACTGGTGGACTTCGACGCCGGCGCCGCCCTCACGCTGCGGGACCTATCCGTGCTCATGATGGCCATCAGCGACAACACCGCCACCAACATGCTGATCGACCACCTCGGCATCCCCGCCATCAACCAGGCCTGCCGCGACGCCGGAATGACCCACACCGAGCTGCGCAACCTCATCGACTTCGACAAGATCCGCGAGTCGAACGACAACCTCGCCGTGAGCACTCCCGCGGATTTCTGCACCCTCCTCAGCGCCCTCTACCGCGGTGAGCTCCTCCCCGAGCCGTACCGGGAGCAGCTTCTGAAGATCATGCGGATTCAGAAGTATATGTCGCAGCGGCTGCGCCGGTATCTCCCGTACAACCCCTACGCCGAGGAGTTCGACGAAAAGCAGGACGTGTGGATCGCCAGCAAGACCGGCACCCTGAAAGGCGCCGCGTGCGAGGGCGGCCTCATCGGCACCTCCCGCGCCACCTGGGCCATCGTGGTGATGACCAAGGAGTGTACCGCCCCCAGCACCGGCAGCCTCGGGGTGGGGGACCAGTTCATCGCGGACGTCAGCCGGGCAGTGTTTGAGGCGTGGAGTGTTTGAGTAATGTGCGCAGGCTACGGCAACACCTTGACCGAGGAACAGCTCAAGCTCTACTTCTCGGTGCCCGGCAACTTGTCTGCGATCCAGCCGCGCCCCTCCATACGGCCCACCGATCCGGTGCCGGTGGTCCTGGAGGAGAACGGCATTCGCGTGCTCACGGAGGCACGCTGGTGGCTGGTGCCGAGCTGGTGGACCAAGCGACTGCAGGAGCTTCCGGCGCTGTTCAACGCCCGCGCCGAAACCCTCACCGAGAAGCCGTCGTTCCTCAATGCGTTCAAGAGCCGGCGGTGCCTCATCCCGGCGACCTGCTTCTTCGAGTGGTCCGGCACGGCTGGCAAGAAGCAGAAGCACGTGATCACGCGGTGCGATGGAGCGCCGCTCGCGTTCGCCGGGCTGTGGGAGGAGTGGCGCCAGCCGGACGGCCAGGCGCTCCGGTCCTGCACCATCATCACCACGACCGCCAACGAGGTCATGGCCGCCATCCACACCCGCATGCCCGTCATCCTCGCCGCCTCGGACTGGGATGAATGGCTGTCACCCGCCTCGCCACCAGCCGAGTTGCAGCGTCTCCTGACTCCGTGCCCCGCCGAATGGATCGAGCAGCGCCCCGTGCCCCGGGCCCCGAGCGCCGCAGTCGAGAGCTCGCCTCCCGCCCGCTTACCGCTCGATTGGTCGTAACCAGACCGTAACCCGGGCGCGAGGGGGCCTGCCGGCTATTCTGCCAGTCGTGCATCAACCACCCTGCGTCCGGGCAACCCACCATCCTGGCCGCTAGAATTCGGATGGGAAGCCCGGCGGAACCAGGCCGGGGCGACGCGTGCTACGGGACATGCAGCCATGTGCAGGAACATCAAGACGCTTTTCAACTTCGCTCCCCCCGCCACCGAAGAAGAGATCCGGGCGGCTTCGGTGCAGTTCGTGCGGAAGCTCAGCGGGTGCACCAAGCCCTC
>Ga0255338_1002211_pt1 | contig 30039 bp, 23 predicted proteins | sample MeOH1_35cm_T4_19_FD_203715 | JGI IMG/M metagenome (GOLD analysis project Ga0255338, IMG submission 203715) | Sandy soil microbial communities from University of British Columbia, Vancouver, Canada - MeOH1_35cm_T4_195 | ecosystem: Engineered > Artificial ecosystem > Sand microcosm > Unclassified ... | reverse complement strand
GGCACCAGTGGCTGCCGTGGGCCGAGTCGGTGGCGTCCCTGCTGGCGATGTTCCTGGTCGCGACCCTGGCCGGTCTCGGCCCGGCGCGATGGGCGCTGCACCGGGCGCTGCGCGAGGAGCTCCGCCTCGAGTCCGGGCACATCGAGCCCCGGCCGAACCCGGCCACGGACCTGCGGGCGCTGGTGCGGATCGACCGCGCCTCGATCTGGCGGTCGGTGCCGCTGCGGCGCGGGCTCATCGTGCTCGCCCTGATGCCCGGCCTGGTCGCCGTGGCGGGCAGCCTCGAGTGGAACATGGTCACGATCCTGCCCGGGCTGGTGGCCTCGGGTGGTGCGCTGCTCTTCGGCGTGAACACCTGGTGCCTGGACGGCCGCGGCGCCCTGTGGCGCGACAGCCTGCCCGTGTCGGCCGGGGTCGCGTACTACGCCAAGGTGATCGTGCTCTTCGAGGTGCTCCTGGCCGCGGCCGGCTTCACCATCGTGCTCGCCGCGCTGCGGGCCGGCGCCCCGACCTCGGCGGAGCTCGGCTCGGCCCTGGCGGCGGCGGTGGTTGTCGCCACCCAGGTCGTGGCGACCTCGATGCGGTGGTCGGTCGAGCGGCCGTTCGCGACGGACATGCGCAGCGCCCGGGCCACGCCCGCGCCGCCGGTGGTGATGGCCGGGTACAGCGCGCGGCTGGCCCTGAAGACCACGCTCGTCGGCCTGCTGTTCTCCGGGACGGCGCTCGCCGACGGCTGGCAGTTCCCCGCCGTGGTCGCGGTGCCGCTCCTGTGCTGGTCGGGCTGGCGCCTGATCCGTACGGCGAACCTGTGGGCCGTGCCGGAGGTGCGGGCCCGGGTGGTCGCCGTCGTGGCCACCTGAGCCCGAGCCCGCACCTCGGGACGGACTACTTCTTGGCCTCGGTCTTGCAGTCGGTCATCGCCTTGTTGCCCTGCTCGCCGATCGTGGCGCTGTCCTTGGCGTTGGTCTGCGAGGCGACCAGCATCTTCTTGACCAGGGAGTCCGGCAGCTTCTTGTCCAGGCACGCCTCGAACTTCTTCGCGTCGATGGTCGTGTCGGTCTTGGCGGTCTCCGTGGCCAGGCGCTTCTGGTAGTTCACGCAGCCCAGCAGCGCGTCGGCGAACTTGCCGGCCGTCGCGGCGTCGAAGGTGGGCGCGCCGCTCGTGTTGACCTCGTTGGTCGCCGTGAGCAGCTTCGCGGACTTGAGCTTGGTCAGGCCGACCGAGTCGACGAAGTCGGTCGCGACGCACGTGGCCTCGGTGGTCGTCAGCGCGCCCGTGGTCGAGGACGTGAACGCCTTCTCCAGGCTGGTCACGGCGGTCTTCTCGTCCTTCGAGAGCGACACCTTGTCCTTGTTGTCCGACTTGCTGGATCCGCAGGCGGTCAGGGCGACCAGCAGCAGGACGCCGAGGGCAGCCAGTACGGCCTTCTTCATGGGTTCTCCGATGTCGTGGGGGGCCCCAGACTCGACGCGGGGCGCGACGTACCGGGCCAAGACTGCCTTATACACCCGAAGGCCGCAGCATCGGCGTCTCACCGAAGTCCCACTGGTGAGTTTCTGTTTCCTGCGTAACCTCGCCCCCCAGGCGTCGTTGAGGAGTTCATTCGCGGCACCTCGGTGCCGGCCGCCTCATGTCGACCGTCTGGGAGCCGACCATGAAGAAGCTGACGTCGCTCGGCGTTGTAGCGCTGGCTGCGCTGATCGCCGTGCTCGCCATGCTGGGATTCTCTGCGCCCGCGCAGGCCTATCCCGACGTGCGGATCGACCTCACGGTCAACCGCCAGGTCCTCTACGGCGGCCAGACCTTCACGGCGACCGCCCAGTCCAACGTCACGTGCGCCTGGACGCTCGAGTGGAACGGCGCGGTCCGCCAGTCGACCGGCAGCCAGTTCTCCACCACCTACACCGCGGCCCGGGTCGCCAAGGTGACCAAGATCCCGCTCCACGGCACCTGCGTCTACGACACCGCGCAGAAGCCGTCCGCCCGTGTTGCGGCTCGCGCCGCCGGCGCCCCCGCGACCTGGCAGCGGACGATCATGATCACCGTGCTGCCGCGCAGCACCGCGGTCTCCCCGCCGGGCGGCTCCGACCTGCCCAACACCGGCGGCCCCAACCTGCTGATCCTGCTCGGTGGGCTCGGCCTGGTGCTCTCGGGTGCCACCGCGGTCGCCGTGGCCCGTCGGCGGGCCGAGGAAGCCGAGATCCAGGCCTCGCAGGCCTAGGCAGACTCTCTTCGTGGGCAGCCTGACGGCATCCGGGTTGTCGCGACGCCGAATCCTCTGGGGCCTGGCCCTGCTCCTCCTGGTCGCCGTGGCGACGTTCGCGTGGCAGGCGGTCTCGGCCTCGCGCGCGCTGATCGACGCGCGGTCGAGCGGGGAGCTGGTCCAGCAGCGGATCCGGGCCGGCGACTTCGCGGCCGCCAACCGGGCGCTGGCCGACCTGCGTGACCACACCCGCCAGGCCCGGGACTCCACCGACGGTGTGCTCTGGGACCTGGGGCGGCACATCCCCTACCTGGGCCGGAACGTCGCCGCGGTGCAGACCGTCTCCGACGTGCTCGACTCCGCGACCCGGGAGAACGCGCCGATCGCCCTCGAGCTGAGCAAGGCCGTCGACGAGGGCCGGTTCCGGCCCCGGGACCAGACGATCGATCTCGCGGAGGTCGAGCGCCTGACCCCGTCGGTACGCCGGGCCGCGGACTCGATCGACCGCGCCTCCCGGCGGCTGGCGAAGACCCGCGCCGACGAGCTGCTGTTCCCCTTCAACGACCTCGTCGGCGACCTGCAGACGCAGGTCGACCGGGCCCGCTCGGCCGCGACGGCCAGCGCGAACGCGTTCGGGCTGCTGCCGGACATGCTCGGCGAGACCCAGCCGCGCACGTACCTGCTGATGATCCAGAACCCCGCGGAGCTGCGCTCGACCGGTGGCCTGCCCGGGTCACTGGCGCTGCTGCACGCGGTCGACGGCAAGGTGACGATGGGCTGGCAGGGCTCGGCCAGCGACATCAACGGCTTCACCGAGCCGGTGGTCAAGCTCCCGGCGGACATGGAGCGCCAGTACGGTCCCTCGCCGGCCATCGACGTACGCGATGCGAACTTCACCCCGGACTTCCCCGAGGCCGCCCAGATCATCAAGGCCATGGTCGAGCGCCGGCGCGACGTCAAGCTCGACGGGGTGGTCTCGATCGACCCGGTCGCGGTCGCGGAGATGATGCGCGGCACCGGGCCGGTCGCGGTCACCGACAGCGTCACCCTGAGCGCCGGCAACGTGGTCCCGGCGATGCTCAACCAGACCTACCAGGTGCTCGACAACCAGGAAGCGCAGAACGACTTCTTCGCCACCGTGGCCCGCAAGGTCTTCGACTCGGTGATGTCCGGGCAGGGCGACCAGCAGCTGGCCATTCGCGGGCTCGCCACCGGCGCCGGGCAGCACCGGGTCCAGCTGTGGTCGGCGCACGAGGACGAGCAGGCCGTGCTCGACGGCACCGCCGTCGCCGGCTCCCTGGTCAGCAAGCGCGACCCCCGACCCCAGGTCGGGATGTACCTCAACGACAGCACTGCCGGGAAGATGGACTACTACCTGCAGTACCGCAGCACCGCCGCCGCGGTCGACTGCCGCCAGGGTGGTGCCCAGGACCTGCGCGCGACGCTGGCGCTGACCTCGACGATGCCGGCCGACTTCGCCGGACTGTCCCCGTGGATCCTGGGCACCGGCCAGTTCGCCGCGCAGGGGTCGATCGCGTTCAACCTGCGGATCTACGCCCCGGAGGGCGGGGAGATCACCGGCATGACGGTCGACGGCCAGGGCCACTCGGTCACCTCCGACCAGCACCTGGGCCGCCAGGTCGCGCTGCTGCCGATCACCCTCACCCCCGGCCAGAAGAGCACGGTCACGGCCGACATCCGGACGGCGAAGGGCCAGTCCGGCGACGGCGTCTTCAGCTTCACCCCGGGCATGGTCCCCGCCGCCAACGGCGTCCGGATCGCCAGCGCCTGCCACTAGTCGCAGCGGCCATCGCCCTCGGTAGTGTCGGCCCATGGACTTCTCACCGTCGCCGCGCGCTGCCGAGCTGATCGACCTGGTCGGAACCTTCGTCCGCGAGGAGATCGAGCCGGTGCAGGCCGACTACCACCGGGAGGTGGAGGAGGCACGGCTCGCCGGGACCTGGGCCGAGTCGCCGATCATGGGCGACCTGCGCGCCAAGGCCCGGGCCCAGGGCCTGTGGAACCTCTTCCTGCCGGCCGGTCACGACCGCCCGTGGGCCGAGCAGTTCGGCACCCACGGGGGCGCCGGGCTGAGCAACACCGACTACGCGCCGCTGGCCGAGCTGATGGGCCGGGCGACCTTCCTGGCGCCGTACGTCTTCAACTGCAACGCCCCCGACACCGGGAACATGGAGGTGCTGCTGAAGTACGGCACCCCCGAGCAGCAGCAGGAGTGGCTGGTCCCGCTGCTCGACGGCCGGATCCGCTCGGGCTTCGCGATGACCGAGCCCGGCGTGGCGTCCTCCGACGCGACCAACATGGAGGCGACCGCCGTCGTCGACGGCGACGAGGTCGTCATCAACGGCACCAAGTGGTTCACCACCGGTGTCGGCCACCCCGACTGCAAGATCCTGGTCTTCATGGGGCTCTCGGACCCTGACGCCGACCGGCACCACCGGCACACGATGGTGCTCGTCCCGGTGGACACCCCCGGCGTGAAGGTCGAGCGGCTGCTGCCGACCATGCACGTGTACGACGAGCCGGTCGGCCACGGCGAGGTGTCCTTCACCGACGTGCGGGTGCCGCGCGCCAACATCCTGCTCGGCGAGGGCCGTGCGTTCGAGATCGCCCAGGGCCGGCTCGGCCCGGGGCGCGTGCACCACTGCATGCGGCTGCTCGGCCAGGCCGAGGTGGCGCTCGAGCTGGCGATCAAGCGGGGCCTGAGCCGCACCGCGTTCGGCAAGCCGCTGGTCAAGCTGGGCGGCAACCCCGAGCGCATCGCCGACGCCCGGATCGCGATCGACCAGGCCCGGCTGCTGGTGCAGAACGCCGCCTGGAAGCTGGACGAGGGCGGTGCCCTGAACGCGTTGTCGGAGGTCAGCCAGATCAAGGTGATCGTGCCGAACGTCGCCCAGCAGGTCATCGACATGGCGATGCAGATGCACGGTGGCGGCGGCATGACTGACGACTTCCCGCTCGCGGCCATGTGGGTCAACGCGCGGGCGCTGCGGCTCGCCGACGGGCCCGACGAGGTGCACCGCGGGATGATCGCGCGGATCGAGATCGGCAAGCACCGCTGATGGCCGACGGCGGCCTCCGCGTCCTCGTCACCGGCGGCTCCTCGGGACTGGGTGCGGCGCTGGTCGACGCGTACGCCGCCCGCGGGGCCCGGGTGCTGAACTGCGACCTGAACGAGCCATCGGTGCGCACGGCTGAGGCGTACCTGCGCCTCGACGTGCGCTCCGACGAGGACTGGGCGGCCGCGGTTGCGTGGACCGAGGAGCACTGGGGCGGCCTCGACGTCCTGGTCAACAACGCCGGTGTCGCCGGGGGTGGCCGCATCGACGTCGCGACCATGGACGAGTGGCAGTGGATCACCGAGATCAACCTCTTCGGTGTGGTCCGCGGCACCCGCGCCTTCGTGCCGACGTTCAAGCGGCAGGGCACCGGCCGGATCGTCAACGTCGCCTCGCTCGCCGGCCTGGTCCACCCGGCCGGGATGGGTTCCTACAACGCCGTCAAGGCCGGGGTGGTGGCGTTCACCGAGACCGCCGGCCACGAGCTCGCCCAGTACGGCGTGACCGCCCACGTCGTCTGCCCGTCCTACTTCCGCACCGGCCTGGTCGACTCGATGCAGGGCTCGGACGAGGCGGTGGGCGCCGTCATCGGCGCACTGGTGATGAACTCCCCGCTCGGTCCCGCCGAGATCGCCGCCGCGGTGCTCGAGGGCGTCGACCGTGGCGACGAGGTCATCCTGCCCGACGACGCCGCCCGGATGGCCTACGAGCTCAAGCTCGCCGACCGGGCGGCGTACGACGCCGTGATGCGCAAGCAGGCGGCCCGACTCAACGCGATGGGAGCCCCGCAGTGACCCCCGAGCTGGACAACGCAGCGATCGCCGGCGCGGGCGAGGTTCGCGAGGAGGACGCCTTCGACGTGGAGGCGGTCCGCAGCTGGCTCGCCGGTCAGGGACACCCGCTCACCGGGGACGTCGTGGTCCGGCAGTTCGGCGGCGGCGCGTCCAACCTCACCTACTCGCTGCGGACCGAGCGCGACGACCTGATCCTGCGCCGCCCGCCCGGCGGCCAGAAGGCGAAGGGCGCCCACGACATGGGTCGTGAGTACCGGATCCAGGCCGGCCTGGCCGACGTGTTCCCGCTCGTGCCCGAGATGGTGGCGCTGTGCGAGGACGAGTCGGTGATCGGCTCGCAGTTCTACGTGATGCAGCGCATCGACGGGATCATCCCGCGCCGCGACCTGCCTCCCGGCGTACACCTCGACGAGGCGCAGACACGGGCCCTGTGCACCAACGCGCTCGACGTGCTGATCGACCTGCACCGGGTCGACGTCGACGCGACCCCGCTCGCCGCGATGAACAAGGGCGACGGGTACGTCGCGCGCCAGGTCTCCGGGTGGTCGACCCGGTTCCGCAACGCGCGGACCCCCGACGTCGGCGACTACGAGGCCGTGATGGCCTGGCTGGACGAGCGCCAGCCCGCCGACGTCGCGCACTGCCTGATCCACAACGACTTCCGGTTCGACAACCTGGTCCTCGACCGCGACGACCCGACCCGCCCGATCGGGGTCCTGGACTGGGAGATGGCCACGGTCGGCGACCCGCTGATGGACCTGGGCGGCACGCTGTCGTACTGGGTGCAGGACGACGACGACGAGTTCTTCCGGCAGTTCCGCCGCCAGCCCACCCAGCTCCCGGGGATGCTGACCCGCGCGGAGGTGGTCGACCACTACTGCGCGGCGATGGGGCTCAGCGTGACCCCGGAGCAGTGGCGGTTCTACGAGGTGTTCGGGCTGTTCCGGCTGGCCGTGATCGCCCAGCAGATCTACTTCCGCTACTTCCACGGGCAGACCACCAACGAGTCCTACGCCATCTTCGGGCCGGCGGCGCAGTACCTCGAGGGGCGCTGCCGCTCGATCATGGCGGCGGGCGCGTAGCCGTGGGTCAGCTGCTCCTGGTCCGGCACGGACAGGCGTCGTGGGACGGCGAGGACTACGACGTCCTCTCCGAGCGCGGCCACCGGCAGGGCGCGCTGCTCGGCGCGGCCCTCGCGGCGCGCGGGGTCCGGCCCGACGTCGTGGTCAGCGGGGGGATGCGCCGGCACCGGGAGACGGTCGAGAACATCCTCGACGGCGCCGGTCTGGGCCCGGTCGACGTCGAGGTCGACGGCGGCTGGGACGAGTACGACCACGTCTCGATGCTCGCCCAGGTGCCGACGTCGTTCGCGGGGGAGAAGCCGACGCCGGCGGAGTTCCAGACCTGGATGGAGCAGGCCACCGACCGCTGGATCCGCGGCGAGTACGCCGAGGACTACCACGAGCCGTTCGCCGAGTTCACCGCGCGCGTCGAGGCGGCACTGACCCGCGCCGTCGGTGGTTCCGGCGGCACCACGCTGGTGGTCACCTCCGGTGGCCCGATCTCGTGGGCGACCGCTTCGCTGCTCGGCGGTGGTGCCGGGCTCTGGAGCCGGCTCAACGTGGTCTGCGTCAACACCGGCGTCACCAAGCTGGTCACCGGCCGCCGCGGCGTCACGCTCGTGTCCTTCAACGAGCACACCCATCTCGAGGGTGGCGACGCCGAGCTGCTCAGCTACCGCTGACGGCGTCGACCACCACCGGCTTCCGCGCGGCCGGCACGAGCGCGGCGGCCGGCAGCAGCAGGATGCTGATCAGGAGCAGGGCGTGCAGGGCGCCGACGTGGTCGCCGATGAAGCCGAGCAGCGGCGGACCGGTGAGGAACGCCGTGTAGCCGATCGTGGAGACGACGCTGACCCGCGCGGGGGCCCGGGCCTGGTCGTCGGCGGCGGCGCTCATCCCGACCGGGAACCCGAGCGAGGCGCCGACGCCCCAGAGCACGATGCCGAGGACGACCAGGACTGCGTTGGCGCCGTACACGACGAGCAGCACGCCGACGGCGGCGAGCGCCATCGTGCCCCACAGGGTGGCCGCGCGGCCGAACCGGTCGAGCAGTCCGGTGCCGAGGAACCGGCCGGTCGTCATCGCGCTGACGAACACCGCGAAGCCGGCGACCCCCATCCACGCGGCGACGTCGTGCCCGTCGACGAGAGCGATCGCGAGCCAGTCGTTCGCCGCGCCCTCGGTGAGGGCAAGGGCCAGCACCATCAGCCCGATCAGCAGGGTGCGCGGCTCGCGCCAGGCGGCCCGGACGGCACCCTTCGGGGCGTGCTCCAGCTCCTCGACGTCGCGGGGGAGGAACGCCCCGACGGTGGCCTGGGCGATCGTGAGGATCAGGACCCCGGCCACCGGCAGCACGACCAGCATCGGGACGTCGAGACGGGTGGTGGCCGAGCCGATGCCGGCACCCACGACACTGCCCAGGCTGAAGAGGGCATGGAAGCGCGGCATGATGGTGCGCTCGAGCCGGTGCTCGACGCCGGCGCCCTCGACGTTCATCGCGACGTCCCACAGGCCCATGCCCACGCCCCAGACGAACAGCGCGGCCGCCACGCCCAGGGCGCTGTCCAGCAGCACCGCGCCGACGGCCACCCCGAGCAGCCCCAGCGTGTCGACGGCGACGCCGATCCGGACGGTCGTGGCCGCGCCGATGCGCTCGATGATCGCGCCGGACCCGGTCAGGGCCAGCAGGGATCCGATCGACCCGGCCAGCAGCACCGTGCCCAGCTGGCCGTTCGACAGGTCCAGCCGGTGCCGGATCTCGGGGAGCCGCGCCACCCAGGTCGCGAACGTCGCCCCGTTGAGGAAGAACGAGATCGCGACGGCGTTGCGCGCGGCGATCACCCGGGTCATGCCCCCAGTCGATCACGGGCCCGGTCTGGAAGGATCACCAGCATGCGGAAGACGATCCTGATCACGGGCGCGAGCAGCGGCCTCGGCGCCGAGATGGCCCGGCAGTTCGCGGCCCTCGGCCACGACCTCGCGCTGTGCGCCCGGCGCACGGAGAAGCTCGAGGAGCTCCGCGAGGAGATCCACGCTGCCTCCCCCGGCGCTCGCGTCGAGATCCGCGCCCTCGACGTCACCGACGACGACCAGGTCTTCGCGGTCTTCCGGGCCTTCCAGGCCGACTTCGGCACCATCGACCGGGTCGTCGTCAACGCCGGCCTCGGCAAGGGTGCGCCGCTCGGCACCGGCCGGTACGACGCGAACCGGCAGACCGCGATGACGAACTTCGTCGCGGCGCTCGCCCAGACCGAGGCGGCGATGGAGATCTTCCGGGCCCAGGACTCCGGCCACCTGGTGATGATCAGCTCGATGTCGGCGGTCCGCGGGATGCCGAAGACGCTGACCACGTACGCCGCCACGAAGGCCGGTGTCGCCCACCTGGCCGAGGGCCTGCGCGCCGAGCTGCACGGCTCGCCGATCAAGGTGACCGTGCTCTACCCCGGCTACATCCGCTCGGAGATGAACGAGAAGGTCGCCCAGTCGACCCCGCTGATGGCCTCCACCGAGAAGGGCGTGCGCGCCATGGTCGACGCCATCGAGAAGGAGAAGGCCTCCGCCCACGTCCCGGCCCTGCCCTGGGCGCCGATGTCCGTCGTGATGCGGCACGCCCCGATCCCGCTCCTCAGGAAGCTCATCTGACCCACCGTCGAGTGGGGACTTGTGCTCCGTCGAATCGGCACTTGTGTCCTGTCGAGTGGGGGCTTGTGACCTCATGAATTGCGAGTCGTGCTCGCCAGCGGGAGACGGGGACCGCGCCTCGGGGGGCCATACCTCCCGACTCGACGGGCCAGAACTCCCGACTCGACGGGCCAGAACTCCCTACTCGAGGAACTGCCCCACCAGGCCCGGAACCGCGGCGTCGGCGAGGGCGATCGCGGTCTGCTCGGGGACGTCGAACACGTGGTAGACCTGCTTGCCGGCGGCGGTGGTGGCGGACAGGGTGACCAGGCCGGCGCGGCGCTGGAACCAGGTCTGCTGGATGTTCCAGCCGATGATCCCGGAGCGCTGGAGCGCGTCGCGGCGCCCGCGGAACGAGCCGGAGCGGACCACGAGGTAGCGGCCGGTGAGGGCGTGGCCGAGGCCGGCGTACCGGTCGTGCGCCAGCCACAGGCCGGCCGGCGGGGCGAGCAGGGCGACGACCACGGGCCACCACGGCCACCCGGCGGCCAGCCACAGCGCCGCGAGCGCGACCGGCAGCAGCGAGGTGGGCACCAGCGCCCGGAGGTACCGCCGCCGTCGTGCGGCCGGCCCGTGCGAGACGAGGCCGACGGCCAGCGGGCCGGGTGCGCCCGGCCGGGGCTCGCCCAGGACCTGCTCCCCGACCCCGATGACCACGGCGCGCGGCGCCGGCGGGACCAGCGCGGTGCTGCCCTCGGAGCGCCGGCCGAGGCCGGTGACCACCGCGGTCAGCCGGCCGCCCCCGGCCAGGCGCAGCCCGAGCGGCTCGTGGACCTCCAGCCCGCGCAACCGGTCGACGTCGATGCTGGTCTCGCGGGTGGTGAGCAGGCCCCGGCGGACGTGGAAGGACCGGCCGGAGGCGTCGCGCGAGAGGGTGAAGCCCCAGTTCGTCAGGACGTAGCCGGCGATCGCCAGGACCGAGGTCACGGCCAGGAACACCACGACACCGGCCGGGACCGAGACCGCGAGCGGGAGCGCGCCGACCTGCTCGTCGACCGAGGACGCGTTCGCAGCCCGGTCGATGAGGTCGCCGAGGAACTGGCTGGACCCGCCGAGGGCGGCCAGGGCGATGACCAGGCCCGAGGTGGTCAGCGGTGCGTACCGGAGCCAGGCCGGGTCCAGGCGCATGATCACCCCCGCCTCCGCGGGGGCGACCGGGACCGCTGCGGTCGCCGGCGCCGCGGCCGCGGACGGCGGCGCGCTGTGGAGCAGGTCGGCACGCAGCCGGCGGCCCTCGGCGGCGCCGAGCGAGTCGAGCACGAGCCGGTTGTCGCCGTTCCGGGTCCCGCTGCCGGTGCCGATCTCCACCTTCGCGAGCCCGAGCACCCGGTGGATCGGCGACGCGGTCAGCTCGACCGTGCGCACCCGGTCGAGCGGGGCGGTCAGCACGCTGCGCCCGAGCAGGCCACGACGCAGCTCGATCTGGCTGCCGGTGATCCGGAAGCTGGTGCTCGCGAAGCGCCACAGGCCCAGGGCGATCGGGATCGCGACGCCGAGGTAGTGCCACGGGTCGCCCTCGCTGCTGCTGCCCAGCAGGAACACGCCCACGATCAGCGGCAGGAACCGGACCAGCTCGTTGACCGGATGGACCAGCAGCATCCGGGCGTCGAGGTGACGCCAGTCCGCGTCACGGGCGAGCTCGCGCTGCCCGATCGCCTGCTCGCCGGGCTCGCTCACGTGGCGTCGCCCGGCTCCGCGTCGGTACGCCGGGTCAGGTCCTCGACCAGCCGCTCGGCGACGGACCGGTCGAGGCCCTCGATGCGCACCGGTCCCGCCGCCGAGGCGGTGGTGACGGTGACGTGCGCGAGCCCGAGGAGCCGGCTGACCACGCCCTGCTCGAGGTCGACGGTCTGCACGCGCGACATCGGGGCGATCCGCCGCTCGCGGCTGAGCCACCCCCGCTGCGTGTAGACGGCCGTCTCGGTGCTCTCCCAGCGGTGCACCCGGTAGCGGTAGATCGGCATCACCACGGCGTAGGCCACGGCGGCGGCGGCGTACGCGACCCAGCCCCACAGCGGCATCGTGAACCACTCCGCGACCACGGAGGCCACGAACAGCCCGGCGCCCAGGAACAGGCCCCGCGCGACCGCGGCAGCGGCCCACACCACGGGTGCGCGGGACGAGACGCGACCGGCAGGCTCGCGCAGGGTCGGGCTCTCGGTCATGGCGCCACCCTACGGTTCACTCCAGCAGCAGCCGGATCACGCGGATCGCACGGTCGACCTCGGGCTCGCTGCGCACCACGGTGTCGTTGTAGACGAAGCCCTCCATCGTCCGGACCGCAGCGTACGCCAGCAGACCGGTGTCTGCCCGTGGCACGAAGCTGCCACGGGCGACCTCCTCGTCGACGAGCGCCTTGACCTTGGCCACGAGCCGGTCCTGGAACGGGCCCTGCGACGTCAGCAGCCGCAGCGCCACGTAGGTCTCGTTGCGCAGGAACGCCTGCAGGGCGTGCGAGTCGACGATGGTGACCAGGTAGCGGCGCAGCGCCTCGACGAGCCGGCTGGTGCCGCGTCGACGGCTGGTTGCGGCCCAGATGTCGGTGATGGTCGCCTCGCTGAGCGACCAGATCACGTCCTGGAGCAGCTGCTCGCGGCCCCCGGTCCAGCGGTAGAGCGTGTTCCGCGAGACGTCGAGCTCGGCGGCGAGCTCGCGCATGTCGAGACGCCGGCCGGCGAGGTAGGTGCGCGTCGCCGCGTCGTACGCCGCCTCCGGAGTGGGTCTGACCGCCATGCCGGCCAGTCTAGCCGTGTGAGGACACGCACAGGATGTGTCACTTGTGGGACACATTCGAAATGTGTCACTCTCGTCCGCATGGATGCCGATGTCATCGTGGTGGGAGCCGGCCTCGCCGGCCTGGTGGCGACCGCCGAGCTCGCCGACGCGGGCCGGAGGGTGCTGCTGCTCGACCAGGAGCCGGAGCAGAGCCTGGGCGGCCAGGCGTTCTGGTCGCTCGGAGGGCTCTTCCTCGTCGACTCGCCCGAGCAGCGCCGGATGGGGATCAGGGACTCCTACGACCTGGCGCTGCAGGACTGGATGGGCAGCGCGCAGTTCGACCGCGAGTGCGACCACTGGCCGCGGAAGTGGGCCGAGGCCTACGTCGCCTTCGCCGCCGGCGAGAAGCGGCAGTGGCTGCACGACCAGGGGCTCCGGCTCTTCCCGGTGGTCGGCTGGGCGGAGCGCGGCGACGGCCGGGCGGGGGGCCACGGCAACTCGGTGCCGCGCTTCCACCTGACCTGGGGCACCGGCCCCGGGGTGGTCGCGCCGTTCGAGCGGCGGGTCCGCAAGGCGGTCGCGAAGGGCCTGGTCCGGATCCGGCACCGGCACCAGGTCGACGACCTGGTCAGGACCGGCGGCGTGGTCACCGGCGTGCGCGGCACCCTGCTGGCCCCGGACTCGATGGACCGTGGCCGGCCGTCCAACCGGGACGCGATCGGCGACTTCGAGTACGCCGCCCAGGCCGTGATCGTGACCTCCGGGGGCATCGGCGGCAACCATGACCAGGTCCGCCGGCAGTGGCCGGTCGACCGGCTCGGCCAGCCGCCCGCGTTCATGGTCGCCGGGGTCCCGGCGCACGTGGACGGCCGGATGCAGTTCATCACCGAGGCTGCGGGCGGCGAGATCATCAACCCCGACCGGATGTGGCACTACACCGAGGGCCTGCGCAACTGGGACCCGATCTGGGACAACCACGGCATCCGGATCCTGCCCGGCCCGTCGTCGCTGTGGCTCTCGGCGACCGGCGAGCGGTTCCCGGCGCCGTACCTGCCCGGCTTCGACACGCTCGGCACCCTCGGCGCGATCATGCGCACCGGCTACGACTACTCGTGGTTCGTGCTCACCCAGAAGGTGATCGAGAAGGAGTTCGCGCTCTCCGGCTCGGAGCAGAACCCCGATCTCACCGGCAAGGACATCTTGCTGTTGCTCTCGCGGGTGCGCCCCGGGGCGCCCGGACCGGTCGAGGCGTTCAAGCAGCGCGGCGAGGACTTCGTGGTCGCCGACACGCTCGAGGAGCTGGTCCAGGGGATGAACCGGGTGGCCGGCTCGTCGCTGATCGAGGTCGACTCCCTGCGCACGGTGATCACCGAGCGAGACCGCGAGCTCGACAACACCTTCTCCAAGGACACCCAGATCACCTTCATCCGCGGGCACCGCAACTACCGCGGGGACAAGCTGGTCCGCACCGCGTCGCCGCACAAGTTCCTGGACCCGAACAACGGTCCGCTGATCGCGGTGCGGCTCAACATCCTCACCCGCAAGACGCTCGGCGGCCTGCACACCGACCTCGACGCGCGCGTGCTCCAGCCCTCCGGCGAGCCGCTGCCCGGCGTCTACGCCGCGGGCGAGGTCGCCGGCTTCGGCGGTGGCGGCGTGCACGGCTACAACGCCCTGGAGGGCACCTTCCTCGGCGGCTGCCTGTTCTCCGGCCGGATCGCCGGGCGGGCGGCGGCGCGGGCGGTCGGGTAGTGGGCGCCCCGGCTACGCTGACGCCCATGAGCGGACGCGTCGTGCACTTCGAGATCCCCTTCGACGACGAGGACCGGGCCCGGAAGTTCTACCGGGACGCCTTCGGCTGGACGATCCAGGAGCTTCCCGAGATGCACTACAACCTCGTGCAGACCGGGCCGATCACCGAGGACGGCTTCCCGAAGGAGGTCGGCTACATCGGCGGCGGCATGCTCCGGCGCGAGTCGCCGACCGACCGGCCGGTGATCACCATCGACGTCGAGGACATCGACGCCGCGCTGGCGAAGATCGAGTCCCTCGGCGGGATGACCGTGCTCGGCCGCCAGGACGTCGGCGAGATGGGCTGGGCGGCGTACTTCAAGGACGTCGAGGGCAACCTGATGGGGCTCTGGCAGTCGCGTCAGTAGCCGCCCTTGCGGGGCCTCAGTTCACCACCGGCAGGCTGAGCACCTGACCGGCGTTGCCGGTGCCGATGGTCACGACGTTCGCGGTGAGGCCGCCGCGGTAGTTCACCGAGCTCGCCGAGACCACCAGCCGGATCCGGTGACCGGGCTCGAAGCGGTGCACGAACGCCGGCATCGTCACCGTGAACGGCCGGGTCACGTCCGCGACGCGGACCGGGGCGGTCAGCTGCCGGATGTCGGTGGCGGTGCCGTCCGGCGCCACGTCCTGGAGCCGGGTGAACAGCACCAGCTGTCCGGGCGGCCCGAGGACCTGGCTCACGGCCGCGGTCGGCGAGATCACCTGCAAGGTGAGCTTCGGCGAGCCGACCACGTCGACCTTGCGTCCGAGCGCGGCGGTCTCCCAGCGCGCGGTGGTGCCCGGGACGTCGTACTCGGTCGCGGGCGCCTGCGAGAAGTAGGAGATCGCGTCGATCTGGGTGAGGTTCGTCGGCACGCCGGCGGGAGCGGTGAGGAACGTCTGGGCGCCGACGGCCAGGCCGAGCGGCGAGCTGACCAGGCTGGTCCCGGACAGGTAGTACTTCGTCCGGGTGCCGACCGGGAAGCTCCCGGCGACGCCGTACGCCGGCTCCGCGTTGCCGGTGTAGTCGACCCAGTCGCGGAAGTAGGCGAACTGCGGCCCGAGGCCGACCAGGCTGCCCTTGAGGTAGTGGTCGAACCAGTCCGCGACCCGGCCGGCCTCGTACTGGGTGTCGGGGTCCGGGGCGGCCAGGTCGATCTCGCCGGGTGCCGGGCTGCCGGCGGAGTGCCCCCACGACTGCCAGATCATCCGCACCGGCACGTTGCGGTCCCGGAGTGCCTGGTAGGTGGCGGCCGCCTCGTTGAGGTTGAACAGCGTGTCCTTCTCGCCCTGCACCAGCAACGTCGGGATGGTGACGCGGTCCAGGTACGACGCGACCGACGCGTGCCGCAGTGCCTGCTCGGAAGCCGGGTCGAAGTAGCCGAGCGTGCCGGCCGTGACCAGCGCGGGACAGACGAACGCCGCGAAGTTCGGGCACAGCAGCAGCCGCGACGGGTCGGTCTGGGCGTTCTGGAGCCCGTCGACCACCCCCAGCGCGGAGAACCCGAGGCCCCAGGTGAGCTTGGTGACGCCCGGGGGCGAGGTGGTCACGCCGTCGGTCTGGCCGGGGATCTGGCCGGTGTTGTTCGGGCCCAGCGAGTAGGTCAGGTCGCTCCAGGTGATGATCGGGACGATGGTGTCCAGGCGCGGGTCGACCGAGGCCACCGCGAACTGGATCTGGCCGCCGTACGAGCCACCGACCATGCCGACGCGGGGGTCGTTCGCCCTCGGGTGGCCGTCGTGCGCGACGGCGTCGCGCTGGACGACGTCGAGCACGGGCGCGGGCGCGGTGTGCGCGTCGTCGGTGAAGGCGATCCCGTCGGCCCCGCCGAGGTAGCTGACCAGCTGCCGGCCGGCGACGCCGTCCCAGTCGGGGTCGTCGAGGGTGATCTTGCAGTCCGAGCCGCCGAAGCCGAGGCCGGAGTAGGAGAGCACGACGTAGCCGCGCTGGGCGAAGGTCCGGCCCAGGCCGGTCTGGTCGTCCTTGGAGCCACCGAAGCCGTTCGTGGTGAGGATGGCCGGCACCCGGTGGGTGCTGCTCGCGTCGGCCGGCGTGTAGAGGTCGCCGACGATGTCGCAGACCCTCGCGTCGGGACCCACGGCGACCTTGAAGTGCAGGGTCTGCACGGAGAAGGTCGCGTCGGCGACGCTCGGCGAGCTGCCGACGGCGACCCCGGCGAGCGGGAGCGCAGCGCAGGCCAGCAGTGTGAGGACGGTCACAGGTCGTCGCATGGCCCGTCAACGAGCCCGTGAGCCGACAGGTTACGCGCCGGTAACCAGTGGAATGTCCTGTACACCAATGTGGTTGAAGGATCAACGACCAAGACCGGAGGACCCATGGAGTACGGCATCTTCACCGTCGGGGACGTGACCCCCGACCCGACGACCGGGCGCACGCCGACCGAGCACGAGCGGATCAAGGCGACGGTCGAGATCGCGGTGAAGGCCGAGGAGGTCGGGCTCGACGTCTTCGCGACCGGGCAGCACCACAACCCGCCGTTCGTGCCCAGCGCTCCGACGACGACCCTGGCCTACATCGGGGCGAGGACATCGCGGATCAAGCTGTCGACGTCGACCACGCTGATCACCACGACCGACCCGGTCCGGATCGCCGAGGACTACGCGACCCTGCAGCACCTGGTGGACGGCCGGATGGACCTCATGCTCGGCCGCGGCAACACCGGCCCGGTGTACCCGTGGTTCGGCAAGGACATCCGCGACGGCATCGCGCTGGCGATCGAGAACTACGCGCTGCTGCACCGGCTCTGGCGCGAGGAGGACGTCGACTGGGAGGGCCGGTTCCGGACCCCGTTGCAGGGCTTCACCTCGACGCCGCGGCCACTCGACGGCACGCCGCCGTTCGTCTGGCACGGGTCGATCCGCAGCCCCGAGATCGCCGAGCAGGCGGCGTACTACGGCGACGGATTCTTCTCCAACCACATCTTCTGGCCGCCGGAGCACACGGCCCGGATGGTCGCGCTGTACCGCGCGCGGTTCGAGCACTACGGCCACGGCAAGGCCGAGGACGCGATCGTCGGCCTCGGTGGCCAGGTCTACCTGGCGAAGAACAGCCAGGACGCGATCCGCGAGTTCCGCCCCTACTTCGACGTGGCTCCGGTCTACGGGCACGGCCCGTCGCTGGAGGAGTACCTCGCGTCGACGCCGCTGTCGGTCGGGTCGCCGGAGCAGGTGATCGAGAAGACCCTCGGCTTCAGGGAGTACGCCGGCGACTACCGGCGCCAGCTGTTCCTCGTCGACCACTCCGGCCTGCCGCTGAGCACGGTGCTGCACCAGCTCGACCAGCTCGGCGAGGTGGTCGCCGAGCTGCGGAAGCACGACCTGGCTGCGGTGCCGGCATGACCCGCCGTCTCGCCGTCGTCACCGCCGGCCTGAGCGACCCGTCGTCGACGCGGCTGCTCGCCGACCTGCTGGCGAAGGCCGGCCGGGACGCGCTGGCCGAGCGGAGTGAGGAGGCCGAGGTCGAGGTGATCGAGCTGCGTCCGCTGGCGCACGCGCTCGCCGACCGGCTGCTGACCGGCTTCGCGACCGGCGACCTCGCGGTCGCCGAGAAGACGGTGGCCCGGGCGGACGCGGTGATCGCGGTGACCCCGGTGTTCAGCGCGTCGTACTCGGGTCTCTTCAAGACCTTCTTCGACGTGCTCGAGCCGGGCAGTCTCGACGGGACGCCCGTGATCGTCGCGGCGACGGCCGGGACGGCGCGGCACAGCCTGGTGCTCGAGCACGCGCTGCGGCCGCTGTTCGCCCACCTGCACGCGGTGGTGGCGCCGACGGCGGTCTTCGCGGCGAGCGAGGACTGGGGAGCCGCGGGTGCGGACGGAGCGCTCGTGCGCCGGGTCGAGCGCGCCGCCGGCGAGCTCGCCGCTCTGGTCGCGTCGCGGCCGACCGGGGAGCGCCCGGACCAGTTCGACCGCGACCTCGCGTCGATGGGCGACTTCGAGCAGCTGCTGCGCCGCCCGTAGGGTCGGCGGGGTGGACCCCCTCGACGAGCTCCGGCAGCTGATCGACCGGCACGGGTGGGCGGTGCGCCACGTCGTCGGGCCCACCCCGGCGGCGTGCTTCAGCTACACCGTCGGCCTCACCGCACACCTGCACCCCGAGGTCGTGATGACCGGGCTGCCGCACGAGGTCGCGCACACCTTCCTGAACATCGCCGGGCGGGTCGTCGTCCGCGAGCACGGGCACTTCGCCCCCGGCGAGCCGACGACCGCCCTGGCCGACGGCCCCGCGTTCGCGGTCATCGCGGTGGCCGACACCTCCGGCCTGACCGCGGTCGAGGGCGTGTACGGCGACGTCCGCGCGGTCCAGGTCGTCTGGACCGACTCGCGCGGCCACCTGCCCTGGGAGCCGGGGTACGCGAACCCTCCCGGTTCCCAGCCACTGCTCGGCCCGCGCTGAACCGCTGACGGGGGCGCGGTGGGCACAATGGGGCCATGGCCACCCCGCAGCAGCCCCGTTCGATGAGCGGTCTCGCCCTGGAGTTCCCGCAGTCCCTGGCGGTCTACGACAAGTACGAAGCCGCCCAGAAGGCCGTCGACTTCCTGTCCGACCACGAGTTCCCGGTGCAGAACTGCATGATCGTGGGCACCGAGCTCAAGCAGGTCGAGCGGATCACCGGCCGGCTCACCAACGGCCGGGTCGCCGGACTCGGCGCGCTCTCCGGGGTCTGGCTCGGCCTGTTCGTCGGCCTGATCTTCTCGTTCTTCGGCAAGGACTCCCAGGTGGTCGGGATGATCCTCTCCACCGCGCTCCTGGGCGCCGCCTTCGGCGCGGCGTGGGCCCTGGCCGGCTTCATTGCCACCCGCGGGCAGCGCGACTTCTCCTCGGTGAGCGCCGTGGTCGCGACCCGTTACGAGGTGCTGGTCGAGCACAAGCACCTCGCCGCCGCCCAGGAGCTGCTCCGCCAGCTGCCCGGCGCGCTGCCGAACCCGTTCGCCTGAGACCCGCTCACCAGCGGTTGCGGGCCTCCTCGGCCCAGCCGACCAGGCCGTCGAGGACGACCCGGTCGCCGGCGTCGTCGAGGGCCCAGCCGGTGAAGTGCCCGAAGCACTGGTGGGTCTCGGAGGCGACGACGAGCAGGTTGGTCCGCGCGACCCGCTCGTGGAACGGCGTGAAGGTCACGTCGAGCCGGTGGCCGTGGATCCGCCACGGGCGCCGCCAGTCGCGGGCGTCGTACTCCCAGGCGACCTCGTCGTGCAGCTTGTGCAGCCGGGTGCCGACCAGCAGGGCGTTCTCGGTCGACCCGGTGCCTGCCGTCCACTTGCCGCCGAGCTGGATCCCGCGGACCTCGCCGTCGACGGTGCCGGACCCGGCCGCCCAGTTCCAGGTCAGGGAGTAGGGCCAGCGGCCGCGGCCGTGGTCGAGCACCGCCCAGCCGGCCGCGTCGTACGCCGTGCCGGAGACGGTGAGCGAGCCCGTCAGCGGCCGGGCGACGTCCTTGACGGTGTACTGGAACAGCCGGTCCGACCACGGCACGACCACGCCGAGCGACTCGTGGCCGGGCGGCCGCGCGGCGAAGACGTCGACGACCACGCCCGGCGCGTGCGCGGAGATCCGGGTGCCGGCGTCCTCGTCGGCGAGCTCGACGGCCACGCCGCCGGCGTCGACCCGGGTGCGGCCGACCCCGGCCCGCGGCGCCAGCTCGACGCCCCGGGCCAGCGGCACCGTCGCCTCGTGCACGATCTCCGCGCCGGTGGCCCGGTCGAGCACGTAGAGCGCCTCGACGCCGGCGTAGTCGAGCGAGGAGACGGTCAGTCCGACGACGTGCGTGTCGGTGACCAGGCCCCAGTACTCCCAGCGCTTGGTCCGCCCCCAGCCGCGGAGGTTCGGGCGGTGCAGCGGGGTGCGCGACCAGCCGACCGCAGCGGGGTTCAGCCGGCCCCGCGCGTCGCAGAGGTCGACCGGTGTCGTGATCTCGGGCAGCACGCCGCCAGCCTCGCACCCCGTCCGGGTTGTCCGCACCCGCCACTAGGGTGACGGCGTGGTGTTCGAGGTGCACCGGGCAGATCGCTCCGACCTGCTCGCGCAAGGGCTGGCGGAGATGTTGCGATCCCCGCTGCCCGATCCGTTCGCCCGGGAGCTGGTCATCGTGCCGGCGCGCGGGGTCGAGCGCTGGCTCTCCCAACGGCTCTCGCACCGCCTCGGCCCGAGCGCCGGCAGGCAGGACGGCGTCTGCGCCGGGGTCGACTTCCGGTCCCCGACCAGCCTCGTCGCCGAGGTGCTCGGCACGCGCGACGCCGACCCGTGGGCGCCCGAGACGCTGATGTGGCCGCTGCTGCGGGTCGTCGACGCGGTCGCCGACGAGTCCTGGGCGAAGGTGCTGGCCGAGCACCTCGGCCATGGCGTGCCCGGTGAGGAGGGCGAGTTGCGCCGCGGCCGCCGGCTCGCGGTGTCCCGGCGGCTGGCCGGCCTGTTCGCGTCGTACGCCGTGCAGCGGCCGGCCCTGCTGGCCGACTGGGAGGCCGGCGGTCGCGGCGACGGCGGTGGCCGCGACCTGCCCGACGACCTGGCCTGGCAGCCGGAGCTGTGGCGCCGGTTGCTGGTCGAGGTGGGCGAGCCGAGTCCCGGGGAGCGCCAGCGGCGGGTCGTCGCCGACCTGCGCGCGGGCTCCGGCGGCCACGACCTGCCGGCCCGGCTCAGCCTCTTCGGCCACACCCGCCTGAGCGCCGCCGAGGCCGAGCTGCTCGCCGCGCTCGGCACCCACCGCGACGTGCACCTCTGGCTGCCGCACCCGTCGGACGCCCTCTGGCGGCAGGTCCGTGCGCAGCCGCCCGCGGGCTGGCGGCGCGACGACCACAGCCACGTGACGGTCACCCACCCGCTGCTCGCCGCGATGGCCCGTGACGTCCGGGAGGGGGAGGCCACCCTCCTGGCTGCCGGCGCCGTCGACTCCGACGTACGCCGGGTCGACGACCGCCCCGACACCCTCCTCGGCCGCCTGCAGCGCGACCTCGCCGACAACGCCGAGCCGACCGCCGGCGCCCGCTCCGACGGCACCGTCCAGGTGCACGCGTGCCACGGCCCGGCCCGGCAGGTCGAGGTGCTCCGCGAGGTGATCCTCGGCCTGCTCGCCGACGACCCGACCCTCGAGCCGCGCGACATCGTGGTGATGTGCCCCGACATCGAGGCCTACGCCCCGCTGATCAGCGGGGCGTTCGGGCTGGGCGAGGCGGTCAGCGGCAGCCACCCGGGCCACCACCTCCGGGTGATGCTGGCCGACCGCTCCCCGACCCAGACCAACCCGCTGCTCGGCGTGCTGTCCCGGCTGCTCGACCTGGCCGACGGGCGCGCCGAGGCCACCCGGGTGCTCGACCTGCTCGGCACCGACCCGGTCCGGCGACGGTTCGGGTTCAGCGACTCCGACCTCGAGAAGATGACCGACTGGGTCACGACCTCCGGGGTCCGCTGGGCCTGGGACCAGGCCGCCCGTGACCGCTACGGTCTCGCCGAGTTCCCGCAGAACACCTGGCGGTTCGGCCTCGACCGGATCCTCGCCGGGGTGGCGCTCTCCGACGACTCGGGGCTCTGGATCGGGCCGACGCTGCCGGTCGACGACGTCTCGACGACCGACATCGGCCTGGCCGGCCGGCTCGCCGAGGCGATCGACCGGCTGCAGGCGCTGACCGGCCGGCTCACCGGCGTGCACGACGTCGGCCGCTGGCTCGACCTGCTCCGCGACGCCATGGAGCAGCTCGCCGACGTCCCTCGTGGCGAGGAGTGGCAGTTCGCCCAGGCGCACCGCGAGCTCGCCGCCCTCGGTCGCGAGGCGGCCACCGGGGCGGCCCTGCAGCTGCGGCTCCCCGATGTCCGCGGCCTGCTGCACCAGCAGCTCGCGGGTCGCCCGACCCGCGCCAACTTCCGCACCGGCACGCTCACCGTCTGCACGATGACGCCGATGCGCGCGGTGCCGCACCGCGTGGTGTGCCTGCTCGGGCTCGACGACGGCGTGTTCCCGCGCGGCGGGTCCATCGACGGCGACGACGTGCTCGCCCGGCTGCCCCGCGTCGGCGAGCGCGACGCCCGCAGCGAGGACCGCCAGCTGTTCCTCGACGCGATCATGTCCGCCCGCGAGCGGCTGGTGATCACCTACACCGGGTTCAACGAGTCCACCGGCCAGCCACGGCCGCCGTCGGTCCCGCTCCGCGAGCTCCTCGACGTGGTCGCCCGCTCGGCCGGCGCCGAGGTGGTCCAGCGGCACCGGTCGCAGGCGTTCCATCCCGACTACCTCCAGCCCGGCACGATCCACGAGCACGCGCCGTTCTCGTTCGACCCCGACGCCGCGTCGGCGGCACGGGCGGCGGCCGCACCGGAGCGGCCGCGCCCGGTCGTCCTCGCGAGGCTCGAGCCCTCCCCGGCCGTGCCCGGTGACATCGACCTGCGCGAGCTCGTCGACGTGGTCACCAACCCGGTCCGGGGATACCTGCGGCGCCGGCTGCAGATCGACCTGCCGCGCGACGAGGACAAGGTCAGCGACTCGATGCCGGTCGAGCTCGACGGCCTCACCGGCTGGCAGGTCGGTGACCGGATCCTGCACGAGGTGCTCCGCGGTCGCGCCCCGGCCGACGCCTGCCAGGCCGAGTGGCGGCGCGGCACGATGCCGCCGGGTCGCTACGGCTGGCGCCAGACGCACGCACTCGCCGCCGCGACCGGCCCGCTGGTGGAGATGTTCGAGGCGGCCACCCAGGGCATCGCCCCCCAGGCTCGTGACCTGGCCGTCGACCTCGGCGGCGGCCGTCGGCTGACCGGCACCGTCACCGGCCTCTACGACCACCGGCTGGTGCGCGTGAACTACTCCCGGCTGCGGGCGAAGCAGCGGCTCGAGGCCTGGATCTCCCTGGTCGCGCTGAGCGCGGCGCATCCCGGCCACTGGGTCGCGCGTGCGATCGGCCGGGGCGCGGCGGACGCACCGGCCCGGGCGACGTACGCCGCGGTCGACGAGCCGATGCCGATCCTCGCCGACCTGGTCGCGCTCCACGACCTGGCGCTGGGCCAGGTGCTGCCGCTGGTCCCCGACACCGGCCGGCTCTACGCCCAGACCGCCGACTCCACCCGCCCGCGCTGGATGGTCGAGCGCGACCTGAAGGACCAGTGGCGCAAGGAGCGCGCCGCGATCGACCTGGTCACCGCGTGGGGTCGCCGTCCCGCGTGGGAGGACCTCGTCGAGGCCCCGGCGACCGCCGGTGGCGAGCACCTGTTCGGCGAGCTGGCGGTGCGGTTGTGGCGTCCCGCGCTCGCCCGGGAGCAGGAGTGAGGGCGACCATGGAGGTCTTCGACATCGCCGGGCCGCTGCCCGGGGTGGGCACGACGGTCCTCGAGGCCAGCGCCGGCACCGGCAAGACCTACGCCGTCGCCGCCCTGGCCACCCGGTTCGTCGCCGAGGCGGTCGCCCCCCTCGACGACCTGCTGGTGATCACCTTCAGCCGGGCCGCGACCCAGGAGCTGCGCGACCGGGTCCGCGAGATGTTCGTGAAGGCGGCGGCGGCCCTCGCCGACCCGGCCCTCCGGGCGGGCGATGCCGTGTTCCGCTCGCTCGCCGAGGGTCCCGACGGCACCCCGCTCGACCCGGCCGAGCTCGCCCTGCGCCGGCAGCGGCTGCTCGACGCCGTGGCCAACTACGACGCCGCCACGATCGCGACGACCCACGAGTTCTGCAACGCCGTGCTCCGCTCGCTCGGCGTGGCCGGCGACTCCGACTCGACCGAGGTCCTGCGCGAGGACATCTCGGGGCTGACCGACCAGGTCGTCGAGGACCACTACCTGGCCCGCTACGCCCAGCTGGAGTCCGATCCGCCGATCGGCTTCCGCGCCGCCCGCACCGCCGCGACCCGGGCGGTCGAGAGCCCGCACGCGGCGCTGCGACCGGCCGAGGCCCCCGAGGGCTCCGAGCAGGCGGCGCTGGTCTCGTTCGCCGACGGCGTCCGCACCGAGCTGGAGATCCGCAAGCGCCGGGCCGGCGTCTTCACCTACGACGACATGCTGTCCCGGCTGGCCCGGGCCGTCGAGCCTGACGGCTCGGCCGCGGCGCAGCGGATGCGCGCCCGCTGGAGCGTGGTGCTCGTCGACGAGTTCCAGGACACCGACCCGGTGCAGTGGGCGGTGCTCCAGCACGCCTTCGCCGACCACGTCCGGCTGGTCCTGATCGGCGACCCCAAGCAGGCCATCTACGCCTTCCGCGGCGGCGACACCCCGACCTACCTCCGCGCCGTCGCCGACGCCCCGATGCAGACCCTCGGCGTCAACTGGCGCAGCGACGCCGCGGTCGTCGACGCCCTGCGGGTGCTCACCGCCGGCGCCGAGCTCGGCGACGAGCGCATCGTGGTGCACCCCGTCGCGGCGGCGGAGCACCTCGCCGGGTCGCGGCTCGAAGGTGCGGTCGGCGGCGTACGCCTGCGGCAGGTACGCCGGGACGGCTTCGCGCTGACCAAGTCCGGCACCATCAACATCGGCAAGGTCCGCGACCACATCGCCGCCGACCTCGCCGCCGACATCGCCCGCCAGCTCGCCAGCGGTGCCACGATCGGCGGGGAGAAGCTCACCCCCGGCCACTTCGCGGTGCTGATGCACTCGGTCAAGGAGGACGCGTCCCGGATCCGGGCCGAGCTCAGCCGGCTCGGGATCCCCTCGGTGGTCAACACCGCCGAGAGCGTGATGCTCAGCCCCGCCGCGGCCCACTGGCTGCGGCTGCTGGAGGCGATGGAGAAGCCGCAGCTGCCCGGCCGGATCCGATCCGCGGCGCTGACGCCGTTCTTCGACACGACCGCCGAGGACCTGCTCACCGGCGGCGACGACCTCACCGACGACCTCGCCGAGCGGGTCCGCAGCTGGCTCGACCTGCTGCGGACCCGGGGCGTCGCCGCCGTGCAGGGAGCCGCGGGCGCGGCCGGCCTCGCGCCGCGGGTGCTGGCCCACGAGGGCGGCGAGCGGCTGCTGACCGACCTGATCCACGTCGGCCAGCTGCTCCACCAGGCCGGGCAGGAGGAGCGCCTCGGCGTGACCGGGCTGCTCGGCTGGCTGCGCACCGCGATCGAGGAGGGCAACCGCAACGACTCGCGCCGCCGGCGCCTCGACGTCGACGCCGAGGCGGTCCAGTTCGTCACGATCCACGGCTCGAAGGGGCTGGAGTACCCCATCGTCTACCTCCCCCAGCTCTTCGACCGCAGCGTCAAGGACTGGCCGACCGTGCACGCGTACCACGAGGACGGCCGGCCCTGCCTCGACGTGGCCGACTCCCCGCGCGCCAAGGCGCTCGCCCGCGCCGAGGAGGCGCAGGAGGACCTCCGGCTCGCGTACGTCGCGATGACGAGGGCCTGCGCGCAGGTGACGATGTGGTGGGCGCCGACCTGGAACGCCCCGAACGGCGCCCTCACCCGGCTGCTGTTCGGGCGCGACCCGGGCGCGGCCACCGTGCCGGACCGTGCCCACGTGGGCGAGGACGACCAGGCTGCCGACGAGGTGCTCGGCCGGTGGGCGGCCGCCGGTGCCTTCGTGCTGGAGCGGTCCGCGCCCGACGGCACCCGCGTCGACCTCGACCAGACCGTCGGCGACCTCGCCGCCCGGCGGTTCGACCGCGACCTGGACACCGCGTGGCGGCGCACGTCGTACAGCGGCCTGATCCGCGCCGAGGAGCCGGTCGCGCACGGCGCCGGCAGCGAGCCGGAGCAGGCCGGCACCGACGACGAGGACGACCCCGAGGACCTCGAGCCGACCCGGCAGGCCGAGGATGCCGACCCGGCGCTGCTGTCGCCGATGAACGGACTCCCCGCGGGCGCGACCTTCGGCTCCCTGGTGCACGCGGTCCTCGAGCACGCCGACCCGCAGGCCGCGGACCTGCGCGCCGAGCTGCTCGCCCGGGTCGAGGAGGAGCGCCGGTGGTGGTCGGTCGCCGCGACCTCCGAGGAGCTCGCCGACGCGCTGCTGCCGATGCAGCACACCCCGCTGGGTCCGCTGGCCGACGACCTGACCCTCGCGGACATCGGGCTCGGCGACCGGCTGTGCGAGCTCGACTTCGAGTTCCCGATGGCCGACGGCGACGCCACCGCCGCTCCCGGGGCGACCCCGCCCGGCCTCCCGCTGGCCGCCTTCGCCACGGCGCTGCGCCGGCACCTGCCGGGCACCGACCCGGTGCGCGCGTACGCCGACCGACTGGAGTCGCCCTCGCTCGGCGGCCAGGTGCTCCGCGGCTACCTCAGCGGCTCGATCGACGTCGTCCTGCGAGTGGGCGACCCGGGCAGGCAGCGCTTCGTGGTCGTCGACTACAAGACCAACTCACTCGGTGACCCGACCCGCCCCCTGACCGCGCTGGACTACACGCCGGCCAAGGTCACCGAGGCGATGCTGCACTCCCACTACCCGCTGCAGGCCCTGTTGTACTCCGTGGTGCTGCACCGCTACCTCCGCTGGCGACTGCCCGACTACGACCCGGAGCGCCACCTCGGCGGCGTCCTCTACCTCTACGTGCGCGGCATGGTCGGACCGGCCACCCCGGTGGTCGACGGTGTGCCGTGCGGGGTGTTCTCCTGGCAGCCGCCGGTCGCCCTCGTCGAGGAGCTCTCCGCGATCCTGGACGGGAGGACGCCATGACCGCCGGGATCGAGCCGGTGATCGAGCCGAGCAGCCGCCGGCTCGCCCTGCGCGCCGGCGGGCTGCTGCGCGCGTTCAACGAGGCGGGTGTGCTCGAGGCCGCCGACGTGCACGTCGCCGACCGCCTCGGCGGCCTCGCCCAGGAGCAGGACGAGACGGTGCTGCTCGCGGTGGCGCTCGCGGTGCGGGCCGCCCGTGCGGGCGCGGTGTGCGTCGACCTCGACGCGGTCGACGGCACCGTCACCGAGGCCGAGCCCGACCTGGTGGTCGCGCTGCCGTGGCCGGAGCCGGTGGCCTGGCGCGCCGCCGTGGGGGCGAGCGCCCTCGCCCGGCTGGGGGTGCTCCGGCTCGACCGGGGCTGGCTCTACCTCGACCGGCACTGGCGCGAGGAGAAGCAGGTCTGCGACGACCTGCTCCGCCGGCTCGACCACGACCGGCCGGACACCGAGCGCGGGCCCGCGATCGACGACGACCTCCTCGCCGCGGGTGCCGACCGGCTGTTCCCGCCGACCTGGCGCGAGCAGCGCGAGGCCGCCCTGGCGGCAGCCCGCCGGTGGACCACCGTGCTCACCGGCGGTCCCGGCACCGGCAAGACCACGACCGTCGCGCGGCTGCTCGCGCTGGTCGCCGAGCAGCACGAGGCCCACCACGGCCAGCCGCCGCGGATCGCGCTGGCCGCCCCGACCGGCAAGGCCGCGACCCGGCTCCAGGAGTCGGTGGTCCGCGAGGCGGCCAACCTCCCCGACGAGGCCGACCGGGCCCGGGTGGCCGGCCTCACCGCGAGCACCGTGCACCGGCTGCTCGGCTGGCGGCCCGACAGCAGCACCCGGTTCCGGCACCGGCGCGACAACCCGCTGCCCTACGACGTGGTCGTGGTCGACGAGGTCTCGATGGTCTCCCTGGTGCAGATGGCCCGGCTGCTCGAGGCGTTGCGCGACACCACCCGGCTCGTCCTCGTGGGCGACCCCGGCCAGCTCGCCTCGGTCGAGGCCGGCGCCGTGCTCGCCGATGTCGTCGCCGGCTTCGAGGGCTCGTCCCGGTCGCCGGTGGTCAGCCTCACCACCACGCACCGCACCCGCGCGGCGGACGGCTCCGCGGCGGTGGACCTCGACCGGCTCGCGGCCGACCTGCGCGCCGGCGACGACGACGCGGTCGTCGACCGGCTGACGTCCGGGTCGGAGTCGGTCCGTCTCGTCGACCCGGCCGACGAGCCGGCGATGACCGGGGTGCTCGCGGACATCACCGATGCGGCGTACGCCGTCACGCTGCGCGCCGAGCAGTTCGACGAGGCCGGCGCCGCGGCCCTGGTCGACCTGCTCGACGACCACCGGCTGCTCTGCGCCCACCGCGAGGGGCCGTTCGGCGTCGGCGGCTGGAACCGCCAGGTCCAGCGGCTGGTCGAGCAGCGCACCGGGCTGCAGCACTTCGACGAGTGGTACGCCGGCCGGCCGGTGCTGGTCACCGCCAACGACTCCGGCCTCGGTCTGTCCAACGGCGACCTCGGCATCACCGTCCGGCTACCCGACGGTCGGCTCCGGGTGCTGGTGCGCATCGGCGCGACCACCCGGCTGTTCGCGCCCACCAGGCTCAGCGGGGTCGAGACGGTCTACGCGATGACGGTGCACAAGAGCCAGGGCTCCGAGGCGCGCGCGGTGACGGTGGTGCTGCCGCCGGAGGACTCCCGGCTGCTGACCCGCGAGCTGTTCTACACCGCGGTCACCCGGGCCCGGGAGCAGGTGACCGTGATCGGCACCGAGGCCGAGCTGCGCGCGGCCATGGGCCGCCGGGTCCAGCGCGCGTCCGGGCTGGCCGACCGGCTGCGCTGACCGGTCACTCCCGGCTCGCCACGCTCCGGGCGATCTCCTCCGGCATCGGCTCGTAGTGCGCGAACGTGCGGGTGAACATCCCGGCACCGTGGGTGGAGGAGCGTAGGTCGATCGCGTAGCGCACCAGCTCGCGCTGCGGCACGTGTGCCTTCACGCTGGTGCGGTCGTCGCCCACCTTGTCCGTGCCGAGCAGCCGGCCCCGGCGGGACGACAGGTCGCTCATCACGCCGCCGACGTAGTCGTCGGGCACGATCACCGCGACTTCGTCGTACGGCTCGAGCAGCGACACCGACGTCGAGTCCGCCGCCTCGCGCAGCGCCAGGGCACCCGCGCTCTGGAACGCCATGTCCGAGGAGTCGACGCTGTGCGCCTTGCCGTCGGTGAGGGTGATCCGCAGGTCGACCACCGGGTAGCCCGCGCGGACGCCCTTCTCCATCTGGGCGCGGACCCCCTTCTCGACGCTGGGGATGAACTGCCGTGGCACCGCGCCGCCGACGACCTTGTCGACGAACTCGAAGCCGCTGCCCTCGGGGAGCGGCTCGACCTCGATGTCGCAGATGGCGTACTGCCCGTGCCCGCCGGACTGCTTCACGTGCCGCCCGTGTCCCTTGGCCGGGCCGGAGAAGCACTCGCGCAGCGGCACGATCACCTCGCGCTGCTCCACGGCGACGCCGTACCGCTGCTGCAGCCGCTCCAGGGCCACCTCGGCGTGCGCCTCGCCCAGCACCCAGATCACCAGCTGGCCGGTCTCACCGTTGTGCTCCACGCGCAGGCTCGGGTCCTCCGCGGCGAGGCGGGCCAGGGCCGAGGACAGCTTGTCCTCGTCGGACCGGGTCGCGGCCTCGATCGCGATCGGCAGCAGCGGCTCGGGCATGTCCCAGGGCCGCAGCACCAGCGGCTGGTCGACGCCGGACAGGGTGTCTCCGGTCTCCGCGCGGGAGAGTCGGCCGATGGTCGCGATGTCGCCGGCGACGACTCTCTCCACCGACACGTTCTGGGCGCCGAACGGATGCGCGAGCACGCCGATCCGCTCGTCCTCGTCGTGGTCCTCGTGCCCGGCGAGGTCGCCGAAGAACGCGGAGAAGTGGCCGGAGACGTGCACCGGCACCTCGGGGTCGAGGGTGCCGGAGAAGACCCGGACCAGGCTGACGCGACCGACGTAAGGGTCGCTGGCGGTCTTGACGACCTCGGCCACCAGCGGGCCGGTGGGGTCGCAGGTGATCGGGTCGGCGGGCTTCCCGGCCGGGGTGAAGACGTCGGGGGGCACGTGCTCGGGCGGCGACGGGAAGGCGCGCACGCACAGGTCGAGC
>Ga0255338_1002210_pt1 | contig 30081 bp, 27 predicted proteins | sample MeOH1_35cm_T4_19_FD_203715 | JGI IMG/M metagenome (GOLD analysis project Ga0255338, IMG submission 203715) | Sandy soil microbial communities from University of British Columbia, Vancouver, Canada - MeOH1_35cm_T4_195 | ecosystem: Engineered > Artificial ecosystem > Sand microcosm > Unclassified ... | reverse complement strand
CGGCCCACGCGGCCACGCGGCTGTCATCGTTGAAGCGGCCGGTGATCTGGAGGCCGAGGGGGAGGCCGCTTTCCGCAATACCGGCCGGAACGGTGGCGACCGGAAGACCGGCGTAGGTCCAGGGCAGATTCATCGCAGGGTTGCCGGTGGCGGTGATCCCCGCGGGCGCAGGACCGGGAGCGGAGGGGGAGAGCCAGGCGTCGATACCGTGCTCGTCCATCACGTCGTGAAGGCGGCTGCGGAGGACGGCACGTCCGATCTGGCTCCGGCCTTCTTCGACATCGTCAACCAGCTGACCCTCGCGAATCCAGGCAGCGGTGCGGGGGCGGTAAAGGTCGGCGTACTGCGCGAACCAATCCGCGTGTATCTCCGCCAACTCCACGGCGGCGAGGCGCTCGTGACGACGGTTGATCGCTTCGATATCCTCAAAAATCGGCACACGCCGGATAGTCCAGCCAGTGGCTTGAAGCCGGTGGAGTTGCGCCTCGAACGCGGAAAGCGCTTCGGGGGAGGCCTGCTCGAGAAAGGGACCCACCGGCACGCCGAGGACTGCCGGAGGCGGACCGGGAAGGGCAATTTCGCCCAGGAGTAATGCGACCATCAGGATCAGGTCGTCCGCAGCGGGGACGAAGAAGCCGAAGTGGTCCAGGCTGGGGGCGTAGGGGATTACCCCGTCCAACGGCACGCGGCCATAGCTGGTCTTGAACCCGGCCACGCCGCAAAACGCCGCCGGACGGATCACCGAACCCACCGTCTGCGATCCCAACGCCAGCGGACAATACCCCGCTGCAACCGCCGCCGCGGAGCCGCTGCTGGAGCCGCCGGGCGTGTGCTCCGGGTGATGCGGGTTGCGCGTGGGCCCCGGCTCGAAGTACGCGAACTCGGTAGTGACCGTCTTGCCGAGGACCATCGCGCCCGCCTGCTTCAATCGGGTGACGACCGACGCCTCCGGCCCGGCGAATAGCTCCGGCGGGAGCGCAGAGCCACAGCGTGTCTCGAAGCCGTCTACGCGGTAGATGTCCTTTACCCCGAGGAGCACACCGTACAGCGCCGGGCGGCTGGGCGGCTCGGGATAGCGAGCTTGCAGGGCCCGCGCCTCGGCGACCAGGCGGGCGCGGCGGTCCGGCTCCGGTAAGAGCGCGTGCAGGTGCGGCTCAACCTGCTCGATCCGGTCACACGTCTCGTGGATGGTGGAGAGAAGATCGCGCCGGCCACTGCGAAGCACTTCGGCCAGATCGTAGAGGGAACCGGATACGGCGTACATCAGGACCTTCCTTTACCAGGCCGTCTCGCGGCGGGCCACCGTCGCCACGAGACCGATGTCGCGCAGCGTCTCCGAGAAAATGATGGGAGGCACGCGCTCCACCGGCATCCCCGGATTGCCGCGGTTCACTACCGGCTCCCCGAGCGGCAGGAAGAAGATGCGGGCCAATACCACGTCCTCGTTAGAGAAGTTCGCCGAGACCGGATTGCGGAACTCCACGTGCGCGGTGAGCTTGGCGCGGCGGTAATGCCGCTCCGCGCCCTTCTTGGTGACCCGATGCCAATTGCGCCCTTCCAGCAACGCGCGGCTCTGATCCCAGCGCACCACTTCGCCCGCAAAGCGGTCGCTGAAGCTGCGCGTCTGGCGATCTCCCTCGTTCGGCAGGTACAGCTCCCGCCGGATCTGTTTGAACGGTTGCGTGAGGTAGCGCTTGCCGAGCCAGCGATCCCATTCTTCCAGGTTGCCCGCCGCGTGGAGCTGCGCCGGATGGACCAGCGTCACCGGCGTGGTGAACTGCACCACGTCCCCGCCCAGCGTCTCCAAGCCCCACACGTCGAGGACCGGCAGCCCCACCGTCCGGTCCGCATTCACCAGCAGGGCTCCCAGCATGTCGCGCCCCACGGGATCGAGCGCCAGCATGGCCAGGTCTTCGGAAGAGAGCGGCATCTGCTCCGACAGCGCGTTCTCCAGCAGCGCCTTGAGCTGGCGCCGGTGCTGGGTGGCCGCGTCCAGGGTCACCTGAATCCACGCGTAATCCCCGGACTCCCGCACCGCTGCCGGGATCGTCTTCAGGCGCGAGCCGTTCCGCGACACCGCCAGGCGGACGCCGTTCGTGCAATCGATCTCCACCTGGTAGCCTTCGACGTCCCAGGGGCCATATAGTTCGGGAGGGGTGTTCACCGGTTCAAGGCCATGTCAGAGGGGTGTTCAGGTGTTGGATGCGTAATGAGTATTGCGTGAAGCGTGATGCGTGATGCGTGATGAAGCGGCGATCGGTGATGGGCTCTTACGCACTACGCATTACTCGTTACCTTACGCCTTTGAGCGAAGACTCGGCGCTGCTATTCGGGTAAGCTCCCTCACCTTCGCCGCCACGTCTCCCTCTCGGACGAGGGCTTCGCCGACGAGGATCGCTTCGGCGCCGCAGCGGGCTACGCGCTCCACGTCGGCGGCGGTGTAGATCCCGCTTTCGCTCACAAGGAGGCGCTCGGCGGAAGGAGGCGCCAGGGCGGCGAGGCGCTCGGTGGTGGCCAGGGTGGTCTCGAAGGTGTGGAGGTTGCGGTTGTTGATGCCGATCAGCGGGCAGCCAAGGTCCAGCGCGATCCGCAGCTCTTCTTCCGTGTGCGTCTCCACCAGTGCTGCCATGCCAAGATCGTGGGCGAGGGTCTGATACTCGCGGATCTGCCCTGGGGTCAAAATCGCCACGATGAGCAGGATCGCGTCCGCACCCAGGGCTCGCGACTCGGATATTTGCCAGCCGTCGATGATGAACTCTTTACGGAGCAGTGGAACGTTGACCGCTTCGCGGATCTGCGCGAGGTAGCGGTCGTGACCGCGGAAGAACCGCTCGTCGGTGAGGACGGAGATGCACGCGGCGCCGCTTTCAGCGTAGGTGCGGGCCAGTTCCACGGGGTCGAAGTCCGCGCGCATCACCCCCTTCGAGGGCGAGGCCATCTTGACTTCGGCGATGAGGCGGACCGTCTCGCCGCGGAGAGCGCCGGTGAAGTCGCGCACCGGAGGCGCGCCGGCGATGGAGACCTCCGGCCGATCAGCTTTCCGCTGCTCGACTTCCAGCCGCTTGTGCGCGACGATCTCCTGAAGAACGGAGGGGATAGACATGGTTCAGGCGTTCAGGTGTTGGGTGGATGATGCGTGGTGCGTAATGCGTGCTGCGTAATGCGTAATGGATGGGGTTCGTTACGCATTACGCAGCGCGCATTACGTCCGAGTGGTGAACGAGATGAGCGCTTCCAGTTTCGCCTGGGCGGCGCCGTTATCGATGGCTGCGGCTGCCAAGCAGAGACCGCCTTCAATCGTATCGGTCAATCCGGCGGCGACCAGGGCGGCGGCGGCGTTCAGGAGCACGATATCGCGGCGCGGGCCGGAGGCACCCCCGAGGATCGCGCGAGTAATCGCCGCGTTCTCGATAGCATTAGCACCGGGGGCGAGGTCAGCTGCCGAACCGCGCTGCAGCCCGAAGTCTTCCGGTGTCTTCTGGGAGCAGGTAACGGTATGACCGGCCACTTCGGCGATCAGGCTGGGGCCGAGGGTGGAGAGCTCATCCAGGCCGTCGAGGCCGTGCACCACCAGCGCGCGCTCGCAGCCGAGTTGGCGCAGCGCCTCGGCCAGCAGCGGCACCAGCCGCGGCTCGTAAACGCCGACGAGCTGCGTGTGGGCTCCGGCGGGATTGGTGAGCGGTCCGAGGCAGTTGAAGATCGTCCGAAAGGGCAGCTCCTTGCGGATGGGACCCACGTGGCGCATCGCGGGATGGTGCGCCTGCGCGAACAGGAAGCCGATCCCTACCTCTTCGATGCAGGCGCAGATCGCCGCCGGCGAGAGGTCGATACGCACTCCCAGCGCCTCCAGCACGTCCGCGCTGCCGCAGGCGGAGGTAATGGCCCGGTTGCCATGTTTGGCTACGGACACCCCGGCACCGGCGACCACGAACGCCGCCGTGGTGCTGATGTTGAACGTGGGAATGCCGCCGCCGCCGGTGCCGCAGGTATCCACCAGCCGCTCGCAGCGGGGCTCCAAGCGCTCCGCGTGCGCCCGCATTCCCCGTGCGAACCCGGTGATCTCGTCCGCCGTTTCGCCCTTGATCTTGAGCGCCGTGAGCAGTGCCCCCGCCAGCGCGGGCGATGCCTCGCCGGAGACGAGGTGACGCATCACCACCTCCGCGTCGGCCACGGACAGGCTCTCTCCCGCGGCCACTGCGGCCACCTTCTCCCGTAACATCAGGCGGCCCCCAATCCGTTCCGGCGCACGTCGATCACCAAGCGCTCCATCTCTGCTCGTACCGAGGGTTGCTCCGGCAGCGTTGTCTCCGCGTGGGCGCGCTCCAGTTCCGCTTCCAGTCTCTCCAACTGACCCAGGTAGGGACGGTCATCGTCCAGCGTACCCTTCTCCAGGGTCGCCTTCAGCTCGATTAACTCGTCCAGAAATCGGAAGCCAAAGCGCTCGTTCAAAGCCGGAAGGTTCGCCTCGATGATCCCCTCGCGCATGAGTACGCAGCCCGTCATCAGCACGCGATAAGCGTAAAGCAGCTTCTTGATTGACTTCGGCTCGGAGCGATCATACGCCTTGCGCTCGCTGTGGTAGAAGCCGCGATAGTGGAAGTAGTGCCCGCGGGTCAGCAGGCCCGGCGTCAGGCGCAGTAACTCTGCGTGCACCGGCGAAGTGCGCACCACGAGCGGCGAGGTAAGCTGCTCCAGCACGTAGCCGTTGTGCCGTAAGAGCAAACGCACGAACTTGCGCAAGTCGTGGCTGACGATCTCCACCAGCCCCGCATCCGTATCCGCCTGCGGCTCCAGCGTCTCGACCGGTGTCTGCAGGCCCCAGAACGCCTCGCCCGGCAGCAGGTGGCTGCCGCGGAGGTCGAAGTCGCTGTCGGCGGAGGGGAAGCCGTACAGGTGCGCGCCACTCACCGTCACGAAGACGAGCGGATGGGGGACCGCCGCCAACGTGGCGTCGAACTCGGACACCGGCATGCCGGCCAGAAGGGGGTTGTTCAAAGGCACATTCATCCGGTGATGGGCAACTCCGGCGCGCTGGGTGCATTGATCGGATCAACGCCGTGCGGGCCGACGCTCGCGATCACCTCCAGGCGCACGCCGAAGCGACCGGGGAGGTAGATACCGGGTTCGATGCTGAAGGTCATCCCTTCTTCCAGCAACTCCTCGTTGCCTTCAACCATATAAGGCGGCTCATGGACCTGCAGGCCCAGGCCGTGACCAGTGCGGTGAATGAAGTACTCGCCGTAACCCGCCGCGGTGATGTGTTCCCGCGCGGCTCGGTCGATGGCCTGACAGGGAACCCCGGGGCGGATCGCCTCCAGCGCCTTCTGCTGCGCTTCCCACACCGTGCGGTACACCTTCCGCACTTCGGGATCCGACGGCTCGCCCACCGAGCAGGTGACGGTGATGTCGCTGTGGTAGCCCTCGTACCGGGTGCCGTAGTCCAAAATCACCACGTCGCCCTGCTGCAGCTTCCGTGCACCCGTTTCGTGGTGCGGATGGGACGCATTCTCCCCACTCGCGATGATGGTGAACGCGACAGCGTTTTCCGGCGACCGGGCCAGGAGCGCGGCCCGGAGGCGCTCATCGATCTCCGCTTCGCTGCTGCCGGGGCGACAGAAGGAGATAGCCTCGGCGATCGTCTCGTCGACCGTCCGGGCGGCGGCGCGCATCCTGGCTAGCTCGTCCGCCTGTTTGCGGATGCGGATTCCGCGCAAGATACTGCTCGCGCGGCTGATCTTGGCGGCAGGCACTGTGTCGAGCAAGTCCATCAAGAACGCCGCGCGCGCCTCGTCATCGAACGCAATCGCCGTGCTGCCCTGGAGCGCTTCCCGGAGTGCCGGGAGGTAGCTCTCGGTATCGGTCCACGCTCGGATCGGCTGGTCCGCACCCGCATGTGGGCGAATCTGCGCGACGTTCATCGTCGGCGAGATCCAGGCCGAGGAGCCATCGCGGCGCAGCACGAAGGCCAGCAGCCGTTCTCCCGCGTGGCTGTGGTCGAAGCCGGTGAAGTAGAACATGTCCGCCCCCGGACCCACCAGTAGCGCGTCCACGCCTTGCTGCCCCATCACTTCGACCGCGCGCCCGATCCGATTTGCGTATGCGTTGCTCATTCAACTGACCTCCGGCCGGTACCGACTAATGGGTGCCCTTCACAAAGTTCCGCAGCAACTCCTTGCCGCCCTCGGTGAGCACGCTCTCCGGGTGGAACTGCACGCCCTGCACGTCCAGCTCTTTGTGTCGCACGCCCATGATCTCACCTTCCTCCGTTTCGGCGGTGATCTCCAGGCAGTCCGGCAGCGATTCCCGGCGGATCAGCAGACTGTGGTAGCGCGTGGCCTGGAACGGGCTCGGCAGCCCGGCGAAGACCCCCTGGTTCTTGTGGAACACCGGCGAGGTCTTGCCATGCATCAGCCGCCCCGCCCGCACCACCTCGCCGCCGAACGCCTGCCCGATGGACTGGTGCCCCAGGCAAACTCCCAGGATCGGCACTTTGCCCGCCATCGCCTTGATCAGCGGCACGGAAATCCCCGCCTCGTTAGGCGTACACGGACCTGGCGAGATGATCAACTGGTCCGGCTTCAGCGCCTCGACCTCTTCCACCGTGATCTCGTCATTGCGGAAGACGCGCAGGTCCTCACCCATCTCCCCCAGGTACTGGACCAGGTTATAGGTGAACGAATCGTAGTTGTCGATCATGACGATCATGGCAGGTTACCTCCTGAAATCTGATTCACCACGGAGACACTGAGGCACAGAGAAGGAAAAGTTAGAAACCGCCCATAGACGCCGATGAACGCCGATAGAAAAGGATAGGCATTCATCCGTAGATCACGCAGAAAAGCGCAGGTTGAAAGGGAGGGGTGAAAATGAAACCGCACCGGCATCCCACATCCCAACTTCAAACCGTTACTATGGGCGTCTATCGGCGGTTCCAATTCCTTTTCGATGTGCGTCCATTCGCGTTCATTTGCGGCCATAAAACCGCTTCTATTCCAGCCCGCGTTCCGCGAATTCGATCGCGCGCATCAGGGCACCGGCTTTGTTCACGGTTTCCTGATACTCGGCTTCCGGGTCGCTGTCCGCGACGATGCCGCCGCCGGCCTGCACGTAGGCGGTCTGGCCTTTCATCACGATGGTGCGCAGGGTGATGGCGGTGTCCATGTCGCCGGTGAAGCTGAAGTAGCCGATGCAGCCGCCGTACGGTCCACGCTTGACTGGCTCCAGCTCCTCGATGATCTCCATGGCGCGGATCTTGGGGGCGCCGGAGAGGGTACCCGCCGGAAAGGTGGCGCGGATCAGGTCGTAAGCGTCCTTATCAGGTCGCAGCTCACCGACCACGTTGGAGACGATGTGGATCACGTGCGAGTACTTCTCCGTGACCATGAGCTGGTCCACCTGCACGGAGCCGTATTCGCAGACGCGGCCGATGTCGTTGCGGTGGAGGTCGACGAGCATGATGTGCTCGGCACGCTCCTTCGGGTCGGCGAGGAGCTGTGCTTCGAGCTCTTTGTCTTCGGCCAGCGTTTTGCCGCGGCGGACGGTGCCCGCGATGGGGCGCGTTACGACGTGCTTGTCCCGCTCCGTGACCAGTATTTCCGGCGAGGCCCCGATGAGCTGGCAGTCCTCGAACTGGAGTAAGAACATGTAGGGCGAGGGATTGATGGAGCGCAGCGCTCGGTAGATCTGGAATGGAGACGAGCTGACTTCCACTTCCATGCGCCGTGAGACCACCACCTGGATGATGTCGCCCGCGGCGATGTATTCCTTGCCCTTGAGCACCGCCGCCGCGTGCTCTTCGCGCGAGGGGATCGAGCGCACTTGCAGCTCGTCGCTCGCCAGGGCGGGCAGCGCCAGCGGGCTGCCGGTGGGCTCCTCGTCCGGCGGCAGCTCTTCGATGCGGATGGTGATCCGCTCGCCCCCGGTGGTCGGCTCCACGCTGAGGAACAGATCGTAGTCTTGGCCCATGTGGGACACCGGAATCCGCTTGTCCTTCGGGTAGCGACCTTCGGTGAAGGTGAGGCCCGCCATCACCTTGTAGCGCATGGCGAGGTTGTCGTAGAGGCGACGGGGGAGACGGAGGATCTCCCGCAGCTCGGCGCCTACCTTGGCACTCGCCACCGCGCTGCTCCGATTGTGCTCTAGCCGGATCTCCGTGGCCTCGGCCAACAAGGCTTGTTGAACGATCGCGTGGGCGAGCCGGATGACTGCGCTTTGAACCGGATGGTCTTCATCGGGGTCCGCCGCGGTTGCCGCGGACGACTGGGTCTCATCGGTCGCCTCGGCCGCAAGCTGGTTGATTAATCCCGCGCGGCGAGCGGCTCCCCCTACCTCCGGGTGCCGAAGCGGCTGCCGAAGTTGGTCCACGAGCCGATCGATTTTCGCCTTCGCATCCGCGTAGGCAGCTTCCGGATTGTCGCCGACCCGGGCCAGGCAAAGCACCTTAATGCGATGCTTGACGTGATCGAAGATCAGCAGTGTATCCGTAAAAACGAAGTAACAGTCCGGCAAACCGCGGTCGTCCGGCTTGAGGTCGGGGAGGCGCTCGAAGAAGCGCACCGTGTCGTACCCGATGTAGCCTACAGCGCCCCCGCAAAAGGGAGGGAGCTCGGGGTCCTTTACACAGTGGAACTCGGCCATCAGCCCCTTGAGCACGTGGAGGGGATCTTCGCCCTCCGCTAATTCGCGGCGCTCCGTGCGGCCATCGCGAGTGAGCTCCACGTTCCGGCCCTTGGTCTTCAGCACCAGAAACGGATCGCCGCCGATGAAGGAGTAGCGACTAATCTGCTCACCTCCCGCCACGCTCTCCAGCAAGAACGAGTGAGGGCGGCCGCCCAGCTTCAGGAAGGCGGAAACGGGCGTCTCCAGATCGGCCAGGACCTCCCGGTACACCGGCACGAGGTTGCCTTCCTCGCTTCGCTTTAGAAATTCTTCCAGGTTTGGCGTGTACATTTCGAGCGCTCTCCTCTACCCATGCTCACCGGGACGCCGGGCTCTCCGAGCACCGAACGACCTACTCTAACAGGCCCACCAGCGGGCTTCAAGCAACATTCCCCACCGGGCTATCGCCCACGGGAGCGGCAGGATTTGAACCCGCAGCATCCGGTTTTGGAGACCGGCGCTCTACCAGTTGAGCTACACTCCCAGGCCCTACGCGCACCCCGGCAGCACAGCTCGCCAAACAGCAAGAAGGGCCGGGGCACCTCTGCCCCAGCCCTAAATACAAAAGGGCCGAGGCATTTCTGCCCACGGCCCATAAAAATCAAGATCGACGTCAAGTCGGGCGGCGGACAGAAATCAGCTCTGCCACCACCATCCATTGCTCTGCAGTTGGAGATTGGAAAGACACATCCACGAAACCTCTGGGGCACACTATAGCGAGGGGTGACGCGGCTGTCAAGCGTTGATCGCAATTGAGGATTAGAGATCGTCAATTTTCAATTGAGAATTGTTTGGCTGCCGGCAAAGACTGCGGGATGCCGGTATCATCAAACGGTGCTTTGAACCGGCGGCATCGCTTCGCCGGAGAGGGAGTTGGACGATGAAGGGTTGGACCAGAACGGTCGTGGTCTCTGCTTTCGGAGTGGCGCTTCTTTCGGGGGGCGCTTCCGCCCAGGAAGCGCCGAAGTCGTTTCCGGATGTGCCGCAAGGACACTGGGCTGCGGACGCCATCCAACAACTTGCGAAGCAAAACGTGCTGAAGGGTTACCCGGATGGCACGTATGACGGCAAGCGTGCCGTCACCCGGTACGAGGCGGCGCTGGGATTGGAGCGTTTTCGCTCTCTCGCCGCGCACATGGCCGCGGAGTGGAAGGCGGAACAGGATCGCATTCCGCGACCGGCAGGCCCCCAGGGCCCGCGAGGCCGCCAAGGCGCTCCCGGTACTCCCGGAGCACCGGGGCCTCCCGGACCTGCCGGGGAACCCGGGGCGGGCTTCAGCGAATTGCCGGAATTGTTCCGCGAGCAGGGACGCCTTCGCCAGGACTTCGACACCACCCGTAACCTTTTCACCGGACTCCGCGACCAGATCCGGCAGGTCCGCAACGACCTGAAGGCCATCAACAACGAAAGTGAGCGCGTTGGCGGTGACGTGAGCCGGACGGAAAAGAAGGCCCGCCGCGCGCCCTTCAATCCGCCCAAAGCTCCCCTGGGACAATAACCCACCGGCGAGCGGTCCCGCGCCTGGTTGGATTTACACCGGGGCTCGGTAGACGGTGCACCGTCCGCCGAGCCCCGGTGTTTCTACGTCCGCTCAACGCGCTGCAAGAGCATGGCGTCGCCGAAGCTCAGGAAGCGATAGCCGCTCGACAATGCGTCCTGGTAGGCGTTGCGCATGAGATCCAGCCCCGCAAAGGCGGCCACGAGGATCAGGAGGCTACTCTTCGGCATGTGGAAGTTCGTAAGCAGCGCGTCCACCACGCGGAACTGGTAACCGGGCATGACGTAGAGCCGCGTGAGGCCGCCGCCGGGACGAACTCTTCGTGAAGGATGAGTGGGATTGGTTGGACCGTCATCCATCATCCTTCCGCCTTCATCCTTCAGTTCCGCCAGTTCCGCTGCGCTTTCCAGGCAGCGCATCGTGGTAGTGCCTACCGCGATAACCCGGCCCGTGCATGCGGCGATGGCCTGGGCCGTCTCTTCCGGCACGTGGAACCACTCGGCATGCATCTGATGCTCGGAGATGTCGTCCACCTTCACGGGGCGGAACGTAGCGATGCCGACGTGCAGCGTCACGTAAGCCACACCCACGCCCTTCTCCCGCAGCGCTTCGAACACTCGGGGCGTGAAGTGCAAGCCAGCGGTAGGTGCGGCTGCGGAGCCTTCCTCGCGGGCGTAGATCGTCTGGTAGCGCTCGGCATCTTCCAGGCGTTCATGAATGTAGGGTGGGAGGGGGACCTGGCCCAGGCGATGAATGATCTCGTCCGCCGCCTCGGGGCCATCGGCTGCGGTGAACTGGAGGATGCGGGTACCCTCCTCGCCGCGCTCGATCACCTCCGCGGTGAGCCCTTCGCCGAAGTTGATCTCCGTGCCCGGCTGCAGGCGGCGGCCCGGGTACGCCAAGCCTTCCCATCGCCCGGCGGAGATCCGCTGGAGCAGCAGCACCTCAACGCGCGCGCCGTCACCCGGTTGGGCTGAGATCTTACGCCCGAAAAGGCGTGCCGGCAACACGCGAGTGTCGTTAAAGATGAGGAGATCTCCCGGATTCAGCAATTCCGGGAGATCGAGGAAGCGGCGATGCTCGCGCGTGCCGTCCGGGTGCGCTACCAGTAACCGGGAGGCGTCCCGGGGCTCGATGGGGGTCTGGGCGATCCGTTCCAGCGGCAGGTCGTAATCAAAGAGTTCTAAGCGCACGCCGCTGTTCCTGTTCGCGCAGCCGCGCGTCTTCCACGTCCAACTTCTTCCGCCGCTCGGCGTGGGCCAGCACCCGCTCGATGGTGAGTAGGAGCTGCTTGAGCCCGTCACCGGTCAGCGCGGAGATGTAGACCGTATCCGGATGGTTCGCCACCATCTCCCGCAGCTTGAAGGTGTCTTTCACCAGGTCGATCTTGTTGAGCACCGTCACGATCGGCTTGTCCTGGATGTGTAGGTCGGTCAGCACGTCGATGACGGCTTCCATCTGGCCTTCCATCTCCGGGCTGCTGGCGTCCACCACGTGCAGCAGGACGTCGGCCTGCACGGTCTCTTCCAGCGTGGCGCGGAATGCGGCGACCAGTTTGTGCGGCAGGCGCCGGATGAAGCCGACGGTATCCGAGATCAGGATAGGACGACCGCCGGGGAGCGCCGTACGGCGCGTAGTGGGGTCCAGCGTGGCGAAGAGCTTGGGGTCGACGTAGACGTCCGACCCGGCCAGCGAGTTCAGCAGCGTCGACTTACCGGCGCTGGTATAACCCACGAGCGCGGCGGTGGGGAAACCTTCGCGCTCACGGTTGGCTCGCTGCACCTGGCGGTGGCGGCGCACGTTGTTGACCTGTTCCTTCAGTTCGGAGATACGGTCGCGGACGCGGCGGCGGTCGGCCTCCAGCTTCGTTTCGCCGGGGCCTCGCGTGCCGATCCCGCCCTGCTGCCGTTCGAACTTAGTGTAGAGGCTGGAGAGTCGCGGCAGCAGGTAGTTGAGCTGCGCGAGCTCCACCTGCAGCTTGCCTTCGCTGGTCCGGGCGCGCTGGGCAAAGATGTCCAGGATGAGCTGGGTGCGATCCAACACGCGCACCTCGAGCTGCTCCGTGAGATTGCGCTGTTGCACGGGCGTCAGCTCGTCGTCCACGATCACCACTTCCGCGTGCTCCGCGACGACAGCGTCTTTCACTTCCTGGACCTTACCGGTGCCGAGGTAGGTGGAGGGGCTCGGGTTGTCCCGCTTCTGCGTGATGATGGCGGCCACCTCCGCGCCTGCGGTGAGCACCAGCTCCTGCAGCTCCTGCAGGTCCTGATCGAACGGTTTGCCCTTCCGTTCCACCGCCACGAGGACGGCGCGCTCCCGCTCTTTTTTGGTGTGCATCAAATGCTTGGCCACGTGTTCTCCACCTTCTTCGTCAGCCGGTTCAATTCCGAGCGCCGGCGAGAACCGACCACTCTACCGGCGAATATCCGTATCGACTGACGCCGCATGCCCGTGTAGGGGCAACCCGTACCATACCCGAGATAGCCCGAGGTGACAAGTGCGACGGGTGCGCGTCCATGGCGCGAAAAGTTACGTCTCAATCCCTTCGTGGGCGGGCATATACAAAGCCAAGACCGGGACTGACGTAGTTTCCAGGAGGACCGAATGGCCGAGATGAGATTGTGCGAAGCGTGCGGGATGGAATACGACTGGGAAGGCGTGGACGTAGACCGCTACCATTACTGCTGCGAGGCCTGCTCGCGCGGTGAGGAATGCACCTGCCCCCAGCACAATCACCAACACGCCACCGACCAGCCGATGAACGCCGCGGCCGCCAGCCAACTGGGCACCGGCTAAATCAGGGTGGGGTGGACGAAAACAGCGAGGTGCTTTTGTCCACCCCTTCAAACAGCGGAAGGGTGCACTGCGTTAACGCCCGGATATCGGGAGAAGTCAATCGTGTTGAATGTCAGGATCTGGTTGACCCCGAACACTAAAACCACCGCTGCGAGGCGAGCATCGTGCACTTGCCGGCCAGAAACCCCGTATTGACTAACGAGCCGCAGCCACGCGGGGTGGATGCGCGGATCGTCTTGCAGCAGTTCAAAAAACCCCTGGATCCTCGCAACCTCCATTGCGGCTTGACCCGGGCTCCATCCAAAGCCGTTCACCTGCGTCGGCCGGGTCACAACGCTCCAGACTTCCACCAGGTTTTGCGGTGAGATGCAGAGCCGCTCGCCTTGGGCCTTCAGTGTCTCCACCGCAGCTACCGCAATTGGGTGATGCGGATGGTGCGGCTGCAGGATGCGAAGCAGAACGTTGGTGTCCAGTAGACAGGCCACTACTCCCGGTCCTCATAGATCGCTTCCCGCCGCACGTCCGTGTCGGACAGGAGCGGGGTATCTATCGGGTGATCAGCGGCCCATGACCTGAATGCACTAACCCATTGCTCCGGCCTCGCATCAAGTCTTGCGGATCGCCGAGACGCAAGCTCCGGTTCGGCAACCTCAATGACCTCGCGCAGATACTCGCCGAGCGGCAAGCCCCAGCGAAGGGCTCGCTCCCTGATCACTTCTTCCAGGTCGGAGTTCAGTTCGATCATCGCATCTCTCCCTCGTTGATGGAAGGCTCAGCGAAATCTTACCAGGGAGCGGCCGAATTGCAATCAGCTGGCGTCGCCGAGATCGTAGGCGTCGGTGACGCGGAGCGTTACTCGGAAGCTGCCCAGGTTGTTCTGCCAGTGCGGGTTGTCGTTAATCGCGATGTAGAGGCGGCCTGTGCCGAGGTCCTTCTTCTGGACGTGCTTACCGGCGAACCAGCGGTCGCCCGTGGCGCCGATCTTGCCGACTACGGCACCGAAGGGGAAGCCGTCGACGAGGTTCGTTTTGTAATTCGGTCCCGGGACCTTCAGCCCGTCCGGATCGGAGGCCCAGCCGTCCACGTTGAAGGCGAGGCGAACGAACCCGCTAGCAGCTTCGTCCAGCCGGGACGACGGCGTGACCGCCACGCCAGTATCCATGAACTCGATCTGGGTGCAGTGGCGCAGCGATTGGAGCTCCACCGCGCGGTCCACGAACTTGCGGCGAACCGCCAGCCTGCGGATTGAAGAAACCGGGATGGTCTCGGATTTTCCCTGCACCGTCAGGTGCAGGTCGGCCGGGGCCAGGTCGCCCCGCAGATTGCTGCCGTCCGCCAGGCGGACGAGGTCTAGCGTCCGATCCAAGGCGTCCGCCTGGCTGGAGATAATTCGTGGGAACAGGTGAGCCAGCGGATTCGGCTCATGCGCGTCCGTATCCTTGTAGGCATTGAGCAGCGGAGTCAGCGTGGGGAGGCCGATGTTGGTCAATTCCTCGGCCGCAACCTCGCGGGCCTTGCGGTCCGTGCCGGCAACGGCCGTGAGACCCGTGGTGATCTTTCCCGTCTCGCCTTCCGTAGCGGGATCCCCCAACTGGATCGACAGCACGTCCGCCACGGAGACGGTGCGGCTCTTACCGTTCACGATCAGGGAGAGCGTGGCGACGTTCAGCTGCCCTTCCACGTTCTGGCCGTCTTTCGTCAGGACCCAGACGGTGGCCGACGACTTGGATGCGGCCAGCGTGGCGGCCGTCGAAAAGGTAGCTGCGCCAATGCAGCCCAGGGCGATCGCTCGCCCGAGTAAGCGGTTCACGGAAGATCCTCCAGGAAATCAGGAAATGGCAACGATCCCAGGACAAAGCCGTTCCAGTGTTCCGCTGCCGGCCCCAGTCTCCCTCCGGGGACCGTGGCTGGCCCGCGAAACACGCCAGAATGCCGCGAAAGGGGAAGGGCCAGAGGCTTGCCCACGGAACACACGGCAAGACGCGGAAAACAGGCAGACGGGAAGGAACCGCTTCATGGCACGCACGCCAGCAATCGTGAAAGATGGCGGAATTGGAGACCAGTAATTGCGCGGCAACTCCAGCCCTCTTCCCGATCCGGTCCATCCTGTCATCCTGTCAATACTCTCTGCCTTCCCTAGCCTGGCGCTCTTTGGGGCTGGGAGGTTCATCCTCATCAGTGTCCTTCCGTGTGTTCCGCGGGCATGAACGGGGCGGGGAAAGGAAGGGGCGCGCGGTGCCGGGAACCTGTGGGCGTGAGGTTGAAGGGAGGCGAGCGTGAGAGTAGCGATAGCGGCCATGCTGGGCATGGCGGTGGCGACCTGCGCCGCGGCGCAGGAGCGGGTGCCGAAGCCTCAGTTCCAGGGGGATTTCTTTGGCGAGATGGCCCGCGCGTTCTGCACGATCCGGAAGTTAGACCTGAAAGAGCGCACCCTGGAAGTCAAGCTGGACCGCGAGGGCAAAATCGTGCGCGTGCGGGTGCGAGATGATACGGAGCTGCACTTTCGCGATTCGTGGGGCGAGCTTGAAGATTACTTTCCCGGGCAGCACGTGATGCTGTTCATGTACGTGGATGAAGACCGTAACTGGACCTATCCCCGTGCGATTCAGGATGACGTCCACGTTTCCGCCCGCCATGGGTGGTTCGCACGGGTTACAAAGATCGATGCCGCAGCTCACGCCTACTGCACGCGCCGCGAGGAGAAGAACGGTCAGGGCGCGGTGACGAAGGTAATCGAAAGCACCTACACCTTCGCACCGGACGCGAAGCTATGGAAGGGTGAGCTCCCGGTCGGCATTACCGCGCTCCAGGTGGGCGACGAGGTAATCCAACAGCAAGTTGAACGGGACGGCAAGCTGCTCGCCGTGGAGTTGTTCGACCGCAAAGGCGATGACGCCGTGCGGGCGGCCCAGGATGCGCGCCACCGGAAAGACCAGGAGCGCCTCGGCTTACCCGCCTACGTGAACGACCTGGAGCCGATCTCAGGATCGCTGGTCATTTCGATCGCCTGGAGCGGCTCCGAACGGGCGAAGGAGCTGAAGCCCGGTGCGGTCGTCTCCGTGACCCCTTCTCGCGGCGGGAAGCCTTTCGCCGCCGCAGTGTGCTCACTGGAGCAGGTGGATACCCGCCAGCGCCTCCAGTTAGCCATCAACGCGCGTGTCGCGAGCCGACTGGCGTATGGCGACCCACTACGGATCTTCCTGCCCGGCACCGGGCCGGAGGTGCCGACCGGGAAGTCCGGCGTCCCCGTGTTCAAGCCCTAGCTCCATCCGGGAATAGTGGCCTGTTCGATTGGAAACGATGCGTGAAGCGGAGTGAAGTGGCGCCGCCGCCTCGACCTTCCGGTGAGCCGGCGGCTCACCGGAAGGCGTCGAGACGACGCCACTACGCCCGCGGGTACGATGGCATTACGGCTGGGCCGGAACGTGCCAGCGCTCGTCCATCAACCCCGCCTGGATCAGCTTCTCGTCCAGCGGAGCTGACGGAGTGGCGGGAGACTTGCCGCCCACCTGGAACACGGCGAAGTCTCCGAGGCGGGGGTAGAGGAGGTAGTTGAGCGTGGAGAACTCCGGCTCATGGAAGGTGTGTCCGCTGTTGAGCACCAGGTAATGGCCGGTAGCGCCGGGCAGCGGGCTCGCACAGATCAGGGCCGGCGCATGGTCTGCTACCTGGTAGCGAGTCGCGCCTACCTTCAGCTCTTTACGGCTCCAGCGGATGGGCAGCTTCGGGAGCGCCTGCGCGATCCAGCGGTTACTGCCCGGGTCGCCGAAGAGGACGAGGTGCTTCGTGCGGAGGTCTTCATCCGTCACCGCGGTATCGTCCTTCACCGGGAGGTCGCCGCGCATGTAGCGGTTCCACTCATACTCGAAGCGGTGGAGATTTGCATCCGACCACGCCTGCACCGCCGGGCTCCACGGCTTGCCGGTGCCACGCACGCAGAGGAAGGGGGCCGTGAAGGCGTCGTCGATGGGGCCCTGGAGGCCCGGCTGTTTTCTTTCGGATGCTGTAGCCAAGTCGCGGTCGGCTACAGTCCACCGGGTACCGCGGCGCTGCAGCACCAGGGGGCCGGCGGTGCCGCGGTCGGTGGGAAGGGGCACCGGCTGCCCACCGACCGTCACTTTAGGCCGCGCGCCCGAGAACGCTGCCGGCAAGATGGCGAACCGGGAGATGTTCTTCGGTGACTCGACGCGGATCGAGCCGTCCGCCTCGCGCCGCGCCTCGATCTCGGACCGCCGGTAATGCTCATCGAGGCCGAGCACGTCCAGCCAGTGGGCGCGATGGTATTTGAGCGTCCAGGTCACGAACCGGAGGTGGTCCGGCGTGTGATTCAGGCCCTTCTCAACGTGCTGCGCGATGAGCCGGAGTTGCTCGGCGTGCGTCTTGGGATCCTGGACGTGGCCGGTGCCGGGCGAGATCAGGTTGAGCATCTTCAACCCTTCTTGCTCGATCGCTTTACCCATGATCACGTGCGCCTGGAAGAAGACATCCTTGTCGCCAATGGCCGCGACTTCGGGCACTACGCCGACGTTGGCGGCGTAGTCGACCGAGTCCAGCATGTGCAGCATCTTCTCCTGGTAGGCCGGCAGCGGACCGACCTTCACGAAGTTGGGCAGCGGCGTTTCGGAAAACTGGTGGGTGTCCACGTAGCCGCAATATGGACCGAGGGCCACGAAACGATCCGGGTTCTTCAGTCCCAGGTGCCAGGTGCCGGAGGCGCCCATCGACATCCCGCGCAGCACGATCCGGTTCCGGTCGATGGAGTAGTGGCGGCAAACGTCCTCGATGGCTTCGAACACGTCCGTCTCACCGGCCCAACGGTATCCGTTCTCCACCCGCCCCAACGGCTCAAGCTGGATAAACGGAAGGTCCGGCGCGGCGCCGCCCGTATCCCCCTCGTCGAAGCGCGACATAAATCGCATCTCGCTTTGCCCCACGGGACGACTGCTGCCGTGGAGGACCACATCCAGCCGGATCGGCTTGCCCGCAGTATAGCCGGAGGGGATCGTGAGCCCGTAGGGCTGCACGGAACCGTCGACCGCGGAGGTGTAGGCCCGCACCAGCCGGCCCTTCTTGGTTGACCAGGGCTGCAAGCCGGAATCGAGGGCCCGCAGGCGCTCGGAGCCGCGGGCGAGCATCTTCCGGACGAGGGCCACGTCGGCGGGAGTCAACTCCGGGTCGTAGCGGAGCGCCCAGACCGCACCCTTGTAAAAGACCTCGGCGTCCGCCACGAGCCCCGCTTCCCGAGGTGAGGAGACATGGCTGAACCGGTCATGGCGGGCAGCCAGGCCCCGGGCGAGTGCCTCTAATTCGATCCGCACGGCATGCTGCTGTTCACCCAGCGCGGCGGGGAGCGGGCCGGTCAACGGCCGCGTAATGGCGTCTCCGGCAGTTTGCGAAGAAGCGGCCGTGACCGTAGCTCCGAGTATGAACAGCGCGAGGGAGACCTGGTTTGCTGAGCGCATTGGAGGGTGGCTTTCCGAAAGAGCGAAGCGGAGTGCACGAGGGTAGAGCAGGGTGATCGCAAGTGAGGGGTTACTTCTTGAGCCAGCGGTCGAACCAGTCGAACATCGTCGATTGCTGGGCAGGCGTGACGGTGTGGCCGGACTTTTCGGCAATGATGACCTGAAGGTGATCCGAAGCGCCGGCACGCCGGTAGCTCTCCTCGATGGACGTGATGGCGAGCTTCGCGCCTTCGAGTGGCGCCACCGGGTCGCTATCGCCGCCGAGGATGAGCAGCGGCCGGGGGGCCATCGCGCCGAGGAGGTCCTGGCAGTCGTATTTGGCGGGAATCCCCGGCAACCAGCGCTGCCAGGCGGCCGCGACTACCTTCGGCGTGATCTCCTTCTCCCCGAGTTCAACCTTAACCGCGTCAAAGGCCTGGGAGAGGTTCTTCACCCGCTGGATGTAGCCTTCGTGCGCCAACTGCCACCGCCACGAACAGACGGAGATACAGGGGACGGCGACTTTAACCCGTGGGTCTGCGCTTACCATCCAGGTGGTGTGCCCGCCGAGGGAGATGCCCATTACGCCCAGGTGCTCGCGGTCCACGTCCGGCCGAGTCTCCAGGTAGTCCAACACCCGCCAGGTGTCCCAGGCGGTATCCCAGAGGTAGGGGTGCTCTTTACCGGTCCGGAATGCCTCGGCCATCGCGGCCTGAACGTCCCCGGCGCGGTCTCCGTGGTAACGAGCGTCGAGCGCGACCCCGACGATCCCGCGCCGCGCGAACGTTTCGAGGTAGGAGAGCATCCCTTCCTTCCGACCGCCCAACCCATGGAGGCACACCACGGCGGGCCGCCGGACCGGCTCACCCGCAGGTCGCACCACCAGCAGCGGTACGCGCGCGCCCGCCTCGCTGGATACGGTCACCTTTTCGCGGAGGAGGCCGTCCTTCGTCTCCGTGGTCTCCAACTTGGGCGCGAGGGCGACCCGGGGGCGCTCGAACTCAGCCCGAAAAGCGGATAGCAGTCGGCTGCCGCGCAACGGCTCCCCGGCTGCGAAAGTAGGCAGAGCCGGAAGGAACAGCGGCACGGAGGCCAGTTGGAGGAAGGTTCGTCGGTCCATGGGGACTCCGATCCAGGGACGGAAACACGTAGCAGGAGATAAGAATCTTTCCCGTCGGCCCCATTCAGTTCCTGCGTCGCTGGGCGGTCGCCTGCGCGCGGAGGTATACCGAACTTGCGAATTTGCTAGCGGATGAGGAGAGCATTGGCTAATGGTGTTCCAGGAACAGATCCGGATCGAGACGCGAGGGCACCGGCATATGCAGGACCTTACGGACGCAGTAACCCGGATCATTGGGGAATCAGGGATCCGCACCGGCATCGCGCATGTCTTCAACACCGGCAGCACCGCGGCCATCGGCACCATCGAGTTCGAGCCGGGGCTGGAGCGGGATTTACCGGAAATCCTCGATCGCTTGCTTCCTCCCAGCAAGGATTACGGTCACGAGCAGCGCTGGCACGACGGCAACGGCCACTCGCACCTTCAGGCCACGCTCCTGGGACCGTCCGTCACGCTTCCGGTAACCAATGGCCGCCTCGCGCTGGGTACCTGGCAGCAGGTGGTGATGCTGGAATGCGACATCCGACCGCGGAACCGCACCATCATCGTCACCGTGATGGGGGAGTGACGCCGGGGGAAGGGGGCAATGTGGAATTGGGCAAATGGGGCTTTGCGCCCTCGAGTCAGTTTCCCGTTGACCGATTTCCCCATTGACCATTTTCCTTTTACCAGGGGCTTACTCCCCAGCCCCATGCACGCTCCGGTAGATTTCTACCAATCCGATGGTTTCCCGCCCGGTAGTGTGGGGTATGTTCAATCCATCCAGCGCAGGCGCTGTAGTCTCAACGCTAATGTAGCAATTGAGAGCGTTGTGCGTGGACATGGACGAACCCATGCTGAACCAAGCCACTCGAAACCTGAGCCAAATCCCCGGTTCCCATTCTGCTTCCGCCGGCGACGAGCAGGAACTCACCCGACGTGCCCAGCGCGCCATCTGGTGTGTGCTCGCCTTGATCGGTTCGGTGGAGGTCCTCTTCGGGATGTGGCTCCTCCGCCTGCTCACTCACAACTAGTCGCGAGCCAACGTCCGCCAGACCTAGCGGTCAATGATTGGACGTGCGGCGGAAGGTATCCAACAACTCCAGCAACACCGGAACCACGATTGGTTTCGTATGGATCGCTGCAGCCCGCAGCGTGAGTGCGATTTCGTGCAACCGATCCGCTCCCGAGACGAGTACTACGGGGATGTCGGCGAGAGCGGCGTGTTGGAGTTGCGCAGCCCGGAACGACCATCCGTTCATCACCGGCATGTAGAGATCCAACAGGATCACATCTGGAATGAACCCGCTCGCTAGTTGAGCCAGCGCCTCGTTTCCATTTGCAGCAGTACGGACCCGGCACGCCGAGTGCTCCAAAAGCTGGGCCACTGCTTCTCTGATATCCCGGTCATCCTCCACGATGAGGACGTCGAGTTTTCCGTGCTCGTGCTCCGTTGCCATCCCGCTTCGCGCTCCATTAACGTAAGCGGAGCGGAGCCGTGTGACACTGCGGGCCCGCACGCTCGGCACGTTGGTCAGCGCACTTGTTTTGGGTGACTGCGGGATTCGGCGTCGCCTCGATCCCCACCCTTCTCGAAGGGTAGCAATTGGGCAATCAGGCTGTCAACCTACTTTCAGCTATACCGTGCATTGAATCAATAGCGGATGTTCTATTGCAGCTCAAACAGGCGGCCGCACGGATAGATAAGGAGCGAACACCCCGGGTCAAGCACGAGCGGTCAGCGACCGCCGGCGTGCTGAAGCCCCAGTTCCGGAAGCAGGAGGCGCAGGGAGCAGCCAGTCCCTGCAGGCATCCACCTCGGCATCCACGCCCGCCTCGGTGGCTTTGATGACGTTAAACAACTCCCGCAATGTCACGTAGTGCAGGCGGTAGCGCTTGCCATCGTTGAAGCGAGCCTCCAGGTCGGTGAACAGCGCGTCGAGCTCCTGGTCGAGCAGCGCGAAGCGACCCCAGTCGGCGCAGCCGTGGCAGTGCAGCTTTACAAAGACGCGGTCCGGACGGCCGGCCACCTGCACGCCGGCACGGAGCCAGCGATCCATGCGTACCGGCTCGTAGGGCCAGTACGAGGCCAGGTCGCCATCGTCCATGCCCAGGCGAGGGAGCCCCGCTCCGCGGCGCAGGTACGGCACCAGCGGGCCCGGCACCATCAGCAGCCCCGCGCGGTCCGTCGTGCCCACCTGCGCCGGCTGACCGCGATCGTACGACTTCGGGCGCGGATCGTCCACCGCGTAGTAGACCTGGTTGAGCGTGCGCGGCTGCGAACCCTTCTTCCAGGAGGGGAAGGTGAAATCCGCGTAGCAGCCTTCTTCTTGCAGCACCTGCAGCTCGTTGTTCACCCCACAAAAGTTCAGCCCGTGCTCGCAGCGCGAGTTGTCTAGCGACCAGTTGCCGTGCACGAACCCAAACGCGGCGCGGCCGTCTTGCCAGCGTGAGAGCGCACCGTGGCGCTGGAACGCGGCACATCCCTCTTGCAGCTTGCGGCGGAGGGAGGCGTCGGTGTCGTCGCGGTGGTGAAGGTGGAACTCGATCTCTCCATATCCCTCGGCACAGAGCTCCGCCAGGCGCTCACACTCCCAGTCATCAAACTCATCCCATGGGTAGCAGAACGTGTGCGCGGGCGCGCGGCCGTCCGCATCGCGATGCCGGGACGCAATCTCCGGATAACGCCGCAGCCAATCATCCAACCGCTCCCGGGCAACATGCTGCGGCGCCCGCTCCACCTGCGGCTCGAAGTGATCGGCCATTCCTACGAACACGTCCACGGTCTGTCCGGGCGCTACCCCGCGGTTGGACGTGGCCGTGGAGAGGCCGGCGCGGAGGGTGATTTCCAGGTTGAAGAGAGTCGAGGTCAAAGGCATAGGGAGGGCGATCCGGGTTGGCTCGGGCAGGCAAGCAACATCATGGCTCCGGGTCCCAGATGCGCCGTGGCGTCCTCGCGTGCATTCGGAACCTTACTGCTTACCACTGCCAGGGCGAGTAACCGCCGCAAACTGCACGCGGTGCGCGCGGCAGGCAACTACCGGTTGACAACGGCCGGGCGGCCTGACGCCCAGAGTAGCACCCAGGTAGCGATGTTCAGCACTGTTCTAGAAGACCTGCGCCGCAAGGCCGAGTGGTACGACCTGAAACCGACCCGCAAGTCCCTGCTGCGGATGTGTCTCAGCGATGGCAGCACCGCGCAACTGCTGTACCGGACCATGCGCTACTGCCAGACGCGCGGTCTCAAACCCCTCGCGATGTTCCTCTACCGCCTGAACGCGGGGATGGGACATGCCGTTATCGGGCGGGACGCCGACCTCGGACCGGGGCTTGTCATCTTGCACAGCCTTGGGATCGTTATCAACAGCGAGGTGCGCGCCGGTCGCAACCTGGTGCTGGAGCACGGCGTCACCATTGGGGCCGAGAAGGGCCGCAGCCCGGTTCTCGGAGACAACGTGTTCATCGGTGCCGGGGCGAAGATCATCGGGCCGGTGCGAGTTGGCTCCGACGTGAAGATCGGCGCCAACGCCGTGGTCACTCGCGATCTCCCGGACGGCGCCACCGCCGTCGGCATTCCCGCCCGGATCATCAAGATCTATGGGAAATCCGTTCCCGCACAGCTACGGGATGGGGACGAGAGCCGGGAGTCAGGCGTCGATGACGGGACTCCTTCGGGACGACTGACTTCGCTCCAGGCTGTGGAAGCCTGAATTCCAGACGATTTGCATAAAGATTCCGATCGAGATTCTGAACTCCTGGTGTGACCGGCACCTGCACGCCTAACACCCGAACCCCACTAGCCGTTATGCGCGTCTTACACGTTCTTCACACCTCCCTGCCGTACATCTGCGGCTATGCCATCCGCAGCGACTACATCATCCGCTACCAGCAGGAGCATGGGATCGAGCCGGTGGTGGTCACCTCCGCCCAGCACCCGAATGGGACACTGGAGCGAGAAGAGATCAACGGAGTGCCACACCTACGCACGCCGATGCTGAAGGGACGGCAAGTTCCTGGAGCGCGGGAGTTGCAGTTGATGCGGGCGCTCCGAAAGCAGATCGACGCCTCGATCCGGGAGTGGCGTCCGCAGTTGATCCACGCGCACTCCCCCATGCTCGTTGGCTTACCGGCGCTCGCCGCCGCACGGGCGCACGGGCTCCCGTTCGTCTACGAAGTACGGGACCTCTGGGAGAACGCCTCGGTGGACCGGGGCAAGTTCCGGGACGGCTCGGCACCCTACCGGTTGGCACGGGGTATGGAGACCCGGGTACTTGCCAGGGCCGACGCCGTGGTGACCATCTGCGAGAAGCTGCGCGACGTGCTGGCGCCGCGGACGGGTCGCCCGGATCGCCTGGCGGTAGTGGGGAACGGCGTAGACACTCACTCCTTTACCCCCCTGGCGCCTACTCCGGAGAACCGGATTCGTTGGGGGTTGGAAGGGAAGCGAGTGATCGGCTACGTGGGCACGTTCCAGCCGTACGAGGGGTTGGAGACGCTGATCGACGCAATGCCGCACATTCGGCAGCGGCAGCCCGCCGCCCACCTCCTGATCACTGGCAGCGGCGGGGAAGAGCAGCGGCTGCGCGCGCGCGCCACCGAATTGGGGCTCGATCCCTACATCACCTTCACCGGACGCCTGCCGCACAACGAGGTGAAGGAGGCGTACGCGCTGGCGGACCTGATGGTCTATCCGCGATTGATGACCCGCACCACGGCGATCACCACGCCGCTAAAGCCGCTGGAAGCCATGGCGATGGGGAAGCCCGTCATCGTGAGTGACGTCCCGGCGATGCATGAACTGGTCCGTCCGGGCGAAACCGGGCTGTTGTTCCGCGCCGGAGACCGCGCCGACCTGGCCGACAAGTGCGCCCAGATATTGAGTGAACCCGCCCGCTGCGACGAACTGGGACGTTGCGCGCGCGAATGGGTGCTCGCGGAACGGCAGTGGCCGCACCTCGTCGCACGATATGGTGCGATCTATGCGTCAGCCATGGGATAGCGCCAGGCATTGGGCGTTGGGACTGGGGACGGTCTGGCACTATCTACCGTTTAGCTTCGACACCGGGTCACGGAAGCGGGGGTGGCTCGCTACGCCCGGCTACCTCGGAACTCGGAACTTGGAACAAGAATTGACAGGAGCGAGGATGCATCTTACGTGTGTGGTGGGCGCGCGACCCAACTTCCCCAAGGTCGCGCCGATCCTGGCGGCGGCGAAGGAACGCGCAGACATCGAGTGCCGGCTGGTCCACACGGGCCAACATTATGATGAGCGGATGTCCACCCTCTTCTTCACGGAACTGGGGCTGCCGGCGCCGGACGTTTACCTGGGAGTAGGCTCCGGCACCCACGCAGCCCAAACGGCGCGCGTCATGCTGGCCTTCGACGAAGCGCTCGATCAGTGCCCGACCGACGTGGTGCTGGTGGTGGGGGACGTCAACTCGACCCTGGCCTGTTCGCTGGTAGCCGCCAAGCGCGGCATCGCCGTGGCGCACGTGGAGGCGGGTCTGCGCAGCGGTGACCGGACCATGCCGGAAGAGCTCAACCGCATCGTCACGGACCAGCTTTCCGACTACCTCTTCACCACGGAGCGCACGGCGGCCGCCAACCTCCGCGCAGAGGGAATTCCGGCGGAGCGGATCTTCTTCGTGGGCAACGTGATGATCGACACGCTCTTCCACAACCGCGAGCGCGCCCGCCAGAGCGCCGTGTTGGAGCGCCTGCGGATTGCCCCTCGTACGTACGCGCTCTGCACGCTGCATCGCCCGAGCAATGTCGATAGCCGCCGCGACGCAGAGAACACGGTGAGGGCGCTGGACGTGTTGTGCGCTCAGTTGCCGGTTGTGCTCCCGCTCCATCCCCGCACCCGCTCCAAGCTGGAGGGGTTCGGGCTGCTGGAGCATGTCCAGGCGCTTCCCGGGCTGGCCATCATCGAGCCGCAAGGATACCTCGATTTCCTGGCGCTGATGGACAATGCTCGCGTAGTGCTCACCGACTCCGGCGGCGTTCAGGAGGAGACCACGGCGCTGGGCGTCCCCTGCCTGACCTTCCGCGAGAATACGGAGCGCCCCATCACCGTCACGGAGGGCACCAACCAGCTGATCGGACTCAGCCCGAAGCGCCTTGCCCAGGCGTTGGACGCACTCCTCTCTCGTCCGACTCTAGACTTCCGGACGCCCGAACTGTGGGACGGACGTGCGGCAGAGCGCATCCTGGACGTGCTCCAGCCCCAGGCTGCAGGGGTGCGTCTAGCCGCCTGACGAGCGCCTCCAGACTTGTGTCTAAGTGACACGGAGGGGGGACAGCGAGACTGAGGGACTGACGGACTGAGGGACTGAAACGCTAGACGGTGGGCCGGAAAGCCAGCCTCCCCATCCAGTCCATCCAGTTAATCTAGTCTAGAACTCTCCGTCCCCTCTCCGTCCCTCTATCTCTCCGTCCCTCTGTGGTGAATCGTCCGGGATAATCCGGCGTTTGGATAGCGGGCCCGGCCGGGACAACTCTCCCGGGGACATCGACCGGCACCGGCATGATTCATCGAACGCCGTTAAGCTAGAGGTGACCACGCTTCCGGGCTTCCGCATTCCAAAGAGGGCATCCGGATGGCCGCGTGGAACCGGACCCCATTGCTCACTTGCCTGCGCGGACACCGGATGCACCTGACGCTCCCACTTCTGTCGGCACTCTTCATTGCCCCCCTCACTCCCGTCGCTCCGGCGGGAAAGCCCGGCCTTACGCGTCCGGCCGCGCCGCAGGTCAGGTCGCAAGGCTACCGGTTCGTGGTGGAGCGGTTCATCCAGCAAGACAACGTCACCCGGGAGTTCGTGGAAGATAAGCCCGGAACGAACAGTGGCAGGCAACACTTCTATCTGGGTCTCGCGATTTATCCACCGGACCCCAAGTTGGCCGCGAACATCCAGGGGTTAGACCCGAAAATCCTCGGCTTCGCGGGCACCAACGTGATCAACTTCCGCAGCTATCCCGCAGATGATACTGGGCCGGCGGCGTCTGGGGTCTGGCGCACCCAACTCGCCGCGCAGGAGTTGGATCTTGGGATCAATCGGATCACCAAGGTGCAGGGCGAGTTGGTGGTATTTCCTCGCGCCCGGAAAGTAACGCTCGACTTCCCGCTGCCGATTACCACGCAGCTTTCGAAGAGCGCGGAAGGCTTCAAGGCGACGGTAAAGAACGTGCGCCCGCGGACCGGCGGCCTCAGCATGACCGTGGACATGGAATGGCCGTCCGAGATGAGTCTCGCGTTCCTCAATTCGGATACCCCCGGCGGCGTCACCGCGCTCACCCAGGCAGGCACTCCGCTAATTCCGAACGGCGCCGGCTCCAGCGGTACTGAGCGGGGCGGTCGAGTGCTCCGCGTCCACAATCTCGTCTTGTCCGATCTCAAGGACCAGCCCGCCAAGATCCGCGTGGAGGTGCTGGTGCGCAGCGGCGTGCCGCTGCGAATCCCGTTCACCTTACCGGAGATCGCCGTTCCCGATACCCTCGGATTAGAGAGCCAGGTTGTCGAGAGTGACGAGCCGGATCGCCGGGACCACCCGTTCTACGCGCCGGACGGGGGCACTTTGGCGGCAACCGTACGCCGGAAGCCCAACCTGGCGGAGGGGAAGCTCCTGATGGGCATTTCGAGACAGGAAGGGCCTGTCGCTGGTCCTACTCGCTGGCTGGAGCTAAGCCCGGACTCCCGTGGCCGCGCGGCCCTGAATAACGTCCGCGCCGGTCGATACCGCATCTCGCTCGCCTGGCTGCCCGACGGAATCGGAACCGGAGCCCTCGCCGCCGATGGATTGCCCCAGACAGCGCGGCTGGTTGGAGATCCGGCGACCGTGGAGGTGACGCCGGGCAAAACCGCGGTGCTCCCGCCCATCGACGTGGGAGGTAGCCGATGAGGGCTGCAGTTGTCTCGGGCGTCGTAAGTGTCGCGTTATTGCTCGGTTGGTCCGCATGGAAGGCGCAAGGCGATCCGGCTCCTCCACCAGCGCGGCGTGCGGAGGCCCCGGCCGGCCCCTACCGTGTGGTCGTGGACCGCATCGCCCATAATCGCAAGATTACTCTCGACTACGACGTCCCAGCCAAGGCGGCGGATGGACCGGCCGCGCAGTTCTCACGGACGGTGCACCTCCAATTAGCGGTATTCACCAAAGAGCCGGCCGCCGGCCCCGGTCTCGCGACGTTCCAGGTGCGCGGGGTGACTGCGGATAACGGCGCTCGGGTAGTGGAGTTGCCGCATTACGGAGGAATGCTAGAGACCTCCACCGACGGCGCAGTCCTGCGGGCCTACGTCTATCTTCCCAACTTCCCGCTGGCGGCGAAGGAAGTGCGAGTCATCGAAGGGGAGATCGTGGCCTACGAGCGCTCCACTCCCGTACAGATCGAGATCCCGGTGGTGGCAGGCAAGGTTCCGAGCCCCGTGGAGAAGGACGGGATCCGCGCGACTGTGCGAGAGTGGGAGCAGGATAAGGACGAGATCCGCGCGGTGATCTGGTTGGAGGGTCCGCCGAACACGGTCCTGATCAACACCACCACGGACGGAACCTATGGCGTTGCGCTGTTAAACAACGCGCAGAAACCGGCCAGCACGCAGGGAGGCTCACTGGTTCAACCGCGCCCGAACCAGGCCGAATACCGGGTAGGGTTCCTGAATCTCCGCGGCACTCCGGAGAAGCTAAAGATTCAGCTACTGCACCGCTCCGGACCTCGCCGCGTCTATCCGTTCCGCATCGAGCACATTGAGGTGCCACGGCGCGCCTCGGTTGCGTCACCGGCCGGCGCCGAGGGCGGACAAGAGCAGAAGTAGCAGCCCGGCCAACAAGAGCGCTCCTCCGATGGCGAGCAGGTTCCGCCGGCGGCTCCGGAGGTAGGCGATGGTCTGCGCTACGTCCTGGCTGTAGTGCGCGTAACTCCGCTCGAGCGCTGCGCGGTCGGGCCGACAGGGTACTTCCGGGCCGAGTTGCGGATCCTGCACCAGCACGCCGAGGGCTGCGGCGACTGCGTCCACTTCCCGCAGTGCCAGGTCTACGGCCTCCGCCGGCTGGCAGTAGTCCATGTCCAATTCCAGCGGTGTATCTTCGTATGGGAAATCGGCGCGACCCTGCGACTCTTCCTCGTCAACGGGAAGCGGGTCGAAGCTGAAGTTCAGCGTGAGCCCGGTGGAGGCATCCGCAAGTCGAAAGTGGGTTACTCCTTCCACCTCCGGATTCTCGAGTAGGGCCGGATCTCGCTCGTAACCGGGACGACCCATGAAGTACCGGTCCACCTCTTCCAACGTGAGGTACGGCTCGCCTACCCGGCGAAAGAAGTAAAGGCGCCATCCCATGCGGTTGCCTAGAAATCCAACTCGACACGCGCAGAGGGGGTCTCTTTAACCACGCGCAGCCGGAAGTTACCGACCTCGATGACCGAGTCGTCTGAGAGGCGCCGGGACTCCATGACCAGAGAGCCATCCACGCGGATACCGGCGGGGCTGTTGTTGCCCACCAGAAACGTATTGTAATCTGCGCCCGTGGAGCGGTCTGCATAGATCCAGAGCCACGCGTGACAGCCGCGCGTGACGCTGTTCTCTGCGTCGAAGAGGCGAACGTCCGGACGCACCTCGGCCGACGGATCGTCCCGGCCGATTAGGATCACGCCCCGGCGGACCGGGCGCTCCGCCAGAATCTCCGGCTCGGCGGAACGAGGCGCAGGGGGCGGGGCAAGGTCCCACTCAACCAGCCCCGCGTCGCCGTCCGCCTGGTTGAAGAAGGAGCTGATCCGGCTGGCGGCAGGGTCCACCTCGCGGGCCGCAGGAGGCGCCGGCTCTCCGGGCCGGTAAATAATGAGGCGCCCGACCGTTTCGTTCTCGGCGGGGCCATTGTAGCGTAGCCGAAGTTGCAGCCGGTTCGGCCGCTCTTCGGACGACTTGTGTACGTCGAAGGTCAGCTCCTGCGGCTCAAAGTCTTCGAGCTCAACGCGTACCTTTACCGGCCCGGTAGGAAGACGCCAGCGTGCAGGGCTATCCCGCGCTTCACCGTTAATGGTCACCTGCGCACGCGGGGGAAAGGTCTTCACTTCGAGGAAGCCCATGTCCGGCTCGGGCGTAAGCACCGCGTGGAAGACCAGCTTCTGTCCCGGACGGCCCGCCTCTATCCGGTAGGTCTCCTCGAACGGGAGGTAGCCGGGCCGGGCCAGCACCACGGTGTGGCTGCCCTCTGGGATGTCCTCGATGCGGCAGGGGGTAACTCCCACCGGCCGGTCGTCCAGGTAAGCCTGTGCTTCGGGAGGCGTGCTCTCGATCACGAGCGTCCGCACCCGCCGGGGGATGATCAGCTCACGCTCTTCCAGCAAGCGAGCCTCCGCGGCAGCCACCTCGGCGGCATCCAGCGCGGTGGAAAGCGCGCGTTCCGCCTCGCCGCGCTGGGCGTCGGCGGTGGTGAGCACCACCAGGTCCAGTTCCAGGCTGGAGCGGGGGCGGATGTCCCGCACCTGGGCCTCACGCTCCATCTCCCGCAGGATGGCGGCGCGGCTCTCGGCGTACTGCTGCTCCCAGTGGTCGCGCTCGTCCACGGTGTCGACCAGCCGCACCACGAGGTAGCGCCCCG
>Ga0255338_1002209_pt1 | contig 30088 bp, 25 predicted proteins | sample MeOH1_35cm_T4_19_FD_203715 | JGI IMG/M metagenome (GOLD analysis project Ga0255338, IMG submission 203715) | Sandy soil microbial communities from University of British Columbia, Vancouver, Canada - MeOH1_35cm_T4_195 | ecosystem: Engineered > Artificial ecosystem > Sand microcosm > Unclassified ... | reverse complement strand
GCATCTCGCTGTCGGTGAAGTCCCTGGAAATGGCCGAGGAAAAGGAAGCCATCGAGCAGTTCGGCTCGTCGGACTCCGGCGCCTCGCTGGGCGACATCCTGGGCGCGGCTCTCCGCGAGAAGGCCCAAAAGGAATAGTGGTTGCTCCCCTTCGGGGGAGCTCCTGCGAAGCAGGTGAGGGGGCTTCCGCTCAAAAGGCGGGAGCCCCTTCGCTTTTCTGGCCTCATGGAGGAAGCCCCCTCCACCGCTTCGCGGTTCCCCTCCCCCTGACGGGGAGGAATGCTCTATCGTGGCGGTCTTGTTCTCGAAGGGTCGCCCCCAACCGTGCGTTTCGCCCGTTTCGCCGCCGGCCTCGTCGCCGCTCTCCTGATTTCCGCGCCCGCGCTGGCTGCTCCCAAGCCTAGCTTCGGTCCGCCGCCCAAGTGGGTCGAGGTGGCTCAGGTCCCCGAGGCCCCGCTGGCGGAGGGCGCGCCCGCCGTCCAGACCTTGCTGGACGACAACCAGAGCCGCCTGACCCCGCAGGGCGACACCTATTACAACCGGCGCGTCCGCAAGGTGCTGAAGGCCGAGGGGCTGCCCTCGCTGACCACCTTCGGCGTCACCTGGGACCCAGAGGACGAGACCGTCACGGTCCACACCCTGCGCATCATCCGGGGTGGCCAGACCATCGACCTGCTGGCCAAGGGCAAGAAGATGCTGGTCCTGCGCCGCGAGCAGGACCTGGAGCGGGCCATGCTGGACGGGCGGATGAGCGCCACCCAGCAGATCGAAGGCCTCCAGCTGGGCGACATCCTCGACGCGTCCTGGACCCATTCCGGCCGCGACCCGGTGGCTGGGAACCGGTCGTACGACATGGAGGGAATGGCCTTCCCGGGCGTCGCAGGCCGCTACCGCGTGCGTCTTTCTTGGCCGACGGGCGCGCCGGTCAGGTACCGGAAGACCGAGGGCTTCGGTGAGCCGAAAGAGAGTCAGGACGGCGGCTGGACCTACCTGACCCTCGATGTCGCCGGGGCCCAGGCTCCCAAGGCCCCGGTGGGCGCGCCGCCGCGGTTCCGCCGCCTGGGCTCCATGGAGACCTCCAGCTTCGAAAGCTGGAACGAGATCTCGCGGATCATGGCGCCGCTCTACGACCGGGCCGCGGTGATCGCCCAGGATTCCGACCTGCGGGCCGAGATCGAATCCATCGCCGCCAGGACCCAGGACCCGAAGGCGCGCGCCTTCGAGGCCCTGCGGCTGGTCGAGGACAAGACCCGCTACTTCTTCATCGGCATCGGCGACGGGGGCTATGTGCCCGCATCCGCCGACCAGACCTGGGCCCGCAAGTTCGGCGACTGCAAGGGTAAGACCGCCCTGCTGCTGGCCATTCTCCGGGAGCTGAAGGTCGACGCCGAGCCGGCCCTGGTCAGCCTGGGCGGCGGCGACGGGATGAACGAGCGGTTGCCGTCCCTGGCGGCCTTCAACCACGTGATCGTCCGCGCCACGATCGACGGCAAGACCTACTGGCTGGACGGCACCCGCACCGGGGACCGCAGCGGCCTGGACGCGCTGCGGCCGCCGCCGCACCGCTGGGCCCTGCCGATCCGCGCCGCCGGGTCGGACCTGGAGCCCATCGTCGTCCCGCCGCTGAGCGAACCGTTCCTGGAGTCCACCACCCGCTTCGACGCCTCCAAGGGCCTGGATGCGCCGGCCGCCATGCAGACGGTGAACCGCTTCCGCGGCGACGCCGCCAACGGCCTGCGCCAGATGGTGGCCACGGTCCCCCGCGCCGACCTGGAGCGCAACTTCCGCCAGCAACTCTCGGGCAGCATGAGCTGGATCGAGGTCGATAAGGTCGAGTGGAAGGACGACGCGGCCCAGGACGCCTTCGAGATCCGCATGTCGGGCACGGCCGACCTGGACTGGCGCAAGAATCCCGACCTCGGCATGCGCGAGTATCGGGTGACCGTCTCCAGCAACGCCGCGCCCGGCTATCCGCGCCGCGAGCCGGGCCCCAATCGCGACGCCCCCTATGCCGTGCCGTTCCCGCTCTTCGTGCGCTCCACGACCGAGGTGGTGCTGCCGGGCGGCGGCAAGGGGTTCACCGTCCGTGGCCCCACCAGCAAGGAGACGGTCGGCGGCATGGAGCTCAGCCGCGCGGCGGGAATCAACGACGGCGTCGCCCGCTTCACCACCGACATGCGTTCGCTGGCCCCGGAGATTTCCGCCGCCGAGGCGGAAGCCGCCACCCGGACCTTCCGCCGCATCGCCTCCGAGGACAGCCTCATCCGCGCGCCGCTCTGATTTCGCGCGCGCAGGGGTTGTGCCGCCGTCCTGAGGGCAAGCTTCACCGTAGGTGATGGTTAAGCTGCTTTTGCGCCTTGATTGCAGGGTCGGCATTCGCCATGGTCGCGCCGTTCGAGGGGCGTGCATGATCAAGTCCGAGCTGATCGCGAAACTTGCGGAGGAGAATCCGCACCTCACGCAACGCGACATCGAGCGCGTCGTGGGCGTCATCCTTGAGCGGATGATCGAGGCCCTGGAAGACGGCGGCCGGGTCGAGCTGCGGGGCTTCGGCGCCCTGTCGGTCCGCTCGCGAGACGCCCGCGCCGGCCGCAATCCGCGCACCGGCGAGCCGGTTGACGTGCGCGCCAAACACGTCCCCTTCTTCAAGAGCGGCAAGGAGCTGCGCGAGCGGCTGAACGCCGAGGACGAGGGCTGATCTTCCCAATGGCCCTCTGAACGGAGGGTCTGATGGGCGTCTTCTCGGAATTCCGCGAGTTCATCGCGCGCGGCAACGTGGTCGATCTGGCCGTCGGTGTGATCATCGGCGCGGCCTTCAACGACATCGTCAAGGTGCTGGTGGATCAGGTGGTGATGCCGCCGATCGGCATGCTGACCTCGGGCGTCGACTTCGCCAAGCTGGCCATCGTGCTGAAACCGGACGACCCGGCGACCGCGGCAAGCGAGCTCGTGGCCATCCAGTACGGCGCCCTGATCAACGCCGGCATCAAGTTCCTGATCGTCGCCTGGGTGGTGTTCCTGATCGTGAAGGCGGTCAATTCACTGCGCCGCAAGGAGGCCGCTGCGCCAGAGGCCCCGTCCGCGCCGCCGCCGCAAGAAGCGCTGCTCATGGAAATCCGCGACTTGCTGAAGGCTCGGTGATCTTTTCCCTCCCCTTCATGGGGAGGGTGGCTGGAGCGAAGCGAACAGACGAGTGGGGAGCCCACACTCAAGCTCTGAGCTTGAGCCCGTATTCCCCATCCTGACCGTTACGCGGTCTGTCCCTCCCCATGAAGGGGAGGGAACGCTTGCGCTGAGCCTTCTGAGCCCCCTAATCCGCCACCATGACGACCAAGGCGAAGATCTGCGGGCTCACGACCCCGGAGGCCGTACGCGCGGCGGTGGACGGCGGCGCGGCCTTCGTGGGCTTCGTCTTCTTCCCGAAGAGCCCCCGCAACATCGCCATCGATGCGGCCGGCCGCCTGGCGCCGCAGGCCCGGGCGAAAAACGTGCAGATCGTGGCGCTGACCGTGGATCCTTCCGACAATGACGTGGACGCCATCGTCGGCGGCCTCGCCCCCGACCTGATCCAGCTTCACGGCAAGGAGACGCCGGCCCGGGCGAGGGAAATCGCCCAGCGGTCGGGCCGCGGGATCATCAAGGTCCTGCCGGTCTCGGAAGCTTCGGACCTCGACGCGGCCCGCGCCTACGAGACCGTGGCCGAACACCTGATGTTCGACGCCAAGCCGCCCAAGGACGCCGAGCGCCCCGGCGGCCTGGGCGAGCCCTTCGACTGGACGCTGCTCGCGGGCCGGCGCTTCGAGAGGCCGTGGTTCCTGGCCGGAGGCCTCGATGCCTGGAACGTGGCGGGCGCCATCGCCGCCTCGAGCGCGCCCATCGTGGACGTTTCCTCTGGCGTGGAGCGCGGTCCCGGACTAAAGGACCCGGCCTTGATCACGGCGTTCCTCGACGCTGTTCGCCGCGCCTGAGAGCCTGAAGCGCCGACATGAACGCGCCTGCCCGACCCAACGACTACACCGCCTATCCCGACGCCAAGGGGCGCTTCGGCGACTATGGCGGTCAGTATGTGCCCGAGACGCTGATGCCGCTGGTCCACGAGCTGGACGCGGCCTATTCGGCGGCCAAGGCGGATCCGGCGTTCCAGGCCGAGCTTGATGGATACCTGACCCACTATGTGGGCCGACCCTCGCCGCTCTATTTCGCCAGCCGCCTGACCGAGCACTTCGGCGGGGCGAAGATCTATCTGAAGCGCGAGGAGCTGAACCACACCGGCTCGCACAAGATCAACAACTGCATGGGCCAGATCCTGCTGGCCATGCGGATGGGCAAGACCCGGATCATCGCCGAGACCGGCGCCGGCCAGCACGGCGTGGCCACAGCCACCGTCTGCGCCCGCTTCGGCCTGCCCTGCATCGTCTACATGGGCGCCGTGGACGTGGAGCGGCAGAAGCCGAACGTCTTCCGGATGAACCTGCTGGGCGCGGAAGTCCGGCCGGTGACCTCCGGCTCGGCGACGCTCAAGGACGCCATGAACGAGGCCCTGCGCGACTGGGTCACCAACGTCCATGACACCTACTACCTGATCGGCACCGCCGCCGGCATGCACCCCTATCCGGAGATGGTCCGCGACTTCCAGGCGGTGATCGGGCGCGAGGTGCGCGAGCAGATCATGGAGGTCGAGGGTCGGCTTCCGGACGCGGTCGTGGCCTGCGTCGGGGGCGGCTCCAACGCCATCGGCATCTTCCACCCCTTCCTCAACGACGAGGGGGTGAAGCTGATCGGCGTCGAGGCGGCCGGCGACGGCATGGACACCGACCGTCACGCCGCGGCCATCAACGGCGGGCGTCCGGGCGTCCTGCACGGCAACATGACCTACCTGCTGCAGGACCGTGAAGGCCAGATCACCGAGGCTCACTCCATCTCGGCGGGCCTGGACTATCCCGGCATCGGGCCCGAGCACTCCTGGCTCCATGACGTGGGCCGGGCGGCCTACCTCACCGCCACCGACGCCGAGTCCCTCGACGCCTTCATGCTGCTGTCCCGGCTGGAGGGCATCCTGCCGGCCATCGAGTCAGCGCACGCCCTGGCCCGCATCGGCGAAATCGCGCGCGACGTCGGCAAGGACGGGATCGTCGTGCTGAACCTGTCCGGCCGCGGCGACAAGGACGTGAACACCGTCGCCGCCCACCTGGGACGCCAGATTTGACCAAGGCCCGTATCGACGCCCGCTTCGCGGCCTTGAAGGCCGAGGGCCGCGCCGCCTTTGTGCCCTATGTCATGGCCGGGGACCCCGACGCTGCGACCGCGCTCAAGATCCTCAAGGGCCTGCCGGGCGCCGGCGCCGACCTGATCGAGGTGGGCTTCCCGTTCTCGGACCCCATGGCCGAGGGCCCGCCGATCCAGCGCGCCGCCCAGCGGGCGCTCGCCAAGGGCATGACGCTCCGGGGCACGCTGGACCTGATCCGCGCCTTTCGCGACGGCGATCCGGCCACGCCGGTGATCCTGATGGGCTATATGAACCCCCTGGTCACCTGGGGCTTCGAGGCCTTCGCCCGCGACGCCGCCGAGGCCGGGGTGGACGGCATGATCGTGGTCGACTGCCCGCCGGAAGAGGCCGATCCGCTGGCCGACGCGTTGGAAGCCCACGGCCTGGCTCTGATCTTTCTCACCACGCCCACCACGGACGACAAGCGCCTGCCGACGGTGATCCGCCGGGCCTCCGGTTTCGTCTATTACGTCTCGGTGGCCGGCGTGACCGGGGTCAAGGAGGCCGACGCCGATGCGGTCGCCCCGAACGTCGAGCGGGTGCGCAAGGCCTCGGGACTTCCGGTCGCGGTCGGCTTTGGGATCAAGACACCAGAGCGCGCCTCGGCTATAGCGCAGGTTGCTGACGCGGTGGTCGTGGGATCCGCTCTTGTGGACGAAGTGGCCGAAGCGGTGGATTTGAACGAAGACGTGACCCGGCGAGTTCTTTCCAAAGTGGATTCTCTAGCTAAGGCTGTGCGCTCCGCGCGACTGGGCCTTACGGCGGTCTGAAAACCATGGCGATGGCTGAACAGCGTAACGAAAAACCCGGCCGCCCGACCGCCGAGCGGCGCCGAGGCTGGCTCTCGCGGATCGCGCCCGGCGTGCGTGGCCTCACCAAGAAGGACACGCCCGAGAACCTCTGGGTCAAGGATCCGGACACGGGCGAAATGCTCTACCGGCCCGACCTCGAGGCCGCCATGTGGGTCACGCCCTCGGGCAACCACATGCGTATCGGCTCGAAGCTGCGCCTGGACTACACCTTCGACGACGCCCAGTACGAGCGGATCTCCACGCCCATCGTGGCCGACGACCCGCTGGGCTTCCCGGACGACAAGCCCTACCCGGAGCGCCTGAAGGCGGCCCGCAAGGCCACCGGCGAGCAGGACTCCATGGCGGTCGGCTACGGCCACATCCTGGGCCAGCCCGCGGTGGTGATCGTCCAGGACTTCACCTTCATGGGCGGTTCGCTGGGCATGGCTGCGGGCGAGACCTTCGTGAAGGCGGCCAAGGAAGCCGTGAAGCGCGAGGTTCCCCTGGTGATCTTCACCGCCTCGGGCGGCGCGCGCATGCAGGAGGGCACACTCTCCCTGATGCAGATGGCGCGGACCACGCTCGCGCTGAACGAGGTGAAGGCCGCGGGCCTGCCCTACATCGTGGTGCTGACCGACCCCACCACGGGCGGCGTCACCGCTTCCTACGCCATGCTGGGCGACGTCCATCTGGCCGAGCCCAACGCCACCATCGGTTTCTCGGGCCGCCGCGTCATCGAGCAGACCCTGCGCGAGACCCTGCCGCCGGGCTTCCAGCGTTCCGAGTTTCTGATGGAGCGCGGCATGGTCGACCAGGTGGTGAAACGCGCCGATCTTCCGGAAAAGCTGAGTTCCATCCTGAAGACCCTTATGATGGGGCGTGAGCGCTCGAAAGCCGCCTGATGTCCGTTAGTTGCTCCTCCTCTGGGGGAGCTCGCGAAGCGAGAAGGGGTGTGTATCCCGGCGCTCGCCGCAGTGGGGGGCAACCCCCTCCCCACCGACGCTTCGCGCCGTTGGACCTCCCCCAAAGAGGGAGGATTTAGATGTCCCTCGCCGACCCCGGACACGACCCGATCCGCGCCTCCGACGCGGTGGTCCAGCGCCTGCGCGCCAACCATCCGACCCTGATCGACCTGACCACCGGCCGCGTGGAGCGGCTGCTGGCCGCGGTGGGCGATCCCCACCGGAAGCTGCCGCCGGTGATCCACGTGGCCGGCACCAACGGCAAGGGCTCGACGGTCGCCTACCTGCGCGCCATCGCTGAGGCGGCGGGCCTGAGGGTCCACACGCTGACCTCGCCGCACCTCGTCCGTTTCGCCGAGCGGATCCGGCTGGCAGGCACGCTGATCACCGACCAGCAGCTCACCGACCTCATCGAGCGGCTGGAGGCCGCGAACGCCGGCGAGGCGATCAGCTTCTTCGAGATCACCACGGTGCTGGCCCTGCTGGCCTTCGCCGAGACGCCGGCCGACCTTTGCGTCGTCGAGGTGGGGCTGGGCGGCCGGTTCGACGCCACCAACGTCTTCGACGCTCCGGCGGTCAGCGTGATCACGCCGGTGGACTACGACCATCTGGAGCTGCTGGGCCCGGGCCTGCCGAAGATCGCCTGGGAGAAGGCCGGGATCATCAAGCACGGCCGACCGGTGGTCGTGGCCCGCCAGCCCGACGAGGCGCTGGAGATGATCGAGCGCGAGGCCGACGACCGCATGGCCCCAATGCTGCTGATGGGCCGCGACTTCGACGCCTGGGAGGAGCGCGGGCGCCTGCTGGTGCAGATGCCCGACCGCCTGCTGGACCTGCCGGCGCCCAGCCTGTTCGGCGGCTACCAGTTCGCGAACGCCGGTTTGGCGGTGGCCGCGGCGCTCACCTTCGACCGCGAGCTCTCCGACGAGGACGTGGGGCGGGGCCTGACCTCCACGGTCTGGCCGGCGCGCATGCAACGCCTCACCGCCGGCCCGCTGGCCGAGCTGGCCGCCGCGCGAGGCGCCGACCTCTGGCTGGACGGCGGCCACAACCCGCACGCCGGCAAGGCCTTGGCCGAGGCCGCCAGCCGCCTGATCGACCGCGACCCGCGCCCCCTGGTCCTCGTCACCGGCATGTTCGCGCGCAAGGACGCCGAGGGCTTCTTCCGCCCCTTCGCCGAGATGCGGCCCCGCGTCATCACCACCAACTTCGACAGTCCCATCGCCGCCAGCACGGATGAGCTTGTGGATGCCGCCATCCGGGCCGGCCTGTCGCCAGAGACCTCGTCAAACGTCTCCGACGCTGTCGCCAGGGCCCTTGAGACGGATGGCCCCGCGCCCCACGTCCTCATCTGCGGCGGCCTCCACTTCGCGGGCGAGGTGCTGGCGATGAGTCCTGAGACCTGGCCCACCTGATGTTTGGAAAGCGCACCTGGCGCCTGGCGCTGCCGATCCCGTGGCTGGTCACCCTCGTGGTGGCCTTGGGTGTGCTCGCGATCCTGATCCACTTCTACGGACGCGGACCGACGGTGATGTTCGGCTGGCTCATCGGCTGGCTGATCGCCAGCCGGATCGTGAACTGGGTGGTGGCGCGGCGGAAGCTGAAGCGGGATCGCACCGACACGGATGCTCCCCCTTAGGGGGAGCTGCCGGCGAAGCTGGCTGAGGGGGTTGTCGCCCACTGGCCTACGCCGGAGATGAAACCCCCTCCCTATCGGCGCGAGCGCCGATGGACCTCCCCCGAAGGGGAGGACCTATGGGATCAAGCCGCGACGCCGGCCTCGGCGAGCCATTCCAGGATCTTCTGCTTGGGCATGGCGCCGACCTTCATCGACGCCATCTGGCCGCCTTTGAACAGCATCATGGTGGGGATGCCGCGCACGCCGTAGCGCGAGGGGGTGGTCGGGCTCTGCTCGATGTCCAGTTTGGCGATCGTGACCTTGCCGGCCAGCTCTTCCGAGAGCTGCTCCAAGGCGGGGGCGATCTGCTTACAGGGACCGCACCACTCGGCCCAGAAGTCGACCAGGACGGGGGTTTCGGACCCCAGGACGTCAGCTTGGAAGCTGTCGTCGGTGACCTTGACGGTGCTCATTCGAAAACTCCTATGGCGCGTCGGAAATGCCCGACACAGCCTCTTCGATCCGCGATGTAGGCGGCCCCTGACCCTGTATCAACCGTCACGGCGGAGCTCGGCAAGGGTTTGAACGACGAGGTTTTCTGGAACCGGCATCAGCTTCGGGCCATCCGTCCAGACGATTGCGGCCTCCACCCGACGCCCGGGGAAGATATCGGCCAGCACCGCGGAATAGAGCGCCATCTGCCGCAGGTAGGCGGTATCGGCGGCCTCGATGGCGTCCGGCGAGGGCCGGTTGGTCTTGAAATCCACCACCAGCACCCGGTCCGGCAGCACCACGAGGCGGTCGATCCGGCCCGAGATCTTGAGCCCCGGCGGCAGGGCGGCGGCGGTCCCGGCCACGGCGATCTCGCCCCGCGATCCCGGCCCGAACACCTCGGCGAACCGGGCGTCGTTCAGCACCGACAGCGCCGCCTCGGCCATCTCGGCGCGCTGGGGCTCGGTGAGGTCGGCCTCACGGCCCAGCAGGGCCGCCGCGCCGGCCGCGCGTTCGGCCATCGGCAGGTCGGGCAAGAGCTGCAGCAGCCGGTGGATCAGATCCCCGCGCCGGAACCGGCCCAGCCCTTGAGCGGCCGCCAGCGGCGAGGGGGCGGGCACGGCGGCGCCTTCGCCCAGGTCCGATGGCGACGCATAGCGGGCGTAGGCCTCGGGGGCCGCGACGACGCTGGCCCAGGCGGGCAGGGCGGCGGTCCCTGCGCGGACAGCGGTCTCGGAGCCCAGGACCTTGGGGTTGGGGCCGAAGCGGTCGAACTGCAACTCGCTACTGGCGACTGTCCGCACCTCGCCCGCGATCTCAGCGTGGGCCAGGGCGTCCCGGATCGCGCCCCACCAGCCGCGCAGCTTGGCCTGGTCGGTCCGTTCCGCCACCCGGCCGCACAGCACCAGCCGGTCCCGGGCGCGGGTCAGGGCGACGTAGAGCAGGCGATAGGCCTCGGCCTCCTCGCGCGCCGCGCGCTGCTCGCGGGCGCCGGCCGTCGCCTCGCAGTCCTTGGCCGCGGACGAACACCACAGGAACCCATCGCCGCCATCGTGCCGCACCCGCATCAGCGGCGAGCCGCGCGCGGTCTGGGTAAGCGTGGTCTCGGGCAGAAAGACGATCGGCGCCTCCAGGCCCTTGGCGCCGTGGGCGGTCATCACGCGGACCTCGCCCCGGTCGGCCTCCATCTCGCGCTTCACGGTGATGTCCAGCCCAGCCAGCTCGGCGGCCAGGGCCTCCAGGTCGTGAACGCCCCGCGCCTCGGCGGCCAGCACCTGGTTCAGGAACTCGTCCAGGGCGTCTTCGGCCTCCGACCCCAGCCGCCGCAGCAGCCGCTGGCGCATGGAGCGGCCTTCCGCGTCGATGAAGCCCAGCAGGCGCGAATAGAGCTCGAAGGGCTGGCGGACCTTGGATTCGGCCAGGGCGTGGACCAGGAAGGCGCAGGCCTGGCCCCAGTCCGCGCGCTCGTCGCCCCGCCGTTGCAGGCGCGTCCACAATGGCTCCTTGCCCCGGCCGTGGGCCAGGTCGTAGAGGCCGTCGTCGCTCAGGCCGCAGAACGGGCTCTTCAGCAGCGCCGCCAGGGTCAGCTCGTCGCCGGGGAACAGCAGGAACCTGGCCAACGCCACCAGGTCGTCGAAGACGATGTGCTCGCTGAGCGCCAGCCGGTCGGCGCCGGCGACTGGCACGCCCGCATGTTTCAGCGCCCGCAGGATCTCCTCGAACAGCGCGCGCCGTCGGCGCACCAGGATCAGCACGTCGCCGGCGTGGGCGGGCCGCCAGATCCGCCTGTCCTTGTCGTAGACCGCATCGCCCCGCGCGATCAGGGCCTGGATCTCGCCCGCGATTCGCCGGGCAAGGCGGCGGTTGGCGCTGTCCTCGGCCTCGGCGTCCAGCGGCGCGTCCCAGGCCTCGCGATCCTCGCCCTTCTTCTCCACCTCCAGCGGCCAGACATCGACGCAGCCGGGATGCTCCCGGCGGAAGTCGGCGGGGGTGTGGGTGACCTTCTCCAGCTCTGCGCGGGGCTGGATCGCCTGCGCCAGGCCCGGCGGCGTGAAGACCGCGTCCACGAACTGCAGCACCTGCGGCGTCGAGCGCCATGAGGTCAGCAGATCCACCCGCTCCAGGCGGAAGCCGGCGCCGGTCGCACGGTCGCGGTGGAACTCGTACTGTTGCAGGAGCTGTTCCGGCTGGGCGCCCTGGAAGGAATAGATCGACTGCTTCTCGTCGCCGACGACGAAGAGTTGGCGCACCCGACCATCCCCGCCCACGCCGGCCCCGGCGAAGAACTCCTCGCTCAGCGAGTTCACGATCTGCCACTGCTCCGGCGCCGTGTCCTGGGCTTCGTCCAGCAGGATGTGGTCGATGCCGCCGTCCAGCTTGTAGAGCACCCAGGCCGCCGCAGGCCGGTCGCGCAGCAGGTGGCAGGCCTTCTCGATCAGGTCGGCGAAGTCCAGCGCGCCCGCCGTCCGCTTCTCGATGGCGTAGGCCTCGAGGTAGGCGTTGGCCAGGGTCAAGGCATACACCGTGTCCTGGGCGATCTGGGCGGCGCGCACGCGCAGGCGCGCGTCGTGCAGGCGGGCCTGTTCGGCCAGGAGCTGGACCCGCAGGCCCTCGTGCGCCTTCAGGCCGCTGGTCTTGCCGACCCACTTCGCCCCCTCGCCCTCGCCCTTCTCGGTGAAGAGCACGGCCAGGGCCTGTTCGAAGGTCGCGCCCGGATCGTCGGCCACGACGGCCATCTGGGCGGCGCACTTCTGGTCGGTCACCCCGCCCAGCCGCAGCACATCGGAGGCCCCGCGCCACAGCTCGCGGTCCATCCGCGCCATGGCTTCGGCGGCGAGGCTCTCGGGGTCGGAGCCTCGCGGCACGTCCACCGCCCGCCAGACCCAGCCCACCGCGCCGTCCAGCCCGCCCTCACGCCTGAGGAACTCGGAGAGAGCGCCACGCCGGGCCTCGAAGTCCGCGAACATCGCCTGGAAGCTCTGGAAGTCCAGCGCCACCGAGAAGCGGGCGTAGGCGTCGGCCACCTCGTCGCTCGCCGCGATCGCATGGCGCGCCACCAGCTTGCGCGCGGCCTGGGCCACGGCGGCGGAGGCGGGATCGTCCATCACCCGGAAGCCGGGCGAGACGCCGGCCTCCAGCGGGAAGCGCCGCAGCAGCTTCTCGCAGAAGGCGTGGATGGTCTGGATCTTCAGGCCGCCCGGCGTCTCCAGGGCGCGGGCGAACAGGCTACGGGCCTTGGACAGGTCGTCGAAGGGCCGGTCCTGCAGGTCGGTCAGCTTCCCTGACAGCGCCGTGTCCGGCAGCACCGACCACTCGCCCAGCACCTGGAACAGCCGGCGCTGCATCTCGGCGGCGGCGGCCTTGGTGTAGGTGACGCAGAGGATCGTCTCCGGCTCGGCGCCCGCCAGCAACAGGCGCGCCACCCGGTCGATCAGGGTCTTGGTCTTGCCCGAGCCGGCGTTGGCGGTGACGAACGCCGACAGCCCCGGGTCGGCGGCGAGCCGCTGCGGATCGATGGCGCGGGCGATGAGATCGAGGCTCATTCCTCACCCTCCTCGCCGCTGGTGGACCACTCGAACACCCGGGCCAGGTGGTCGTAGTCGCTCATCCGCGCCTTCACGAACTGCGGCGCGACGCGGGATAGATAGGGCTGCGCGGGGTCGTCGAACCGGGCGACCAGCTTGTGGAGGCCCTCCAGGGCGCGGGCTGCGGCCTCGGCGCTCTCGTCGCCGGCTGTGGCGCGGGTCTCCACCTTGCCGGCGGGCTTGCGGCCGGTGATCTCCAGATAGGTCAGGTCGCCGGGCTTCAGCGGGCCCAGCTCCGGGAAACCGCCGGCCTCCAGGATCGCGGCGGTGAGGGTGAGCTGCGGCGAGAAGCCGGTCTTCACCTCCTTCGCTGAGGGCGCCTTGCCGGTCTTGTAGTCCAGGATGTGGCCGTGGCCGTCGGCAGTGACTTCGATGCGGTCGGCGCGCGCGGTGACCGTGAACGGGCCAGCGGGCGCCTGGATCGTCCGCGTCCCCTTCAGCTCGACCGTGATCTTCCGTCCGTCGCGCCGCTCGCGCTCCAGGTCGGCGACCCACTCGGCCGCCTCGACGGCGAGCGCGGCCTCACGCGCCATGGCCTCATGCGGCAGCCCAGCTTTGAGAAGCTCCTCGAGATAGAGGCTGGCGAAAGTGGCGGCCGCGTCGTCCGGCAGGTCCCCCGGATAGGCCTCCGCGAACCGCTCGAAGGCGGCGTGGATCGCGGTGCCACGGGCCCGGGCGTCGGCCTGCTCGTCGGGGCGGTCGATGGGATAGAGCCGCAGGATGTCGCGCGCCCAGACGGCGTAGGGGTCGCGGGTCAAGCTCTCGACCCGAGTGACCGCCATCTCCCGCGGCCGGTGCGCCACCGGCGGGACCGGCGCGGGGCGCTTGATGGGGTCGTAGCCGCCCGGCGCATCCAGGTTCCGCGCCCAGTCCAGCACCTCGGTCCGACCGGGTATGGCCAGCCCCGCGCCCTTGGCCAGGGTCTCCAGCCGCCACAGCCAGCGCGACTTCACCGACGGCGCGCCCTCCCGGCGCTCGGTGTGCAGCAGAATGACTTCCGGTGCGCAGGCCGCCTGGGCGAAGTCGTGGGCGGCCAGGCCGATCCGGCGCTCCGGCGAGGGCAGCCCCAGCATCTCGCGCATGGGCCGCGACAGGAACGGATCCAGCGGCGCGCCGCCGGGCCACACGCCCTCTTCGAGTCCCGCGACCACCAGCCGGTCGGCGCGCACCAGCCGGGCCTCGATGGCCCCCAGGATCCGCAGGCGAGGGTGCGTGGCGCCGCCGGAACGCACCGTCTCGCCATCCATCAGCCGCTGCAGCAGGTCGGCGAACTGGCGCGGCGTCACCAGCGGCAAGGCGTCGCCCTCGCGCACCAGGGCCCCCAGCAGCCGCGCCATGGCCTCGCCGCCGTGCCCGGCCCAGAGGTCGCCGGTGCGGCCGTCGGCGTCCGCCGCCAGGGCTTCCATGGCCGTGGCCGTACGCCGGGCGGCCAGCGCCGGGCTTTCGGCTTCCTCGGTCCAGGCCAGCGCGGCGACGATGGCCTCCAGGCGTTCGGCCAGCGGCGCGGCGTGCTTGGCCTTGGTCTTGAGCTCGGCCCAGGTCCGCGCGCGCGGACCGCGAAGGGCCGCAGCTTCCAAAGTTGCGGATTCACCCAGGCAGGTGAACGGATGCTTCAGCAGGCCCAGCAGGGTCACCGGGTCGACCGGGTCCACGGCGACCCTTGCGACCAGGGCCGCCAGCGCGCCGCACCGCGACCCGGCCAGGCTCTCGCCGGCCGAGGAGTCGGGGACCACGCCCCAGCGGACCAGCTTGGCGGTCACCCGCCGCGCCAGCACCTGGTCGGGCGTCACCAGCGCCGCGGTCCTCTCCGGGGTCTCCAGCGCCTCGCGCAGCAGTAGGGCGGTGGCCGTGGCCGCCTCGTCCTCCGTGCGGGCGGTGACCAGGGACAGGCCGCTCAAGCCATCGACGATGGCGTTCGGGTCCTCAGCCTTCAGATTCTCGATCACCTGCAGCCAGTCGGCGGTCTCCTCTGCGGGGCGCAGGGCCTCGTTGACGATCCGGCGGCGCCAGCGCCCGGCCGTCTCAGCCCGGATCGAGGCCGGCCACAGGGCCACCTCGCGCTTGGCGACGCGGGCCTCGTCCAGCAGCCGCTTCAACGCGCCCTGCGGATGCTGCACGTCCACCTTGGCCCAGGCCTTGTCGGCGAGGTCCTGGTCGAGCCCCGGCAGCACCACGGCGCCCTTGGGCGCGGCCGCCACGGCGATCAGCAGGGCGCGGGTCGCCGGGGCGGTCCCGGTTGAGCCGGCGGCCACCAGGACGCCCTTGGGCGGCGCGTCCGTCCAGTGCTCGGCCAGGCGGCGCAGCAGGCGCACGCGGCGCTCGCTGACGTCGGCCACGCCCAGGTCCTTCAGCCGCTCGGGCCACAGCGCGAGCGCCTTCTCCAGGAAGCCGCGCGAGACCTCCCAGTGCTCGGCCAGTTCCGCGCCGACCAGGCTGGCCAGCCGGTCGCCGACCGCTACCTCCTCGATCTGCAGGCCGTCCAGGAAGCCGCCCAGCGCGTCCGCCAGCTCCAGGGCCGCACCGGCGCTGACCAGGCCCCCGGGGATATGTTCGGAAAGCTCCGACACCAGCCGCGTCAGCTCGAAGCGGCGTCTGAGCGGGTCGATGGCCGCGGGCAGGTCGAGCGCCAGGTCGCCGGGTTCGAACGGCGGCTCGCCGGCCTCCAGGTCGCCCAGGGGCCGCATCTGGGGCGGCAGCACGGCCTTGCCGCCCGAGGCCTTGATGAAGGCGTCGGCCAACGCCCGCGCGCCGCGCCGGGTGGGGGTCAGCACGACGGCGTCCGCCAGGGCTTCCGGACCCATCGGCGATAGCGCGTCGTAGAGGCCTTGCGCCAGATCTTCCGCGAACGGCCGGTGCGCCGGGATGTTGAACCAGCGCGAGCCCGGCCGCTCGAAGAAGGCGGCCGTCATGACACGCGCGCTTCCACCGCCGCGAGCGCGCGGGGATCGCCGACCTGCATCCACAGGCCCTCAGGCACGTGGCCGAACAGGCGGCCCTGGTCCGACGCGAGGAACCAGATGTCTCGCAGGCTGAACTTCGAGCGGGGATCGGCGTAGACCGGGCGTGGGTCGAGGATCTCGATGCCGATGGCGTACAGCGGGGCGTCGGCGCGCTCTCCGCGATGCGTCAGCCGGCCGGCGTCGTCCTGGAAGAAGTCGCCCGGAACGTCCTCGAACCCCACCGTGCGCGCCTTGGGCACGACGGTCACCAGCGAGTCCATGCGGGCCGGATCCCAGGCGGCGATCAGCTCATCCAGGATCGGCGCTCCATCCTTCCGCCAGACGTAATCGCTGTTGCAGCGGAAAATGGGGGCCTCGCCCAGCAGGGCCTGGGCGTGCTTCACGCCGCCGCCGGTCTCCAGCAGCTCGGCGCGCTCGTCCGAGATCAGATATTCCGCGTCGCGCCGGCCGCGCAGGTAGGCCTCGAGCTGATCGGCATGGGCGTGGACGTTGACCACGATCCGCTCGACGCCGGCCGCGACCAGCGGGTCGAGGACATAGGCGATCAAAGGCTTGCCGGCCAAGGGCACCAGGGCCTTGGGCATGGTGTCGGTCAGCGGCCGCATGCGCGTGCCGAGGCCCGCCGCCATGACCATTGCCGTCTTGGGCCCCGCGCTCACCGCCGCGCCTCGACGGGCACGTGTCGGTCGAACCAGGCCTTGAGGTCGGCCATGGCGGGGTCGGTCAGGTTGCGCTCCAGGTAGCGCCAAGTGCGGGGCATGAAGGCCTCGTACTGCCGGCGGCCCAGCAGCGCCTGGCGGGCGAACACCCGGCCCAGGATGCGGGCGGCGTTGGAGGCGGCGAGCGCGCGATACTCCGACAGGAAGGCGTGGCGATCGAGGTGCGGGCTCGCCGCCAGGAACCGATCCAGCATGGCCGCCTCCAGCTCCGGCGAGACGTCGCGGCGAGCGTCCTGCAGCAAGTGGAGCAGGTCCCAGCCGGGGTGAGCCTTCAGGGCGTCCTGGAAATCGAGCATGCCCACCCGCGCCACGCCGTTCCGCTCCGGCAGCCAGAGCAGGTTCTGCGCGTGGTAGTCGCGGTGCGTGAACACCGAGGCCCCGGCCTCGCCGGCCACCCAGACGGGCGCCCAGAGCGCGTCCCACTCGGCGATGGCGGCCTCGTCAAACGGCGCAAGGCCCGCAAACTTCGGCCAATATTCCAGGAAGGTGTCGGTGGCGACCTTCAGCGCCAGGGTGTCGTAGCTGAGCAGGGGCCAGGCGGCGTCGCCGGCGCGCAGTACGTCGGGCGGGGTCTCGCGCTGCATGGCCACCTGGGCGTCCACGGCCGCCTCGTAGAGCGTCCGCTCGGCGGCGCCGCGTTCGATCAGGCTGGCGTAGAGCCCATCGCCCAGGTCCTCCAGCACGGCCAGACCCGCGTCCACGTCGTGAGCCAGGACCTGCGGCGCAGAGAGCCCGTGATCGCGCAGCCAGGCGGCGGTGGCGACGAAGGCGGCGACGGAGCCGGCCGCCAGCCGCGCCGCGGCATTGTAGCCCAGAGCCACGCGCTCGGCCTCGGTGGCGCCCGGCGGACAGACGACGCTTTCCACCGCGGGTGGCTGATCCATGAAGATGAACTGCGAGCCGTCGGCCCGATACAGCCGCTCGTACTGCCGGGTGGACGCATCGCCGGACAGCAGTTCGCGCCGCGCGTCGCCGAAGCCGGCGTCGCGGAGGAATTGCGCCTTCAGGGCGTCGCGCTCAGAGGTCAAGTCCACGTCCTTCCCAGGCGCCGTGCGGGGTGAGCCGCGCGACGCGTCCGCCAGCGTCTTCCGTCAGTTCGATCTCTACGTCGAGTCGGTCGGGCGGCAGGTTTCCCTCCAGGCGCTGCGGCCACTCGATCACCGCCGCCCCGGAGTCCAGGGCCTCGTCCAGCCCGATCTCGTAGGCCTCGTCGGGATCGGTCAGCCGATAGAGGTCGAAGTGGGCGATCGAGAGGCGCGGGCCCTCGTAGAACTGCACCAGGGTGAAGGTTGGCGACGGGACCTCCTCGTCCGGCGTGGTGAGCGCCCGCACCAGCGACCGGGCCAGGGTCGACTTGCCCGCGCCGAGCGGACCCGACAGGCACACCGCCTCGCCCGGCCGCAGCGCGGCCGCGATCGCCGCGCCCAGCCGCGCGGTGGCCGCCTCGTCGGGCAGGTTCATGGGAAGGTCCGATCCGGATCGGCGGCCAGGCCATGCTCTACATGGGCCTTGAGGCGGCTCGTCACCTGCACGGGGTCGCCGTCCAGCGCCGCAGCGGGGATCGGCTGGCCGACGGTGAGACGGAATTCGCGGCCCTGCTTGTTCAGCAACTCGTGGAAGAGGGTGATGTCGCGCAGCTCGCCCGAGAAGCCGTGGAAGAAGTGGAACAGCGTCGACCACGGCCCGTCCACGCGGATCGGCAGCACCGGGGCCTCGTACTTCCGAGCGATGGAGACGGCCGAGGGCATCCAGTCGGACTCGGCCAGCCGTCCGTCGGGCTGGCGCCGCGCCAGGCGGCCGGCGGGAAAGATCACCAGGCACCGCTCCGCCTCCAGGGCCTCGCGGGTCAGGGTGAGCGTATGGCGCGTCTTCTCCCGCGTGCGCTTGGCCTCCACCCATTCCACCGGGATCAAGACCTCGCCGAAGCCGGGGCACACCCGGTGGGCGTCGGCATTGGCGTAGAAGCAGGCGTCGGGGCGCAGCGCCTTCACGGCGTCGAACACTGCCACCCCGTCGGCGATGCCGGTGGGGTGGTTGCAGACGACGACGAGCCGGCCCGAGGCCGGAACGCGGTCCAGGCCAGTGGAGCCCACTTTCAGCGCGAGAAGTTCGGAAACGTGGTCCAGGGCGGCGCGGCCGGGCAGGGGCGCGATGGTGTCGGCCATCCGCCGCGCCTTGCCGTAGTCCAGCAGGGCGTAGAGCGCGGGGCGCAGGACGGGCCACAGCGGACCCGACGCCAGCCGCGGCGCCCGTTCGGCGATCAGCCGGTCGACGATATGGTCGTGCCGGCCCGGCCCTGCGACCGCGCCGGCCGGGGTGGCGAGCGTCATCACCGGAAGATGACCTGCTGCGGCGGGGTGGGGCAAGCTGGGGGCGCTGGGGCCGTGCTCAGCGTCGCAACCGCGCGATCAGCGCCGCCGTCGAGGGATCGTGCGCGCCGGCCGGTCCGCCTTCCAGCTCACCCAGAACGCGGGTGGCCAGCGTCTTGCCCAGCTCCACGCCCCACTGGTCGAAGCTGTTGATCCCCCAGAGCACGCCTTCCACGAAGGTCTTGTGCTCATAGAGGGCGACGAGGGCGCCCATCCGCTCCGGATCCAGCCGGTCCAACAGGATGAAGCTGGTGGGCCGGTTGCCCGGGAAGGTGCGCTGCGGGGCCAGGACGTCGATCTCGGCGGCCGACTTGCCGGCGGCGGTCAGCTCGGCGCGGACGTCGCCCTCGGTGCGGCCCACCATCAGGGCCTCGGCCTGAGCCACGGCGTTGGCCAGCAGCTTGGTCTGGGCGATGGGATCGCCCTCGGAGCCCTCGATCACGGCCAGGATGTCCACAGGCACCACGTCCACGCCCTGGTGCAGGAGCTGGAAGAAGGCGTGCTGGCCGTTGGTGCCGGCGTCGCCGAACACGCTGGTCGCCGTCGGGTGCGGGACGGGTTGGCCGGCGGCGGTCACTCGCTTGCCGTTCGATTCCATCTCCAGCTGCTGCAGGAAGGCGGCGAACAGGCGCAGGCGCTGGGCGTAGGGCACGACGGCGCGGATCGGTCGGCCCAGGCCGTTGCGGTTGAACATGTGCGCCAGCGCCAGCAGCACCGGCGCGTTGGCGCGGAGCGGCGCGGTCCGGAAGTGCTCGTCCATGGCCCAGGCGCCGGCCAGCATCCGGGCGAAGACGTCGTAGCCCAGCGCCACGGCGCACGAGAGGCCCACCGATGACCAGATCGAATAGCGGCCCCCCACCCAGTCCCAGAAGCCGAACACCTGGTCGGCCGGCACGCCGAACGCCTGGGCCTTATCCGGGGCGGCGGAGACGGCGACCAGATGGCTGTCCGATGCGGTCCCCAGGCTCGCGCGCAGCCAGGACCGGGCGGCCTCGGCGTTGGTCAGGGTCTCCAGCGTGGTGAAGGTCTTGGAGACGGTGACGACCATCGTCTCGGCAGGGTCGAGGCCGGTCAGGGCCTGCGCCAGTTCGGCCGGATCGACGTTGGCCACGAACCGAAGCTCGATCTGCGGATCCAGCGGCTTGAGCGCCTCCCAGATCAGGCGGGGGCCCAGGTCGGAGCCGCCGATGCCGATGTGGACGATGGCGCGGAACGGCTTGCCCGTGGCGCCCGTCTTGGCGCCCGACCGGACCGCCTCGGCGAAGGCGGCCATGGCGGCGCGGGTGGCCTCCACGTCGGCGGAGACCGGCTGGCCGTCCGCGCGGAAGTCCGATCCCCGCGGCGCCCGCAGCGCCATGTGCAGCGCCGGGCGGCCCTCGGAGGCGTTGACGATCTCGCCGGCGAACAGGCGCGCGCGCGCCGCCTCCACGTCGGACGCCTCGGCCAGCTCCAGCATGGTGGCGAGGTCGCCCAGCGACCACGGTTGCTTGGAAAGGTCGATCTCCAGCCCGGCGGCCGAGACGCCCAGGCGCTTCAGACGGTCCGGCTCGGCGGCGAACAGGCTGTCGATGCGCCGGCCGCGCGCGGCCTCGGCGGCCTTGGAAAGGGCCGCCCAGGCGGCGTCGGTCTTGGACAAGAGAACCCCTTGCTTAGTCGGCGGAGCCGTATTTCACGCTGCAGCCATAGGGCCGGGTGGCGGCCTGGGCCACGGCGCGCCCGGCCTTCACGTCGGCCAGGGCGGCGGTGACGTAGTTGGTGGCGCCCTGCAGGCTGGCCGGGTCGGATGACGGCTTGTCGTCGATGCCGCCCATGTAGACCAGCTTGCCGGCCTTATCGACGATGTACATGTGCGGGGTGGTCTTGGCGTCGTAGGCGCGGCCGACCACGCCCTTGGGGTCGAGCAGCACGCTGGTGACCGGAGCCTTCTCCTTGGCCTTCCACTGCGCGGCCTGGGGTCCGGTCAGATAGCCCTGCATGCCGGGCGCCGACGAGATCAGCGTCAGCCAGACGACGCCGTCCTTGGTCGCCTGGCTCTGCAGGCCCTGCATATTGCCGGAGTTGTAGTGCTTCTGAACGTAGGGGCAGCCGTTGTTGGTCCACTCCAGGACCACGGTCTTGCCCTTGAATTCGGCGAGCGAGCGGGTCTTGCCCGACGCGTCCACGGCCTGGAAAGCCGGCGCGGGCTGGCCCAGCACGGGAGCGGCGAATGCCGACGAGGCGATCGCCGCGGCGGCCAGGCCTGCAAAGAGAGGGGCGACGAGGAAGCGGGTCATCAGTGCGGCTCCTTCGGGGGAAAGGGTCAGCTGGTCCTGCCGGCGGCGTCCAGGGCCTTGACCACGACGCCTTCGGTCAGGATCGACGGCAAGATAGTCGGATCGCCGCCCTTCGCGCCATACACGAGGTAGAGCGGCACGCCGGCCCGGCCGAAACTGGCCAGTTCGGCGGCGATAGCGCCGTCGCGCTTGGTCCAGTCGGCCTTGAGATAGACGGCGTTGTTGCGCTTCAACGCTTCGGAGACCGAGGTGGTGGAGAGCGCCAGCCGGTCGTTGACTTGGCAGCTCACGCACCAGGCGGCGGTGTAGTTGACCAGCACCGGCCGGCCTTCGGCCCGCAGGGCGGCCAGGCGCTCCGGCGTATAGGCCTCGTCGTCCAGCTTGGCGGTTCCCGAAGGCTCCGCGGCGGTGGCGGTGGAATAGGCCGGCCAGATGGCTCCGCCGCCGATGGCGATGGCGCCCAGCACGGAGGCGACGGTGGCCAGGGCGATAGGTCGTCCGCCCGAGGCGGCGCGGCGTTGGACGATCCCGTAGATCCAGGCTGCAAGCGCCAGTACGACCGCGGCCCCAAGGATGCGCGGCACGGCGTCCGAGCCCGCCTGCACCGTCAGCACCCAGACCAGCCAGGCGACCGCGCCGTACATCGGGAAGGCCAGGGCCTTCTTAAAGATGTCCATCCAGGGGCCGGGGCGCGGCAGGCGCGCCAGCAGGGCCGGCGCGAAGGCCACAGCCACGAAGGGCAGGGCGAAGCCGATCCCCAGCGCCAGGAACACTACCAGCGCCGCAGCCGGGGTCTGGGTCAGGGCCCAGCCCAGCGCCGGGCCCATGAACGGCGCGGTGCAGGGCGCGGCGACCACCACGGCCAACACCCCGGTGAAGAACGAACCGGCCAAACCGCCTCGGCTGGCCAGGCCGGAGCCCACGCCCTGCAGCGAGGTCCCGACCTCGAACAGGCCGGAGAGATTCAGCGCCACCAGCAACATCAGCAGCGCCAGGCCCGCCACCACGGCGGGGTTCTGCAGCTGGAAGCCCCAGCCCAACTGGTCGCCGGCTGAGCGGAGCGCGATCAGCACGGCCGCCAGGCTCAGGAAGGTCGCGAGAACGCCGACGCCGAACGCCAGCCCTTGCTTGCGGGCCGCGGCGTGCTCGCCGCTGTGGCCGGCCAGGGACGCGGCTTTCATGGCCAGCACCGGGAAGACGCAGGGCATCAGGTTCAGGATCAGGCCGCCGATCAGGGCGAAGAAGGCGGCCGAGGCCAATCCGAGGTTCGCGGCGCCGGCGGGGGCGGCCAGCTTCACGGGTGGGGGCCCCAGGCCCTCGGCGGTCGCGGGCAGCGGTCCGGGCGTGGCGGCGACCTCATAGGACTTGCCGCCCACCACCAGCACGCCGGCCAGGTCCTTGGGCGGGGTCGCGGACTGGAAATCGTAGCCGGGGGTGATCGACAGCGTCAGGCCCTCGGGGCCGCGCTCGATGGTCTGGGGCTTGGCGTGGTCGATGACCGTGCCGGAGAAGGGGAAGAAATAGGCGTCGGTCATGTCGGCGCCTTTCAGCGCCGGGCCGGTGATGGCCAGTTTCACGACCTCGCCCTGCTTCTCGAAGGCGCCGGTGAGGCCCGCGGGCTTGGGCGCCTCGGCCAGGGTCTTCTGGATTACGGCCCCCCAATTGGGGTCGGCCGGGGCGGGGCCCTGGGTCACCGGCAGAGAGAGGGTCAGGACCGCGTTCTCGGGGATGCAGATGTCGGCGCAGACCAGGAAGGTGGCCGCGCCCGTCAGCGTCACCGTCGAGCCTGGCCGGGCGTCGGCCGGCGCGGTCAGCGCCACCGGCAGCAGCACCTCGTCCTTGTAGCCGTAGTTGGTCAGCGGCCCGATCGGCAGCCGGTGCGGCGCGGGCCAGGTGAACGCCGAAGCCGTCCAACCGGGCGGCAGGGTCCAGACGATGCTGGTGGCCTCGCCGGAATCCCCCGCGTTGCGCCAATAGGTGTGCCAGCCCTTCTGGATCTTCTGGCGCAGCGCCACGTGGATCGTCTGGCCGGGCGCGACACCTTGCGTCGCCGAGACCAGCTCGGCCGCCAGGTGGCCGGTGTTGACCGGTTGGGCCAGCGCCATACCTGAGAAGACCAGGGCGAAGAGGGCGCCCAACAGAAACCGCATCATGACCTCAAGCTGCGCCAGCCTTGTGGGCGCTATATGGCGCGGCTGTGTCCATAGCGCAAAGCGCTCGACTCGGTGGCCGCCCGGGCCATGATCGGCGAATCGCGTTTTCCGCCGATCAGGAGTACCGCCGCGTGCCCGCTTCCTTCGACGACATCGACATCGGCCAGGTGGTCTCGCTGGGCGCGGCGGGCGTGGACGCGGCGGCGCTGGACGCCTTCATCGCCGCCTTCACCCCCGGCTGGGCCGCCGAGCGCGGGGCGCCGGACGCCATGGTCTATGCGATCTGGGCCCGGCTGGATGCGGTGGCCGCCACCGATTGGCCGCAGACCAAGCGCCTCGGCGTCGATGCGCTGCGCTGGATGCGCAATCCGCCGGTGGGCGAACTGCTGCGCGGCCGGATGACGGTGATGGCCAAGGACCCGGTCGGCGACGGCAAGGGTATCGTCATCGCTCAGCATGACCTGCTCGACGAAGCGGGCCGCCTAGTCTTCAGCTGCCTGACCCGGAGCGTGTTTCAGCGGTAATGGCAGCAATTGCTCCCCTTCGGGGGAGCTGTCGGCGAATGCCGACTGAGGGGGTCCTCAACGGTCTGAGCGGACCCCCTCCGTCGCCGGAGGCGACACCTCCCCCGACGGGGGAGGAATTGGCGCTCAGTCTCCTAAGCGTTCGCCGCCTTCGGCTGCTCGGCCGCGGCCTTGGTCAGCGCCAGCGCGATCATGCGGTCCCAGCCCACCAGGCTGTGCATGTGGGCGTAGATCTGGCCGAGCGCGCCGTTGTCGCGCAGCTCGACGAACTTGGCGGCGGGCAGGGCGTTCAGCTTCTCTTCCGAGACGCCGAAGTACTCCGCGATCTTCTGGGTCTCGCCCTGGGTGCCGTCCGGGTTGGCCGGGGTGAAGGTGGCTTCCTTCATCTCGAACAGGTCCAGGTCCTTCAGGATCTGGACGAAGCTGACCGTACGCTGACGCTCGACCTCGAAGTTGTTGCAGAACTCGATGCAGTTCTTGGTGTACTCGGTCGGCTCGCCGTTGGCCTCGAAGAAGGCCATGTCATAGCCCTTGTCGACGATGAACTCGGCGTTGCGGTCGATGCACAGGACCATCTGGTTGTTCTGTTCGTCGTTGGCGAACACGAACGGATAGCGGCGCACGTAGGCCGGGATATAGATGCCGCTCTCGAACGTGCCGTCGTCCTTCACGAACATGTTCTCGCCAGCGTTCAGGCCCATCACCGCGATCGGCAGCTTCTCGTCGCCCACGAAGATGATCGGGCCGGTCACGGCCGCCAGCGGGAACTCGCCCACAGTCAGCGGGATGGCGTGGCCGACCTTGGCGAACTTGAAGGGGCCGTCCATCCGCTTCACGCCGATCTTGGAGTGCAGCTCCTTCGCCAGCGGCTCGGGCTTGGAGTAGAACAGCACGTTCCCGGACAGCTGGCCGGCGGGCATTTGGGTCTCGGACATAACAAACCTTCGAAGACGTGGGGCGGTGACGCCGGCGGCCGGGTCTCGCGCGCGAGGTCGCCTCCTCTAGCCGATCCGGCTACCGGCGGCAAATGCGGCGCGTGGCTTGCGCCCGCAGCCGTCAACCCCTTCAATCGCGTCCACAAGAACAACGACCACGCCGGGGAGCGCCCATGCCGATTTTCTATCCGGATATCCTGGACCAGGGGACCAGGCCCAAGACCTTCAGCTATGGCGACAAGGACGTGATGCTGTACGCCCTGGGCATCGGCCTGGGGCAGGATCCGATGAACGAGACGGAGCTCCCCTTCGTCTACGAGAAGGGCCTCAAGGTCGTGCCCACCGCCGCCACGGTGCTCGCCGGCCGCGGGCGAGGCGAACCCTTGCCCACCAAGGATGGCCACCGGCCCAGCGCGCCCAACTTCCTGATGCTGGTGCACGGCGAGCAGAAGGTGGAGCTGCACCGGCCGCTCCCCGCGTCGGGGACCTTCACCGCCGAAAGCCGCACCATCGGAGCCTTCGACAAGGGCAAGGACAAGGGCGCGGTCCTGGTCTCGGAGACGATCTGGCGCGACGAGGCCGGCGAGAAGGTCGCCACCCTCACCGGCTCCAGCTTCTGCCGCGGCGACGGCGGCTTCGGCGGGCCGTCCGAGGGCGCGCCCGAGCCGCATCCCGTGCCGGACCGGAAGCCGGACCTGTCGGTGGACTTCACCACCCGGGAGGATCAGGCGCTGATCTACCGCCTGAATGGCGACCGCAATCCGCTGCACTCCGACCCCGACGTGGCCAGGCGCGCCGGCTTCCCGAGGCCGATCCTGCATGGGCTGTGCACCTACGGCATCACCTGCCGCGCGGTGCTCCAGGCGATCACCGGCTACGACGCCGACCGGATCGCCAGCCACCAAGCGCGGTTCTCGGCGCCGGTCTTCCCCGGCGACACCATCACCGTCGACCTCTGGACGGACGGGAACGTGATCTCGTTCGAGGCCCGGGTAAAGGAACGCGGCGTGACTGTCATCAAGAACGGGAAGACGGTGCTGAGAAGCTGAGCGAGAGCGCCGGCTGGTACGTTCAACGCGACCCCCCATAGCGGTAGCGTATGGGGGAGGGGGACCGCGACGCGGTGGAGGGGGCGCTGGGACCGTGCTCAGTCTTTCCGCTTCGCCACGAACACCACATGCCGCCGCAGCGGGTGGTCTTCCGCCAGCACCGGGTGGTCGAAATCCCGCGCCGGATCGTGGGCCATGCCGATGCGGCGCATGACCGCCTGGGACCGCAGGTTGGTCGCGGCGGTAAAGGCGATCAGTTCGTCGCGGTCCAGGTTTGCGAAGCCCCAGGCCAGCACCGCCGCGGCGCCTTCGCTGGCCAGGCCGGTGCCCTGCGCCTCGGGCGTCAGCCGCCAGCCCAGTTCCACCCCGGGCGCCGGCGGCAGCTCGTCGCGCACGAGCTGTAGGCCGATCATGCCGATCAGCTTGCCGTCGGCCTTCCGCTCGGCGGCGAAGAAGCCGTAGCCATGCTGGGCGATGTGGGCGTTCACGCGCTCGACCGTGGCGTCGCTGGCAGCCCGGTCGATCGGTCCGCCAAGCCATTCGTTGACACGCGGGTCGCCGTTGATCGCGGCCATCGGCGCGCGATCCTCGTCGCGGAACGCCCGCAGGATGAGGCGCTCCGTCTCGATCACGCCGGGCGAGCCTCGGTCAGGGCCCCGTAGAGGTCCGTCCGCCGGTCGCGGAAGAAGCCCCAGGCGGCGCGATGGGCAGTCAGGAAGTCCAGGTCGAAGGTGGCCTTCGCCACGCCCTCGTCCTCGCGGCCCAGGGCGGCCACCAGGTCGCCCCGATGGTCGGCGATGAAGCTGGAGCCGTAGAACTGCTGGCCGCCGTTTGGATAGCCGTCCCAGGGCTCGAAGCCCGTGCGGTTGGCGCCCACCACCGGGATCACGTTCGACACCGCGTGGCCCTGCATGGCCCGGCGCCACGGCGCGGCGGTGTCCAGCGTCGGGTCGTGCGGCTCCGAGCCGATGGCGGTGGGATACAGCAGCACCTCGGCGCCCATCAGCGTCATGGCCCGCGCGCACTCGGGGTACCACTGGTCCCAGCAGATGCCGACGCCGAGGCGGCCGAAGCGGGTGTCCCAGACCTTGAAGCCGGTGTCGCCGGGCCGGAAGTAGTACTTCTCCATATAGCCCGGGCCGTCGGGGATGTGGCTCTTGCGGTAGACGCCCATCAGGCTGCCGTCCGCGTCGACCATCACCAGGCTGTTGAAGTAGTGCGGCCCCTCGCGCTCGAAGATCGAGATCGGCAGCACGACGCCCAGCTCCTTGGCCAGGGGCGCGAGCGCGGTCACGCACGGATGCTCGCGCCACGGATGGGCGGTGGCGAACCAGCGCTCCTCCTGGGCCACGCAGAAGTAGGGGCCCTGGAACAGCTCGGACGGCAGGATCACCTGGGCGCCTTGGGCCGCCGCGTCGCGGATCAGCGCCTTGGTCTTGGCGATGTTGGCCGCCAGGTCCTCGCCGTACGAGGTCTGCAGCGCGGCGACGGTGATCGTTCGCGACATCAGGCCGGCTCCTGCTGGGTGATGCAATGGAAGGACCCGCCGCCGGTCAGGATGGCGGTGGACGGCAGGCCGATGACCTCGCGGTCGGGGAACACTTCCCGCAGCGCTCCCACGGCGAACTCGCCCGGCTGATCGGCGTAGAGGGGCACGATCACCGCCTTGTTGGCGATCAGGAAGTTCATGTGGCTGGCGGGGACCGGCCGCTTGTCCTCGCCCTCGATCCAGCCGGGGGAGGGGATGCGGACGACCTTGATCTTGCGGCCCTCGGCGTCGGTCATCTCGGCCAGGCGCTTCGCGGCGTCGTCGAAGGCCGGCGCGTTCGGGTCGCCCCGGCCCCAGGCCACGGGGATGGCCACCGTCGCCGGCGCCACGAAGCGGGCCAGGTTGTCCACGTGGCCGTCGGTGTGGTCGTTGACCAGGCCCTCGCCCAGCCACAGCACCTTCTTGGCGCCCAGGCTCCTGGCCAGCGCTGCGGTGGCGATCTCCTCGGTCCAGCCCGGGTTGCGGTTGCGGTTGAGCAGGCACTGGCCGGTGGTCAGCACCGTACCCGCGCCGTCGTGGTCGACCGCGCCGCCTTCCAGGATGAAGTCGTTGGTCACTAGCTCCGCGCCCGAGGCCTTGGCGATCTGGGCGGCGACGGTGTCGTCGTGCTCAAGCTCGTACTTGCCGCCCCAGCCGTTGAAGCGGAAGCCGTGGGCGCGTCCGTCGGCGAAGATCGGGCCGGTGTCGCGCAGCCAGATGTCGCCGAAGGCGCCGGGCACGATCTCGATATTGGCCACGCCGCCCAGCATCTCGCGGGCCGCGGCCTCGCCGTCGGGGTGGCCGGTCATCAGCCTGACCCGCTCACCGCCGGGGCCGGCCAGGGCGCGCGCCAGGGCGGCGACCTCGGCCTGGGCCAGGGGCAGGTCGTCCTCCCACAGCTCCGCATGGCTGGGGAAACCCACCCACATAGCCTTGTGAGGCGCCCATTCCGCGGGAACGACGAAGCTCATCCTGAAACCCACCTCCAAAGCCGGGGGCAGATGGCCCCCATCCACCCCTGCGTCAAGCATCGCCCGCAAACGAAAAGGGCGGCCGCATCGCTGCGGCCGCCCCTCGAAGAAGTCCGGTCCCGGACCTGCTCGCGCTAGAACTCGGCGTGCAGGGTCAGGATGAACGTCCGGCGGTAGCCCGGCTGGCCCAGGGCCGTGCCGGTCAGGTTCGCCGTGATGTCGGCCAGGTAACGCTCGTCGAACAGGTTGCGGATGTTGCCCTGAAGGTAGGTGTTCTTCAGGCCGAACTGCTCGAGCTTCAGGCGCGCATCGAGGTCCCACAGCGTGTAGCCGTTGAACTTCTCGGTGTTGACCAGGTTCGTCCAGCGGTCGCCCACGAACTTGCCCTGGACGCCCAGGCTGACCATTTCCATCGGATCCCACTGGACCCGGACGCCGCCCTGGAACTTCGGGGTCTCGTAGAGAGACTTGCCCTTGGTCGGGAGCGGGGCGCCGGCGCCGGTGTTCGGGATGTTATCCTGGATCTCGGACTCGATGTACGAGGCCGAGGCGTAGAAGCTCAGCTCGTCGATCGGCTTGAAGCCGACCTGGCCGTCGAGGCCGTACAGTTCCACGTCGCCGACGTTCGCCGAGAAGGCGATGCCAGCCGCTTCGTCGAACACGCGTTCAATGCGGTTGGTGAACTCGTTCCGCCAGACCGAAGCCGCCGCCATGAACGGGCCGCTCTGGTAGCGCATGCCGACGTCGATCGTCTTGGCGTTTTCCGGACCCGGATCGACCAGAACGCGGTCGTACAGGTCGTCGGTGCGCGGCGCCGAGAGGGTCTCGGCGTAGCTGGCGAAGATCGTCAGATCGTCGTTGACGTCATAGCTGACGCCCACGTTCGGCAGGACGTCGTCGTATTTGCGCGTGAACGAGCGCGGCTGGCCGTAGCGGTTGGCCGCCGAGGGGTTCAGGGCGCTGACCGGGAAGGTCACGAGCGGCTTGCCTGTGCCGTCGTTGGTGCCCGCGACGGGCGTGCCGACCTGGGTGGTGCAGTACGCGTTGAAGGTGTCGCGCTGGTAGCAGTACTGGTTCAGGTCGCGCTTGAAGAAGGGCGCGCGGACCCCGAAGTTGACCAGCAGCTTCTCTTCCATGAACCGGCCCCGGTACTCGACCGAGACCTGGTTCAGCAGCGCCACCGAGTAGCGGTCGCGGCGGCGCAGGATGGTGCCGTCGGGCAGCGGGATGTTGCGGCCGTAACCTTGCTTGCCGGCGAACACGCTCTCGGCCTTGCCGTCGGCGCCGAAGAAGCCGACTTCGCCCGTCTGACGGTGCTTGGCGCGGTCGAAGGTGTAGGCGGCGCGAATGCTCTGGTTCTCGGCGAACTTCCAGATCAGCGACGACGTCACGCCGTAGCGGCGCGTGTTGGTGTTGTTCGGACGGTAGAGCGAGACGCTGTCCGCGATATCGCCGTCGCCGTTCAGGTCGACGCCCAGGGCGCCGGAGTTGCCGCGAAGCTGCGCGTCGGTCTCGGCGAAGGTCTGGGCGCCGCCGCCGTTGGCCAGGACGTACTGGAACGACGGGTCGATCGTGAGCGTGATCTGGTCGCTCAGGTTCCACCGCGACAGGCCGCGGATGTTGCCGGTGTTCGACGGGTTGATGTTGATGTTGGCCGCGGTCTGGTTGTTCACCGGCGCGACGCCGGCGCGGAAGTTGGCCAGGCTGATGCGGTTGATGAAGCTGTTGCGGTTTTCGTTGTAGTTGAAGATCAGGCTGGCTTCGCCGATGTCGCCGAAGTCCTGGTCGATGCGGGCGTTGTACTGGGTCTTCTTGATCTTGCCGGCCGGATCGACGGTCGCGTCATGCGGCTTGAAGATGTCGTTGGTCGTGTAGGTGACCGAGAACCAGGCCCT
>Ga0255338_1002208_pt1 | contig 30149 bp, 28 predicted proteins | sample MeOH1_35cm_T4_19_FD_203715 | JGI IMG/M metagenome (GOLD analysis project Ga0255338, IMG submission 203715) | Sandy soil microbial communities from University of British Columbia, Vancouver, Canada - MeOH1_35cm_T4_195 | ecosystem: Engineered > Artificial ecosystem > Sand microcosm > Unclassified ... | reverse complement strand
GCTCCACGTTCTCGGTGGTCAGGATCACGTTGGCGATGGGCAGCTGGTAGTCCAGCGAGACGCGGGTGACGCCGGCGGCCGACTCGTTGGCCACCAGCTCGAAGTGATAAGTCTCGCCGCGGATGATGCAGCCCAGCGCGACCAGCGCGTCGTAGCCGCCCTTCTCGGCCATGGCCTGCAGCGCCGTCGGCACCTCCAGGGCGCCGGGCACGCGAACGTGGTCGATGTTGTCGCCGGCCACGCCCAGCGCGGCGAGTTCCGCGAGGCACGCCTCGGCCAGCGCGTTGGTGATGCTCTCGTTGAAGCGGGCCTGCACGATGCCGATGCACAGCCCCTTGCCGTCCAGGGTGCCGGCCTTTCCTTTTTCTGCGCCAAACATTGCTTGTTCTTTCGTGTGTTTCTTATCGGGGTGCCGTATCGGGCGCGACGTGGGAGGCGATCTCCAGCCCGTAGCCGGCCATGCTGGGCATGCGTCTGGGGTTGCCCATGAGGTTCATCCGGTGGACGCCGCATTCGCGCAGGATCTGCGCGCCGACGCCGTAGCTGCGCAGGTCCATGCGGCCGCGCTCGGGGGCGTGCGACGACCTGGCGGTGCCCTCGAACTGCGCCAGCAGCTGCCGCGCGTCCTCGCCGCAGTTCAGCAGGACGGCCACGCCCCGGCCTTCGCGCGCGATGTGCTTCAGGCTGGCGTCCAGGTTCCAGGAGTGCATGGAGCGGTCGATCTCCAGCGCATCGAGCACCGACAGCGGCTCGTGCACGCGCACCGGCACCGTATCGGTCTCCTGCCACTGGCCCTTGACCAGGGCCAGGTGCAGGCCCTGGCTGGGCTTGTCCTTGAAGGCATGGGCGATGAACTCGCCATAAGCCGTGCGCATCGGGCGGGTTCCGACCAGCTCGATCAGCGATTCGTTGCGGCTGCGGTGGTGGATCAGGTCGGCGATGGTGCCGATCTTCAGGCCGTGTTCGGCGGCGAACAGCTGCAGGTCCGGCAGGCGGGCCATGGTGCCGTCGTCCTTCATGATCTCGCAGATCACGGCGGCCGGCGTGAGCCCGGCCATCGCGGCGAGGTCGCAGCCGGCTTCGGTGTGGCCGGCGCGCATCAGCACGCCGCCTTCCACCGCCTGCAGCGGGAAGATGTGGCCGGGCTGCACCAGATCGGCGGCCTTCGCGGTCCAGGCGACGGCGGCCTGCACGGTGCGGGCGCGGTCCGCGGCCGAGATGCCGGTGGTCACGCCTTCCGCGGCCTCGATCGAGACGGTGAAGGCCGTTCCCTTCTTGTCGCCGTTGCGGGCGACCATCGGCGGCAGGTTCAGTTGCTCGCAGCGGTCGCGGGTGAGCGTGAGGCAGATCAGGCCGCGGCCGAAGCGCGCCATGAAGTTGACGGCCTCGGGTGTGACGTGCTCGGCGGCGAGCACGAGGTCGCCTTCGTTTTCCCGGTCTTCCTCGTCGACCAGGATCACGATGCGGCCGGCCCGCATGTCGGCGACGATTTCCTCGACGGGGGAGATCGCGACCGGGGCGATGGTGGGGACGCGTGAGTTCATGCACTGGCTTTCAGGGTGGGGGACTGCGCGGTGAGCATGCGCTCGACGTAGCGCGCGATCAGGTCGATCTCGAGGTTCACGCGGCTGCCGGCTTTCAGGCCGCCGAGCGCGGTGTTCCGCACGGTGTGGGGGATGAGGTTGATGCTGACCTCGCAGCCTTGGCTGCCGTCAGCGATCGTGTTGACCGTCAGGCTGGCGCCGTTGACGGTGATGGAGCCCTTGTACGCAAGGAACCTGCCCAGGTCGCGCGGGGCGAGGATGCGCAGCTCCCAGCTTTCGCCGACCGGCTCGAAGCGGCTCACGGTGCCGATGCCGTCCACGTGGCCGGAGACGATGTGGCCGCCCAGGCGGTCGTTCGCGCGCAGTGCCTTCTCGAGGTTGACGGGGCCCGGCTCCGCGAGCCCGGCGGTCTTGTCCAGCGATTCGGCGGAAATCTCGATGTCGAAGCGGCCCCTGGCGGCGTCCAGCCGCGTCACCGTCATGCAGGCGCCGTTGAGCGCAATGCTGTCACCCAGCCCGACGTCGTCGAGGTAGCCGGCCGGCGCTTCCACGGTCACTCGCTGACCGTATCGTGAGTCGTTGAGGGGCTTGCCGTGTAAAGAGCTTCCCAGGTCGTGGATGGCGGCGATGCGCCCCACGCCGGTGATGATTCCGGTGAACATGGACGCTATTTTCGCCTAGAACGTGTCGCGGCCTGGGATGCGGGCTATCAGGCGCAGGTCGGGGCCGACCCTGTCGCTGGAGAGGAATTCGAATGCCACGGCCTGTGCCAGGTCGGCGAGGGGCCCGAAATGGGCCATTTCCCGGCCCTGGCCCACCAGTTTCGGCGCCATGTAGACCAGGAGCTCATCGACCAGGCCTTCGCGGATCAGCGAACCATTGAGCTTGTGGCCGGCCTCCACGTGCAGTTCGTTGACGTCGCGCCGGGCGAGGTCCCGCAGCAGCGTCGCGAGGTCGACCTTGCCGCCGGGGCCGGGGAGCACCACGACCGTCGCGCCCCGGGCTTCCAGGGCCGCCCGGCGCCGTGCATCGTCCACGGCGCCATAGATGAAGAGCCTGCGACCCGGCAGGAAGATCCGGGCGTCCAGCGGGGTTTCCAGCCGGCTGTCCACCACCACGGCATCGGGCTGGCGCGCGGCGGGGGCCAGCCGCACGTCGAGCCGGGGGTCGTCCTCCAGCAGGGTTCCGATGCCGGTCAGCACCGCGCCCGCCCGGGCCCGCCACGCGTGCCCGTCGGCTCGCGCGGCCTCCGACGTGATCCATTGGCTGGCGCCGTTGTCCAGCGCCGTCTTGCCATCCAGCGTCGCCGCGACCTTCATCCGCAGCCACGGCGTGCCCCGGACCATGCGGCTGAAGAACCCGATATTGAGCTCCCGCGAGGTCTCGGCGCCCGGACCGACTTCCACCTGCACGCCGGCGGCCTGCAGGCGTGCCAGCCCCTGGCCGGCAACGAGGGGGTTGGGGTCGCGCAGGGCGGCCACCACCCGGGCGATGCCGGCCACCGCCAACGCGTCGCAGCAGGGGCCGGTGCGCCCCTGGTGGGCGCAGGGCTCCAGCGTCACGTAGGCGGTGGCGCCTGCCACCGAGTGCCCCTTGGCCGCCGCATCGCGCAGCGCCATGATTTCGGCATGGGCCTGGCCGGCGGCCTGGGTGTGGCCCTCGCCGAGCACGCGCCCGCCATCGGCCGAGACGATCACGCAGCCGACACGGGGATTGGGCTCGGAAAGGCCCGCGGCCCGCGCGGCCTGCGCCAGCGCTTGCTGCATGAAAGGGGAGAGCGGTTCCATCGCGGGCTATTTTGCGGCATTCCATCCACACCGGAGCCACTCGGCGCGGCAGCGTGACCGGTTGTCGGGCCGAAGCGGGCGCTCCGGGACCCTTCGGTTATGGTTCAGCTCGGTCCATGGTGGCAAGAACGAGGAGATTTCATGAGGAAGGTCCGGCAACGCGGGTTCACGCTGATCGAGTTGATGATCACGGTGGCGATCGTGGCGATCCTCGCGGGGATTGCGTACCCGTCGTACACGTCGTACGTCAAGAAGGGGGCGCGGCGGGCCGCCCAGGCGCAGATGCTCGATCTTGCCAACCGGCAGCAGCAGTACCTGATCCCCAACAAGACCTACGCCACCTACGCCGCGCTCACGGCCGCGGGTTATTCGTTCCCCGCGGACCTGGGCGCCAAGTACACGCCCACGATCACGGTCGGAAGCGGCACGGTTCCGTCGTACACGATCACATTCACGGCCACGGGCGCGCAGGCGGACGACGGCTCGCTCACGTACACGAGCGTCGGCGTCAAGGGCTGCGTGCCGGCGTGCAACCCCGTATCGCTGAAGTGGTGACGTGATGGCCGCGAACCCCTTTGCGCAGCGAGGCGCCTCGATGGTCGAGGTGCTGGTGACGATGGTCATCATCGCCTTCGGGCTGCTTGGCATGGCGGGACTGCAGATGCGCATGCAGAGCTCCGAGATGGAGTCGTACCAGCGCAGCCAGGCCCTGCTGCTCCTGAACGACATGGCCAACCGGATCGCGGCCAACCGGAACAACGCGGCCTCGTACGTGACCGGGACGACTTATGGCAGCGGGATGACCTGCCCGAGCGCGGTCACCACCACCGTCGATCAGGACCTGAAACAGTGGTGCGAAGCCCTGCAGGGCGCCGCGGAGCTGTCGTCCTCCGACGCCAAGGTCGGTGCGATGGTCGGCGGCCGCGGGTGCGTCCAGGCGGCCAGCGGCGATTACCTGGTGACGGTCGCCTGGCAGGGGTTCGCGCCCATCACCGCGCCGCCCGCGTCCGTCACCTGCGGCCTCAACGAATACAACGGCGGGAGCGGCGCCAGTTGCGTCAACGACCTGTGCCGACGCGCCGTCACCACCCTCGTCCGGATCGCAACGCTATGAAAACGCCGACCCGCTTCCAGCAAGGCTTCACGCTGGTGGAGCTGATGATCTCCATGGTGCTGGGCCTTTTCATCATCCTGGCGCTGCTGACCATGCTGGTCAACACCAGCCGGACCAACACGGAAATGAGCACGGTCAACCGCGTGATCGAGAACGGCCGGTTCGCGGTGCAGCTGCTCGCGACCGACGTCTCGCACTCGGGTTATTGGGGCGGCCATGTGCCCGAGTTCGACAGCCTGATCGCCTCGACGACCGTGCCCCCGGCGGATGTGCCCACGGCGGTCCCCGACCCGTGCCTCGCCTTCTCGAGCTGGGACCCTGCCATCACGCCCAACCACAAGAACAACCTGATCGGGATCGCCGTGCAAGGCACGGACATCCCCAGCCCGGTGCCGTCGCCGACATCGCCCTTTTGCGCCAGCGTGATCACGAACCCGCAGCCCTCCACCGACGTCCTGGTGGTGAGACACCTCGAGCCCTGCCTGGTGGGCAGCGGCACCGACGATTGCTCGGACACCCGCACCGCCGCCTCGCCGCACCTGTATTTTCAGCCGTCGCGCTGCAGCACCGACACGTCGGCGTTCCTGCTGAACACCTCCACGTTCACGCTGAAAGCGGGGGATTGCGTCGCCGAGGCGCCGATCCGGCGTTTCGCGTCCAGCATCTATTACGTGCGCAATTACGCGAATACCGCGGGCGATGGAATCCCGACTCTCGTGCGTGCACGATTCGGCGTGAGCAACACCGCCGCGGCCGGCAACGCCCCGGCCTTCCTGCCCGCCCAGGCGCTGGTCGAGGGTGTGGAGGGCTTCCGGGTGGAATACGGCATCGATGACAAGAGTGATACCGGCGCCACGGTGGACCTGGCCGCGCTCGGCACGGCCATCAACTGGCAGAGCACGGCCATCCTGAACACGCCACTCAACCGCGGCAATGGCCTTCCGGACAGCTACACACGCTGCACGCAGGGCGCCGCATGCACCGCCGACCGGTTGGTGAACGTCACGGCGGTCAAGCTGTATGTCCTGGTCCGGGGGGAAAAGGCATCCACCGCGCACACGGACACGAAGAAATACTGCCTGGCCAGCACCTGCACGGTGGCCGCCGACTACATGGGCCCGTTCAACGACAGCTACAAGCGCCACCTGTTCACCCAGACGATCCGGCTCACCAACGTCGCGACGAGGCGGGAGACGGCATCATGAACAGGATCAACCTGCGGGCCCGGGGGCCTGCCGGGCAGGCCGGTGCCACGCTCGTCGTGGCGTTGATCATGCTGGCACTCATCACGCTGCTGGTGGTCAACGCCTTCACACTCAGTTCGTCCAACCTGAAGGCCGTCGGCAACATGCAGGCCCGGGACGAGTCGATCGCGGCCGCGAACCAGGCCCTCGAGCTGGTCGTGAGCTCCGCCTTCACGGATGCCCCCGTGGCCCAGGAAGTGAACGTGGACATCAACAAGGACGGCACGACCGACTACACGGTGGCCGTCTCGTTGCCGAAGTGCATCAAGGCGACCGAAGTGCCCAACCCCGACAAATGCGACGAGGACCACCCCGAACTGTGCGCCGCCAACGACTGGCACACCGAGTGGGATCTGAAGGCCGAGGTGGCCGATGCCGCCAGCGGCGCGGCCGTCACCGTGCACCAGGGGGTGCGGGTCAAGCTGAGCAGCAGCCAGAAGACATCCGTCTGCGCGACGCCGACACTTTGAGAATACAGGAGAGAACGATGAAACAGAAGATCTGCCAGGTGATTGCGGGCTTGCTCGTGCTGCTGGCCTACATCTCCCCCAGCATGGCGGAGGACATCGAGCTTTTCGTGGGAGTGCCGCCGACCACGACCGAGATTCCCAACATCCTCATCGTTCTGGACAACACGGCGAACTGGAACCAGCCCTTCGCCAACGAGAAGGCCGCGCTCGTCTCGGTGTTCAACGGCATGCCCGTCGACAAGTTCCGCGTCGGAGTGATGATGTTCACGGAAACGGGGGGCGGCAACTCGGGCGAGGACGGCGCCTACGTGCGCGCCGCGGCGCGCACCATCACCGCCGGCAACAAGGCGGCCTACGGCGCCATGATCAACAGCTTGGACATCCTGGCCGACAAGTCGAACGGCGGCAAGGTCGGCAAGGCCATGATGGAGGCCTACCGCTACCTGAGCGGCGGCGCGGTGCACGCGGGCAACTACAAGAACAAGACCGATTACACCGGCAACACGGCGGGGAGCAGTTACGACGACGTGATCCATGCCCTGTCGGGCAATGCCCTGTCCAGCAGGACGGCCGGCAACTACACCAAGCCCGGGAGCGGCGACTGCCTCAAGAACTACATCATCTACATCAGCAACGGCCCGGCGCAGGACAACAGCGCCGACATCACTACCGCGACCACGGCCCTGGCGAGCGCCGGGGGCAGGACCACGACCGTCTCGCTGAACCCCAGCGGGTCGCAGGACAACCCGGCCGACGAATGGGCCCGGTACATGAAGAAGAGCCCCATCAAGGCGGCGGTCTACACCCTGGACGTGGACAAGAGCACCACGGGCCAGGGGCCCGGCTGGTCGGCGCTGATGAAGAGCATGGCGCAGCAGAGCGGCGGGCGCTACTTCGACGTGACGAGCACCGGCACCGGCATTCAGGACGCCATCAACGCGATCCTGTCCGAGATCCAGTCGGTCAACAGCGTGTTCGCATCGGTCAGCTTGCCGGTGAGCGTGAACACGCAGGGAACGTACCTGAACCAGGTCTTCATCGGGATGTTCCGGCCCGACGGCGACGGCTCGCCGCGGTGGAAGGGCAACCTCAAGCAGTACAAGATGGCCCTGCAGAACAACGAGCTCAAGCTCGTGGACGCCAACGATGTGGCGGCGATCAACAGCCAGACCGGCTTCATCACGGAGTGCGCGCGGAGTTTCTGGACACCGGGCACGGTCGACACCGAGTGGAACGCCGCGCAGGAGAGCGATTGCCTGACGATCGCCGGCGCCGAATCGTCCAACTACCCGGACGGCAACGTGGTGGCCAAGGGGGGCCAGGCTTACAGGCTGCGGGCCGCCGCCTCCAGGACCGCGCTGACTTGCAGCGATGCATCGTGCACGAGCGTGGTCACGTTCAACACCTCGAACGTCTCGGCCGCGCAGCTCGGCACCACGGCCGCCGACCAGGCGAGCCTGATCAACTGGGCCAAGGGGGTGGACAACTACCAGGACGAGGACATCGACGGGTCAAGCACGGACAACCGGCTTTCGATGCATGGCGATGTGGTTCATTCGCGGCCCGTCGCCGTGAACTTCGGCACCGCCCTGGCCCCGAAGGTGGTCGTGTTCTACGGCGGCAACGACGGATGGCTGCGCGCGGTGAACGGCAATCGCTCGGGTGCCATCGGCTCGTATGCCGCGGGCGCCGAACTCTGGGCCTTCGCCCCGCCGGAGTTCCATTCGAAATTCGCGCGGCTGCGCGCCCAGACCCCGCTCGTCCGTTACCTCAATACGCCCGTGGCAAGTTCCACCAAGAAGGACTATGGCATCGACGGCCCGATCACGGCGTTCCAGGGCTCCATCGGAGGGAGCAACAAGACCGTCATCTACGCGACGATGCGCAGGGGCGGACGTTCCATCTACGCCTTCGACGTGACCAACTCGGCCACATCCCCGTCCAGCCCCACCTTCAAATGGCGCATCGGGTGCACGGCGGCTGGCGACTGCACCAGCGGCATGAGCGGGATCGGGCAGACCTGGGGCGCCGTCAGGGCGTTCACGCACGGCGATTACAGCTCCGGCTCGACGCCGCTGCTGATCGTCGGCGGCGGCTACGATACCTGCGACGACTACGATTCCCTCACCGCCTCCGGTGCGAACCACAATTGCACTTCCAGCGCCAAGGGCCACTATCTCTATTTCGTCGATGCCAACACGGGGTCACTGGTGAAGAGCTTCGATACGTCGGCGGAGATGACGACCAATACCAACAAGTATCGCGGCATCATCGCCGACATGGCGCTCGTGCGAGGTGGCGACGGCCATGCGAAGTACGCGTACGTCGTGGACCTGGGCGGAAATGTCTTCCGCGTCACCATGACGGGCGCTCCCTCGGCCTGGACCATGAAGCAGATTGCCTCTCTGGGCTGCGCCAACGCTAACTCTTCGTGCGACGCGAACCGCAAGTTCATGTTCGCGCCCAGCGTCATCAACACGGCCACGGGCGAGTACACGCTGCTGGTCGGCTCCGGCGATCGCGAAAAACCGATCACCGGCTACGCGGCCGCCACAGCGGTGACGAACTACTTCTTCATGTTCAAGGACAAGCCCGATGACGCCACTTACCCCGGAACGGCGGGTTGTGGCGCCGACGTCATCTGCCTGAACTCGCTCCTCGAGATCCCCCGCGACGCCACCTCCCCGACCAGCCTCGGCACGTACAAGGGCTGGTACCTCGGCCTGAACTCGACGGAGCAGGTGGTGACCCAGGCATTGACCATCTTCAGCGTGGTCACGTTCAGCACCCACGAACCCGCCGTCACCTCCGAGGTCAACACCCCCGGCACCTGCAGCAACCTGGGAACCACCCGCGTGTACAACGTGGGCTACGAGTTCGGCAAGCCGGTGGCGGACGCGCGCTACGAGGACGTCGCCGGGGACGGCCTGCCGCCCACGGCCACCGCGGGACTGGTCACCCTGGATACGGGCGAAACCGTTCCGTTCTGCATCGGCTGTTCCGGCGACTCCCCGCTGGAGTCCAAGCGGCCGACCGCGTCTTCGTCGTCGGTCATGCCCAAGGGGCGCCTCTACTGGTATCTCGACAAGAAATGACAGCCGACCTCACCCTGGCGAGCCAACATGCGGGTGCCGGCAACGCCGGCGGCTTCACCATGGTCGAGATGCTCGTGACGCTCACACTCGTGGGCATCCTGGCCGCCATCGCCGTGCCCTCCTTCAACGAGGCCTTCCTTGCCAATCGGCTCGCGTCGTACAGCAACTCGTTCCTCGCCAGCGCCACGCTGGCGAGAAGCGAGGCCATCAATCGAGCCGGCAATGGCGGGCAAGTGATCATGTGCAGGTCGTCCAACGGGACCAGCTGCGCCACCAGTGGCGGCTGGCAGCAGGGATGGATCGTGTTCGGCGACACCGGGGCAGGGGCGAACAAGCGCAACGGCGTGCTGGACGCGGACGAGGTCCGCATCCTCTATCAGCAGGCCCTTTCGGCCGATTACTCGTTCACGAACACCGCCGCAGACGCGAACGCCTATGCGTTGAAGTACCAGCCCACCGGATTGCTTCCGGATACCGGGTACCCGCTCGACCTGGTCTTGTGCCGCCGCACGCCTTCCCCGGGGACCCAGGAGCGCACGATCACCATCAACGCGACCGGCCGCGTCTCGGTGGCGACCACGCGCACCGGGTCCTGCAGCTGACCGCTGGCGGTTCATTTGTCACATTCATAAGTTTTAGAAATCCACTGCACGGCTAACACGTCATAACTACAGTGGGGGCATGAACAAGCCCCACACCCCCCAAGCACGCGTCCGTGTCACGCAGCAGGGTTTCACCCTCATCGAACTGCTGATCGTGATGGCTGTCCTGGTCATCCTGATGCCCATGGGTATTTCGCAGCTGAACGGCGTCCTGGACTCGCTCAAGCTCACCGCAGCGTCGAACGGCCTGGTGTCGCACTTCCACTTCGCGCGCAGTGAGGCGATCAAGCGCAATCGGCGAGTCGTCCTCTGCAAGTCCGGCGACGGTGCGGCGTGTTCGTCGACGGGTGGCTGGGAGCAGGGCTGGATCGTCTTCGACGACGCCAACGGCAATGGGCAAAGAGAGGCCTCGGAGGCTCGCCTGGCCCGCGAAGACCGGCTGTCCGGGGTTCTGAGGCTGACCGGCAACCTGAACGTTGCCCGGTACGTGTCCTTCGCGCCGAACGGGGCCACCAAGCTTTCCAGCGGCGCCTTCCAGGCGGGGACATTGACAATCTGCAGGTACTCGACGGAAGCGGCCGAAGCGAGGCAGGTGATCCTCAACGCGGTCGGCCGCCCCCGGGTGCAGCGAGCGATCCTTCCGGACTGCGCATGAACGTTACCGCCGCACCTCGTCCACCAGCGTCTTGAACTCGTCGATGTCCTCGAAGCTGCGGTACACGCTGGCGAAGCGGACGTACGCCACCTTGTCGAGCTTCTTCAGCTCGCGCATCACCAGCTCGCCGATGCGCGCGGATGGGATTTCCCTCACACCCAGGTTCAGCAGCTTCTCCTCGATCCGCTCGACGGCGCTGTCGATCTGCTCGGTGCTCACCGGACGTTTGCGCAGCGCCAGGTTGAAGGAGCCGAGCAGCTTGGCCCGCTGGTAGTCGATGCGCCGGCCGTCCTTCTTGACGACGACCGGGAAGGTGACGTCGGGGCGCTCGTAGGTGGTGAAGCGCTTCTCGCAGCTGGCGCACTGGCGCCGGCGGCGGATGAAGTCCCCGTCCTCGGCCACACGCGTTTCCACCACCTGGGTGTCGGCGTTGCCGCAGAACGGGCATTTCATGGCGTCACTTCGTCAACCGTAGACCGGGAAGCGGCGGGTCAGGGCGTTGACCTTTTCGCGGACCGCGGCGATGTTGTTCGGGTCGCGCGGGTTGTCCAGCACGTCGGCTACGAGGTGGGCCGTCAGGCGCGCTTCCTCGTCCTTGAAGCCCCGGGTGGTCATGGCCGGGGTGCCGATGCGCACGCCGCTCGTGACCATCGGCTTTTCCGGATCGTTGGGAATCGCGTTCTTGTTGATGGTCATGTGGGCGTCTCCCAGCACGGCCTCGGCTTCCTTGCCGGTGATGCCCTTGGCACGCAGGTCGACCAGCATCACGTGGCTTTCGGTGCGGCCGCTCACGATGCGCAGGCCGCGCTGCACCAGGGTTTCGGCCACCACCTGGGCGTTCTTCGCGACCTGTTGCTGGTAGAGCTTGAATTCGGGGGCCAGCGCCTCCTTGAAGGCCACGGCCTTGGCGGCGATCACGTGCATCAACGGGCCGCCCTGCAGTCCGGGGAAGATCGCGCTGTTGATGGCTTTCTCGTGCTCGGACTTCATCAGGATGAAGCCGCCGCGCGGGCCGCGCAGGCTCTTGTGCGTGGTCGAGGTCACGACATCGGCATGCGGCACCGGGTTGGGGTAGACGCCCGCGGCGATCAGGCCGGCGTAATGCGCCATGTCGACCATGAAGACCGCGCCCACGGCCTTCGCCACCTTGGCGAAGCGCTCGAAGTCGATCCGCAGGGCATAGGCAGAGGCGCCGGCGATGATCAGCTTGGGGCGCGTGTCGAGCGCCTTGCGCTCCATCGCGTCGTAGTCGATCTCTTCCTTCTCGTTCAGGCCGTAGGAGACGACGTTGAACCACTTGCCGCTCATATTGAGTGCCATGCCGTGGGTGAGGTGCCCGCCTTCGGCCAGGCTCATGCCCATGATGGTGTCGCCGGGCTTGAGGAACGCCAGGAATACCGCTTCATTGGCCTGGGCGCCGGAGTGCGGCTGCACATTCGCGGCTTCCGCGCCGAAGATCTGCTTGATGCGCGAGAGGGCCAGCTGCTCGGCGATATCCACGTTCTCGCAGCCGCCGTAATAGCGCTTGCCGGGGTAGCCTTCGGCATACTTGTTGGTGAGCTGGGTCCCTTGCGCCGCCATGACGGCCGGGGATGCGTAATTCTCGCTGGCGATCAGCTCGATGTGTTCTTCCTGGCGCTTGTTCTCGGCCAGGATGGCGGCCCACAGTTCGGGATCGGTTTGCTCGACGAGGATGTTGCGGTGGTACATGCGGCAGTCCTTAAGACGGTGGTCCCTGTTCATGAAACAAGGGCTGCCCAGGCGAACGGCTGATCGCGGGGTTGGGCCCGCGGCACGCTCCCCAGTGGTTGGCGCAGGTGAACCCTGCGGTGATCTCCACGTCAGCGCCGGCGACCCCCGCGAGGATCGCCGCGCCTATCGCCAGTCGCGTACACCGCAAGTGTAGCGGACGGGCAAAGGCCCGCTCAAGAGATGGTGGCGACCTGGTCCTCGACCACGGGCTGCGGCTCGACGGGTGCCACGGTCCGGACGACGGGCGGCTGCGGCGGGAGCAGCGGCACCGACCGGCCGGCAGCCACCAGCTTCAGGCGGGCGTGTTCGGCCAGCACCTTGTCGGCGTAGCCGTTGTCGCCTTCGAGGTTCGCCGCACCGACGTAGAACTTGAGCCCGGCCTGCAGCGAACCGGCACGGCGGATGCACTCCTGCAGCACCTTGACACCCACGCGCAGGTTGGTGACGGGGTCGAACGCGGCGAGCTTGCCGCCGAAAAACTCGTACTTGTCGCTGTGCACGCCCGTCATGACCTGCATGAGGCCCTGGGCGCCGACCGAACTCTGGGCGAACGGGTTGAAGCCCGACTCGATGGCCATCACGGCCAGGATCAGTGTCGGGTCGAGCTTGTCGCGCTTGCCGATCTCGTAGGCTTCGGCCACCAGGGCGCCCAGCGGCTCCGGCGCCACGCGGTACTTCTTACTGAGCCAATACGCCACGGCGGCCTGCTGCTTGGGCAGGTCGGTCGGGTTCACCGCCGTCGCCCGGTCGATCGCGTCCAGCTGGATCGGCATGCCCACGGCAGCCGACTGGCGGGATTGCAGCCAGCTCATTAACTTGGTCTCGCCGGCTTGACGCAGGTCAGGCCGGGCGGTCAGGGCGATCACGCAGAACACGGTGCCCAAGCCGACGAGGGCAAAGCCGTTGTGGGTGATCTCAAAAAACCCGTCGGCGATATCGGACGTGAAGGTCCTCAAGGCCCGGGCAGTTCTTCCTAACGCTGTCATAGCACTTCCTTTCTACGCGCGGGCCTGCACCGCGACACTGGTCTTGGCAGCATCACACCGTCAGGCTCCTCGTTTGGATTGGTACGCGATCAAATTGCCGGGAGCCTTTGACAGGACTCGTCGCAGCGAATTCGACTTAGCCGGGGTCGGCAGCGGATTCGGGTTGTCCCTGGTACTTTTGCTGGGGACGGCGAATTCTAGGGGCCGACCTAATAACAGGTCAAGAATATCAAATACATTTGATATTCATAAATTACATGATGAAGGACCAATTTACCCCCATCGGGGCACTAATTCCTGTCGGAAATAGCCTCCTTCCGGCGTGAGAACTCCCCGACAGAAACCGGGCGGAGCGCTGATTCGCTACAAAAACAATAGCTTCAAATCCTGGGTGGACATGATCGAGGGGCCAAGACCGTATCGGGACGGCGCGGGCGGTGGGGTTGAGTTTTTCCCATGTTGTGAAAATAAACAGGCAACCCACCGCGCTTGCGAAAGCGGCGGAGTAACAGAGTTTGGCTGGCGGCTCCAAGCCGGCCGAGCACTGGCTCAAGCCCATGCTCCCGCTGCAACGCCTTGTCAATGCAATATCCGCAATCACGCGCGTGCTCGCCATTGAAAACGTCGCCTTGCAATGCGTTGTGCACTGCGCTACCTTAAGAGTGTCCGAGTGATCGGGCATTTAGCCGGTAGGGCCGCTTCGGCGGTAGCCCCGGCCCCACTTGGAAGCAATCTCTTGCTTCCGGCGCAACCGGGGACTTTAAAACTCCCTGTTTGCGAACCCAGGCGGCGAAAGGCTATAGGTCAGCCGTCAAGCCCGGCAGGCGGTTTTGCTACCTGTCCGGGCTTTCTCGTTTGCGCGTTTTTCATTGGCCTTGCGCCAGCTCAGTCACGGGCGGCAACGCCGGACTGCGTTTCGCGGCGAGAATAGCGGTTTGCCCTCCGCGCGAGGGCTTCTCAACGCACCCAAGAAACGCAGTGACCCAAGCTACCCTGAAATCCACCGACACCCACTCGCTCGACACCCTGACCGGCGGCGCATTCTCGGCGCCCACGTCCGGCGAGCGCGCCGCGCGCGTTCGCGAATGGCTGGCTGCCGACCCGAGCCTCGAGCAGATGCAGGAGGTCTTTCGTGAGCTCAGTGGCCGGGACAAGGGCGCCGCCAAGCTGCTGCGCGAGAGGCTGGACGAGATCAAGCGCAGCCGCGGCCAGGAGGCCATCGCCGCCGAATGGGCCGAGAAGGCCCGCGTGCTGCTGGGACAGCCCAAGCTGAACATCGCCGACGCAATGGCCTGGCAGCGCGATGCGGCCAGGGCCGGCGCGCCGCTCAGCCGTGAACCGCTTGCGGGGCTGAAGGGGCAACTGGCCGGCCGCATTGGCGGCATCGAGGACCTGCAGCACCGCGTACAGGTCCAGCGCGAAGCCGCCGTGCTGCTGGCCCAGCGCATCGAAGTGCTTTCCACCAAATCCTGGCGCGACGCACAGGCGGCGGCCGATGCGCTGGCCGGCGACGTGCCCGCCTGGCAGGCCCAGGCCCAGGCGCTGCTCGAGGATGAAAACTGGGGCAGCGTGGACACCAAGTTCCCGCCCCTTCTCGAAGCGTCGCGCACCCAGCTCCAGATGGTCTGGGACGCTTTCCAGAGCGCGTTGTCCCAGGCCGTGGCCGCGGCGCGGGACCCGGCGGCGCCGCTGCCCCCCGTGCCGGTCTGGGCCGACGAGTTGCGCGCCGCCCGGGGTGTCGCGGTCGAGGCGCCGATCAAACCGTCCAAGCCCAAGGTCGACCCGGAAGTGCGATCGCGCGCCAACGAGGTCGTGCGGGAAGTGCTGTCCAAGCTGGAGCAGGAAATCGCGCAGGGGCACGGCAAGGCCAGCGCCGGCGCGGCTGCGGCCCTGCGCAACGCGCTCAAGGAGCATGGCAAGCTGATCGACGACAAGCTGGAGAACCAGGCGCACGCGGCGCTGGCCGCAGCGGGCGAGCTGGAAGGCTGGCAGCGCTGGCGCGCGGACCAGCTGCGGCAGGAGCTGGTGGCCAAGGCCGAGGGGCTGTTCGAGCGCCCGGCCCCGGTGGAGGGCCCGTCGGAGCCGCAGCCGCCCACGCCCCAAGGATCGGAAAGCGGGGCGCGCAAGCCCCGCTATGGCGGGCGCAAGATGCAGGAACAGCTTCGCGCCTTGCGCGAGCAATGGAAGCAGACCGACCAGGGCGGGGTGCCGAACCACGCGCTGTGGAAGCGCTTCGACGATGCCTGCAACGAAGCCTACAAGGTCGTGGAGGCCTGGCTCGACAAGGTCAAGGCCGAATCCGCGGAGCACAAGGCCCAGCGGCTGGCGCTGATCGAGGAAGTGAAGGCCTGGGCGGCGGAGAACGCCACCGCGCGCGACGGCGACTGGAAGGGGTTCAACCGGATCCTGCACCAGTTCGAAAGCCGCTGGCGCGAGGCCGGCCACCTGAGCGAAAAGGCTTTTGCCGAGATGCAGCCGCTCTGGAAGGAGGTCATCCTGGCCGCCGCGGCGCCGCTCGAGGCGGTGCAAAAGCAGAGCCTGGAGCGCCGCCACGCGATGATCGAGGATGCGAAGGCGCTGGGCGCCGCGCCGATGCTGCGCGTCGACGCCGTCAAGGCCCTGCAGCAGCGGTGGCAGGCGGAGGCACAGGGGATCCCCCTGGACCGCAAACATGAACAGAAGCTGTGGGACGCCTTCCGCAAGCCCATCGACGAAGCGTTCAACCGCAAGGGCGAGGAGCGCGACAAGGCCGCTGCCGCGCTCAGCGACCGGGATCGCGTCGTGCTCGAGGCCTCCAAGGCGCTCGAGGCCGCGAACGCGACGGGCGACGCCCAGAAGATCAAGGCCGCGATGGCCTCGCTGGAAGCGGCGTTGCAGGGCCAGGCGCAAGCTGCGGCCGCCGTGGAAGCCGCCGGCCCGGCACTGGTGGCGCCGCCTTCGGACGCCCCGCTCGATAACGCGCCGCCCGCGGAGTCGGCCGAAGCCCCCGCGGGCGATATCCAGGGCGAGGCACAGACCGAAGCGCCGGCGGCCGAACCCGCGCCGCCGCCCAAGCCTTCGCCGAAGCCCGTCATCGCGATGCGCGGCGACGATCGCCCCGGCATGAAGAAGTCCGAGCCGATGCCGGCCGGCCGTGGCGGCAAGTTCGGCGACCGCAAGGGCGCGCCGGGCAAGTTCGGCGAACGGCGCGACGACCGGGGCGGCGCTCCGCGCGATGCGCGCGGCGACGGACGCTTCGGTGGCGGCCGCTTCGGCGACCGGCCGGCGATGGAAGACCGGGGCCCGCGTCTGGGTGACGTCGCCTTCCGCGCCCAGCGCGAAGCGCTGGAGCACGCGCAATCCACCCTCAAGAAGCTCGCGGCGCAGGCGCACGGCGAGGCATTGACGCAATTGATGACGGCATGGGGGCAGCGCTCCGCCGACCAGGTGCCGAGCCAGCAGGAGTTGGGCAAGGGCGTGGCGCCGGCGGTGCGCAGCAGCTGGGTCCAGGCGATCGGCGCGCCGCCTTCGGGCGACCCGTCCGAAGCGATGCTGCGGCTGGAGATCGCCGGCGAAGCGCCGACACCCGCCGAACACATCGGCGCGCGACGCCAGCTGCAGCTTCACTTGCTCACACGCCGCAACGACCCGTCGCCGGCCCAGACCTGGGGCCAGGACACGGCGAAGGTGCTGGCCGCCGCCTATGACGACGCGCTGGCGCGCCGCCTGCAGGGCGTGCTCAAGACGCTGCTGCGCCGCTGACCGCCGGCGCGCCGAAGAAGCTGTCGAAAAGCGACAGCAACGGCGCGAACTCGCGCGCGAAGCGCTCGCGGTTGACGAAATAGGCTTCGCAGGCGACGGCGAAGAATTCGTCGATCGAGGTCGCGCCGTACGGGTCGAGCCATGTCGGCTCGCCCCCGAAGCGCTCCGCAATGATGGCCTTCTCGCGAAAGCCCGCGTACTCGGCCTGCATGACGGCCAGCCAGGCCTGCCGCAGCTCGCGCGAGCGCAGGGGCGGGCAGCCGTCGGGCTGGCCGTCGCGCATGTCGATCTTGTGGATGAACTCGTGGATCACCACGTTGTAGCCCGCGTCGGCGGTGTCCCCCGCGTTGTCCACGTCGCGCCAGTTCAGCATGACCGGCCCGCCGTCCATCGCCTCGCCCGCGAGCACTTCGCCGTAATCGTGGACGACGCCGGTCTCGTCGGTGAGGGTGCGGCGCGCGAGCACTTCGTCCGCGTGCACGACGATGCCGACGAAGTCGTCATACCAATCCAGGCCCAGGTTCAGCACCGGCAGCACCGCCTGCGCCGCGATCGACAGCGCGACGGCGTCGGTGATCTCGAAGCCATGCGCCCCGTGGAACTCCTTGCCGGCGAGGAAGCGCGAAGCCAACTCACGCAGCGTCGCCAGTTCGTCCGGCGATCGCTGCGCAAGGAAGGGATAACGGGCCATCACGCCGTGCCACAGGGCATCGGGGATGGCCGGCGCCGGGAGGCGCTTGCGGAGCCAGCCGAACATCACGCCAGCGGGATCCGGCGCGCACCTGCGGCCGTGAGGCGCAGTGCTTCCAGCCGTGGCGGCGCGGCGGCCGCGTCCCAGTCGCTCAGTACCGTGCGCAGCCGCCCGGCCAGAGGGTGGTCGGCGGGCTTGTGGGTGTGGCCGTGGATCATCGCGTGCGCGTCCGCCGCCTCCAGCCATGCAAGCGTCGCGGGGCCGTCCACATCGGCGTATTCGATGCCCGAGCGTTTGCGTGACTCGCTTTGCTCGCGCAGCTGCCGGGCGATCGCCTGGCGCTGCGCCAGCGGCCTGGCGAGGAACTCGCGCTGCCACTCGGGCGAGCGCACCTGCTCGCGAAAGCGCATGTACTCGGTATCGTCCAGGCACAGGGCGTCCCCGTGCGTGAGCAGCCAGCGCTTGTCCGCGAAGTCCAGCACGGTCGGGTCGGGCAGGAGGGTGGCGTGGCACGCCGCCAGGAAGCCCTCGCCCACGAGGAAGTCGCGGTTGCCGTGCATGAAGAAGACAGGTGCCCGGCGCGAGGCGGCCTGCAACACCGCGGCGCAATCCGCCGCGAAGCCGGGCTCGCCGGCCGCATCGTCACCGACCCAGACCTCGAACAGGTCTCCGAGGATGAAGATCGCATTCGCCGGCGTGTCCGCCATGTAGCGGCGCCACGCCTCGAACGTCCCGGGCTCCGCGGCCTGCAAGTGCAGGTCCGAGATGAAATCGACCGTGCGCCACGGGGCAGGCGCGAGCAGCTCCGCGATGGGGGGCACGGCCGGGTGGGTCACTGCAGCGCGACGGCCTTCTCGATCACGACGTCCTCGGCGGGCACATCGCCATGGCCGCCCTTGTTGCCCGTCTTCACACCGGCGATGCGGTCCACCACGTCGGTGCCGCCCACGACCTTGCCGAACACGGCGTAGCCCCAGCCCTGCATGCTGGGCGCGGTGTGGTTGAGGAAGTCGTTGTTGGCCACGTTGATGAAGAACTGGGCGCTGGCCGAATGCGGCGCCTGCGTGCGCGCCATGGCGACGGTGTACTTGTTGTTCTTCAGGCCGTTGTTGGCCTCGTTCTCGATCTGCGCGTCGGTGGGCTTTTGCTTCATGCCCGGCTCGAAGCCGCCGCCCTGGACCATGAAGCCCGGGATCACGCGATGGAAGATGGTGTTGTCGTAGTGGCCCTTGTCGACGTAGGACAGGAAGTTGGCCACCGTCTTGGGCGCCTTGTCCTGGTCCAGCTCGAGGGTGATCGGGCCGTAGCCGGCGATGTGGAGTTCGACTTTGGGGTTGCTCATGGGAATTCCCTTTCTATTTGACGAGTTCGGCCGAGCGGATGACGATCGGCGTCTTGGGCACATCGCTGGGGAACGGGCCCGCGGCGCCGGTGGGAGTGACCTTGATCTTGTTGACCACGTCCATGCCGCTCACGACCTTGCCGAACACGGTGTAGCCGTACAGCTGCGGCGAGTTCACCAGCTGCGCGCGCGGCACGTTTTCATAGACGCGGCCCCGGTGCTCGAAGCGCGGCACGGGGTCGCCAGGCGGGATCACGACCGGGTCGAGGAAGGCGTTGTCCTTCACGTTGATGAAGAACTGGGAGCTCGCGGAGTGCGGCTCGCTCGTGCGGGCCATCGCCAAGGTGCCGGCGATGTTCTTCGGGCCGCCCTTGGCGAGCGCTTCCTGCCCTTCATGCTGCACCGGCGGCCGCGTCGGCTTTTGCACGTAATTGGCGTCGAAGCCGCCGCCCTGGACCATGAAGTTGTCGATGACGCGGTGGAACACGGTGCCGTCGTAGTGCCTGTCCTTCACGTACTGCAGGAAGTTGGCCACGGTCTTGGGTGCCTTGTCCGGATAGACCTCGACGACGAAATCGCCGGCGGACGTGGTGAACTTCACCCGGGGCGCTTCCTGCGCGGCGGCGGGAATCGCGGCGAGCGTCGCGGCCGCGGCGAGCGCGAGGGCCGCAACGCGGCGTGTGATGGCTGTCATCGGCTGATTACTCCTTCTTGGAATCGGTTGGTCCATGGTACCGGCGCGCGGGCCGGCGTGGGACGGCTCAGTCAGGAACCCGCGCCCTTGGCCGCGGCCGGGAAGAGTTGGCGGATCAGCGCGAGCTTGGGCGCGGCGGTGGTGTTCGCGGCGTCCAGCTGCTGGGCCCGGCTGTAAGACTGGCTTGCGAGGCGCGCATACACGTCGCCCAGGTTCTCGTGCGCGATGGCGTAGCCCGGGTTGGCGCGGATGGCCGCCTCCAGCGCGGCACGCGCTTTGTCGAACTGGCTCTGCGCGGCGTACAGCACCGCGAGGTTGTTGTACGGTTCGGGCAGATCGGGGTAGTCTTCCGTGAGGCGGGTGAAGGTCGCGATGGCATCGGCACTGCGGCCCATCTCGGTCTGCACCACGCCCCTCAGGAACCGCATCTGCGGATCGCGCGGCCTGGAAGCCAGGGACTGGTCCGCCCTCGCCAGGGCTTGCGCGTACTGGCCCGAACGCATCAGCTGCGTGACGTCGGCCTGGTCGTCGGCCAGCGCGGCCGGCGGCAAGGCTGCGGCCCCAAGCAGGGCCAGCAGGCGCAGGGCGCGGGGCAGGGCGTAGCGGGCGTGCGTCATGGGGGGCTGGATGGATTCTCGCGCTTGTGACAAGCCCGGACGGGGGGCTATATACTGCGCTGGATTGTAGCCGCCGGCTCTGTGTGCGCAGCCCCGGCAAGTAACGAACCCCAAGACGATTCGAATAGCGCCGCGAGCGAATGCCTTCACGCGAAGCGGCCAGTACCTATCCATGAGCCTGCGCATCTACAACACGCTGTCGCGTGCCTTGGAAGATTTTTCCCCTATCGACCCGGGCCGCGTGCGGATGTACGTGTGCGGTGTCACCGTCTACGACCGGCCCCACATCGGCAACGCGCGGTCGGCGGTCGCTTTCGACGTGGTGCGGCGCTGGCTGGAAGCTTCCGGCTATCGCGTCGAGTTCGTGCGCAACATCACCGACATCGACGACAAGATGATCCGCCGCGCCGTGGAAAACGGGGAGACGGTGCGAGCGCTGGCGGAGCGCATGACGGTGCTGATGTACGCCGACTACGACGCGCTGGGCATCCAGCGGCCCACGCATGATCCGCGCGCGACGGACTACCTTCCACAGATGGTGGGCATCGTGCGTACGCTGCAGGACAAGGGCCTTGCTTACGTGACGCCGGACAACGACGTGAATTTCGCCGTGCGGAAGCTGTCGGGTTACGGGAAGCTCTCCGGCAAGTCGCTCGACGAACTGCAGGCCGGCGAACGCGTCGCGGTCTCCGCCGGCAAGCAGGACCCGCTGGACTTCGTTCTGTGGAAGTCCGCCAAGCCGCAGGAGCCGGAGGACGCCAAGTGGGACAGTCCCTGGGGCCGCGGGCGCCCGGGCTGGCACATCGAATGCTCCGCGATGGCCAGGGCGCTGCTGGGCGAGACCCTCGACATCCACGCGGGGGGCTCCGATCTGATCTTCCCGCACCACGAGAACGAGATCGCCCAGAGCGAGGGCGCGTTCGGGGTCCCGCTGGCGCGGACGTGGATGCACAACGGCTTCCTGAACATCGATGGCGCCAAGATGTCGAAGTCGCTGGGCAACTTCTTCTCGGTGCCGGAAGTCCTGGAGCATTACGACGCCCAGACGGTGCGCTTCTTCCTGGTGCGGGGCCACTATCGCAGCGAACTGGGCTGGAGCGACAAGCACCTGGATGATGCGCGGGCCGGGCTGCGGCGCCTCTACACGGCGCTGGACCTGGTGGCGCCGCGGCAGGTGGCCGTCGACTGGTCGGAGCCTCGCGCCGCCCGCTTCAAGGCCGCGATGGATGACGACTTCGCCACGCCCGAGGCCGTGGCCGTGCTCTTCGAACTCGCGGCCGAGGTCAACCGCACGAAATCAGCCGAAGTGGCGGGCCTGTTGAAGGCGTTGGGCGGCACGCTCGGCATCCTGCAGGGCGATCCGAAGAAGTTTCTGCAGTGGCGGCCTGTTCATGCGGCAAGCTCGACGCGCCCGGGCACCACCCTCGGTACACCTGCTGCAACCTCGGCCGCGTCGTTTGAACAGACAGTCGAACGCCTCATCGCGCAACGCGCCGCGGCCAAGCAGGCGAAGGACTTCGCCGAGGCCGACCGCATCCGCAACGAGCTTCTGGGGCAGGGGATCGTCCTCAAGGATTCCCCCGCCGGCACGACCTGGGAGGCCGCTTCTTGAGCGCTCCCCTCCAGATCGTGCAGTCCACGCCCGAGTACTGGGACGAAGCCTGCCGCCACCTGGTCCGCAAGGACCGCGTCATGAAGCGGCTGATCCCCCAGTTCGGTGAAGCCTGCCTGCAGTCGCGCGGCGATGCATTCACCACGCTCGCGCGCAGCATCGTCGGACAGCAGATCTCGGTGAAGGCGGCGCAGACGGTCTGGGACCGCTTCGCGAAATTGCCGCGGCGCATGAGCGCGGGCAACGTGCTCAAGCTCAAGGTCGACGACATGCAGGCGGCCGGCCTGTCGGCACGCAAGATCGAATACCTGGTCGACCTGGCGCTGCATTTCGATTCCGGCGCCATCCATGCCGATGCGTGGCAGGACATGACGGACGACGAGATCATCGCCGAGCTCGTCGGCATCCGCGGCATCGGCCGCTGGACCGCCGAGATGTTCCTGATCTTCCACCTGATGCGGCCCAATGTGCTGCCGCTGGACGACATCGGCCTGCTCAACGGCATCAGCCGCAACTATTTCTCGGGCGACCCGGTCAGCCGCAGCGATGCGCGCGAAGTGGCCGCCGCCTGGGTTCCCTATTGCAGTGTCGCGACTTGGTATATTTGGAGATCGCTGGATCCCCTGCCTGTCGAATATTGAACACCCCCGAAGCGCCTGCGGCGCCTCCCCCTCAAAGGGGACGCCATCAGCGGCCCGGCGAAGCCCGTTCCGCGGCCGCCCTGGCGCAGGGCCCGCGGGCAACGAAGGAGATACGCTTGGCCAAGAAGACATTCCTCGATTTCGAGCAGCCGATCGCGGAGCTCGAATCGAAGATCGAAGAACTGCGTTACGTGCAGACAGAGTCCGCCGTCGACATCTCCGAGGAGATCGACCAGCTTTCCAGGAAGAGCCAGCAGCTCACCAAGGACATCTACAGCGACCTCACGCCCTGGCAGATCACCAAGATCGCGCGGCACCCCGAGCGCCCGTACACGCTCGACTATGTCAACGAGATCTTCACCGATTTCATCGAGCTGCACGGCGACCGCCATTTCGCGGACGACCTGTCCATCGTCGGCGGGCTCGCGCGCTTCAATGGCAATGCCTGCATGGTGCTGGGCCACCAGAAGGGCCGCGACACCAAGGAGCGCGCCCTGCGCAACTTCGGCATGAGCCGGCCCGAGGGCTACCGCAAGGCGCTGCGCCTGATGAAGACCGCCGAAAAGTTCAAGCTGCCGGTCTTCACGTTCGTCGACACACCGGGCGCGTATCCCGGGATGGACGCGGAGGAGCGCGGCCAGTCGGAGGCGATCGGCCGCAACATTTTCGAGATGGCGCAGCTGGAGGTGCCCATCATCACCACGGTGATCGGGGAGGGCGGCTCCGGCGGCGCGCTGGCGATCTCCGTCGCGGACCAGGTCGTGATGCTGCAGTATTCCATCTACTCCGTGATCAGCCCCGAGGGCTGCGCGTCCATCCTCTGGAAAACGTCCGACCGGGCGCAGGACGCCGCGGATGCCATGGGCATCACGGCGCACCGGCTGAAGGCGCTGGGATTGATCGACAAGATCGTGAGCGAGCCGGTCGGCGGCGCGCACCGCGATCACAAGCAGATGGCTGCCTTCCTCAAGCGCGCGCTCAACGACGCCTGGCGGCAACTGGCCGACCTGAAGGTGCGCGAGCTCCTGGAGCGGCGCTACGAGCGCCTGCAAAGTTACGGCCGCTTCACCGACACCAAGGCCGACGCGCGCTAGCCGGTGCCGAGCCGGCTCAAGCCGGCGTCGCCCCCTCGGTGGGGCAGGGCGTCAGCCCGTGGGGCCTAATCGTAGTGATAGGCGAGTTCGGTCTCGACCAGCATTACCTCATCCACGGGCTGGAACTTCCATCCCGACACGGCTTCGACCGACGCCTTGTTGAGCGACCGGTTGGTGCTGGTGACAACCTTCACGGCCCCCGTGGAGCCGTCCGGGTTGACTTCGAACGAAACCTTCACCACCCCCGAGGGCCGCTCGCGCAGCAGCGCCATGGGCAGCCGTGGCTCGTCGGTCCTGAGGGGGATGATCTCGCGGCGAACGGCGGCTTTGAGTGCGGGCGCTGCCGGCTTCGGCGCCACGGCCGCAACAGGCTCGGCAACGGGCTGCGGTTCGGGCGCGGGGGCAGGCGGTACGGCGCGCGGCTGGACGGCCGCCTGCTCCACCGGGGCTGGCGCGGCGGGCCGCTTCGGTTCCGCCTTGGCCTCCGGCGCCGGGGCCGGCTTGGCCCGTGCCGGCGCGTTGGCGTGCTGGAGAATGAACCGGTAAGGGCTGAGCGCCTGGCGGCGCAACGCCTCGCTCGGCGCGTCGCCGGCTGATGCGGCGGCGAGCGGCGGGCCCGCTTGGCCGAAAGCCGGGCTTCCTCCCACGATCGCGCCGGTTACGATGGCCAGCCCTGCGATCAGGGCCCAGGCGCGGTAAGCCTTGTGGGCCGGTGCGCCGATTGAAGACGTATCCATGTGTTACCTCTTGTGCGCCGAATTCTAGGGTACGGGGCTGGTTGCCTGCTCCGGGTAAATGAGGATGCCGCCAACGCGCCCGATAATCCCCCGATGCCCCATCGCCTCGACGTCCACCGGTCCGTCCCCCGGGGGCCCGCGCCATGGGCCTGACCGTCCCGGCGGCGCTCCGTGCCTTCGCGCCGGCGCTGCCCGCGGCCGTCGCCTACAGCGGCGGCGCGGACTCCACCGCCTTGCTCCTGGCTGCCGCGCGGGCCTGGCCGGGCCAGATCCATGCCATCCACGTCCATCACGGGCTGCAGGCCGCGGCCGACGATTTCGCCCGGCACTGCCAGGCGTTCTGCGACGGGCTGGGCGTCTCGCTGCACCAGGTCAACGTGGATGCGCGGCACCGCAGCGGCGAGAGCCCGGAAGACGCCGCGCGCAAGGCGCGCTACGAGGCGCTGGCGCAGGCGGCACTGGCGCTGCGCCTCCCCGCCGTGTGGCTGGCCCAGCACGCCGATGACCAGGTCGAAACCATGCTGCTGGCGCTGAGCCGCGGCGCCGGGCTGCCGGGACTCGCCGCCATGCCGGCCTCGTTCGAGCGGCATGGCGTGCGCTTCGAACGCCCGTTGCTGGCCGTGAGCGGTCCGGCCATCCGCGAGTGGCTGCGCGGCGAGGGCGTGGATTTCGTCGAGGACCCGACCAACCAGGACCGCAGCTTCACGCGCAACCGCATCCGGCATGAGCTGCTGCCGGCGCTGGAGCGGGCGCTCCCCCAATTCCGCGACACCTTCGCCCGGTCCGCGCGCCACGCGGCGCAGGCGCAGCGGGTGCTTTCGGCGATCGCCGCGGCGGATCTCGCCCGCGTGGGCGACCCGCCTTCGATCGCCGGGCTGCGCTCGCTCGATCGGGAGCGCCAGGCCAACCTGCTGCGGCACTGGCTGCTGGCGACGCACAAGGTGCGCGCCAACACTGCGCAGCTGGAAGAACTGATGAACCAGGTGGCGGCGTGCTCGACCCGAGGGCACGACATTCGCATCAAGGCCGCGACGGGCTTCGTCGAGCGCGACGGGGAGTGCCTGCGCTTCCGGCCGCAGCTGGACGCCTAGGTATAATCCCGCAGGTTCCCCGGCGGTCCGCCCGCCTCCTCGGTTGCCCCGCAGCCACACCGCGCTTCACCTCTACTTTCCTTCCTTCCGATGGCATTGATCGTTCACAAATACGGCGGCACGTCGATGGGCTCGACCGAGCGCATCCGCAACGTCGCCAGGCGCGTGGCCAAGTGGCAACGCGCGGGTCACCAGATGGTCGTGGTGCCCAGCGCCATGAGCGGCGAAACCAACCGCCTGCTGGCCCTGGCCAAGGAGCTGGCGCCGGCCCAGCAGACCGATGCGATGTGCCGGGAACTCGACATGCTGGCGGCCACCGGCGAGCAGGCATCGTCCGCGCTGCTGGCGCTCGCGTTGCAGGCCGAGGGCCTGGAGGCCGTGAGTTATGCCGGCTGGCAGGTGCCCGTCAGGACCAACAGCGCGTACACCAAGGCCCGCATCGAGTCGATCGACGACAAGCGGGTGCGCGAAGACCTCGCTGCCGGGCGCGTCGTGATCATCACCGGCTTCCAGGGCGTGGACGACGAGGGCCACATCACGACGCTCGGACGCGGCGGCAGCGACACATCGGCGGTAGCGGTGGCTGCGGCCATGAAGGCCGACGAGTGCCTGATCTACACCGACGTGGACGGCGTGTACACGACCGATCCGCGCGTGGTGCCCGAGGCCCGGCGCCTGCACACGGTGAGCTTCGAGGAAATGCTGGAGATGGCCTCCCTGGGCTCCAAGGTCCTTCAGATCCGCTCCGTGGAATTCGCGGGCAAGTACAAGGTTCCGCTGCGCGTGCTCTCGAGCTTCACGCCGTGGGATATCGCCATCGAAGAGGAAGCCGAATCCGGCACCCTGATCACATTTGAGGAAGACGCAAAAATGGAACAAGCGGTCGTTTCCGGCATCGCCTTCAACCGCGACGAGGCCAAGATTTCGATCCTGAGCGTGCCCGACAGGCCCGGGATTGCCTACAACATCCTGGGCGCCGTGGCCGACGCGAACATCGAGGTCGACGTCATCATCCAGAACATCTCCAAAGACGGCAAGACCGACTTCAGCTTCACCGTGCACCGCAACGATTACGCGCGCACCGTGGACCTGCTCAAGACCAAGGTGCTGCCGGCGCTCGGCACGGACGTGCTGGTTGGCGACACCCGCATCTGCAAGGTCAGCATCGTCGGCATCGGCATGCGCAGCCATGTCGGCATCGCCGCCAAGATGTTCCGCGCGCTGTCCGAGGAGGGCATCAACATCCAGATGATCTCCACCAGCGAGATCAAGACCTCGGTCGTGATCGACGAGAAGTACATGGAGCTCGCGGTGCGGGCCCTGCACCGCGCCTTCGACCTGGACCAGCCGGCCGGCTGAGCTGTCTTTGCCGTCCCGCAGCCGGGCTCGAAGCCCGTTTCGGGCATAATTGCATGCGCCAGGAAACGTGACCGAGTGGCCGAAGGTGCTCCCCTGCTAAGGGAGTATGGGGTGTAGAGCCTCATCGAGGGTTCGAATCCCTCCGTTTCCGCCAAAGCACCAACGCCCCATCGGGGCGTTTTTGCTTTCTGCACTTCCTTGAGGACTCGGCGAGTCATCGCTCAGCAACCCGCCGGGCATCCGGAGTTGGTGAGCGGTTCGGGGCCCCGCGACGATCACGCCTTCCCTTCCTACACCGCGCCCGCGCCCGCGACCTGCAACCGGGGCTGTTGCTGCCGGGAAGGAGCGGAGCCGCCTTCGGGCGGCTTTGTCGTGCCCGGCAGCCGCAGGCCGTACGACGCCGCCGTCACCGCGAGGATGACGGACAACCGCTGCAGGATGGAAGTGGTGCGGCGTTCGTTCATTGATGCTCTCCGTGTCTGGATTGGCTACAGCGCGAAAGTATCCGTGCCGAATGTGGCTGGCTCGTGACGGAAGTGCCCGCCAATCCGGGTCGGACGAGTCCGACAATGGATGAGCTCGCCGCCATAATGCGGCGAGGAAACGCCCATGCGCCTGCGCCACATCGAGGTCTTCAACGCCGTGATGCTCACCGGCAGCGTCAGCGCCGCCGCGCGCCTGATCAACGTGACGCAGCCCGCCGTCAGCCGCACGCTGCAGCACGCGGAGATCCAGCTGGGGTTCGCGCTGTTCCAGCGGGTTCGCGGGCGCCTGACGCCCACCGCCGAGGCGCAGACGCTGTACCCGCACATCGAGCGCCTGTTCGCGCAGCTGGACGAAGTGCAGCGCCTCGCGGCCAGCTTGAAGTCCGGCCGGGTGAGCCAGGGGCAGCTGCGGGTGCTGACGGTGCTGGCCCTGAGCTATGAGGTGTTCCCGCGCGCCATGCACCTGTTCCGCCAGAAGTACCCGGAGGTGGCCGTGTTCCACGAGGCGCTGCACTCACCGCAGATCGTCTCGTCGCTGGTGCTGCAGGAAGCGGACGTCGGCTACGTGTTCAGTGCCATCAGCCATCCCGCGCTGGCGCAGGAGCAGATCGGCGAGCGGCAGGTCATGTGCATCGTGCCCAGGGGCCTGCTGGGGCCGCGCCAGTCACGCAGCGCCAAGGTGACGCTCGCGCAGCTGGCGGGGTTGCCTCTTATCGCCCTGGACAGCCGCGATCCGCTGGGCGTGACGCTCGCGCACGTGCTGCGCGAGCACGATCCCGGCCAGAAGCCCGTCATCACCGTGCAGACCTACCACGTGGCACTCGCGCTCGCGCACCACGGCGTGGGCGTGGCCATGGTCGAGGGGTGCACGGCGGCTTCGGCGGACCGCTCGAAGGTGGACGTGCTGGCGCTCGAGCCGGCGATCCCCGTCACCGTCAAGACACTGCGCCCGACCGCGCGCCCCCACTCGCTCGTCACCCGCGCGTTCACGCGCTGTATGGCACAGGCGTTGCAGCAGCTGGGGTGAAAGGCGCCCGCGGCGCGCGCAGCAGGCCGGCGACGCGCTGCGCGCTGCCGAACGCGAGCGTGAAGCCCAGCGCGCCATGGCCGGTGTTGAAAAGCAGGTTCGGCGGGCCCTTCGGGTGCGGACCGATGATGGGCAGCCCCGTGGGCGTGGCGGGCCGCAGGCCGGCCCACGGCTCGCATTGCGACAGGTCGCCGCAATCACCGAAGAGATGGCGCGCCGCGGCGGCGAGGCTGCGCGTGCGCGTGGCGGGGATGGACAAGTCGTCGCCGACGAGTTCCGCCATGCCCGCGATCCGCAGCCGCCGGCCGATGCGCGCGAACACCACCTTGCGTGCGGCGTCGGTGACGTTGACGCGGGGCGCCGAGTCATTGGCCGGCAGCGTGAGGCTGTACCCCTTGAGCGGGTACACCGGCAGGTACAGCCCCTGCGAGCGGGCCAGCCGGGCGGAAGCGGACCCGAGCGCGACCACGAAGGCATCGGCTTCCACGGGGCCGGCCGCCGTCCGCACGGCGGCCACGCGGCCGCGCCGGGTGACCAGGCCGCTGACCTCGCTGTCGAAGATCGTGCGGGCGCCGCGAGCGCGCAGCAGGCGCAGCAATTCCAGGCAGACCTTGTAGCAATCGGCCGCGCACTCGCCGGGCGTGTAGATGGCGCCCGCGATGTTCCGGCGGTAGCCGGCGAGGGCGGGTTCGATCTCCACGCACTCGGCCGCGCTTGCCGCGCGCTGCTCCACGCCCAGGCTTTGCTGCAGCGCGAGCTGGCGGCGCGCATGGGCGAAGCTGCCCTCGTCCGAATAAAGCACCAGCTTGCCGGTGGCCGAGAAGTCGCAGTCGATCGCCTGCTCGGCCAGCAGCCGCTCGAAAGCGCGCCGGCTGTCGGCCGCCAGGGCCAGCAACTGCACCGTGCTTTGGCGCGAAACCCGGGCGCGGCAGGCGGCCAGAAACGACGCGCCCCATCGCCATTGGTCGATGTCCCAGCGCGGCCGAAGCGTCAGGGGCGAATCCCTCGAGAGCAGCAGGCGGGGCAATTGGGCCCAGATGGCGGGGTCGGCCAGTGGCCGCACGTACGCGTAGCTCAGTTGCGCGCCGTTGGCGCCACTCGCGCCGGCCCCGGCGCCCGCGCGGTCGATGAGGGTGACCTCATGCCCTTCGGCCTGCAATTGCCAGGCGGCGGCCAATCCCGCGATGCCGGCGCCCATGACACAGACTCGCATTCGTTGCTTTCCGTTGATCCTGTCGACCTTCCTGACATTGAATGTAGGCGCGCGCACCGGGCCTGGGAAATGCTTTCAGGCGCATCGCCCATGCCGAAAACTCATGGCCCCTGGCCGCGGCGAAATCCATGAGTTCCGGTTATGGGCTTGCGAGGATTCGGCATCGCTCGGGCGGGAACTTGTGCTTAAACTGCGCGGCATCGAGGCCATCCATGACAGCGACCCGAGTCTTCCACCGCCACCTGCATTCCACGCCCCCGGTCGCCACGGCGGGCAAGGGCATGTACCTGACCGACAGCGGGGGCAGGCAATACCTCGATGCCTCGGGCGGGGCCGCGGTGTCCTGCCTGGGGCATGGGCACCCCGACGTGCTGGCCGCGATGCACGCGCAGATCGACAAGCTCGCATACGCGCACACCGGTTTCTTCACGACCGAGGTGGCCGAGGAACTCGCCAACCACCTGATCGAGCGCGCGCCCGCCGGCATGAGCAACGCCTACTTCGTCAGCGGCGGCTCCGAGGGAGTGGAAGCCGCCATGAAGATGGCGCGGCAGTA
>Ga0255338_1002207_pt1 | contig 30169 bp, 28 predicted proteins | sample MeOH1_35cm_T4_19_FD_203715 | JGI IMG/M metagenome (GOLD analysis project Ga0255338, IMG submission 203715) | Sandy soil microbial communities from University of British Columbia, Vancouver, Canada - MeOH1_35cm_T4_195 | ecosystem: Engineered > Artificial ecosystem > Sand microcosm > Unclassified ... | reverse complement strand
ACGTGGTCGAGCGCCTGGAACAGCCGTGCGGGTTGACCCGGCTTCCGGGTGGCCGTCGAGGACCGCGCGACATAGCCCGGCAGGTACGGGCCGGCGTACGTCGCTCCGTCGATCTCGCGCTGCACGAGCGTGTGCCGGGTCTCGCCGTAGGTCGCGATCGCCGCGACCCGGACGGTGCCGTGCTCGTCGGACAGGTCGTGCGGCTCCTCGAGGACGGTGGCCCCGACCGCGTGCGCGCGGGCGATGCACCGATCGACGTCCGGCACCTCCAGCGCGATGTCGACGACGCCGTCGCCGTGCCGGCGGTGGTGGTCGGCGAGGGCACTGTCGGGGTCGACGGCGCCCTTGAGCACGAACCTGGTCGAGCCCGACGTGAGCACGAACGCCTTGTGGTCGCGGTTGCCGTGCTCGGGACCCGAGTAGGCGACCAGCTCCATCCCCCAGGCCGACTGGTAGTAGTGCGCCGCCTGGGTCGCGTTGCCGACGACGAAGACGATTGCGTCCCAGCCGGTGACCGGGAAGACGTCATGGTGCTCGTCGTACTCGACGAGACCGACCAGCTGCTGCAGCTGCTCGAGGGTGAGGTCCGCCCGGAGCTCCTCGGCGGTCAGGGCACGGTGGCTCGTCGCTGTCATGCAGGCCAGCCTGTCCTGCACTGGCACTCTGTGCAACACTTCGGCGACTCGTTGAGCACTTTGCACAGTCGGGAGCCCCAGCATGGACGATCTTGACGTCACCCTGATCGAGCTGTTCACCACCGAGCCCCGGATCGGGGCCCTCGAGGCGTCCCGGCGGCTCGGCATCGCCCGCGGCACCGTGACCGCCCGGCTCGACCGGCTCGAGGCCGCCGGGGTGATCTCCGGCTGGGGTCCGGCCCTCGACCCGGTGGCGCTCGGGCACCCGGTGACCGCCTTCCTCACCCTCGAGATCCGCCAGGGTGCCGGCCACGACGCCGTCGCCGCGCACCTCGCCACCATCCCGGAGGTGCTCGAGGCGTGCACCATCACCGGCCCCGGCGACATGTGGGCCCGCGTGGTCGCCCGGTCCAACGCCGATCTGCAGACGGTGATCGACCGGGCCCTGGGCCATCCCGGCATCGTGCGCTCCTCGACGGTGATCGCGCTCGCCACCCAGGTCCCCTACCGGGTCGCTCCCCTGCTCCGGAGCTCGCTGTAGCGGCTCAGCTCGTCTTGCGCGTCGCCCACTCGCGGAGCTTGTCGATCCGCGCCTGCAGCTGCCCGGCGGTGGCGATCGCGGCCGCCGGGCCACCACAGTCCCTGCGCAGCGCCGCGTGCGTGACGCCGTGCGGCTGGCCGGTGCGGTGGTGCCAGGCGGCTACCAGGCTGTTCAGCTCGCGACGCAGGAGGGCGAGGCGCTCGTGCGTCGCGGTGCTCTCGAGAATCGGGTCGCGCTCGACCTGCTCCGCCTCGGCCCTCAGGTCGCGACGCTGGCGCTGCCGGTTCTGGAGCAGGCTGCGCACCTGGTCGGGCTCGAGCAGGCCGGGGATGCCGAGGAAGTCCATCTCCTCCTCCGAGCCGACGTGCACCTCACCGGCGTGGCCGAACTCCGCGCCGTCGTACAGCACGTGTGCGAACGTCGCCTGAGACCCGAGCGCCTCGAACGGCACCAGCGTCTCGTCGGCCGAGGCCGCCTCCCCGGCCTGGGCCTGGGCGATCAGGGCGTCCTCCGTGGCGAACAGGTCGCCCTCGTCGGTGATCGTGCGGCCGAGCACGTGGTCGCGCTCGAGCTCGAGCTCGGCCGCGAAGCCCAGCAGGGACTGGTGGGAGGGCAGGAAGATCGACGCGGTCTCCCCGCGGGCCCTGGCCCGCACGAACCGGCCCACCGCCTGGGCGAAGAACAGCGGCGTGGAGGTGGTCGTGGCGTAGACGCCGACGGCCAGGCGGGGTACGTCGACCCCTTCGGAGACCATCCGGACCGCGACCATCCAGCGGCTGTCCGATGCGGAGAACTTCGCGATGTTCTTCGATGCGGCCTTCTCGTCGGAGAGCACCACGGTGGGCTTCTCCCCGCTGATCTGGCGCAGCAGGGCGGCGTAGGCCCGCGCCGAGTCCTGGTCGCTGGCGATCACCAGGCCGCCGGCGTCGGGGACGTTCTTGCGGACCTCGGACAGCCGCCGGTCCGCGGCCTCCAGCACGGCGCCGATCCAGGAGCCGCCGGGGTCGAGCGCGGTCCGCAGCGCCTGGGCGGCCAGGTCCTTGGTGAGCGGCTCACCGAGGCGGGCGGAGACCTCGTCCCCCGCACGGGTGCGCCACTGCAGGTCGCCGCCGTAGGCCCAGAACAGCACCGGCCGGACCACGTGGTCGCGCAACGCGTGCCCGTAGCCGTAGGTGAAGTCGGCCAGGCTCCGCAGCACCCCGGCCCCAGCCTCCGGGTCAGGTGCGTAGGTCACGAACGGGATCGGGTTCACGTCGGAGCGGAACGGCGTGCCGGTCAGCGCGAGCCGGCGCCGGGCCGGCTCGAACGCCTCGCGTACGGCGTCGCCCCACGACAGCGCGTCACCCGCGTGGTGGATCTCGTCGAGGATCACCAGTGTCTTGAACCGCTCGGTGCGGATCCGGTGGGCCAGCGGGTTCGTGGCCACGCCCGCGTAGGTGACCGCGATGCCCACGAAGTCCTTGCTGGTGCGACCCTTGCCACCCGAGTACGCCGGGTCGATCGGGATGCCGACCCGCTCGGCCGCCTCCGCCCACTGCGTCTTCAGGTGCTCGGTCGGGGCGACCACCGTGATCCGGTCGACGATGCGCCGGCCGAGCAGCTCGGCCGCGATGGTGAGCGCGAACGTCGTCTTCCCCGCCCCGGGGGTCGCGACGGCGAGGAAGTCCCGCGGACTCGACTCGAAGTATCGCCCGATCGCCTCGGCCTGCCAGGCGCGCAGGCTTGGAGCCGTCCCCCAGGCCGCGCGTGCGGGATAGGCCGGTGGGAGCTCGATCTGGGGCGGTTCGTGACCGCCGGGGGTCAACGGCCGTACCGGTAGTGCATGTACAACGCGATCATCCGCGCGTTCTGGCCGGGGGTGAAGCTGTTCATGCAGAAGTCGTACGAGTAGTCCATGAAGTTGTGGATCGGGTCCGGGAGGTCGATCGGCGGGCCGGTCGGGTTGGCCGGGTCGGCGTACTCGGGGATGTCGCAGGTGTTGCGGTCGTCGCACCGGAAGCTCGGGATCGCCTCGGCCGGCGTGTCGATCACGCCGTCGCCGCCGGCGCCGCCGACGCATCCTCCCTCGAAGGTGTGCAGCAGGCCGAGCCAGTGCCCGGTCTCGTGGATCACGGTGTCGCCGAGGTTGTAGCCGCGGGCGCGACCGCCGGGAACGCTGATGTCGCTGATCGTGACGCCGTCGAGCGTCGGCCGCGAGGCACGCTGCCAGGGGAACACGGAGAAGCCGAGCAGCAGCTGGCCCTGGGACTTCGGCCGGTTGACGTAGATGTTGAGCACCCGCGCCTTGCCGCGGTGCAGCCGGCGCTTCATCTGCCGGTCGGCGCGGCTGTACGGCGCGGCGTGGAACCACCGGGTGTTCCGGCTGACGGTGACCTTGCGCAGCGAGAAGGTGATGCTCGTGGCCCCGGCCGCGGGGTTCTGCGTGCCGGCGTACCCCGCCTTGAGGGTGTAGAACATCCGTCGCGCGGCTCGCTTGCTGATCCGGCGCTCGTTCTTCTTCTTGCCGTGGATGACGTGGATGAAGACCGGGACGACGATCTGACCGGCCGCCGCGGTGCGGGCCCCGCCGGCGATGTCGGCGAGGACGGCGTCGGCCGACGCGCGCCGGGCCGAGGACCGGACCACGGAGGCGACCTCGGCCTTCACCCGTGCGCTGACGTCGCTGGTGTCCGCCGCCTCACGCCACTTCGTCGGCCGGCTGGTCGGGTGCAGGCACGGGGTCGCGCTGGTGGCCGACGTCGCCGCCGGCCGAGCGGTGGCGTGCGCGGGCGCGCTGGTCAGCAGCGCCGATCCCACCAGGGCGAGACCGACCAGACCTGCGCATGCGCGCCGGACGCCGGTCCCGACGAGCGGGGGCACCGAGCCCCTCCGGGACACTGGGTGGTCGACCTTCACTCGTGATCGCCTTCGCGCATGCTCTCCCAGATCTCCTTGCACTCGGGGCAGACGGGGTACTTCTCGGGGTCCCTGCTGGGGACCCACACCTTCCCACACAGCGCGATCACGGGAGTGCCATTCACCATGGCCTCCATCAGCTTGTCCTTGGGGACGTAGTGCGAGAGGCGCTCGTGGTCACCGTTGTCGGTGGTCCGGAGGTCCTGCTCGACGCGCTCGTCCTCCAGGACATCCGTCCCGAAACCCGGTGTCCGCTGAGAGTCCATCACCGCATCCTAATCGGTCCGGAGCGCCCGGCTGCGCCCGAGGTGGCCGTCGGGAAAGTGGCCTCGACCACCTCCGTGCCGACGCACCAGGTGGTCAGTTCAGGCCCGGCTCGACCGGCATCGTCGCCAGCATCGCGAGCTGCCCGCCCTGCCGGCGCAGCACCTGCGACCACAGCCGGTCCGGGTCGCGCAGGAAGGGATCCTGCGGCTCCGCGGGTACGACGTACCACGCGCCCTCCTCGATCTCGGCCTCCAGCTGCCCGGCTCCCCAGCCGGAGTACCCGGCGAAGATGCGCAGGTCGGAGACGGCACTGGCGAGGATCTCCACCGGAGCGTCGAGGTCGACCAGGCCGGTGGACCCGAACACCCGGCGCCAGCCGACCGGGTCGTCGTCCGCGGTGACGGTGGCGACGGCCAGGGCAGCGTCGGTCTCGACCGGTCCGCCCTGGAAGAGGACGCTCGGACCGGCCACCAGGTCCGCCCACGGCTCGAGGACGGCGGCGACGTCGAGCTCGGTCGGGCGGTTGAGGATCACGCCCAGCGCTCCGGACTCGCTGGTGTCGAGCAGCAGCACGATCGTGCGGGCGAAGTTCGGGTCGGCCATCGTCGGCGCCGCGATCAGCAGACTCCCCGTGGCCGGCTCCATGACAGCCATGGTGTCACGTCACCCGACCCCGGGAATTGACGATCCCCGGGCCGGAAGGGTGGGAGGTGGCCCGGGGATCATCAGTGGGAGAGGGATCAGGCGGCGAGAACCGCCTTGATCCGTGCGACGAGGGAGGGAGTTGCCACATCGTCGACATCGGTGGTGGCCGTGGCCAGGAGCGCCTCGGCGGACTTGTCCGCGAGCGCGGAGCGGGCCTTGAGCTCGACCTGACGGCCGGCGCGAGCCGCCGCAGCGCTCTCGTCGTTGGCCAGTCCGGCAGCGGCGGCGAGGCGGATCCACTCCTTCTCGCTCGCCCGCTGGAGCGCGGCGGCCATCTGCGGGTCGCTGGGCGTCTCGACGTACCGGTCCAGGATGCGCCGGACGCCGGGCAGCTGCTCGCTGGTGAGGCGCCACGCGGACGCGATCGCGTCCTCGAGGTCCATCGGCTGGGTGGTCAGGGTCCGCTCGATGTTGCCGGACAGGCGTGCGTTCCACTTCAGCCACAGCGCGGCGAGCAGGTCCAGCTCGTCGCGGAAAGTCTCGGTGACGCCGGGCAGCTGCATGGGCAGCACGCCGTCGCGTCGGTGGTCAGCGGTCTCGATGACGGTCTGGAGGATCTCTCCACGGTGATGGAAGGTGTTCCAGGTCATGGCCCACATCCTTTCGTTCACATACCGTGAGTACGTACCTAAGGTACGGAGGCGTACTCTCGGTATGCAAACGAATAGCCGGTGACGTCCATTACACATACCGCCGGTCGGTCCTAGACTTCTGGAATGTCCATGCGCTCACCCGCGGAGAAGATCCGTTCGACGATCCCCAAGGTCGCCGGCGTGTCCCGACGCCAGCAGTACTCCGCGTCGACGAAGCGGGCGCTCGTGGACGTCGCGACCCGGCTGTTCACCGAGCAGGGGTACGCCGCCACCAGCCTGGACCAGATCGTCGCGGGCGCCCGGGTCACCAAGGGTGCGCTCTACCACCACTTCAGCGGCAAGCAGGCCGTCTTCGAGGCGGTCTTCGAGAAGATCGAGTCCGACGCCTCCGCCCGCATCCGCAAGGCCCTGCGCGGCTCCCGGGACCCCTGGGAGAAGGCCCTGATCGGCCTGCGCGCCTTCCTCGCGATCGTCCAGGACCCGGCGTACCAGCGCGTGGTGATCCAGGAGGGTCCCGCGATCCTCGGCTACGAGCGCTTCCGGGAGCAGGAGGAGCGCTCCAGCTACGGCCTGGTCCAGGACATGGTCCGCGACGTGCTGCGCGACTCCACCTACGACCTGAGCGACGACATGCTCGAGACCTTCACCCGGATCTTCTTCGGCGCCATGTCCGCCGCGGGCGAGAGCGTGAGCTCCGCCGCCGACACCAAGCTGGCCGTCGCCCGGGTGGAGACGGCGATCGCGTTCATCCTCACCGGCCTGCGGACGCTCGCCGACAGCGGCGTCGAGCTGCCCGATCCCGAGGACCTCCTCGCCACCGAGGACGACGAGGAGGACTGACCCGGCCCCGAGGGGCCGGGCCGCCGCTCAGCGGAAGTCGATCGCGCCGCCGGCGCGCTTGTTCGGCAGCAGCTCGATCCACACGTGGCCGGCGGGCACCTTCATGGTGCCGGCCGCGGTCGACAGCACCAGGGCGCCCTCGCGGCCGTCCTTGGCCCAGGTGCCGCGGGTGACCTGGCCGTTGTGGAAGAGCATCATCTGGCCCTGGCCGAGGAACAGCGTCTCGGGCACCGGGTTGCCGGCCGGGTCGCGGTAGCCGGCGTCGCCCTCACGCACCCGCAGCACCAGCACGGAGTCGGCCTTGAACTGGTCGTTCGCGCTCGCGTGGGAGTTGGTGTTGGTGTACTTCTTCGCCGTGGCGTCGAACTGGAACGACGTCGTCGTCGCCCGGCTGAAGTGCACGTTGATCGTCGCGGCCGGCTGCCCACCGGCGAAGTCGGTCTCCTGGCCCCACGGCAGGTAACTGGCCGGGACGACCGAGTCCTTCTTGAGCGTCTTCGCGAGCTCCTGCAGGTGCACGAACAGGTTGTACGGCGCGTGCCGCGAGCTGTTGCGGAAGTAGCCCGGGCCGCCCTCGGTGAAGTACTTCACCTTGGCGGAGTTGAGCCGGCCGTAGGTCGGCGGCGCGGCGCCGCTGGCGACCAGCACCGCGTGGGTCGCCTTGACCACGCCGATGTCGGAGGCGCGCATCGAGCGGACCGGACCGGCCACCTCGGGAACCTCGGAGTAGAACATCGTGGCGAGGCGGGTGATGCCGCCCTCGACCAGCTCCTCGACGACCATGTCGGCCTTGCCCAGGCCGACCTGCGGCTCGCTGGCGTAGGTGTTGTCGATCTTGACCACCATCACGGGGTGCTGCGGGGTCTCCTCCGGCGCCGGGAGGCCGGTCAGCGGCCACACCGCGGCGAGCTGGGTGCCGCCCTGGGTCGGCTGCGACGAGGGTCGGTCCGCGGACTTCTTGTCGCTGTCCTTGCCGCCACATCCGGCGAGCACGAGGCTCGCCACCACGGCGAGCAGCACGAGCGCCTGGAGGCGTCGGGGGCGGGAGGGAACGGCAGGAAGTCGTGCAGTCATGCGGCATAGCATGACTGAGGGGGCCTGCCGTTCAGGACAGGCCCCCTCCGTGTTCGCCGGATTTCTCGCTCCGGTGGGCTCAGATCTTGGCGCCGCCGTCGACGTAGAGCGTCTGGCCGGTGATGTAGGACGCCTCGTCGCTGCACAGGAACGCGGCCGCGGCCGCGATGTCCTCGGGGAACCCGACCCGCTTGACCGGGTTGGCCTCCGCGTTGAGCTTGCGGAACTCGTCCACGTCCATCTTCAGCCGGCGCGCGGTGTCGTCGGTCATCTCGGTGGCGATGAACCCGGGGGCGATCGCGTTCACGTTGACGCCGAAGGGGCCGAGCTCGAGGGCCAGGGTGCGGGTGAAGCCCTGCACGCCGGCCTTCGCGGCGGAGTAGTTCGCCTGGCCGCGGTTGCCGTTCGCCGAGATGCTCGAGAGGTTGAGGATCTTGCCGTACTTCTGGTCGACGAACGTCTTCTGCGCCGCCTTGCTCATCAGGAACGCGCCCTTGAGGTGCACGTTCATGACCGCGTCCCAGTCGTCCTCGGTGAGCTTGAAGAGCAGGTTGTCGCGGGTGATGCCCGCGTTGTTGACGAGGACGTGCAGCCCGCCGAGCTCCTCGAGCACCCGCGCGACGCCCGCCTCGACCGACGCGGCGTCGGTGACGTTGACGCCCACGCCGATCGCCTTCGCGCCGGAGAGACCGGCGGCCGTCTCCGCGGCCTGCTCCTCGTTGATGTCGAAGATGGCCACGGCGGCGCCCTCGTCGGCGAACCGCTTGGCGGTGCCGGCGCCGATGCCTCGTGCCGCACCGGTGATGATCGCGACCCGTCCGTCGAATCGACCCATGACTGCTCCTGTTCGGGGTGGTCCTGATGGTTCTGGGGCTGTGCTCCAGGTTCTGGGTGTGCTCCCCGCAGGGAGCAGCACGGGTCACTCTAGGACCTCGCGTCCGGCGTCCCCGAGGCCAGCCTGCGCTGTCCGGTCTGCCCGGCTCGGTCTAGGCTGCACGGCGTGGGTAGAGCCAACTTCAAGTTCGCGGGGCTGTGCGCACTCGCACTGGCGTTGGCCATGGTGCTGGTGGCCTGGATCGAGGACCTGCCGATCCGTGACCCCGACGGGGTCGTCGTCCCGACGTACGTCCGGCTGCCGATCATCCTGCTGATCGCGTGGCTGCTCGACGTGCTGCCGCGCGCGGTCGCGCGCGCCGGCCGCCGGCCAGGCACCCTCCCCCGGCAGTTCCGCTCGGTCGCCCGCGAGCGGTGGACCCGCTCGCACGTCGTCTTCGCGGTGTCCGGGCTGGCCGCGTGGTACGTCTGCTATGCGGCGTTCCGGAACCTGAAGAGCTACGTGCCGTTCGTGCACGAGCGGATCTTCGACAAGTCCTTCGAGCGGATCGACCACGCCCTGTGGCTGGGTCACGACCCGGCCAACGTGCTGCACTCGTGGTTCGGCACCGGCTGGGCGGCGGAGTTCTTCTCCGCGATCTACGTGATCTGGATCGTGCTGATCCCGGTGTCGCTGGCGATCGCCCTCGTGTGGACCCGGCACCCGGCGGCCGGCTCATGGTTCGTGACCGCGGTCGCGGTCGATTGGTTGCTCGGTGTCGCGACCTACTACTTGCTCCCGACGCTCGGCCCGATCTACTCCTCCCCCGGTGACTTCGCCGGGCTGCGACACACCTACGCCACGACCCTCGAGGAGAACCTCCTGAGCGATCGGCTCGAGGTGCTGTCAGACCCGCACGCCACCCACGCCGTGCAGACGATCGCCGCCTTCCCCTCGCTGCACGTCGGGATCATGGTCACGGTCTGCCTGTTCGTCACGCTGATCGGGCTCGCCCGGTGGATCCGGGTGACCGCGTGGTCGTTCCTCGTCCTCACCGTGCTGTCGACGATCTACCTGGGCTGGCACTTCTCGCTCGACGCGATCGGCGGGGCCGTGCTGGGCGCGGTGGCGGTGTGGGTGGCCGCGATCGGCACGGGCAACCACGTCGGCGGCCGGCCGAAGCTCGTCGACCGGGGCAGCTACGACCGCGACGAGCCCGTGGGCCCGCCCAGCCCAATCAGCTCAGCGCCTCGGTGAGCCGGACCGCGTAGTCGGCCGCCTCGTCGTCGTCGGCGTACTTCGTGCGCGGCCAGAAGAAGCCGCGCAGCCCGTCGCCCTTGGTGCGGGGCACGACGTGGCAGTGCAGGTGCGCCACCGACTGCGAGACCGTGTTGTTCACTGCCACGAACGACCCCTGGGCGCCGAGGCCGTCGACCATCGCCGTCGCGAGCCGCTGGGCCGTCGCGAGGAACCCGTCGCGGAGCCGGTCCGGCAGGTCGGGCAGCGTGACCACGTGCTCTCGGGGCACCAGCAGGGTGTGGCCCTTGAAGACAGGGCGCGCGTCCAGGAAGGCCACGAAGTCGTCGTCGGCGAGGACCACCTGCGCCGGCACGTCACCGGCGGCGATGTCGCAGAAGAGGCAGGGCATCGGACTAGTCGTCGTTTCGACGCACGCGCACGTCGACGCCGACCAGGAGCACCAGCGCGACCAGCACCGCCAGGGTGAAGCCGGTGCCGTCGAGGTGGTCCATCGGCTCGTCCTGGAAGGCGTTCCACCCCAGCCCGCCGATGGCGCCGCCGGCCAGCCCGAACACCAGCAGGGTCGCCAGCTTCGGGTAGCCGGGGCCGTTGCGCACGAACCAGACGAGCGCGCCCACGATCAGCCCGGCGACGAGGTATGCCCACAGACCCATGGGCGTCAGGCTAGTGGAACCGGTTCCAGCGCCGGCTCAGGCCGTCCGCACGAACAGCGTGTTGGGAGCCACGGCGGTGAAGCCGAGGCGCCGGTAGATCGAGTGCCCGAGCGCGCTGGCGTCGAGCAGCGCCGACTGCGCTCCGGCGTCGGCCGCCGCGTGGAGGGCTGCCCCGGTCATCGCCGTGCCGACGCCCCGGCCCCGCCAGTCGGGGTCGGTGTTGACGAAGAAGACCGCCGTCGAGCGCCCGAAGTTCGCGCTCGCCGCGGTGGCGCGGACGTGGCCGTCCTGGTCGGTCGCGGCGAGGTAGCGCGCGTTCGGCACCGAGCGCAGGTAGGCCAGGAAGCCCGCGAGCTCGTCGACCGGGCTCGACGACGGATCGGAGCGGAGGGCGGCGGCGGCCGCGTCCTCGAGCGGGACGCCGGACCCCTCGGGCCCGCCGGCCCGGCGTAGCGACAGCCCTTCCGGGAGCACGGGACCGGGGACCGCGGCCAGGTCGTCGCACACCATCGCGGTGGTCGCGTCCCGGCGGTAGCCGGGGGTCCCGGCGAGGAGCCGGTGGCAGGCCTCGGCCGCAGCGAAGACGTTGACCACCAGCGCGCGCAGCACGGGCAGCCGGTCGGTCAGCAGGTCCAGCGCCCGGTCGTCGCTGACCAGGACCCGGCCGTCGACGGCCCCGGCGGCGCCGAGCAGGCCGACGAAGCCGGGCCCCTCGACGAGCTGCTGCCCCGAGCGCCGCATCGCGAGCAGACGCTCACGGAAGCCGGCCACGTACTGGTCGTGCGGGTCCGCTGCCGTCATGGCGGCAGCCTACGGAGCCGGGCGACCCTGGGGGTCCGCTTTCGGGTCCGCTCTCGGGCCGGCTCCGGGGTGGTGCCTCAGGAGGCGCGGTGCAGGCTGTGGCGGAGCTGGTTGCGCAGGACGATCTCGCGGACGTGGTCGGCGTCGGGGCTGTCCTGGTCGCTGAGCAGGGCGAGCAGGTCGTTGACGTCGGAGGGAGAGGTGTAGGTCGCGAGCTCGCGCTCGAGGGTGCGGCGGGCGGCGCGCTCCTGGCGACGCTCGCGAAGCTCGTCGCGCACCGTCGCCACCAGTCGGGCCGAGGGGCGGAGGATGGAGTTCTTGGTCATGTCTCCAGTGTCCGCGCCGAAAATCCATACGTCCAATGGTCTGAACGACAGTTATCCATGCCGTAACGTCATGGATATGGACACCGAGGCACTGCGCTGGTTCCTGCTCGTCGCCGACGGCATGACGGTGACCGAGGTGGCCCAGGTGCACCGGGTCAGCCAGCCCGGAGTCTCCCGGGCGCTGGCCCGGCTCGAGGCGGAGGTGGGCACCCCTCTCCTCCACCGGACCGGGCGGCTGCTGCGCCCGACGTACGCCGGCACCGTCTTCCGGAGCCACGTCGACACGATGATGCGCGGCCTCGACGACGGACTGGCCGCGGTCAACGAGCTCGTCGACCCGCGCACCGGCACCGTCTCGGTCGCGTTCCAGCTCTCGCTCGGGACGTGGCTGGTCCCCGACATGATCGAGGGCTTCCGCCAGGAGTACCCGCGGGTGCGGTTCCGGCTCGAGCAGTCCCACGACGCCCTCGGCTCCTCACTGGTCGCGGGCGGCCGGATCGACCTGGAGTTCACGTCCCGGCGACCACGGAACCCGGCGGTGCGCTGGGAGCGGTTGTTCGCGCAGCCGCTCTTTCTCGCCGTCCCGCGCCGCCACCGGCTCGCCGGCCGCAGCGAGGTGTCGCTGCGGGAGGTCGCCGACGAGGACTTCGTGATGCTGCGGCCGTCCTGGGAGCTGCGCGCACTCTCCGACGAGCTGTGCACCGAGGCCGGCTTCGAGCCGCGGGTCACGTTCGAGGTCGACGACCTGCCGGTGGTGCACGGGTTCGTCGCCGTGGGACTCGGCGTGGCGATCGTGCCCGCCTCCGAAGGTGAGCCGCAGCCGAAGGGGCGCGCCGCCGCCCGCCTGATCAGGCTCAGCGACCGGGGCGCGTCCCGCGACGTCGGCGTCGCCTGGTCGCGGGAGCGGCGGCTGCTGCCCTCGGCCGACCTCTTTCGGCGCCACGTCCTCGCCGCCCGGGGTGCGGACCCGGGCGCCTAGGCACCTGGCCGGGACGAGCCCGGGATGCACAGAGAGCGCACAGGTTGCTCCTGAGATCTCCCCAGCGGGGTGTTCGACGATCGAGTCGAACCACCCCGAGGAGGGACATACCGAGATGGCTGACCAGCCCCGCAACCCACACGCCAGCCCCGGCGACACCCCCAGCGGATCCCGCTGGGAGCCCGGCCCCGACGAGACCCCCACGTCGGAGTCGACGCCCACGACGACGGACGGGACGCCGATCCCCGTCGGCCCGCCCCCGGCCGACGCGTCGTACGACGTCCCGGGCGTCGCCGGGCCGGTGCCGCCGGAGGACCCGGCCGCCGCGGACCGCCGCGCCCAGCTGCGCGGTCGCGCGGTCCTGGCCGGCGCCGCGACCGCCCTGACCCTGGGTGGCGGGCTGGCCGGCTTCGTCATCGGCCACAGCACCGCCGGCGACAGCACGAACGGCTTCCGGCCCGCCAACTTCTCGGGCCAGCAGCCCGGCCAGCTCGGCGAGGGCCAGCAGGGTCCGCCGTCGTTCGACCGCGACGGCGACGGCGACCACCTCGGCCAGCAGCCGCCGGACTTCGACGGCGACGGCAACGGCTCGTCCCAGGACGGCTCGGGCAGCGGCACGTCGGCCAACCCGACATGACTGCGGTGACGAGCGCACCCCCGGCCGGCCGGCGGACCGCTCCGGCTCCGGTCTCCCGCGCGCGCGTCGACGCGGGCGTGCGGCTCGGCGCACTCGGTGCGCTGTGGCTGGGGTTGCTGCTCGTCACGTACTGGTGGACGACCGGCGGCGGCGTCCAGGATCTCGGCAGCTGGGCGGACGGGCTCACCTCCGCCGGCCGGCTGACCGGGCTGGTCGCCGCCGACCTCCTGCTCGTGCAGGTCCTGCTGATGGCGAGGGTGCCCGCGCTCGAGCGCGCCTTCGGCCAGGACCGGCTGGCGCTGATCCACCGCCTGGTCGGGTTGACGTCGTTCAACCTGATGGTGGCGCACGTCGTGCTGATCACCTGGGGGTACGCCGCCGGCAGCATCCGCGCCACCCCGGGCACGCTGTGGGACCTCACCTGGAGCTACCCGGGCATGTTGCTCGCGGTCGCCGGCACGGCCTGCCTGTTCCTGGTGGTCGGCACCAGCATCAAGGCGTCGCGGCGCCGGGTGCGCTACGAGTCGTGGCACCTGCTGCACCTCTACGCCTACCTCGGCGTCGGTCTCGCGCTCCCCCACCAGCTGTGGACCGGGCAGGAGTTTCTCGCCTCACCCGCGGCCACCGTGTACTGGTGGAGCCTGTGGGCCACGGCTGCCGGCGCCGTGCTGGTCTGGCGGGTCGCGCTCCCCCTGTGGCGCAGCGCCCGGCACGACCTGCGCGTCACCTCCGTGGTGCGGGAGTCGACCGACACCGTCTCGGTCTACCTCACCGGCCGGCGCCTCGACCGGCTGCCTGTCGAGCCCGGGCAGTTCTTCGAGTGGCGCTTCCTCGCCGGGACCGGCTGGACCCGCGCTCACCCCTACTCCCTGTCGGCGGCCCCGGACGGACGCAGCCTGCGGATCACCGTGAAGGACCTCGGCGACGGCAGCGCCGCGCTGCGGTCGCTGCGGCCCGGCACCCGGGCGCTGGTCGAGGGCCCGTACGGCCGGCTCAGTCCCCGGGCGCGGACCCGCCGGAAGGTGGCCCTGATCGGCGCCGGGGTCGGCCTCACGCCGCTGCGGTCGCTGGCCGAGGGCCTGGACTACGCCCCGGGCGACGCCGTGCTGCTGCACCGGTTCAGCCACGAGCCGCTGTTCGCTCGCGAGCTCGCCGTGATCGCCCGCGAGCGGGGGCTGCGCGTCGTACCCCTGCCGGGGCGGCGCCGGGCGCCCGACTCCTGGCTGGGCTCGGGCCTCGACGGGGTCGACGACCTGTCCGCGCTGCGGCACTGGGTCCCCGACCTCGCCGACCGCGACGTGTACGTCTGCGGCCCGGATGCCTGGGTCACCGGCGTCCGCCGTACCACCGCTGCTGCCGGGCTGCCCCCCGAGCAGCTCCACGTCGAGACCTTTGGATGGTGACCCGATGAGACGCATCGTGATGTGGTTCCTGAGCACCGTGACGATCGTGGTGCTGCTGTTCGGGTACCACACGTCGACCTCCGGACCGAGCACCGCGAGCAACCAGGTGATCAGCTCCACTCAGGACTCCGGGACCGGCTTGACCACGTCGGGCACCACCGGCAGCACCGGCTCGACCTCGTCGACCGGCACGGTGACCGGCCCGGCGGTGAACACCCGTTGGGGCCCGGTCCGGGTGCAGATCACCACCTCCGGCGGGAAGATCACCGCCGTCGACGTCGTGGAGTACCCGAACAACAACCCGCGGGACCAGGAGATCAACTCCTACGCCATCCCGCAGCTGGTGCAGGAGACCCTGGACGCCCAGGGCTCCGACATCGACATGGTCAGCGGCGCCACCGTCACCAGCGACGGCTACCTGCAGTCGCTCCAGGCCGCGCTCGACGAGGCCGGGCTGTGAGCGCGCTCGCCGCCCCGGTCCGGCCACGCCGGTACGTCGAGCACGTGATGGGGATGCCGATCAGCCTGGCGCTGCGCGGCCGGCACACCGACGACGCCCGCGCCCGCGACGCCTGGACCGAGGTGATCGCCGACCTGCGCGACGCCGACCGGGTGTTCAGCACCTATCGCGACGACTCGTTCGTGTCCCGGCTCGCGCGGGGCGAGATCACCGTGGCGGACTGCCCGCCCGAGGTCGCCGAGGTCCTCGAGCTCGGTGTGCTCGCCCGGCTGCAGAGCGGCGGCGCCTTCGACGTCCGCCGACCCCGACCCGACGGCTCGGTGGTGCTCGACCCGAGCGGTGTGGTCAAGGGCTGGGCGGTGCAGCGGGCCTCCTCCTGGCTGCACACGCTCACCGGGACCGACTTCTGCCTGTCCGCCGGTGGCGACATGGTCTGCTACACCGACGACCCCGAGGGGGACCCGTGGCGGATCGGCATCGAGCACCCGCTCGACCCGTCTCACCTGGTCGCCGTCGTGCCGATCCGCCGCGGCGGGGTCGCCACGTCCGGCACCGCGCACCGGGGCCAGCACCTCGTCGACGCCCGCACCGGGACGGCGCCCACCCGCGTCGCGTCGGTCACCGTGGTCGCCGGCTCCCTCACCTGGGCCGACCTCGACGCGACCGCGGCCTACGCCATCGGCGCCGAGGCCGCGGCCTGGCTCCGCGACCGTCCCGGGCGCACCGGCCTGGTCGTCTGGCGCGACGGCAGCGTCGAGCAGATCGGCTGAGCCCCACCCATCTCCCGGGAGCACGCAGTGCGGCCGGTGCCGCAGCAGCTGGGGGGAACGAGGGGGGGCAGCTGCCGCGGCACCGGCGGGTTCGCCGAGCCGTGCGACCTCAGAACATCGGGGGGAGGGGTCGCGGCGACGCGGCGGTCATGAGGGAGGCGGCGACCGCGAAGAGCTCGTGGTCGCGCCCCGGAGCCATGGCGAGCTGGACCCCGATGGGAAGGCCGTCCCGGGTCCAGGCGAGCGGGAGGCTCAGTGCGCCGTACCCGGTGATGTTCGCGAACGGCGTGCCCGACGACCAGCCGATCATCCGACGGGGCTCGTCGTCGAGGCCGCCCTCGCTGAACCAGCCCACCGGCACCGGCGGACCGCTGGCGGTGGGGCACAGGACGACGTCGTAGTCGGCCAGCGCGACGAGGGACATCGCACCGTACGCGGCCATGACCGCCTCGGCCGCGGCCGCGTCGGCGGCCGACGACGTCCGCGCCCGGTCGAGGAACCAGTGCGACAGCGGCCGGAGGAGCGCGTGGCGGTCCGGCGGCACCATCGTGGCGGCGTTCGCGATCGCGGACGCGAACCGCATGACGAGCGCGTCGATCACCCGCTCGTCCATCGGTACGGGGCACGGGATCTCCGACACCGCGTGACCGAGGACGCCAAGCTCCGCGGCGGCCGTCGCGACTGCGTCCACGACCGCCGGGTGTGCCTCGACGCCGTCGACGCCCGGGTCGGTCCACCAGGCCACGCGCAGGGCTCGCGTCGGCGCCTCCCGGAGTGACGCGCTCAACGTGGGAGCGCAGGCCGGCCTCGGGTCGGGCCAGAGCTCGCCGGACGGCGGGACCGCCATCACGTCCGCGAGGAGCGCGGCATCGGCGAGATCGCGGGCGAGCGGGCCCTCGATCCCCAGCGCCGCGAACGCGACCTGCGGGAACTGGCTGACCGTGCCGCGGCTCGGCTTGAAGCCGACCAGACCGCAGGCGCTGGCGGGCGTCCGGACCGAGCCCGCCCCGTCGCTGCCGTGGGCCAGCGGAGCGAGCCCGCCCGCGACGGCGGCCGCCGCCCCGCCGCTCGACCCACTCGCGTACCGGCCGATGCCGTAGGGACTGAGCGCGGGACCGACCAGGTCGTTCTCGGTGTAGCAGGTCGGGCCGAACTCGGGGACGTTGGTCTTGCCGAGGAGGACGGCCCCGGCCGACCGGATCAGACCGACCGTCCAGGAGTCGGCCGGCGGCACGTAGTCGGCGAACGCCGCCGAGCCGAAGGTGGTGCGGACCCCGGCCGTCGGGCTGAGGTCCTTGATCGGCACCGGCAGGCCGAGCAGCGGCGGCAGCTCCGCACCCGGCGTCGTACGGCGCGCGTCGGCTCGCTCCGCCTCGGCCAGCGCAAGCTCGGGATCGACGGTCAGGAACGCCCCCAGGTCGGCGTCGTGCTCGTCGATGCGGGCGAGGTAGTGCCCGGTGAGCTCCACGGACGTGATCTCGCGAGCCGTGAGCAGCGCGAGCTGGTCAACGGCGCTCAGGTGGTGGAGGTCGGACATGCGCATCCTCGGCAGGGTCGATGGAAGGGAGACGGACGGCGTGGAGATGGACTACGCGTCCGGGCTGATGCCGACCATGCGGAGCGCCAGGGTGGCGTGGCCGTCGGCGAGCTCCTCGGCGGAGATCAGGTCTGACCGCGACGGCCACCACGAGGCGACGCTCGAGCCCATGGTCGCGATCACGCCGCTGACGACCAGCTCGTTGTCGACGACGAAGCCATCCATCCGGACGCCACGCTCCAGCACCTCGGTGAGCAAAGCCGAGGAGTGGTTGCTCAACGCGACGCTGGCAGCGGCCGCGCCGGGCGAGAGGTCCCGGATGCCGCGGTTCGCGACCAGGGCGAGCACCGGGAACTCGGTGTGGCTCAGGACGTGGGCGCGCACGAGCGCCGCCAGCTGGTCGCGAGGCCGTGGACCCGCGCCGAGGAGTGCCGTCATCAGCCGGCGCTGGTGCTCGTCGTGACCGATGAAGACGAGCTCGGCGAGGATCGACTCCTTGGAGCTGAAGTGGGAGTACAGGCTCGCCGAGCCCAGGCCCGCCTCGGTGGCGATGTCGCGGATCGACGACGCGTGGTAGCCACGGGTCGCGAAAAGGACCAGTGCGGCGCGGAGGATCCGGCCGCGGGTGCCCTCGACCTCGTCCCGTGCGGGCAGGGCCGCCTCGAGCTCTCTCGTGACGGCGTCCGTTGCGCTGGCTGGCATGCCCAGAGTCTCCCTCATGTCATCAATCCGATCGCTCGATCGGGTTGAATCTATTCCGTAGATCGCACAATAGGCAAGCATCTGAGCGCGAAACTCCATCGTCATCTCGACGTGCCGATCATTTGATCGGCGCGTGACCGTTGACACATCCTCCCCGGAGGATGCAGGATCTCGACGCGTGAACCGCGAAGTGTCCGGCACCGGTCCGCTCGAGACGGCCCCCTCCCCCCGGCTCCCTGGTCTTCGAGGTGCGCGCCTGACGTCCCGCGATCGGAGGACCACCATCAGCAACCGCACCGGAGCACGGCCTCTGCGCATGGCCGCCGCACTCGCTGCCACCTCGGCCCTGGCTCTCCTGCCGGGCGCGCCGGCGCGCTCGGTTCCCGAGCCGGTCGAACCGGGCTCGGCCCTCGCAGTCAGCCAGGTGATCAGCGCGAAGATCGTCTACGGCGGCTTCGCGCTTCCGCTGCGCCTCGCTGCGTCCGGCGCCTCCTACACCGACTCCGCCGCACAGGCCACGACCCAGGGCATCGACGGCGGCACCGTCGCCGGAGCGACGGCGGCTGGTTCCTGCTCGTCCTCGGCCGCGTCGCCGACCCAGAGGCCGCCGCTGGCTGCGCTGACGGCGGACTCGACCGGTGGCGCCCAGCACAAGACCACCGGCGCGCTGCCGATCGGCGCGGGCGAGGTCGATGCCCGCCCCGACCCGCTCGCCGCATCGTCGAGGACGGACCTCGTCGCGCTCGCCGTACCCGCCCTCCTGAAGGTCTCCGGCAGCTCCACGGCGGCCGTGTCGTACGACGAGGGCCGGCTCCGGACGGCGACAGCGACGGTGGCGACCACCGTGTCGCTCGCGAACGGGCTCGTGTCCCTGTCCGGCCTGACCTGGGACGCGACGCAGCACAGCGGCGAGCGAGCCGACGACGCTGGAGGCTTCTCGCTGGTGTCGGTCACCGTGGCGGGCCGGACCTACAAGGTCGCGTCCCCGGACCAGCTCACCACCGCGATCAACGCCGCGAACAGTGCCCTGAAGATCCTCGGCATCAGCCTCGAGGTCCCCGCGCTGGGCAAGTCCGGGTCGACGACCACCGTGCCTCCGCTGACGATCAGGATCTCGGGATCCCCCGCGCTCGGCGCGCTCATCCAGCCGTTGCTGCAGCTGAAGGCTCCGCTCCAGGACGCTCTTTCCGACCTGTTCAGCAGCGTCGACAACTGCGCCCTCGCCCAGCTGGCGACCCTCGTCGGCACCGTCGAGCTCGTCGCGGACGTCGTCCTCGCGGCCCTCGCCGGCGAGGGCTCCATCGAGATCGGGATCGGCGGTGTCTCGGTGAGCACCGCCCCGCCCCCCGAGTTCCAGAACCCGTTCGACGGCTCGGGCCCGGCGGACGGCGGAGGCACCCCCGCCGGCAAGGCACCCCACGCCACCGCGTCGGCGGGCACCGCGCCTGCGGCGGCTGCGGCGCCGGCCGCCCCCGCCGTGGCCGCGGTCCCCCCGATCGCCGCAGCACCCGGGACGCTCAGCCCCGCCGTACCGGTGAGCACCCGCATCACCTGCGTCAGCGCCAACCCCGCCGACAAGCGGCCGTGCTCGAGCGGCGCCGAACCGCGGCTGCTCGGCCTGCTGCTGCTCGCTGCCCTGGCCCTGTTCGGGGCCGACCTGTACCAGGGCCGGCGACGCCGGCCGATCGTCCGGAGGAGCCACTCGTGAAGAAGATCCCCCAGCTGAAGCCCGCAGACCGGCGGCTGGTCCGCGGCTACGCACCCCTGCTCCTGGCGGTCGCGGCCTTCGTCGCCGTCACGGCCACCGTCCCGACGGTGGCGCCGCAGCAGAACGTCGCGCTCGCCGCCGACGCCGCGGTCGCCGGCACCGCCACCGGCGGGGTCGACCCCGCAACGGTCCCGGGCGCCGCGGTGGCCGTGCCCGGGGCACCCGCACCAGCCGCTCCCGGTGCGCCGGGGACTGCGCCGGCGCCGGGCGCACCGGCCGCCGGCGGTCACCCGGCCGCCGGGTCGCCGGTCAAGGCCTGCAAGGGACCCCAGGTCCCCAACGACCCGTACTCGCCGCCGTGCGCGGCCTTCTCCGGATCCAACGGTGGCGCCACCTCGCGCGGCGTCAGCGACAAGGAGATCGTCCTGACCTACATGAACCCGACCGACGGGAGCAAGAGCCAGGACGAGCAGATCGCCGCCGCGATCGGTGGCTTCAACAGCGCGATCTTCCCGGAGACCTACGCCCAGATGATCGGGACGTACCAGAACCTCGTCGCCTACTTCAACAAGCACTTCCAGTTCTACGGCCGCAAGCTCGTGCTCAAGGTGTACGACGGGCAGGAGGACGGCCTCGGCACGAACCAGTCGACCGTCAACGCCGATGCGCTGAAGGTGGCCGGGTCGATCAAGGCCTTCGCCGAGATCAACGCGACGAACCTCCCCTACGCGGCCGCGTTGAGCCAGCAGCACGTCGTGAACTTCGGGAACCTCTACGCGAGCGACCAGTTCTACCGGGCGAACGCGCCGTACTCCTGGACCTACGGTGCCGACTGCACCCAGATGGCCAACGACCTGGCCGCGCTCGCCACCAAGGGCCTGGCCAAGCGCCCGGCGGCCTGGTCCGGCGGGGGTGTCTCGAAGTCGGACCAGCGCCGCTTCGCGGTGATCGCCCCGGACCTGCCCAGCTACCAGCAGTGCGCGAGCACGCTGATCGACGCGATGAAGAGCGCCGGCACGCCACCGACCACGGTCATCGCCTATCCGTTCGACGCCGCCCGGGCGTCGTCGATCGCGCAGAACATGACCCAGCGGATCATCAACGACAAGGCGACGACCCTGCTCTGCCTCTGCGACCCGCTCAGCCAGCTGCTCATCTCCAACAACCTGGCGAACAGCAACTACCTGCCGGAGTTCTTCGACGCCGGCATCGCCGGTCTCGAGACCGACGTCTTCGGTCAGCAGATGAACCAGAAGGCCTGGGCGCACGCCACGACGCTGAACAGCCAGTCCCAGGTGGTCGGCAAGTACGGCTCGACCTTCGGCTACTTCGCCGCCAAGTCCGTCGACCCGAAGGCCTTCGTGGTCAACGAGGTCGACATGATCTACCTGCACCTCTACCAGCTCGCCCTGGGCATCCAGCTCGCCGGCCCGCAGCTCACGCCGGAGACGTTCGCCCGCGGGCTCGCGTCGTACCGCGGCGCCCAGGGTCCCTACGGCCCGCTCGGCTGGTCCGTCGGCGGCAAGGCGACGTTCTCGGCCGCGCACAGCTTCCGGCTGCAGTGGTGGGACCCGACGGCCACGTCGGGCTACGACGCCAAGAAGGGCGCCTGGCAGGAGCTGCCGACGTGGTACTCCGGCGCGACGCTTCCGGCCGGCGAGCCGGCCCTGTTCCCGAACGGGACCAAGTGAACGCCGGCAAGGCGCTCGGCTCGGCCGGCACCACCGTCGCCGCTCTCGTCCTGGCCAGCATCGCGCTGCCGCACCAGCTGCCGCTCGGCACGCTCCTGTACGGCGTGGTCTACGGCTCGCTCTCGGGGCTGCTCGCGATCGGGCTGGTGGTCACCTACCGGGTCACCCGCACGATCAACTTCGCCTATGGCGCCATGGGCGGCGCCGCCGCCTCCGCGGGGGTGAGTGCCTACCTCGGGCACGGCTGGCCGTGGCTCCTCGCGATCGCCCTGTCGGTCGTCCTCGGCGCGGCCTTCGGCGCTCTGGTCGGCGCCCTGGTCACGTGGCGGTTCTCGCGCTCGCCGCGGCTCGTCGTCACGGTCGCGACGATCGGTCTCGCCCAGCTCTTCGGCGGCGTGGCCCTGCTGATGCCCCGCTGGGTCGGCGGACCGGAGCAGCTGTTCGGCGGGTTCAAGACCTCGCTCTCCTCGCTGAGCCTCTCGCTCTCGCCGGTGCTGTTCACCGGCAACGACCTGCTCGTCGTGCTCCTGGTGCCCGCGACCGTCGCCGCCGTCGCCTGGCTGCTGCTGCGCACCGATGCCGGCCGGGCCGTGCGGGCCATCGCGGACAACGAGGACCGGGTGCGGCTGCTCGGCGTGCCCGCCCGCACGCTGCTGCTCGGGACCTGGGCCGTCTGCGGTGCGGTCGCCGGTCTCACGGCGATCCTCCAGGCGCCGACCCAGGGGGTCTCGCTGAACGCGGCCGCCGGACCTGCGCTCCTGCTCGGGCCGCTGGCGGCGGCGGTCATCGCCCGGATGGAGTCGGTGGGCACGGCGTTCGTCGCCTCCGTCGCGTTGGGTGTGCTCCAGTCCGTGGTCGGGCTGAACGCGGACAAGCAGTCGATCCAGACCCTGGTCCTGCTCGTCGTGGTCGTGGTCGCGCTCCTCGTCCAGCCGCGCGCGACGAGCCGGGCCGACGCGGCCGAGGACTCGTCGTGGTCGACCGCCGGCCTGGCCGCGCCGGTGCCCGCCGCGGTGCGGGGGCTGGTCGAATTCCGCGTCGCCCGGGTGGCGCTGCCGCTGCTGGCGCTCGGCGCTGCCCTCCTGCTCCCGCGGCTGGTGCGTCCCGACCAGCTCAACCAGGCGAGCTCGGCGATCGTCTTCGGGCTCGCCGCCCTCTCCCTCGTGGTCCTCACCGGCTGGGGCGGCACCGTGAGCCTCGCGCAGATGGCGCTGGTGGGGGTCGGTGCGGTCGTCGCAGGCGACCTGATGATGCACCTCAACCTCGACCTGTTCCAGGCGCTCGCCGCGAGCGGCGTGGCCGGTGGCCTCGTCGCCCTCGCGCTCGGCGTACCCGCGCTGAGGGTGCGCGGCCAGTACCTCGCCGTGACGACGCTGGCCTTCGCGGTGGCCGCGGAGGACTTCTTCTTCAACCCGACGAATTTCGCCCGGCAGCTGCCGACCTCGGTCGCCCGGCCGGTGCTGTGGAAGCGGTTCGAGCTGGCCGACGAGCGCTGGCTGTACTACGTGAGCCTGTCCGTCCTCGTCCTCACCGTGGCGCTGATCAGCGCCTCCCGCAGGGCCCGGCCCGGCCGCACGCTGCTCGCCGCTCGCGACAACGTGCGCGGGGCGGAGGCCGCCGCCGTGCCGACCACCCGGGTCAAGCTCACGTCGTTCGTCACCTCCGGGGTGATCGCAGGGGTCGCCGGCGGCCTCAACGTGGTGAACTTCGGGTCGGTCTCCTTCGGCGCGTTCCCGGCCGCCGCGAGCCTGCTCGTGTTCTCCACGGCGGTGATCGGCGGCCTCGGCTCGCTCGGCGGCGTGCTGGCCAGCACGGTGGTGGTCCAGTGGCTCGGCATCGCGTTCCCGACCTGGCAGGTCCTGCTGACCGGTGTCGGTGTCGTGGTCATCCTCGGCCTGTTCCCCTCGGGCCTCGCCGGCATCGGGCTGCGGGTCCGCGACCGCGCGGTGCGCTGGCTGGCCGACCTCCACGACCTCGACACCAGCGTCTGGGCGACCGGCCGCGACACCGTGACCGACGACGGTACGCCGGCCACAGCCGCCCCGACCGTCGCCGATCCTGTGCTCTCCTGCCGCGGCATCGAGGCGTCCTACGGCTCGCTGCAGGTGCTCTTCGGCGTCGACCTCGAGGTCGGCCGCGGCGAGATCGTCGCGCTGCTCGGCACCAACGGGGCGGGCAAGTCCAGCGTGCTGCGCTGCCTCGCCGGGCTGATGCGCACCAGCAGCGGAGAGATCTCGCTGCGCGATGAGACCGGCCGCGGGTGGAGCCCCGAGCACATGGCCCGTGAGGGGCTCGCACTCGTCCCCGGCGGCCGTGGGGTGTTCCCGACCCTGACCGTGAGCGAGAACCTCGGCGTGGCCCGCTGGCTGGTGCGGCGCGACCCCGACCGCGAGGACGAGATCCGCGACCGCATCGACGAGCTCTTCCCGGCGCTTGCCGACCGCTGGGACGTGCGGGCCGGCGACCTGTCCGGCGGCGAGCAGCAGATGCTCTCGATCGCGATGGCGCTCCTCAGCGCCCCGGAGATCCTGTGCATCGACGAGCTCTCCCTCGGTCTCGCGCCGGCGATGGTGACGAAGCTGATCGACGCGGTGAAGCAGATCAACGCGGGCGGCGTCACGGTCGTCATCGTCGAGCAGTCGATCAACACCGCGTGCGCGGTCGCCGAGCGCGCCGTCTTCCTGGAGAAGGGCCGGGTCCGGTTCACCGGGCCCACCGAGGAGCTGCGGGAGCGCCCGGACCTGCTCCGTGCGGTGTTCCTCCCCGACCCCGAGGAGGTCGAGAGGCCCGGCCGGCGACGCACGCGCTCGGCCGAGGAGCCGACGGTCGTGCTGGCCTGCGAGGGGATCGGCAAGCACTTCGGCGGCATCGTCGCCGTCGACGGCCTGGACCTGAAGGTGCACGCGGGCGAGATCGTCGGCCTCGTCGGGCACAACGGCGCGGGCAAGACCACGCTGTTCGACCTGATGTCGGGCTTCCTCGCCCCGGACTCGGGCACGTTCCGGCTCGAGGGCCTCGACCTGACGGCGTACCCGGCGAACGTCCGCGCGCTCGCCGGGCTCGGCCGCTCGTTCCAGGAGGCCCGGCTGTTCCCGGCGCTGACCGTGCGCGAGACCATCCTCGTCGCGATGGAGCGGCACCTGGCGTCGCGCGACCCGGTGGCCGCGTCGATGGGCCTCCCCGCGAGCACGGACTCCGAGGCCGTCGCGCTCGCCGAGGTCGACCGGATCATCGGCCTGGTCGGCCTCGAGGACTACCGCGACAAGCTGACGTCGTACCTGTCGACCGGGACGCGGCGCGTGGTCGAGCTGGCCTGCGTGCTCGCCCAGCGCCCGTCGGTGCTGCTCCTCGACGAGCCGTCCGGTGGCGTCGCCCAGGCCGAGAGTCCGGCCCTGGTCGCGCTGCTGCGCCGGGTCGCCGCGGAGACCGGCTGCAGCATCGTGATCATCGAGCACGACATGGGCATGATGGCCGAGCTGTGCGACCGGCTGGTCGCACTCGAGTCCGGTCGGGTGATCGCCGAGGGCACCGCGGCCGAGATCTTCTCGCACCCGGAGGTGATCGCCAGCTACCTCGGCTCGTCGCCCGAGGTCGCCGAGCCGGTCGCCCAGCCGTCCTCCGGGCGGGCCCTGCAGCAGACCGCCGTGCTGACCCGCGTCGGCCCGACACCGGCCAGCCCGCCGGGCCTGCGGCCGTGACCGACGTCGGCACGACGCGGGTGCCCGGTCGCGCCGAGCGGGCCGCCTTCGTCGGCGGTGGGGTCGGCAGCTTCCTCATCGCCGGGGTCGCGGGCTTCGTCCTCCTCTACCTCACCGACGAGGTGGGGCTCGGCGCCGCGGCCGTGGGCACGATGCTCCTGGTCGCGCGGATCCTCGACGGCGCCCTCGACCCCCTCCTCGGCTACGCCGTCGACCATCTCCGGGCGACCCGCTGGGGGCGGTTCCGTCCGACCGCCCTCGTCGGCACGGCGCTGTCCGCGGTCGGGCTGGTCGCACTCTTCACACTGCCCTCGGTGTCGCCCTGGCCGCTGGCCACCGCCTGGCTCGTGTACCTGCTCTGGGGCGCCGCGCTCGGCCTGATGACGATCCCGCTGGTGTCGCTCCTGCCCGTGATCACCGACGACCTGCGGGTGCGTTCGCACCTCGCCGGACTGGTCGGGCTCACCGGCCTCCTCTCGTCCGCCGCCGTGGCTGCGCTGACCCTGCCGCTGGTCGACCTGCTCGGCGGCGGGCGGCGGGGCTGGGGCTGGTACGCCGTCGTCGTGGCGGTGTTCGGCCTCTGCCTGGTGCTCGCCCTCACCGCCCTCGTCCGTGAGCGGGTCAGCCCGTCGGACCGGGGTCAGTACACGCTCCGAGAGGTGAGGACCGTGTTCTTCTCGGACTGGGCCGTGCCCTGCCTGCTGACCTGCAAGATCGTGGTCCAGTCTGCGAGCGGGGCACTCACGGCGGTACTCCCGTTCTTCTTCCTCCACTACATGGGAGACAAGGACCTGCTCTCGGCGGCGGCGGTCGTGATGGTCGTGCCGATGGGACTCGGCGCGGTCCTGATCCCGCGGCGCGCGCACCGTGACGGCATCAAGCCGTGGTACCTGGCCAGTCTCGGCTTCTCGATCGCCGGACTGGGCTCCCTGCTCCTCGTCCCGGCTGACCCGGCCCCGGTCCTGCTCTGCTTCGCACTCACCGGCCTCGGCTTCGGCGGGGCGGCCGCTCTCAACCTGGTGCTGCTCGCCGACCTCACCGACGAGGTCGAACGCCGGCACGGCTACCGAGCCGAGGCCTCGCTCGCCGCGATCATGTCCTTCGCCACCAAGGCCGGCGCCGGGCTCGGTGCCGGCGCCGTCGCCTACGTCCTCGCCCTGACGGGGTACCGGGAAGGGCGCTCGGTCCAGACCGCCTCCGCCATCCACGGTGTCCTCCTCGCCCAGAGCCTCATCCCCGCGGTCCTCGGCCTGCTCGGGGCAGCCGTGTTCCTCACCTATCCCCTCACCCGCAGCGCCGACCGGGCCTCGCGCCCCCTCGGCAGCGCCTACCCAGCCACGGAGGAATCGTGATCGTCGACACCGCCCAGGGAAAGATCCGCGGCGAGGAGCGCGACGGTGTCGTCCGGTTCCTCGGGGTGCCGTACGCCGCCGCGCCGTTCGGCGACCAGCGGTTCCGGCTGCCGCAGCCGCATGCCGGCTGGGACGACGTCCGCGAGGCGACGACCTTCGGCCCGACCGCTCCCCAGGCCCCCTACCCGAACGAGCTCAGGGCCCTGCTCGGCAACGAGCTCATCCCCGGCACCGAGATCCTCAACCTCAACGTGTGGGCACCCACCGTGCCCGCGGCCGAGCCCGCCGGCCACCCGGTGATGGTGTGGATCCACGGGGGTGGCCTCACCCGCGGCTCGAGCTCGGCCGGCACCTACGACGGCCACGCCTTCGCCCGCGACGGCGTGGTCCTGGTGTCGGTCAACTACCGTCTCGGCGCGGAGGGCTTCGCGGTCCTCGAGGACGCCCCCGCCAACCTCGGGCTCGCCGACCTGCAGGCGGCCCTGCGCTGGGTGCGGGACAACATCGGCGGCTTCGGGGGCGACCCGGCGCGCGTGACGGTCTTCGGCCAGTCGGCCGGAGGCGCGTGCGTCGCGGCACTCTGCGCCTCGCCGCAGTCGGCCGGGCTGTTCGCCGGCGCGATCATCCAGAGCGGCCCGATCAGCGTGACGCCACGGTCCCGGGCGCAGCGGGCGACCCGCCTGGTCGCGCGCGAGCTCGGCGTACCGGCGACCCGCGAAGCGTTCCGGAACGTGTCCCCGGAGGACCTCCTGCGGGCCCAGGCCCGCGCCACCGCCAAGACCAGCATCCTGGGAGGACCGGCCTTCGGGCTCGTCGTGGACGACGTGCTGCTCCCCCGCGACCCCGCGCTGGAGCTGGCGTCACCCGCGCGGGAGTTCCCGCTGATGATGGGCTACACGACCGAGGAGTACCGGCTCTGGTTCCTGCCGACCGGCGCGATCGGACGGATCAACCGCGCGCACCTCCTCGCGGCTCGTCTCAAGCTCAGGGCTCCGCAGCGAGCGGTCCGGGTCTACTCGCGCAACCGTCCCCACGCGCGCCCCGGGGAGATCCTCGGCATGCTGGCGACCGACGGCATCCTGCGGGTCCCGAAGAACGACCTCGCCGACGCCCGGAGCGGGCCGACCTGGATGTACGAGTTCGCCTGGTCCTCCCCCGTCCAGGCGCTCGGCGCCGCGCACGCCGTCGAGCTCGCGTTCGTCTTCGACACGCTCACGCGGCACGAGTCGGTCGCCCTCACCGGACCCACCGCGCCGCAGCCCCTCGCGGACACGATGCACGCGGCCTGGGTCCGGTTCGCCCGCACCGGCGACCCGGGCTGGGCCGCCTGGGACGAGAGCCGCCCGGTGATGACCTTCGACGAACCGGGATGCCGGCTCGTCCACGCACCGCGCGACGACGAGCGGTCGGCACTGAGCGGGACGCACCGCTGACGGTCAGCCGGTGGTCGTGGTCGAGGTCGCGAGCACGTCGCGGACCGCGGCCACGACCAGCTCGGGCTGCTCCACCGGGACGAGGTGGCCGCTGCGCTCGGCGACCCAGTGCTCGCCGCGGGGGCTCAGCCCGGCCAGATCGGCGTGGAGGCGGTGCCAGTGCGAGAGCATCCCGGCCATCAGCCGCGAGCGCCGCACGCGCCCCTGGCTGATCACCCGCAGCGGTACGGCGGGGAACCCGGCCGTCGCGCGGAGCTCGCGGGCCTGGGCGAAGCTGCTGCCGAGCCCCGCCATCTCGGCGGCGATGGCGCGCTGGGCGGGCTCCTTCCGGCTGGCGGCCAGGGAGCGTTCGACCAGCGCCGCGGCCTCCCCCGGCAGGTCCGGAGCGCACTCCGAGCGCAGCGAGGCGCGGTAGATCGCGCCGAACGCGGACCTGCCCGGACGACCCATCCGCACCATCGTCCGGGCGAGCCATGCCTGGGCCCGGCTCGCGGCCCGCAGGTGCGGGATCTCGTCGTCGGCGTCCTCGTGCGACGGGTCGACCAGCACCACGCCCCGCACGAGGGTCGGGAAGAGCGCAGCGAAGGCGCGCACGTGCAGACCGCCGAGCGAGTGCCCGACCAGCACGTACGGCGGCTCGAGACCGAGCGTGTCGAGCACGCGCCTCAGTCCGAGGGCCGCGTCCCGCGGGGTGCGCGGCTCGTCCGCCGGCTCGCTCTCGCCGAGCCCCGGGCGGTCGCGACGAACGACGACCGCCACGTCGGCGAGCTGGCGGGCCACGATCTCCCACTCGGCCACGCCACCACCGAGCCCGGACTCGAGGACGACGACGGCGGGCCCGGCGCCGTCCACGGCGACGTGCACGCGCCTGCCTTCGACCTCCAGCAACGAGTCAGCCACAGCAGTCCCTTCGACCGATCAATTGATCGGCTCGAACACTACGGGCTTACCTGGACTTTCATCAAGCGTTGCCCCTATGCCAGAGTAGATTTCGCTGACTCTCGCTCGAGGAAGCGATCGTCCGATCGGCTCGCGAATCGGCTCAGCAGGTCACCGGCAGGCTCAGGTAGCCACGCAGGGTCAGGCTGTCGCGGCGCCGTGCCCCGACCGCGAGGGCGAGGTCGGGGAAGCGCTGCAGCAGGGCAGGGAGGGCCAGCTGGGCCTCCAGTCGCGCGAGCGGCGCACCGAGGCAGTAGTGGGCGCCGCCGCCGAAGGACAACGGGGCGCCCTCACGCCGCGTCAGGTCGAGGCGGTCGGGGTCGCGGAACCGGTCCGGGTCCCGGTTCGCCGCCCCGAGGTAGCAGACCAGCCGGGAGCCCGCGGGCATCGGCACCCCGCCGACCTCGGTGTCCGCCAACGCCATCCGGCCGGTGATCTGCACCGAGCTGTCGAAGCGGACGAGCTCCTCGACGGCGGCCGGCGCGAGCCCGGGATCCTGGCGGAGCGCCTCGGCCTGCTCCGGGTGGGCGAGCAGGGCCACGAGACCGTTGCCGAGCAGGTGCGTGGTGGTCTCGAAGCCGGCCGAGAAGAGCAGCGCGGCCATCGTGACCAGCTCGTCCTCGGTGAGCACGTCGTCGTCCCCGGTGCCGACGAGCGCGCTGATCAGGTCGTCCTGCGGATCGCGCCGGCGGGCCTGCGCCAGCTCGCCCAGGTAGTGCCGCATCTCCGCGGCAGCCTCGTTGGCCCGGGTGAGGACGTCGAGGTCGAAGACGTCGAGGATCATCGTCCAGTCCCGGACCAGCGGCTGGAACTGCGCGCGGTCGGACTCCGGGACGCCGAGCAGCTCCCCGATCACGGCGACCGGCAACGGGAACGCGAACGTGTCGACGAAGTCGCCACCACCCTCGAGGTCGTCGAGGAGCCGCTCGACCAGGCCGGCGACCGACTCACGGAGCTGCTCGACGCGACGCGCGGTGAAGGACCGGCTCACCAGCCGGCGCAACCGGGTGTGGTCGGGTGGGTTCACGCTGAGCATGCTGGTGTTGAGGGTCCAGATCGCCGGCAGCTCGCGCCAGTTCGGCAGACCGATCGCCGTCAGCAGCTCGTCGGCGTCCGGGCGACCGAAACGCGGGTCATGGAGGACCGCGTGGCAGTCGGCGTACCGGGTGAGGACGATCGCACCGTCCTCGGCGAGCGCCACCGGCGCCGTACGCCGCAGCGCCTCGTAGCGCGGGTACGGGTCGTCGCGGCCGACCGGCTGGGTCAGCTCGAACAGCCACTGGTCGACATCGGCAGAGCGCACCGGATCCATGTCTCTCCTACGGTCGCGGACAAGGGTCGGTTCACGCTGGCACAACGATCCGCCGACGGGAAGGCCCGGCACCGCCTCCCGGGAGGTGCGTCCGGTGGCCATCCGTCGGCCACCTGGGTGACCACCAGGGTTCAACCGGGCCTC
>Ga0255338_1002206_pt1 | contig 30183 bp, 41 predicted proteins | sample MeOH1_35cm_T4_19_FD_203715 | JGI IMG/M metagenome (GOLD analysis project Ga0255338, IMG submission 203715) | Sandy soil microbial communities from University of British Columbia, Vancouver, Canada - MeOH1_35cm_T4_195 | ecosystem: Engineered > Artificial ecosystem > Sand microcosm > Unclassified ... | reverse complement strand
TTCCTTCAACAAAACTTCAATTTTAGCACCCGATGTAGTATAATTGCTCATGGCTTGACTTGTGTCTACAAGTTTTGCCTTGTTACGCAATTAGGCCCCATCGTCTAAAGGCATAACCGAGGCTAAAAATGTAGAGGTAATCAATTTTTACCACATCACTGACCCCCTGTCAAGACCTTTTTTATAATCTCATGAATTAATGATTATTTAATATTTTCGTGGTATGATCCATTTATTGTAGAGCTTTTTCCTGCCCCTGCTCGCACGTTTTCCAAGAGGATCCTCTGCCCAATAACCATGAGTTACCAATATGGGGATCGACAATATTACTTGGGAAGAATTAGAACCATTCCTGTCCAAAGATTGTAAGCAGTCTAAAGGATCTCTGCCATCACACCGAGGAAAATTTAGACAGCTTCAATTGTGGTTTCAAGAAAAAGATTTTACGAGGAGTAATTTTACTCTTTTTTTGGAAGACAGAGAAAAAATTAACGGAGATAAAAATCCAACGCTGAACAATTGCATTAAGTTTGTAAAACACCTTGCAAAATACGTCAGCAACAAATACCAAATTAATGAATTATACGACCAATTCAAAGACTACACATATTTTGAAGATGATCCGGTCCAACCTACAAATTATCTCACTCATGCCCAAATCGCAAGACTTGCTGAGACAAGAATTAAATATTTTCGCTATAAAAATAAAAAATACAAAAATAAAGCGCTAATATATTTCTTAGGTCATGTAGGATCAAGAATTGATGAAACGTTAAAGCTTGAGTGGCGAGATATTATTTACGATGATATACCTATGATACATTTCCGGAAAGAAATAACCAAAACAAAAAAAGAGAGATTTTGCGCTATTCCCAAATGGCTTCTTAAAATGATTAGTAAGCTTCCTAGAGATAATGAAAAAATCTTCAGTGTAGATCTGTGGCGGTTTCGAGAAGATTTAGTATTAAGAGGCGAATTATGCAAAATTCCCTTTCGTGTAACACCACATACATTTCGCGATTCCTCAATCAATAATAAATTAACAGCCGGTATGCCAATTCAAGAGGTCGCAGAATACCACGGGCACGTTAACATCGAAACAACATTTCGCTACTATACGCGTATCCAGGCTAAAAAACTGGCACAATCTCTCCGTAAGTATGACCCAGCATTTAAAGATGATCAGACCTATCTGGGCAACGTAGACGCTGTAAAAACCCATGCAGAGAATTGGATTAACCCAAGAGTATGCGATTACTCATACTCAACAACAGTTATGGAAAATAAAAAGAAAAGAACAATAATCGAACTGATCGAACGGTAATTTAATCTTTTCTTAATAAGTTGCATTTCTTGCAAAAATGTGTATTGATATGAGTAGGGACTTTTTCATGAAAAACTATCATTTCATCATGGGTGTCCTGGTAGGAATATGCTTATTAGCCATAAGTATTATCTTCTTTTTTGACCAAAAACTCTCACTGATTGCGTTGTATATCCTCTCTGTCATTTTACTACTTAGTTGGTTTGTCCATCTTATGGTTTGCCGAAGGGAGATAAAAGCACTTGAGGTTAGAGTCGATGAGAAAATTGACGATCTTGATAAAAAAATCGATGCAAGAATCAAACCAATTGAAAAAACTCACGAATATTTACGCTTCCTGGATGATGCAAACCTCGATATTTATCGTCAATTTCAAAAAGTACTTACTAAGTACACAAGTCTCTTAAAAAAGAAACATAATTGACAATATATTTGTAAATGTATTCGTAAATAAAGCTATTATACTGTTTGCTCTGGATTCTTTTTTGCAATAGCATCCGCACCTAAATTACCTGCAACATAAATTCCTCCAATCAAAACAGCAAAGCTGGTCCAATTTTCAGCCGTCAATTTACCTGTCATAACAAAGCCAGCAGAAATAACAACGAGGACTAAGCCAAAAGTAAATTTTCTACCACCTATTTTATCTATCATAAAAATCACCCCCTTATCACAGCTATAAATAGCAAAAAAATTGCAAATAGAATACAACTACTTGCTGTCCAGAGTAACGATTCCTTGCTTTCTACCTCCTGATCTTTTTCTTTTATGAATTGTTTTAAACTTGGTTTAAGTAAAAAATACTTAAATACAAGATTTTGACTTGTCATAAAATTTTCCTAATTAAAGATTGTTTATAATATGTTGAATATCTATCAAGGCTTGTTCTTTTCGTGGATCAGCTGCGGGGGGACACGAGACAGGTCTCTTTTGCAACTCTACTATTTGTTTTTTCAGATCCTCAACCTCTTTCTCAAGCTCTTTAATTCTCCTATCTCGTGGGTCTTCCTGTGGCGACTGTGGAGCATCAAAAGGTATATTAAATGCTTTACAAATACCTCGTGCAATTGCATTGGCAACTCTATCTGTGTCGGCGAGGATTACTTTATCGTGGGCATCTTGGGCAACGCCCATTTCTATAATTCCGCAAGGAGTTTTTGCTGTTAACGATGACCACATATAATATTGGGTCATTGCTGTAGTAATCCATTCCTCATGCTCTTCAATTCCTGTATTTTTAAAATATTCATCTTTTATTGCTTTGACAATCCTTTTAGATTCAATATTGACACTATCAAATGCCGGATCCGGAGCTGCTAAAAACCCTCCTCCCTTACCGTGAGTATTGGCTTCACAATGAAGGGCTATATAAAAATCAAAGTCCTTACCAATGGTATTCTTTTGGCAGTTAGCATTAGCGTCATCAAGTTGAACTTGAAACCCTTTAGAAATTAAAATTTGTCCAAGACGATCGCGGATCCGGATATTATTATCCTTTTCCCCAGGCGCACCCGTTCCACCCCTTAAAGCAAATGCGCAATTGCTTTCTATATTTTGATGACCAGCTTGTATTCCAATAAATGGCTTCATGCTTTAAACCTCCCTTTTAAAAATTCCTGCACCATCATAGTCAATATACTTACCCCAAAACTAAGACCGGCCATGATATATCCAAACTTTTGCTTTATTGCTCTTACTTCTTCTACAATGCCTGGGCGACCATCTACGCCATTAAGCGTTGTTTTAACCGCTGTAATATCATCCGCCAACGGCTTAAGCTTTGCGTCAAAAAGCTTTTCCAACATCAATATTTGTTGTTGATTTCTTGCGTCTTCCATATTTAAACTTCAGTCCCCATTAGCATTCCGGCTGAGTAATTAATTGTTAACTTCGGCTTATTTGATCCAAATTCTGCAAAAATTGGAGTAACAAAATCGTCTCCACTAGAAACCCAGGTAGGCGCAGAATTGTCAATATCTCCGGAGACCCGAAAACCAAACTTTGTAATACCATCTACGGCAATCGCGCTTTTCCCAGAAGCATTCAACGTCCAATCAGAATATTGATTTATAGTAACAGCAGTAATTGCTATATCGCTTGCAAATTTTGTAGCTCCAAAATTCCCTACTGCATAATCGTTATTTACCAAAGCGGTATTAGAGGCTGGATTAGATGAAGAAATATTCAATGATTGCCCTAATTGCTGAGCTGCACCATCTAAATATAAAGAAAAAATACCTGAAGCTAGTTCATCATCAGGAGACAAAGCACTTGTATCAAACAAAAAAATTCCCCTCGTTAATAATGAATATTGATTATTCGTGACTGTGGCCGTAATACGCGGCACCCCGCCCCCGCTCCCACTTGTATCGCTTGATCCGTTCCCGGCTCCGGACCTAATTGTTGCAAACGTTTCATCAACTCCGCTTCTAGCAACATTTCCATCAACACTCGTAGTTTCAGGATTTGCATCAGGATTTATAACTACTGACTCCCACATCACTCTTTGCATTATCTTCTTGATGTCATAGCGAGGAGCGAGCTTAGAGTAAGGCTTTACTAAATCTGTTTCGTAGAGCAGTAATTTTTGTAATTCATCAAAAGTAGCTATATTTGAAAAATAATCTATTTTACGAAGTATCTCATATAATTTTGGGGCATAAATAGCCCGGGTAGTGACGACTAACTGTGCTTTTTTGCCACCGTTATGCTTAATAAATCCGTTTGGAAGGAAAAGTCCTATGTGATCGTTAAATTTTAACCCAAATTCATCTTTAAAATTATCACCTAAATATGCTCTTCCATCTCTAGTATTTGAAAACCACGTTACAAGATGGGCATATTTACGAAATAAACTCTTTTGATTATTGGAATAACAAAGTTCCATATGAATAAAACTAATATCCTGACTTTATTCCCAAGAAACATAACTTGCCAACCGTAGCGCTATATCTAAACGCTACCAGGTCTACCTTCCCGGGTGCAGTTGAAAGGACAGGGGCCGAGCTAGAACCGAATGAAAAACCACCTGCAGCAGAGGACCAAGTAATTAGTCTACTTCCTGTTGCATCCTGCTTTATTTCATACGTTATTGTCTGACCATCAGCTAGATTAGTAGGAGGGTCTATTGTTCTATTTCCCGCAATTGTTACTGTAAAGTAGTTGCCAAATGATGCATCAGTTGGAATATTTGCTCCATCTGCAAGAGCAGATACCTTGGGAACTATATCTTGTATCCTAACTCCTTTATTACCTTTGCCCTTAAGCTCAAGCTGAATATTGGTATCTGATCCATCGGGTTCTATGATTGGACCATTACCAGTCGCTGCGCTCGTCATTTTTACCCAATTTACAGCTGAGGCAACACCGGCAAATACGAGTACCTTTAATGCCTGAACAGTGTCAATAATATCCGCAGCTTTGAGAAGTCCTGTGGTAAAAGTCTTTATACCTGTAAAGGTTTGCGCACCGGCAAGAAGAGCGAGTATGGTATTTTTATGCGTTCCATCTTGGTTATGCTCCAGCTCAATTCCCTCAATCATCTTATTCCAAGTTGTCGCATTTACTAAAATTTCAAGCACGGTATCTGTCGGCCACGCTTGAGCGGTACCCTCAACCTGTCTTATAGCGTTTATCAGATCAGTTCCGGATAATTTAGCAATAAAGGTTTCCCTCTGGCTGGCTGGATTTTTAGTGGTTCCAGACGCATTTGTGCGGTTCGCCGTAACTACATAAACATTTCCATTTGTAAGTCCTGCTGCTGATGCTAGAGGAATGGTAGTAGCTCCCGCTGATGCCACTCCAGCAGCTCCAACTTTACCAACCCAAAGTGGCTTCATTTCAATAAATTTATGGTTAGCTGCATCTGTTGCTGGCATAGACTACTCCTTTTTTGAGTATTTTTCTTCAAACTCGTTAAAATCTTTTGAAGAATCACTGCCATCGACTACTTTCACGTTTACTATTTCAAATCGTGCGCTAACTTGTTGTTTTTTATCGTATTGATCTATAGACTTACTAGTTTGTTTAACAGTAACAAGTAATTTATATTCACTACCTACTTCCCAATTTTTCACTTCAGGAAAATCTTTCTCTGACAGAAAGATAGTTGGTTTCATATCTGGTACTGGTATTCCTTGATTTTTTGTCATATTTTCCACAAAAAAAACCGCTCCCACCGTCACGTAGACGGCTTAGCGGTTCAGACCTCGCCTTGCGAGGGAAGAACTTTTTAACTTAACCCCAGTATAACACTCTTCTAGTCTTTTTTCCAGACCCCGGGGGACTTCTGAAATACATAAGCCCCATGAGATTGAATACTCAACAACCTCCAATAATTGTTTACTCCATTACTTGATACACGATATTTAAAAGCATAAAATCTCTTCTTTGGCCGTATTGTCTTTTTTCTTGAAGAACTTGAAAAAGTCTTAGGCATATCGCCGGTATCGGAAGCTAGCTCATCAGAGGCATAGTCATCTCCTACACCAGAATTTGAAAATGACGAAGATATTGTTCCCGAACCAAATACACCAATATCCGTTGTTTTAGTTCTCCCAAGAACTGCGCAGTTTACTGAACCGCGAAGTTCTCCAAATTCAAAAATCGACTCTTTCATTCTCACTTGTGTTCTGTGGTCTTTTGCGTCTACTGGAATAAGTGGGGAACTATACTGAGCAACTATTGGTTGTCCAAGATCTGAAAGGAAATTTTCAGAAATCTCAATGATTTGACTATCATTACCTCTAATTCCAAAAAGGTGAGTAGTGCCATCAGAGTCGGTATATTCCATTATCTGCTTAAAACCGATCGTCCACCCCCATGTCCAATTTCTTCGTTCATCGTCCCAAACAAACGTAGTATCGTTCTCATCTCCGCTTGGTACACAAAAATAAATTCTGGGAAGTGAAAAATAGGCAACGGCTTTATGAAGCATTTTTTGATTTAAGCTTACATACTTATTGCGGATTGGAGATGTCATATCGTCAGTTGCAAGTACGTTAAATAACTGCTCCTTATTTCTCAAGAAAAATGCACCCTTCTTATTAAGAAACCCGACATTATCACCAAACTTAACAACTGACCCTACGGCATCAGCTCCTTTAGAACCTACCAACTTATAGGCTACTGGAACAGTGGCGTTTACATCTCCTATAGTAATAGTTGTTAGATCTATTTGGAAGATTGCTCCGTTGCCATCAGCCGACGAACAAAGTACTGTTGCAACAGGATCTCCTTTACCGGTTCTATAGTGAACAACAGCAGTCGGGTAAAAGCGTCCGCCTTTTTCAAGATCGATCCAAAATCCTCCGTAAAATGGAGAAAAATATCCAAGATACTGTCCTGTGCCAGTTCCATAAACCCTCCAGGGATTATCGTTATCTTTTGTTGCCCACATACGGTTCCCCGATAGCTCCATTGAAGTAATTTTGGGTGCTGCTGTTGTATTATCGTCAGGAGCCTCTCTGAATGAATTGACAGGATCTCCAAAGTCACGAAAGGTTAGGTCTGTTGTTGACCCAAGGTAATACTCCTGTCCTGATATGTCACCAAGCCACAAATCATAAGATGTAGCACCGGGAACAGCAGTAATAGTATAGTCTATATATTCATTTGAAGTTTTATTCCATGACGATCTTGGCTTATTAGCAGTAACCGTTAAAGCAGGGGATGGATTAGTATAACCTACATTATTATTCGCAGTATACCGCAAGTAGTAGGTATAGGATCCTGCAGAAAGACCAGCACCTCGACTAAGTGTAGGAGCATTTGATGGGTCTGCAATTGCCGAGAAGCTATTAAACTGAGTTCCGTTATAGTAAACAAGTGGATCTACGCCATTTGAAATCCATAATTGTCCTTTGAATTGAATGGATATAAATTGATTTCCCGGCGTCCATGTTGCTCCTGTTATCTGTGTCCATGAGTTTCCATTATCTGTGCTTTTGTAACCTTTTCCATCTGAAGCAAGAGCGATTAATTCACGAGATTTATCAACCTTGGTATACTCAGCTAGATGATCGATGCCGCCAACGCCAGAGATTGCTTTACCATAATACGCGGTTCCCGGGCGGGGTCCCCAAACCCCATCTTCATACTGCATAATATTAGTTGCCTCAACTGCGTATTTAGTGTTTGCAGAACGCTTCCCAAGTCTTGCATCTGAAATGATGGTCATCGAACCGCCATTAAAGACATCTAAGTTGTGGCTAAAATTACTTCGTTTTCTCGACATAGTCTATTCATTAGGTGCTTTTTGTCCAAAACCATATCCTGGCGTGTTCACTCTATTTGATTGACCTGGGGTTTGTACGAGTGCAACGCGTTCTTTCCGCTCTTGATCATCCATTTTGTTTTCAAATTCTTTTGCCCGGTCTGGATCATCATCTCTAAATAATTTTGATAAAACATAATATATGCAAAAAAGAGGTCGGGAAATTTCAAGAATATCTGTAGTTAACGCTGGCTGCGTTGGAATCCTCCAATATGGATATTCAATCGTGCTCGTTCCTGAGGGAGCCGGATTGATTACAATTTTATACTTACTTGGACTGCCAATTACTGAAAACCATTCATCGCTAACATTTGCTGCCAGTTTTTTCTCCATATCTTCTGGAGGAACGTAGCTTAAGCGCTTGTCGCCTATTTTAACCCATGTGGAGGGGCGTATAAAATTCGTAGGACAACTATATTTTGTTACTCCTGCGCTTGTTTGTTTTGTTCCATCAGGAGCATCGGAAAGGAGAGCAAAAAGCTCTCGAAATTTAGGAAATCTATCGCCCCATTCCCGAATTGAGTCTTTTAAATAACCAACTCTTAACTGTGTTTCGTCATCATTAAAATCAGGGTAGTTAATGTCTCCCTCATATTCTCGATGAATTTGTTTTAGTGCTTGATCAACTGTTAAATCCATAATTACCCCCTAAACACGCAAAAAACCACGACAATACTGTCGTGGTTCAGAGCCAGCCTAACTGGCGAAGAACGTCTTTTTTATAGTATAGCACATCGTTATCTATACGATGCTGCTATTTTAGTTTTTGGCATTGTTAGTGTTTTAATCTTGATCTTTGCCTGTTTTTTTCTCGCTGGAGCTTGAAGATTTATTTTCCCATTTCTTGTCAGCTTAATTGGTGTAAATTGCACCTTGGCAGGCTTAATTACCACTCGTTTTCCCATCTTTGTCTCTTTAATAATTATGCCTTTGCTGCCAGTTTTTTTAGCAATCGGGTTACCGTTTTTATCAAACTTCATTTTTTTAAGCAGCTTTACTTCTGTATCCGAAAGCAAATTGACACCCCTTAAGTTATCAAGCACCTTATCGGTAATGAACATATCTCCGGCCACGCTCTCAACCCTTCCTGTTTTCATTCTTTCCAGTAGCTGGTCATGCGTAAGTGTTTTTGCCTGACTGATTGTATATTGAGTCTTTATATCAACACTCTTTCGAGCTTTATAGGCATACTCAAGACTACTTCCATCCACTCCCAATTTTTTATATACTTCCTCTTTCTTATCTGATGGTAGATTAGCCCCATACACTTCTAATGCTTTATTTATATTCCAATTTTGGTTTGCGAACGCATCTATCCCTTCACCCTTTGTAGGAGCAGAAAGATCAATCGTTTTGACAGAGCCTTTATCATTGAAAAAGATTTTGTTGCCTACTGTCTGAACACCACCAAGTGTATCAACTTTCTGTTTTGCAATATCTTCCTGAGCTTTTAACTTTACCGTGTTCTCAACTGGTGTCGTTTCAGCTGCACTTGCTTTTTTAATCAGATCATCAGCATTTTCACCTTTTTCCAATCTTTTTTTAATTTCATCAAGCAACTTCGATGATTCCCGTTGCCCATAAATAGAATCCATATATGATTGTTTTTCGTCTGTAGAAAGTGCCTTAAATGCAGCTGTTTGCTTATCGCTTAATGGCGTTCTATCTTTATTAAAATATTCCTGTGCTTGTGGTAGATTACTTTTCCCAAACACACCCGCTCTTATAGCAGTTCCAGGGTCTTCAGGTACCATGTACTGCACTCTACCTGACGCAGATTCTGAATACCCCTTTCTCACGGCATCAAGTCCCTGTAGGGTTTTTTTGAACTGCACTCCTCCAGGAAACATCGGAGTTACAGCATCGATCGCCTTTCCTGCCCGATCTTGCAATGTTAGATCGTTACCATACTTATCCTTACCACCAAACGCAGCATCTTTTAGCTTTCCAACTGCTTGAATTGCTGGAGTTTCACCAATTTTTGTCTGTCCGGTCCAAATACCACTAAATGGAATTATATCGGCAGGCTTCATACCAATCAACTGACCGAGTGTGTAGGTAAACGCAAGGCTGGCAACAGTCCATCTTGCAAGTCCAGCAAATTCTTTATTTTTTACCATCTCAGCCAAAAATTCGGCTTGCTTTAAATTATATGATTGAAATTGTAGAATTGTTTTTGCCAGATCGCTTTGTAGAACCTGTGGCGTATCTACTGATCCGAAAGTAAATTGTGTATCTCGTACAATTTTCTTTCCGTATTCAATCGCCTGTTCTTCAGACATACCTTGATCCAATGCTTTAAGTTTTGCTCCGAAGTATGCAGCGCCTCTGTTGATTCTTTCAGCTCCCTCAAAAAAGTAAAACAATCTCTTATCTGTTTTCTCCCAAAATTTCTTTGTTGCATTAATTGTACGATCTTGAATAAGCTCATCTCGAAGTACACCAACCTTTTCTAATTCTTGTTTGCCAGATGAAAGCATCTTCATATACCCCAATACTGTATATTTTTCTCCCAATTTTGCATAAGTATTTGCACCTTGTGATAAATTACGAAGAGCAGAGCCGATGTTTAGACCAAGCGCACCTCGATAACCCATCTGGCGAAGCCCTCTTGTAATAGCTGTTACTGGTCTTTGACCAAATTTATATCCAATTGGTGATTGCTTGATAGAAATATCAATTGCGTTATCCATTTCTGTTGGACGCATGTTTACCTTATCTATATAGTTTTTAACATACTTAAATTGTGAATCTTCTAAGTTTTCTGAAATATCTTTAATTTTAGTTAGCGTTGGGTCAAGATTTGCCTTTCTTGTTCCCCTTTTGACATACGCATCCAATGCTTGCCACACATCTTCAATATATCCTTGCTTTCCAAGTCGTTCCTGGGTAAAAGGATCATAAACTGATCCTGCAACTTTATCGCGGATAAGTTTTGCTAATTCGGGATCAAACTCCTTCTGTAAAAAATCCTGTTCAAAAATATGGGTAATATAATTAGACACACGCCCATCCTCAGGCAATCCTAGTCTATCGGCCCAATTTTTAAGATAACCTTTTATTTCTTCTGCTATTGCATGGTCATTGGCGCTCAGATTTACTTTCTGTCCATCGAGATATTGAAAAATTGTTCGGGCAGAATCCTTACTATCAACGCGTTTTGACCACTCTGTTATTCTATCTAGTTCAACCGGCAACTCCTTCAAATAATTATCATATGCACCTCTTAGTTCGTCCGCTTCTTTACCAAGCCCTATTTTCCGCAAAACTCGGTCAGGCGTTCTGAATTTGTCAAGAACACCCACCTTTGTCTTTACATCAATACCTTTTTTGCTAATTTCCCTGTCAAATGCCTGTAAATCTTTACTGCTTGGTAAAGTTGACCCAATCTTTCCGGCTTCATTTTGCTTTTGCAAAACGTCTCTAACAGGGGTAAGAGGGGAATTGTCGGTAATCCAAGAAGGATCCTCACTAGGTGTTGAGTCTGTTGTTTTTTGAGCTTTTTGACCCATTTCCTCACTTGCTCTCTTGCGGAGATCCGCCATTTCTTGGTTCCATTGCTGTTTAGGTAAATCATGGTTTAAATTTTCTGCATTATATTGCGCGTCAAGTTCCGATTGGAACTTACTCCTAAGCTCGGGAGTATAATCTTCTGGTCTAACCTTATTTTCAAGTATCTTCCTTGCCTGTCCCGCATTAATTGTGCTAATCTGCTCTGAGGAATAGCCTTGTTTTGCAAGCATACGATTATAGTTCATAAGATTGTCCATCTTCTCGCGTTGCTTTGTCATAAAATCTTTCTTCTCAAGCTCAGAGTTGCGAGCATAATTTTTGATCTTTTGAATAGCTGAAGTAGGCAAATTATTAAAAAATTCATCAATGTTTTGCTTGGACACATCTTCTGGTAATGCCGTCTTAGTAAGAAGAATCTTCCCATCCTTAGTAACAGGCAACTTTCCTGTTACTGGTTTTGTTGTCATAGTATCTTTAACCTTTCCCTGCATAAAATCATTCATCATTTGAGCATCGGTTGTGCTTTGTGGTATACTACCTACAGAACTCTTTTGAGCAGCAGAAACGGGACTCTGCGGGGCATCTTCAATAAGACCCGATGAAGGATTACTTGTTCCGCCTTCCATAAGAGCTTTTTTCATTCCAGAGTCTGGATACACAGTTTTTAGTGATCCTGCTCCTTTATGTTCCCCAACAATTGCAGTATTTACCATTCCTTTATTTGCTTTGATTTTGATCATTTTCACATTTTGCGGATACTTACTCTGTAATACCTTAGAATCGCCATGTACCGCGCTGTAGGCAATATCTGCCAAGGTATCGGGGTTAAGTGATGCTGATAATCTTTTGTCTTGTAATTTTTTGATTACATTTGGGTACACATAAATATCTTTGCTTTCTAGAGGAAGTTTTCCTTGCTCGGTCAACAACTTATTAATCTGATCAAATTTACTTTGGGATAGTGTTCCAAAGTGAACTTTTTGAGGATCATTAGCTCCTAATGCTTCAGATAATGACCTCTGAACTGGCGATCTATTAACCACTTTTATAGAAAGTCCTGGTTGAGGTACGTTATTTAATAACTCCTGATCTACCCGATCCATCCAATGAGTTACCTTCATAGGGGTTGATCGTGGGACTGCATAGTCTCGTCCAGCGGGAATAAAAGGTTTTGCATCACCTGTTGAAAATTGACCACTTTTTGTTCGGGCGTATATTCTTTGTGGCGCTGTTTTGACATATTCATCTGTCATTTGGGCTACTTGCCCATCTGAAGCATGGGGAAAAAGACTTTTAATCGTTTTTTGCAATCCTTCCTTTGCCGCACCAGATATACCTCCAGTAAGTCCACCAATGACAGCTCCACCCACCATGCCAGTCCCAGTATTCATCGCAAGGTTGCCGGCATAAGATCCTGAGTCTTCGATATTCCTTCCAGATTCGAGTCCGGAAAGAGCACCATACGCCCCACCATACTTTACGCCTTCGATAGCGCCCCGCTTTACTCCTTCTTTTAAGCCTTGCTTGAACCCTTGTTTTATGACTCCTTTGGCAACCGTTCCTCCTCCAAGCGTCCCAATATTAAGCACCCCCTCAGCAAAGGGCGCTACATCTCCAGCATACTTTCTAGGATCAGTTTCACCGGTATTAACGTCCCGAGCAATGTTAATAGGAGCTTGTAAAAGATTACGCGGTGTATTAAGAAGATCCTCTGTCATCCCAATGCCAGTGTCAGCACCAAATTTAAGAACTGGATTCTTTATTGTTTCTGCCGCATCTGATAATGGCTTCAAACGTATTTTGGGTAGTTGCGTATTGCCAGCCATAACGCTTGCAGCTGGAGAAGACCAAAAATTGCTTCCGTTATTAGATGTAGGGTCAGCAAACAGTGTATATTTCTGTACGACATCATTACCTGCATTCCTTACGGTCGTTATCATTTTTTGCGCCGTTGGTGCCGCTTGAGTGGTCCAAAGGTTTTGATTTCCTATTTCATTAGGATTTGTGTCTCCTGCGGGGTTTATATTATTGACACCATAATTGAAGTCATCGAGCGACTTTTTAACTTTTTTCTTGAGTTGATCTAAAAAGGCTGCCATACATAGGTTTATGCAAAAAATTCATCTCGTCTTTGTTTTGCAAGAGCCATAGGATTAACAAATGCATCGTTACCAGAGCTGGCAACCTCATTGCCCCCCATCATTTTAAGCTCCTGGAAAGTTATATCCCTAGGATTAAAATTAGCATTGCCTCCAAGTTTCAACTTCATATCATCAAGTGCTGACATACGGTTGGTCGCCCAAACCTTAATATCGCTCTTTCGTTGTCTATCTTCGGCTTCAATAGCTGATAATTTAGCTCGTGCTTCTTGTAGCAATCCAAGGCTCAAATTTGAAAGCTGTTGCTGGCGTTCAGTAGGAGCACTAGCCAAAGCAAGTTGAACATTTCGAATTCGATCTCCATAATATGTTTTAATATCTTGCAGCTTTGCCTCTTTTTCTGTTTCAGTTTGAGTCCACATCTTGGAAAACTCTAACTCTGTATCTTTCTCGGATTGATCTATTTGAAACTGTTGATCATTTGATTGTCTTCTTATGGTGCCCTCCTGTGTTCCTGCAAGTTTAGTGTAAGCATAGGGCATTACCACATTTGCTGCCGATGTATCACCAGCACCCATAGCTCCCAACTGCATAGAGGTACCTCGGACAACATTTCCAAGATTTTGCTTAAGATCCTGGATAGAACGAGCTTCACGAGTCTTGACTTCTCCTCTGTTTGCTTCGAGCTTATCAAGATTTACTTGTTTTTGGGTATTCAAACCGCCAAAAATAGTATCGTAGGTTTTACTGGCCGATAACAACTCGTCATCACGTGATGTATTATCTGCAGTTTCAATTCCTCGCAGTCTACCTTCATAATCATCATAACCTGTATTAATTGCGCTTCTCACTTCCTGCTCACGACGTGCTGCTTCATCAGTCGCCGCTTGGGTACCATTATCGTTATTGGTTGGTTGTGGAGTAGGTGCTGGCGCTTGAGCACCTAAGACTTGTCCCCCACCTGTTGTAGCTCCAGTTGCTGTTTTACCTGTTCCTATAAAAGGCACATTGACACCCGGACGTGATACCGGAGCGTATGTTTGACTTCCTTTATAGTTTGCGTATCTTGGATCTGTTGGACTTGAACCGTAAATCATATGATATAATCTCCTTATGAATAAACTTATAGGACTATTGATCCTAATTGTTTTTGTGTCTTTGGCTTACTTTTTTGTAAACCTAAGTCTTCCGAAAGATAAAGCTGTCGCTGTACCAACTCCGACTCCCAAAAGTAATCCGTATAATCCTATTGCCCCACCTCTCTCTGCTGAAAAACTTACGGCACTCGTCAATGAATGGCGAGTCTCGCAAGGCTTTCAACCCTATGTAAAAAGTGAAACTTTATGTGAGATAGCTCAAAAAAGAATTAAAGTTGGTAAGGATAACCACGCTGGTTTTTATCGGGATTATTCAAATTACCCCTCTGTGATTTCTGAAAACTCCATTTGGAACGCATTTGATGAAAATGACGCACTTAATGGTTGGCTTCATTCGCCAGTACATCTTGAAAATCTTAAAAAGTTTTATAAGTATTCCTGTACCGTTACTGATGGCCGAAACGCTTTACAGATCTTCTCAAATCTAGAAAATGGCGGATGATAAATTTAAATTGTTTGCTTCTAATTAATTTCTACCCATTAAATTTTCAAAGAGCGACTTTCCCACAAAAAAACCGCCTCCCAAGCATATTTTGCTTGTTTGCGGTTCAGCCTCGGAAGATCCGAGTAAGAACATTAATTAACCCTATTAAATCAAATCCTCTGACAAAAGTCAATTATTTGTTTTGTAGAGATATAGGAAAATCTGGTATACTCTTTTCAAATGAGGAAAAAGCATGCAATGCCAGGATATATAAAACGTTATTGGCAAAATGCTGGCTTGCTGTACCTTGGATACTTTGGTCTCATCTTTTTTATAATTTTAGGGGTTAATTTACACATTTTTCCTGAACTTATTTCAGATATAAAATTTTTTATTATACTGATCGGATTTGTAGCAACTCTTAACGTTATTCACCGAGTTGGGCAATATTTTTCAGATTCTGAAAGAGAAAATGAATTTTTTCATAAACATGGACGCTGGAGAACTGTAAGAGAAGATTATGATAGGAACGATGAGTAACCTCTTTATTTTTTATAAAACTTATTTAAACCAAGTATAGAAATACCCATAAAGACAATACCACTCAGATTTTGCTTCATGATGTCCATGACGCCATCTCTAAATACCTGGTCTTCAGCAACGCGAACCATAAAGAATATCAAAAGACCAGTAACAACAATTACAAAAGCAATCGCACAGGTAAATTTTACTATCCTCTCTACGTGGTAATCATCCTTATCTCGTCTGGATTGTAGATCTTTATCATCAGTTAGTTTGAGGCCTTTTTTCATAGCAGGAATTATGCAAAAGAAGTATAGGGGACAAAATACTTCAACTCTCGAAGTTTTATTGCCGCTACAGTCTTCGAAACCTTAAAAAATGATGCTATTTTTTCAATTACTACACGCTTGACCTCCTGGTCTTTATTTAATCCAATTTCTTCCGTATATTTTTCAACCAATTGTGTAGGCATGAGAATTTCTGCTGCTAAATGGTCGGCGTGCGATTCCTCTGTTTTTGTTACAACATCGTCTGGGTCCCTGTTGAGTTTACCAAGTTCATCTAGTTTGTTTTTATGAAGGGTAAAATGTGCAAGCTCGTGGGCAATAGAAAATCGTTGCCTTTCGTATGGTTGTGCTGGGTTGATGACAATGTTATAGCGGTTTGTTTCGGAGTCTTTTTCAATACAAGCATTAAAATTTTCGCTCTCATTGGTACTTAAGAAGACATCAACACCGAGGTTGTTCGCGAGCTTTATTACATCAACGTATCCTACTCCCTCACTCAGGCCTATTGCCCTATTTACTAATTCGTATGATTTTACTGCGTCCACAATTTATCGCTCCTTTCCGCCCAAGTGCCAACAAATTTCCATAAACATTTGGTAAGAAATTGTAGCATACCTGTCTCCATTTTTACAACCCAATCTATAAATGTCAATACTGCTTTAACGATAAATTAATCACTTGGAATCACCTCTGGCGTTACTGCAGGGTCGGCCAATGAATACGCAGTTACTGCAGGGTCGGCCAGATCCCCCAAATTTACAGCCGGATTGACAAGCTGATGCTCGGTTGATGCTCCTTCAGCCATTGAGCTGTTGTAAAATACAGGATCTGTAAGCGTATGCTCAACTATAATTCTTACCGTTACTGCAGGAATTGAAAAAGTGATATTTTTTGCTTGAGGTAAAACAACAATATTCCTGACAGCAAGAACACTGACTAAAGAAATTGAAAGGGTGATCGTCTTTACCGATGGTTGAACAACAGGACTCCTAATTGCATTGACTATCACTGGTGGCAGAGATATTGTTCCTGTTTGGACAGTAGCGGCTATAGTCGTATTTCTGACCGTTGAGATGGTGACGCTTGGAATTGAGATAGTCACGCCCTGGACTGCTGGTTGGATAGTAGGATTTCTTATCGCAGAGACCGTTGCTGCTGGCTGTAAAAAAGTTGCAACTTGCACCCCGACGGCAATCGAGGGATTTCGAATTGCAGAGACTGTAACTGGGGAAATACTTACCGAAATAGACTGAACTACTGGCGTAATCGTTGGGTTTCTGATCGCCGATACAGTTATTGCGGGTATTGAAAAAGTGGCTGTTTGGACTGCGGGATTAACAACAACATCAGTACTCCCGCCAGCAACAATAAAAGGCGGGGTAGTACCTTTAGAAAAAAAAACTCGTCTGATATATGGAATTATTATCATATTGTCATTAGTCTAGTAACCGGAAAAATATTTGGCATTTCAATTTGGGGCGGATTTGTTGGCTGTGGAACAAATAATACATAGCCTACATGAACACCTGATAATGCAGCTGGCGCCCCTGACGGCTCTGTCATTCTTAGCGTACCGGTATTACCTCCACCACTAACTGTAGCCGTATTTGTAGTGTCACTTCCTGTTGTCGATGCTCCTGTTATTGTTGCCGCCAAAGATGTTGGAGAACCATTGTCCATAAGTGTTACAACTCTGGAAGTTGTCCCTCCTGGTGCCGTTCCAACCCTTACATACATCTTTTTGTAATCTCCAGCTGGTGGATGCAAATATCTAACATTTTCTGAACTATTCCATCCGTTATTTCCCATGCTTAACATTTGTTCGTAACGAGTAGTTGCGTCTGAAACAATAGCAGCAAAGTTTCCAAAACCAAAAACACATTCTCCGGATACATCAGGGGTAATAGACATACACCAGCCTATTCTTGCTGCTGCTGGCCCCGCGGTTGGAAGGTATCTCATTACCATGCTGTCGCCAGGCGTAAAAGATAACGAACCAGAGGTTGTATGCTGTGTTTCCGTCTCAAAAATAGTGGCTGTTAAAAAATTAGTATTATTTTGAGCTATCGCTACATCCCATTTTTTTCCTGAGGCTGCTGCTCCAGGTGCCGCATCTGCGGAGGCAGTAATTTTATTCACAGTCATGTTTGTAGGACATGGAAAATCAAAATCAGTGTAAGTTGAAGATCCTAAAATGCCCTGTCCGCCATTTGGATTTTGATATTTAGTATTTACAGTATCTTGCTGCACTGAAGATGCACCCATCATAAGGAAATAATTTCCATTTGTTGAATAATTGATTTGCCAATATTGATTTGTAGATGCAGTCGGCGTTCCAGATGGAGTTGCGGAAACACAAACTAAACTGCCGGCTGCAATACTTACATTTCCAGACCAACTGCCTGTGGTTGCGGTATCTGATATTGTTATAGTTGCAACATCTACTCCATCGTCTCTTATAGCAAATGTGTATGATTTTCCTGCTCCGGGTGCTGCATCAAGCTGAATTGACCAGCCAGTTAAAATCATGTCGTCTGATAAGGGATTGCGCCGTTGACTTTCGGTACTGCTCCATGATGATTGAAAACAAGGGTTAATAAAATTAAATTGTGCTACTGTTGTTGAAGGGGCAGTATTGTCGCCACCAAACATTTTACAAATCATACGACTACTCCCTTCTCCAGTATTTCCTGTCTTTGTTCAAAAGCGATATGCTGACCAACAGTAAAGCTACATCGTTTTCTTCCGCAAATCTCACCGCCGCAAATAAGACATAGTGATTTAACATGGCCCCCAGGATTAACTAACTTGAATTTCTGTTTATTAAATTTCTTAATGAAGGGAAGTCCACAATGGGGACACATGAGGGTTTCTGCAATTACCTCGTTATTTTCGTTGAGTATTGCTCCATGTGATTTTTTGATGTCTCGGCCATACATACATAGGTTTATTCGTCAAAATGAACAGTAGCTTCAATGTTTGGAGTACCCCCCGAAGCAGCTAACAATTCAATTCCCAAACCATTTGATGCAGTTGCCGGTATAATAATTCCCCATTCCGGTGCTGTTTGCCATTTATCGGTAGCTTTCAAGTTAAATGCCTGATCGTGAAATTCAGTAGCAGATGCGTAGGTAGGTTCTACAGAATGGTTTTCACCGGCTACAGCAACAGATGCAGGATCATTTGAGTCGAGAGGTGCTGGTGTAACAGCGGTTGACGTACCAAGTGCAGTACACCTTCGAATGTCATAGTTAAGTGAATGATCAATGGGTACGTCTCGTGAAGATAAGCCTACATAATAAAGCCTTGGCCTACGAAGAACACCAGACCCAGGATTTCCTATCGTGAGGATTGTTTTATTCGCTGCATAAGCTCGTCTTCCTGTTGCTGCATATCTCATATTATTTATTCTTTATTACTTGATGACACGTTCGACATTTTTTCTCATACACTGTCGCGCCTACTTTTTCCTCCGCTTGCTCTTTTGAAATCATTTCTTGTTTTTCTTCTTCACTAAAAACTTCCGGTAGTGTTTCACCAGCTTTTATAAGCTCACCATTGTGATTTATGTCTTTTTTTGCGATTAACATATCTAGCTCAAATTCAATATTCCCGCTGCATTCCATTGCAAAGTAAAATTTCCATTGTCGGATATTTTGTCTGCTCCAAAGTCGATATAACAAATAAGCTCGTCTGCACTTGCCAATCCTCCCCGACTTTTATAGAGCACAGCTCCTCTTGCAGTAAGAGTTGATGCTGCCCAAACAAGATCGTCAGCATCAAATATACCTTTATTATTAGTATTATCTTGGGTAACAGTTTTGTTTGCGAGTGCAGCTCCCCCGGCTGAATACCCAGTACCAGCAATCTCATTTGTGATGTCCGATCTTTTTGTATGTAAATCCTGATCCGGCGTATATGCAGAGGCAACCAGCATGACTTTAATAGTGTCAGTATCAAGGTCAATGTTACCATTCGCTATATCTTTTTTAAATGAATTAAATATTACGTCTGCCATAAACAATAAAAAAACCGCTCCCACCGTCACGTAGACGGCTTAGCGGTTCAGAGTCCGACAATCGGACGAAGAACATTAATTAACTATACTGTATCAAAACCACGTCCCTCAGTCAACTACGTCATTAATTGTATTTATTTATTGCCACCGTAATTTATTCCTTTCACTTTCAGCTTCTTTCCTGCCCACATTTTATTAAATTGCTCAATCATTATATCTCGATATTTCTCCCCCTGATTTTTCTTTAAATAACAAATCGTCATATGTGCCTTGTAGCCTGGGAAAGTGTTAATGTGGGGTAAGAATGACAATCTTTGATGACCTTCCAATAATTTATCTGTCACTTTCAGATGAGCAACGATACAATAATACGGCTCATCTGAGTAAGGAGAATCAAAATAACCGATTTTTTCAATTTCAACTTCCGGAAGATCCCAATCTTTTAATACAGCATCAACGTATTCCTTCCATTCGGGTCCCGTTTTAAGAAGCCCGTAGAGAAGAGTAACGTGAGCTACCTTACCAACTACCCACCCATCAATCCAAAATCTCTCTTTATTTTTTGCATAATAAAGTGCTATTCCTGCTCCTTCTACCTCTATAGAATACATGTTGCTGAGGGGTTCAAGATCAAGCATAATACAACCGAGTTTATCGAGATTTATACCTAAATCTTTATAAACTTCTTCAAAGTTATGTGAATTCAAGTTGCTCATTTATCAAAGTTCCTTCCTTTACCGAATTCATCCCACCAAGCAAGAGCATCCGGCCATCCCATTTTGCCATAAAGCACTCTTCCGTCTTCCAACTCAAAATGGGGAAGGTCATGGAGAATATAACCATCTATCTTATTTAGCTCCTGCCGTTCTTCTTTGGTTATAAAAAATACTCTTTTGACGTTTGTCATTATATTTTCTCCTTTAATTTAACTTTCAGTGGTATTTTTTGTTTTGCGGTTTCACGATTTGTTACGGTTACTACACCTAAGACAAGAGCTACTGCTTCCTCTATAAGTTTTTGCTCTTTTTCGCTACCATCGGTGGTAAAGACAAGTTCGAAACGTTTCTTAATCATGACGATTATTCTGTTGGTTCCGGTGAGGACGTACTTTCCTCATGTAGTTTTTGGGCTATGCGGTCAATTAACTCTGGTTTTTTACCGGCTTTTTCAAGTCCGAGATCTCCGGCAATTTTATACAGATCATTCATTGGTTTTTGCTCAAGATCCGCCTTAATTTCATCAAGAGACAGAGGCTCAATGCTTTCTGGTTCAGATGGTGCAACTTCTGGAACGCCACCTTGAACGCTTGTTGAATCTTCTGATGCCGCTGGCTGATCTGGATTCTCAACTTGAGGTGCTACTGGTTCTTGTGGTTCGGCAACCTCTGCAGTGACAGGTTCTGGTTCGAGCTGTGGTTCTGAATCTACTGTTTCAGGATTTGGCTGGCTTTGTGGTGCCTCTTCAACTTTTGGCTCTTCTGTGCTTTCCTGTAATTTACTTGGATGATCTACCCATCCCTCAGGAATATCCTCTTCACGCTCAAAGATTTTTGCTTCACCATTTGGTCCATAGCGCCATGAGGGAAATGACTGGAAGCCTTCCGGTGTGACTGGTTCTTGTGGATGATGTGCGAATGAATTTGACATAAATTTACACAAAAAAAACGACCCCTGCGGGTCGCCCTTATATTCGGTTACGATTATGTATTTATACTATCACCGCATTTCTTTTTTGTCAAGTTTTGTGACTAAATAAGAAAAGAGCGGCCATTGCTGACCGCTCTTTAAACTCGAAACCAACTCAGGGTTAAGCAGTACCACTGAGTCTGACACCGAGACGACGATCCAAATTAACGACTCCGTAGAGTACGTCAACTCTAGTCATGTGCGTGTCGTTAGTAATGTCCGACTGCGACCATGTACGAATAGATAGTCCTGTCTTTGGATCAGAAGCGAAACTACATACACCACTCTTAGGGTCTACAAGTTTAGCCCCAACAAGACCAATCGCGCTCTTATGGAAGATAGCGTTTTGGGCGTAAGCCGTTGACGCCGTACCCATAAAGGTTATCGCTGCATTATCTGCAGGAGCAGCGGTTACGGTTTGGTATGCACCCGATGTGATGATCGGACATGCAACACTAAGAGCCGCAATCGCACCAAGGCCATCAGCCGTGGCGTCAGCCAGAACTACAAACTTTTGTAAGTAGCCTAGATCAGCTTTGGATCGAGGATTAACTGTGTTAACACCAGCAATAGTGAAAACTTCGCCTGCTTTAATAGTTGCGCCGGCGGCCAAGCCATCGATTACCAAAGTTTGTTTATAGGTTCCTCTTACGCTGTCGTAAGTAACGTTCTGGTTCGCTCCATTGATAAGAGCAGCACCTGCTGCAGCACGCGTACCAACGGTTAAGTTAAGTACGTTTTGGCTGACATAAGGTTGAACACCTCCGACCATTGGAAGTTTTGCTTTCTCAATGGCAAGTTTAACGGTAGCATCAGAAGCAGCAAGAGCAGTGAAAGATCCTGCTAATGCAAAATGATCTGCTGGGGATAAAACCGCATTCAGATCATCCATTGGAATACCTAGCTCCATAGCTCTTTGAACTCCTACAAAGAAGTCAGGTGCGCTATTAATAAGCTGTCCTGGAGTTCCAACCCAATGAGGGAATTCCAAAGTCTTACCCATCAAATCAGCATCGATTTGTTGCGCAAGAACAGCAGCTTTTGCTTTAAGGGTTTGATTTTCCAAAAGTTTGTCAACATTAAGCGTCAATTCTTTCGAAGTGAGATTAACATCAACTCCTTTTTGCTTATCGATTGTTACATCGACAGTACCGGTTTTAATATCCTGTGCTGATGCGACTGCACCATCACGAACAGTGAATTCCGGAGGTCGTCTAACCTTAACGGTATCACCAACGGCTACTTCTTCGTTTCGGAACTCTTTATCAAAATCCGTAGTTACGAGCTTCCCCATAACCAACTCGTTTTTTAGGAGTAAAAGAAATGCGTTAGTTATTTTTTGCTGAACATCAAATACATTTGCCATAAATATCACCCCCTTTCACGTATTTGTCATAAATCTGAAATCAATTAGCCTGATGATTGTACTTAGGCTCTCGGAGAGTAGGCTTTTTCAAAATCTTCAAAATTAGGCGTCTCTGGACGAACCGGCTTTGAAGAAATTACACTACCATTTGTGGGAACAGCTTGGTTTTGCGATACGTTTTCAGCGTATTGCCTATTACCTTGGGCTACTACTTCTGCCGCGCTGTTAATTACGTCTGTGAGTTTTTTAACAATCTCAGACATTTTTACCGCGGGGATAAACATCTTTTCCCCTGTGAGAGGATGGATCTGGTAGTTGATCGCTTCATATTGCTTGACTGCCAGTTCTTCAATCTTGGGATCAAGATCTTTTACACTCTCTAAATCGGCTTCGTGCTCCTTAACTGCTGACGTGTATTGCTGATTGATCCTATCCATCTCAAGCGCTTGTTGCACTTCATTCTTGACTGTTTCCCTCATTCTTTTTTCAAGAACGTCTGGATCAATTGCTCCTTCTGCAATCTCTTCTTCAGTAAAAAACTTTGAACGAGATTGCCCTGGTACTCCAGGTTCCTCTGAAGGTGTCCCACGAGACTCCCTCAGTTTGTTTAATAGTTGCTCTACACGTTTTTCAGCTCTCGTAGGCTTTGCCCCTTGCTGTTCCGGTTGACCCTCAGAACTTTCACCCTGAGTTTCCTCCGAGTGCTCTGGTTGTTGACCGTCTCCCTGCTCGCTTCCTTGTTCAGAAGGTTGTTGTTCACTTCCCTCTTGAGAAGGTTGCTCCTGAGGAGTCGATTCACTCCCTTCAGCAGGTGGCGTACCCTGCGAGGTCTGCATGACCTCTTCATTTGCATCAGCCATAATTTAAATCTGACCACACTTATAGAGGGGTCGACCACTCATAGTAACCTCATTTTTTTCCCACAAAAATAGCGACCATCTCTGGTCGCCCTTGTGTTTGGTTACGATCTGACATAAATGTACTACAGATCAGGATACTTTGTCAAGTATCGCGAAAATAGGCGTACCGTCTTCCTTCTCACCTATCATGTTTTTGCTACCAACAAATGCAGCATGATGAAACTCGCATGATTTACAAATAATCCAAAACCCCTTTTGTCTCCAGGTATGACGAGTGGCTTTTGCTTTTTCGTGTGCTTCAGTACGGATTCGATCTAACTCTCTTGTGGAAACACCAGGTTCAACTGTCTCAAATTGCTGCTCTTCTTTTTCTTCGCGGATTTCTGTAGTGTTATTCTTCTGCTCTTTCTGCATTTTCCATCACCTTTCTTGCCCTTTCCGGTAAATCTCGTATGTCTTCAAGATATTCAATGGCAATTTGTGAGGCAAGAAAACGGAATCCAACAGCCTCCACAGTATCGCTTGGCGTGATAGATCGAAGCTCTTTAAGCACTTGAATGTATTCGTCAATAACCTCTTTTACTGCCTTCCAGTTATGAGAATTTGCAAGCCTGGCAAGACGTTCTCTTTTGCTGATTACCTGTTTTACTTCCGGTCTCTCACGCATTTTGTGATAACTCGCAAAAATTGCATCGCTTCCTGCGTGAATTGCCTCTTGTTCATTACCTGTCATTTGCGCCACCTCCTTGATGTATGCCCGTCAGATGCGAAAAAACGTCTGCAATAGCTGGGTCTTCAAATCCTGGTTCTGTTGCCTGTCCTTGAGGTGCGGGCGTTGGTGCTTGTGGTGCCTCAACAACCGGAGTCTGTCCAGGCTGAGGTTGTGGCTGTTGCTGTGGATTAAACGCCTGACTAAATGATTCCATTGTTTTTGGATCTTCTGTATTGAGAGCATTTTCTTCTGTTTCATTCTGTTCGTTTTCAACAACAATTTTATCCCAATCAGTAACACCGGACGAAATTGTAATACGCTTGATTGCCTCACCAAGATCAAATTTTTTCGAGCCAATTGGCACCAACCCATCACCACTAAGAGCACTAACTGCATTAGGAATCGTTTTTAAAATGAAGCCTGTTACCTCTTTAAGTGCCTCATTTTCCATCACATCGTCTTTCTTAACCGTTGATCCTTGATCGATTTCATATCGGTAGTCACAATTAGAAATTTGTTGTGGTTTAATAACAACCTTCCCCATATTTCCTACCTCAAACATCTCTACGACATCTGGTGCGACTTCTGCTACCCGTTCCAAATCTCTTCCTTTAAGATAGAGAGGCATTGGTTTTTCCTGACGTTTGGCAAGAAGATCAATCATTCGGTCAAAGATCTTTTCTGTTGCGATCTCAAGCATTCTTCTATCAAATTGTGTTTGCATTCCTTGAGTAAATGCCTGCATCTTGAGAGCCTGTGGAGTTTTACCAAATCCTGGATCTGTTGCTTGAGAGACACCAGTGTCTGACGTATTGGTCAGGGTTAGTATTGCAGCTTTTAGAAACCCATAGGTTGACTGGAATGATTCGATACCGGCAGGACTTACTTCCATGCGTTGAATTGCATCGAAGAAGCCACGCTTCATAAGCCAGATTTGTCCAGGACCTATCCCGTCTTTGAAGTCCTCCCAGTTGTCAATGTGAAGTGGATCGATCTTAAATGGTGGGAAGATACTCATCTTCACACCATCCATGTAAAGATTAATAAGACTCCCTGCCGATGCGTGAAGCGTTGCTCCTCGTTCAAAGTCCCCAAGACCAAAGAAACGATCAAGAAGAGGATACGCATGACACATAATAACGGGGATCTGGTCATTTTTTTGCGGATTATCAATCTCCCTCATCTCCAAGTTTAAATCGGGATAAAACGTTCTCCAACGATCACCTTCGTAGCAACTAACGAGTTCATATTCATTTTTTGCCTTTTGCATCCCACTGTTTTGGCGTTCAACATAACTTTGAGAATTAACATCTGAAGGAGCACCGCCTTCTGTTTCCAATACTTTATCAACATTTTTCCAAACACCTTTAGGGAGAGACTCAAGCCACTTCTTGCTGACACGGGATCGCACCCAAATACGATCAGAGTCTTCAACAGTTGTCTTGCCGGATTGAGGAACGATAGAACGCGCGGGAAGAAGAGTAAAATCGGGACCAATATATCCTTTATTCTGCACAAAATCCACCAACACACCAAAAGATCCATACATTTTTCTGTAAAGAGAAAGCATCCATAATTTTGTATAGGCGTCAAATTGACTGGTAGCGTGAGGAAGAATATGTTCGCGAAGAATCACGTCCATGAAAAGAGATTTGCCACGATTTTCTTGTGTAAGCGCTGTCACTTTACCGGATGGCATTTGAGCCATGACTGAGTTATTTTGCTTAAGCACTGCTGAGAGTAGAGTAGGATCGGTAACTTTTGAGCGTGTTTCTTTTTTCGTGATCTGATCGATGGGGGTGCTCATGAGGATTTTCTCTTTTTCGTCAAAAGAGGCATAGGTCAATTCCATTGCACCCAGATCATTCCGGTAATCATCAAGTATTGATTCGACTCGTGATTTTTCTGTTTTTGCCATAAAAAAAAGGCGCACCCCTATTTGGGGTCGCCCTTGTGTTTGGTAACGACTGTAACTTAAATTTATTATAGCACACTACTTCCGTTGCTCAAGGACTCATTTTGTGTCCGGAAACTGAGTAACCTTCGCTATCATTGATGAACCTTTCATGGAAAGAGTGATCTCAACTCGTTCAGTAATAAGAGCGTGCGCGAGATACTCCTTATTATCATCTATCCACTTTTTCATTAACTCGGTGCGTAACGCACCTTGTTTGATTGCTTCTACTGGGTTTATTGTGCTCATTTTATTGTTTGTGTACTTTCTAGCTCAACGCTTTTTATTTGGTCACCAACGTTTCTCACTTTGAAAATAAGCTCACTTGAAATCTTCTTTTCTAACTGTTGTCCTACTCTTTTGACTATATATTCCAATGCTGCCTGATTGTTATTAATGTCTTTCTCAGACGAATTAAAAAGTAATTTCTTATTACCTTTTGTTATTACGCTGGCAATCTCACCATTTCTTAGATGTATCTCAAGCTCAACTCTACCATGTTTTATGGCTGTAAAGAGCTTTTCAAGCGATATAAATTTTGCTAAATTTCCATTACTCATACCAATCAATAAAATCCTTTCATTTGCTTGACAATGTTTCGTGCTACGTTTCGCGCCTGGTCGGTTTTTTGTTGCACTAGTTCCTGTGGTGCCGGTGGAATAACGATCTGTGCTATTTGTTGGGTAATACCAAGTGCCATGACACAATCATCATGCTTTCCCCTCATTGCTTGAGGTTTTCCGGTTCTACTTAAAATAAACCAGAAAAGTTGTTGGATTGTTGTTTCGTCATACACTTTAAATGCTCGAAGATCTATAAAATTTTTAAGATCTCCAACAAGTGTCGGGCGAGTAATGTCAGAGGTATTGTAACCTAAATCATTGGTCAAATCCTCCTTATTATTTGTATTTTCATCTAAACTTTTATCATTTTTACCAACTTTAGGCATAACAAAAATTGTATATTTTTGATACCGGTTCATCAGTCTAAGTCTTTCCATCTCGCTTGCTCCACCATTTTGTCGCTCAAATCCTACAACAGGAGGTATACCGGTAACATCAAATATTTTATTAAGAACAGGATATATCTCAGTTGTCATCGTTGTTGCTACTCCTTGCTTGTGATAGTGAAGAGGCACATCTTGCTTTGTTTTGGAATAAAATTGGCAACAATTAGAATCCTCTCCGCCTTGCGAACAGTCACCACCAACGATAAAAAATTCTCCTCGTTCAAATTTTCGAAATTGTTTAAACATAAATCAGACCCTCCATGATTGCATCTCTCTTGAGCACATCTTTGTAATAACGTAAGGCATTTATATCGAAATACAATTTACCCTGCTGCATAAATGCTTCAATGTCGTCACAAGGATACTCACGAGCAATCCTGTCTCTATCTTGTGGTTTTGAAGACATTACTTTGTTGTAGTGCCAATAACAGGCATTAATGGATGCTCTGTGTACTTGCATTAATTTAAGATATTTTTCTTGAGGAACCCAATCGGCAGGAGCTTGTAATTGATATTCTTTATGCAACCACCAACCTAAGAATCGTGATTTAAATTTTGCTCCTGGTAATTTACCAAACTCGTATTCTTCATTAAAAAAGTCTCCAATCATATTTCCGGTTGATTCACGAAATATCTTTCCAACTCCATCAAGTACCTGTTGTTCTGCTGAAAGTACCAAATCATTGGCATTAAGAATATCAGTGTTAGGATAGAATGCTGCTTCTGAAAAATGCATATTCTGTTTTGTACCACCACGACCTGAAACTTTTGCATTTGCTGTCATAACCTGTATTTCTGATCTTCTTTTACCTTCGATTTTCCCCGCTGTATCAACTTCAAGTAATGATTTACGATATTGCTCTTTTGTCATACCAGCCGGTTTGTTCTTATCGCAAAAAGAATCGATAAAAAAATCAACTCGCTTAAAAAGTATCATCGTCTCCTTATCTTTATGTGAATAAATGTCCGAAAACGTTACAGGTATCCGACCAAATTCAGACCAAAGGAAATCAACGGTAAAAATTGCGTCGATAAGTGAAGAGAAGCCAGGTTGTCGAAATTTCAAAATATTCTCTCTAATCCCCTGAAGGGATGGATACTCATTGAGTAATAAGCTGTAATAATAGTTTTGTGTATCGTTAAAAACAAAAGGAACTATCTCACCCCTTTTATTGATGATTAAAAAATTATCTTCAATGACTGCTTTGTAGTTAATTCTTTGCACCTGGCACCTCCTCCATATATTTATCGACATTGACTTGCGTATTTACCTGAATCGGTGGCATCCCAGGAATTGGATCACTTGGCACCGGTTCGCCAACAACTTTTTTCATGTCGCGCCACCAATCATGATTGGTCTCTGCTTGTTTTAATCCGATGAGGTCGAGCTTGTGACGTTGGGTTTTTATATACATTTTCCATTCCTTATCCCACCATTCGACAAAGTTTAATTTCCCAATCCAGGTATACCACGTTGTTCGATCTACTTTTGATTTCTCAGAAATTTCGGAAACTGAAGCTGTAACCCCTAACTCCATTGCTGCCGCCAACCATTTTTTCATTGCCGGTGTCGGAATAAACTTTTTCGTTGAAAGTGTCGAATTTTGTTGATTCTTTTTCTCGGTCAACACGACCTTTTTTTCCTTAACTTTTGCAATGATTTTGTCTATTTTACTCATATAATTAATAGTCCGTTTTCTCCGTAGTGTTTTTTGCGAGCAATAAAATTTCAGTAATATTGCCACCTGTCCATTGTACAGCCTCAATCACAACTGGTTTTTTTCTGTATTTCATTCTCCATCACCTACTTTCTGTTTAACTTTATTTAACTCTGTGACGAGTTCGTTGATTTTGTATTGTAACTGCGATATTTTTTCCTCAATTGTGTATTTGCCCTTACCCGTATCTTCATCAACAATGAATTGACCTCTCTCATTCATGCCGATGTAAATTAGTTTTATTTCCTCCACGCTTTTCATAGGCTTAGGTGGAGGAGCTACATATTTAAGAACGTCATCAAGTACTGCATTAACTAAGTGTTTCCATTGTTCTTCTTGATCCAATCTTACGCCTTTGATCCATTTTATTTTTTTACCTTCAATCTGTCCCCGTAGCTCTTGATCGTGGAGAGCGATTTCTGAGCGGATAAATTGTTTTATAACTGTTTCAAAAGAATTATGCTCATCGGGTTTGCCAAAAAATATACCGATAGATTTTAACAATGTGATTATTAATTGCATATCTATATTTTCTTTAAATCGTTCTTCCATAGTCTTTTTTATATTCTGGGTCATATTATTCCTTAATTGTTAACATTACATAAATACATGCCAATCCAGCATAAATGCCAATATTTGAATTTGTTATCCAAGATATTCCTGCCCAAAATAAAGCAAGGAAGACTGCTATAACTATTTGTGCTATTGGGTTATTCTTCATCCTTTCCTTTCTTCTCCCTTGGGGGAGCTAAAATATTCTTCTTTTAACTTTTTTAATTCTTCTTCGTTATCTTTAAGACGTTGAATTTCTATCTTTACTAACATTTCCGAGATTGTATATTTTTCAATTTTATTCATTCTACCTAAAACCTCCTAGAGACTTCCTAGATTTAGCTTCAATTATTGTTTTCAACTTCCTTATTTGAGTTCTCTGACTTCATCATTTATAAACAGTTTTGATAAAACAATTAAAATAAGTCCTTCAAATGTCTTACCAGCTATTATTAAATCCCAAAGTCCAACAACTCCCGTTATTAATGCCAAAACTATAGCAAATAAAATATTTAAAATATCTAAATTTCTCATATCTCTTTAAGATTTATTGTATTTTTCCAACTTTTTAACTCTTTTATCCATCCAAACGATTATTTTTTTAATTAGAGCAGCCCTAGCAGCAGCCTCAGCAGCCTCAGCAGCCCTAGCAGCCCAAGCAGCCTCAGCAGCAGCCTCAGCAGCCTCAGCAGCCCTAGCAGCCCAAGCA
>Ga0255338_1002205_pt1 | contig 30192 bp, 23 predicted proteins | sample MeOH1_35cm_T4_19_FD_203715 | JGI IMG/M metagenome (GOLD analysis project Ga0255338, IMG submission 203715) | Sandy soil microbial communities from University of British Columbia, Vancouver, Canada - MeOH1_35cm_T4_195 | ecosystem: Engineered > Artificial ecosystem > Sand microcosm > Unclassified ... | reverse complement strand
AAGCCGGCGTGCCGACCGACTACGTCATGCTGCGCGGCATCTTCATGCCGCCCAACGTGCCGAAGGAGGCCGTCGACTTCTACGTCGAGCTCTTCAAGAAGGTGCGTGAGACAACGGATTGGAAGGAATACATGGAGCGCGGCGCGTACAACACCACCTTCATGACCGGGAAGGAGTATCTCGCCTGGGTCGAAAAAACAGAGGCGTTGCACCGCACTCTGATGAAAGAAGCAGGCTTCTTGGCGGCGAAATGACCGAAAACCGCGGGGCTCCGGCCTCGCGGTTTTTTTGTCCCGCGCCACGCGGCGCGATGACTTCGAGCTTATCTACCCAAAGGGCGCTATGAGCGAGAACCGGCATACGGATGCTGCCGAGCGGTCGGCGGTCGGCACGCGCACGATGGAAATCGTGACCGCGGTGCTGTTGTTGGTCATAGGTGCAGCGGTGGCGATCTCCAGCTGGCAGCTGGGTGCCCGCTGGGGCGACGATGGGCCGCAATCGGGTTACTTTCCCTTCTATATCGGCATGATCATCGGAGTCTGCAGCCTGGTCACGTTCTTCCAGGCAATCTCAGGCAAGCTGGGGCCGGACCGTTCCTTCGTCGACCGCGGTCCCCTGCGCCAGGTGATGTCCGTGCTCGTGCCCGCGGCCGTATTCGTGCTCGGCATACAGTTGATCGGCATTTACGTTGCGGCCGCCGTTTACATCACCTTCTTCATGGTCTGGCTGGGCGGTTATTCTTGGGTGAAGGGTGTCACGCTCGGGCTCGCTGTCAGCGTCCTCGCCTTCTTCCTGTTCGAGATCTGGTTTCAAGTGCCGCTCTACAAGGGCAGCCTGTATGACCCGCTCAGTCTGATCGGCTACTAGAGCGGCTGGGTCACTGCAAGAGGGGGGAGACTTGGAAGAAATCAACGCGCTGTTCCACGGTTTTGCGGTCGCGCTGACGCCGTTCAACCTGATGCTCATGTTCGTGGGCATCATGCTCGGGGTCATCATCGGCGTGCTGCCCGGCCTCGGCGGTGCCAACGGCATCGCGATCCTGCTGCCGCTCACGTTCACGATGCCGCCGACCTCGGCCATCATCATGCTCTCGTGCATCTACTGGGGCGCTTTGTTCGGCGGAGCCATCACGAGCGTGCTGTTCAACATTCCGGGCGAGCCGTGGTCGGTCGCGACGACCTTCGACGGCTACCCCATGGCGCAGCAGGGCAGGGCAGGGGAAGCGCTCACGGCGGCTTTCACGTCCTCGTTCGTCGGCGCGTTCGTCGCCGTTGTGATGATCACCTTCCTCGCGCCGATGGTCGCGCGCTTCGCTCTGGAGTTCGGGCCGCCGGAATTCTTCTCGGTCTACTTTCTGACCTTCTGCAGCTTCGTCGGCATGGGAAAAGGATCACCGTTCAAAATCATCGTGGCGATGATGCTGGGCTTCGCGCTTGCCGCCGTCGGCATGGACACCGTGACGGGACAGCTGCGACTCAACTTCGGCTGGATGGAACTCATGCGCGGCTTCGACTTCCTCGTCGCCGTGATCGGCCTATTCGGCATCGGCGAGATCCTGCTCTCCATGGAGGAGGGATTGTCTTTCCAGGGGCGGACCGCAAAAATCGATCCGAAGATCGTGCTGGAGACGTGGAAGAAACTGCCACGCTACTGGATGACGTCGGTGCGCAGCTGCCTCATCGGCTGCTGGATGGGCATCACACCCGGCGGCGCGACGCCGGCCTCGTTCATGAGTTACGGCATCGCCAAGCGCATGTCGCGCGATGGATCGAAGTTCGGCACCGGCGAGCTGGAAGGTGTCGTCGCGCCCGAAACGGCTGCGCATGCTGCGGGCACGTCGGCGCTGCTGCCGATGCTGTCGCTGGGCATTCCAGGCTCGCCCACCGCCGCGGTGTTGCTGGGCGGCCTGCTCATTTGGGGCCTGCAGCCGGGGCCGTTGCTGTTCGTCGAGAAGCCCGACTTCGTCTGGGGGCTCATTGCGAGCATGTATCTCGGCAATATCGCCGGCCTCATGATCGTGCTCACGTGCGTGCCGCTCTTTGCCGCCATATTGCGTGTGCCCTTCTCGATCATCGCACCGGTGATCGTGGTGATCTGCGCAATTGGCGCCTACACCGTGCACAACGCGATGCTCGACATCTGGTTCATGCTGCTCTTCGGCGTGATCGGCTACGTGTTCAAGAAGCTCGATTATCCGATGGCGCCGATGGTGCTCGCGCTCGTTCTCGGCGACCGCGCGGAAGATTCGTTCCGGCAGGCGATGATCATCTCGCAGGGAGATCTGCGGGTGTTCTTCTCGAACTGGCTGGTGGGCAGCATCATGGCGCTCGGGCTGTTGATGCTCGTGTGGCCGGTGATCAGCGAGTTCCTCGCGCGTCGGCGCACCCCCGCACTCGCGGCCTGAGGCGTCGATTCGACGGCGCGGTTTCGGTCGGTCAGGTCTTGCCGAACCGCCGCCTCCGGGCGGCTAGATCTTGCCGCGTCGTTTCAACCGGCTCAGCGTCTCTGGCGAGAGATTGAGGTAGGAGGCGAGTTCTTTTTTCGGGAGCCGCTCGGCGAGGTCGGCGTGCTTGCGCATGAAGCGCAGTATGCGTCCCGGCGCATCGAGCAAATGCAGCGTAATGGTGTGCGCCATCACCTCGCTCATGAGCTTCATGATCTCGAACTCGAATTCCCGCTGGATGGCGGGATGGCGGTCGAGGAAGCATACCCACTGCTGCATCGACAGCTTGGCAGCGCGCACGCGCGTTACGGTGCGGATGGAGTACGGGATCGGCGTCTTCAGGCGCCACGCCGCATAGCTCGTGTCGATGTCGCTCTCGGCGGCGAAGCGGAGTATCATCTCGCGCCCCTCGGCGTTCGACACGACGCGCTTCAGGATGCCGTCGATGATGAAGTACTGCTCCATGGAGAGGTCGCCCTGGTGCTCGAGCGTCTCGCCCTTGGGATAGTCCACGATCTCTATGAGGGATTCGAGCTCCTGCCACTGCAGCGCCGAGAGATGGCGCAGCACCAGGTTCTGCCGGAGTTGCACGCGGACGATCTTGGCTTCGGGATGGAGTGGGAGCAGGGGCATGTTGGCAACCGCGGCAAGGGCCACCGCAACCGACGGAGTATAGCGAAAATCGCTGTCCTTACCCACAGAAGTCGCAGGAAAAAGGGCGCGCCGGCCCGAGTGTCAGCACTGTGCGAATCTTGACCGCGGTCAAGAGTGCATGTGCATGCTGCCCCCTATGATACGTTCGAGTAAATTACAGCCACATTTAGATGGCCTGGATCTGCCGTGAATCGAGGAAATTCGATCATGTTTATCTTCCACGGTAGGTACACGTTGGAAAAACACTTGTTCAATTGACGGTGAGAACGCGAGGCATCTCAACATGACAACCGATGTTCAATCCCGAGAAGTGACCGACGGCTTTCATCTGGTCATCGATGCCCTCAAGCTCAACGGCATCGACACGATCTTCGGTCTGCCCGGTATCCCGATCACCGACCTCACCCGCATGGCACAGGCCCAAGGCATGCGCGTGATTTCGTTCCGCCATGAGCAGAGCGCCGGCAACGCCGCCGCCATCGCCGGCTTCATGACGCAAAAGCCCGGCATCTGCTTGACGGTGTCCGCCCCCGGCTTCCTCAACGGCCTGACCGCACTGGCCAACGCCACCACCAATTGCTTCCCGATGATCCTCGTGAGCGGCTCCAGCGAGCGCGAGATCGTCGACCTGCAGCAGGGTGACTACGAGGAGATGGACCAGTTGGCCATCGCCAAGCCGCTCGCCAAGGCCGCCTTCCGCGTGCTGCACGCCGAGGACATCGGTGTGGGCATCGCGCGCGCCATCCGCGCCGCCGTCTCCGGCCGCCCGGGCGGCGTCTACCTCGACCTGCCGGCGAAGCTCTTCCCGCAGGCCGTCGACGCGGAGGTGGGCAAGACGTCGCTGATCAAGGTCGTCGATCCGGCGCCGCGCCAGATCCCGGCCCAGGACGCCGTGCAGCGCGCGCTCGAATTGCTCAAGAGCGCCAAGCGTCCGCTCATCATCCTCGGCAAGGGCGCCGCCTACGCCCAGGCCGACGCGAACATCCGCGCCCTGATCGAGAAGACCGGCATCCCGTACCTGCCGATGTCGATGGCCAAGGGCCTGCTGCCAGACACGCACGAACAATCCGCTGCCGCCGCCCGCTCCTATGTGCTGCCGGAGGCGGACGTGGTGATGCTGGTCGGCGCGCGCCTGAACTGGCTGCTCTCGCACGGCAAGGGCAAGACCTGGGGCGGCAAGGACGCCAAGGCGTGGGGCGGCCAGAAGTTCATCCAGATCGACATCTCGCCGCAGGAGGCGGACAGCAACGTCCGCATCGACGCCCCGGTAGTGGGCGACATCGGTTCCTGCGTGTCGGCGCTGCTGGCCGGGATCGGCTCGACCTGGGCGAAGCCGCCGGCCGAATGGCTCAGCGCCATCGCCGAACGCAAGAACAAGAACGTCGCCAAGATGGCCGAGACCCTCGCCAAGAATCCGACGCCGATGAACTTCCACAGCGCGCTGAACGTGGTGCGCGACCTCGTCAAGGCCAACCCGGACGCCATCCTGGTCAACGAAGGCGCGAACGCGCTGGACTTCACCCGCAGCATCGTCGACATGTACAAGCCGCGCAAGCGCCTGGACGTCGGCACCTGGGGCGTGATGGGCATCGGCATGGGCTTCGCCGTCGCGGCCGCCGTGGTGAGCGGCGAGCAGGTCATTGCGATCGAGGGCGACAGCGCCTTCGGCTTCTCCGGCATGGAAGTCGAGACCATCTGCCGCTATAACCTGCCGGTGTGCGTGGTGATCCTGAACAACAATGGCGTCTACCGCGGCAACGAAGTCAATCCGACCGGCGCCCGCGATCCGGCACCCTTGGTGTTCGTCAAGGATGCACACTATGAAAAGCTGATGGAGGCTTTCGGTGGCGTGGGCGTGCACGCCACGACCCCGGCCGAGTTGCGCAAGGCAATGGAAGAGGCGATCCGCTCGCGCAAGCCCACGCTCATCAATGCCATCATCGATGAAGCCGCCGGTACCGAAAGCGGTCGCATCACGGGCCTGAACCCGCAAAGCGCAAAAAAGAAATAGCCGCAGAAGTTTTGGAGATCAGAATGGAAGCTTTGAAAGGCGTACGCATCCTCGATATGACCCACGTGCAGGCAGGCCCGACCTGCTCTCAGCTGCTCGCATGGATGGGCGCGGATGTGATCAAGTTCGAGAACCCGCAGGGCGACGCAACGCGCGGGCAGCTGCGCGACGTGCCGAATGCGGACAGTCTGTATTTCACGATGCTGAACTGCAACAAGCGCTCGATCACGGTGAACATGAAAAGCGCCGAGGGCAAGCAGGTCTTCGTCGACCTGCTGAAGAAGTGCGACATCATCATGGAGAACTTCGGTCCCGGCGTGCTCGACCGCTTCGGGTTCACATGGGAGAAGATCCACGAGATCAATCCGAAGATCGTGATGGGCTCGATCAAGGGCTTCGGCTCCACCGGCCCCTACGCGGAGTTCAAGGCCTACGAGAACGTCGCGCAGGCGATGGGCGGCGCGATGAGCACCACCGGTGTGCCCGACGGCCCTCCCTTCGTGACGGGTGCACAGATCGGCGACACGGGCACGGGGTTGCATCTGGCGATCGGCTTGCTGGCCGCGCTGCACCAGGCGACGCGCACCGGGCAAGGCCAATACGTCGAGGTGGCCATGATGGACGGCGTGATGAATCTATGCCGCGTAAAGTTTCGCGATCACCAGCGGCTGCAGCACGGCTCGCTCGCGGAATACTCCGTGCCTACTTACAAGGGGATGGGGGACGTGCCGCGCGCGGGCAACGATTCGGGCGGCGGTCAGCTGGGCAACGCGATCCACTGCAAGCCGCACGGCGCCAATGACTGGCTGTACATCGTCGTGCAGGAAGCGGTGTGGGACGCGCTTGCAAAGCGTATCGGGCCCGAGGTGCATGTTCCCGACCTCGCCAATGACGCGCGTCTGGCGACCATCGGCGAACGCCGCAAGAATCAGCAGCTCGTCTGGACGCTGCTCAATAAGTTCGCCGAGAAATACACCAAGCGTGAGTTGATGGAGATCCTGAATCCGCTCAACGTGCCGTGCGGTCCCATCATGTCCACCGCGGACCTCGCGAACGACGAACACGTCAGGGGTCGCGAGATGTGGGTGGAGCTCGACCACCCGCAGCGGGGTAAATGGTTCAACGTCGGCATGCCGATCAAACTCTCCGCCTCACCCGCGGTGATCAAACGCAGTCCCACGCTGGGCGAGCACACGGATGAAGTGCTGAAGGAAGTGCTCGGTTACGGCGAGGAGCAGGTCGCAAAGCTCAAGGCCGCGGGCACTTTTTCCGCGCCGCCGAAGAAGGCGAAATAAACAACGCGGGAGTATCGATATGAAAATAGCAATCATCGGGCAGCAGGACTTTAGTTCCGACATGACTTCCGCTGCGCGAACTTTAGTCTCCACCGAAATCTTGTTGTGAGGAGTTGACAGTGAAGATAGCCATAATTGGACAACAAGACTTTGGCAAAGCCGTGCTCGAGGCATTCCTCGCTCGCGGCGACGAAGTGGCGGGCGTGTTCTGCGCGCCAGAAAAGCCGGGCGCGAAGGCGGATCCTTTGCGCGCGGCGGCCGAAGAGAAAGGCCTGAAGGTTTTCCAGTTCAAGGGACTGCGAGGCGAGGATGCCCACGCCGCGCTGAAGGCGCTCGATGTCGATCTCGGCATCATGGCGTATGTGCTGCAGTTCGCGCCGGACACGTTCGTCCATATCCCGCGCCTGGGCACCATCCAATATCATCCGTCGCTGCTGCCCAAGTATCGCGGGCCCTCGTCGATCAACTGGCCCATCATCCGCGGCGACCGCAAGACCGGTCTCACGATCTTCCGTCCGAACGAGGGGCTCGACGAAGGGCCGGTGGTACTGCAGAAGGAATGCGACATCGGGCCGGACGATACGCTGGGTGACATTTACTTCAACCATCTCTTCCCCAAAGGGGTGGCCGCGATGCTCGAGGCCGCCGACCTGATCTATTCCGGCAAGCACAAGGAAGTCGTGCAGGACGAGGCGCAGGCGAGCTACGAGGGCTGGTGCCGCGAAGCAGAGGCCCGCCTCAACTGGGCGAACCACGTCGATTTCGTCTACAACACCATACGCGGCTGCAATCCTGCTCCGGGCGCATGGACGACGCTGAACGGCAAGAAGGTGCAGATATTCGATGCGCGCAAGCACCTCGTGCGCCGGTATGCGGACGTCGCCGGCAAAATCGGCGAAGTCTCCGCGATCGGAGACGCAAGCTTCAAGGTGACCGCGCAGGGCGGCACCATAGAAGTGCTGCGCGTGCGCGGGGAAGACGGCAAGAAATTGAGCGGCGGAGACTTTGCGCGGGCGAACGGACTTGCGAACGGGGTAATACTCGGCGCCTGATCCTGCCGTTTGCTGTCGAAAAAACCGCGCCTGCCCGGCGCGGTTTTTTTTCGCCTCCAGGCCTCATACGCATCCGGCGTGACGCTTCGACCTTTCGTGTAAGTGAACTGTCTCACGGAAGAAGCGAAGTAGCGGCTTGCCGGCGCCGGGCGTGCCGTAAAATGGGCGCCGTTGCCTGCCAATACGAACGCGGGGAACCGATGAGGACGCACGAGGCGCCCCACTGGAGCATGGACGTGTATGGGCCGGGACGGCGGCGGGCGCGGTTGCACCGGCCGACCCGGCTCCTGCTCGGAGACGACCCTCCGGATACGGGACGGATCTTTTGCAATGGGTGACGTGATGCCGGCAGCATGGGCCCTCGAAATGGCGAGCGCGACCGACCAGGGCAAAGTGCGTTCGCAGAACGAAGACAGCCTGGCGCTGGATCCGGGGGCAGGCTACGCGGTGCTGGCCGACGGAATGGGCGGCTATAACGCAGGCGAAGTCGCGAGCCGCATTGCGGTGGCGACGGTGGAGGCAGAGATGGCAAAGCTGGCGCGCCGACGCGGTTACGCCGACCTCCCGGCGCCTGTCATCGAAGGGCTCCTCGCGGACCAGGCGGTGCATGCAAATGCCGCGATTTATCGCGCTGCGCGGCAGGAGCAGGCTTATGCGGGCATGGGCACGACGCTCGTCATCGCGCTCTGGCACGGGACGCGCATGGCCGTCGCGCATATCGGCGATTCGCGGCTGTACCGCTTGCGCGCGAACCGGCTTGCACAAGTGACGCGGGATCACTCGCTGCTGCAGGATCAGATCGACAGCGGGATCATCAGCCGTGAACAGGCGCGCCATGCGCCCAACCGGAATTTCCTCACGCGCGCGCTCGGCATCGACGCGGTAGTGGAGGTGGAAGTGCATACCTACGACGTGGCGCCGGAAGACTTGTACCTGCTCTGCTCGGACGGGCTGACGGACATGCTCGACGACCAGGATATCGAGCGGACGCTGACGCGGCGCGGGGCGGACCTTACGTCCGCAGCGGATCTGCTCGTGCAGCAGGCGAACGAGAGGGGCGGGCGCGACAATATCTCGGTCATCCTCGCCCGTTTGGCAGAGGCGCCGCGTTGAGCGGCTCAGGAGGTTATCGTGGCCAAACTCATCATCTCCGTCGATGGACAGGATCTTCGCCAGATCGCCCTGTCGCAGCAGCGCATGACGATAGGCCGCAAGCTGAAAGCCGACATACCGCTGGACGATCTCGCGGTGAGCGGCGAGCATGCTCGCGTCACGACGATACTGGGAGACTCTTTCCTCGAAGATCTCGATTCGACGACCGGGACCTCGGTGAACGGCGCCGCGGTGAAGAAACACGTGTTGCGCGACGGCGATGTCATCGGCATAGGTCGATACACCCTTCGCTATGCCGCAGCCGAGCAAGCCCTTATCATGCCGGCCAAGCCGGAATCGGCCTGCGACGGCGAAGCAAGCGCGGGTGGAGTAACGCTGATGTCGGCGGTGAGCAAGGCGGGGCACGCGCATGCGGACGACTCTTCCGGGTCGGCGACGATCAGCCTCCTCAACGGGAGGCAAGCCGGCAGCCGCGTGACCCTGACGAAGTCGGTCACGACGTTCGGCAAGGCGGGCCTGCAGGTCGCCGCCATTTCGCGCGACGACGAACGCTATCTGCTGAGGCACGTCGAAGGCGAGCGCCTCACGGCGGTAAACGGCGTGGACATCGCTGCGGAAGGACATGTGCTGCAGGAGGGCGATGTGATCGAGCTTGCAGGTGCGAGGCTCAAGTTTTCCCGGTTGACGCCGTCATAGCTCGGTACGGCGGGCACACGCGGCGCGTCTAAGCAGGAGATAATGCGGGACTTGCGCCGCGCGGCCGTTGCGGTGGGGCAACTGCGGGGGAAGCATTGAAAAAAAACATCGCGCGGATACTGCTCGGGCTCGCCGTGGTCGCAGCTATCATCGGTCATGCCGTGGGCATGTACCGGATACCGCTGCTCGCGAGCCTGGAAGCGCTGGCGTACGATGCTCGGCTGAGGCTGACGGCGCCGGGCAGCATAGATCCGCGCATCGTCATCCTCGATATCGACGAAAAAAGCCTGACGGAGAAGGAGCGCGGCGGCGAGGGGCACTGGCCCTGGCCGCGTGACCGGCTTGCTCTGCTGCTGGACAAGCTTTTCGACCGTTACGGCGTATCCGTCGTCGGTTTCGACATCGTTTTTCCGGAGCGCGACGACTCTTCCGGCGTACGCGTGCTGGAGCGGCTGAGCCGCCACGAGCTGAACGGCATTCCGCAGTTCCGCACGGCGCTGCAGAAGATCAAGCCCGCGCTGGAGTACGACGATATCTTCGCCCGCAAGATGCAGGGGCGGGCGGTGGTGCTGGGCTACACGTTCTCCAGCGAAGATCCGAAAGTAGCCCCGAGAAAAGGCGTGTTGCCGGATGCGGTGCTGCCGGCGTCGGCGTTCGGCGGACGGCGGACGGGAGCTACGAGCTGGAACGGCTACACGGCCAATCTTGCCGAGCTGCAGAGCCGGGCGAAGGGCGCAGGTCATTTCAATCCGTATATCGACATGGACGGCGTCACGCGCCGTGTGCCGATGCTGGCGGAATACCGGGACGCGTACTACGAGCCCTTGTCGCTCGCTGTGGTGCGCGTGCTGCTCGGCTCGCCGCCGATCAGGGTGGTGTACGGTGAGGAATCGCTGTCCGACAACTACGTCGGCATCGAGTGGCTGGATATCGGATCGCTGCGGATACCGGTGGACGAGCATCTGACGGCGCTGGTGCCGTATCGCGGCGGCCACGGCAGCTTCCGCTACATCTCCGTGGTGGACGTGCTGCACGATCGCGTCGAGCCTGCCGCGCTGCGCGACAAGATCGTGCTGATCGGCACTACGGCGCCGGGCCTGAAGGACTTGAGGGCGACGCCGGTCGATCCGGTCTATCCCGGCGTAGAAGTGCACGCCAATCTGATCGCGGGGATACTGGATCAAAGCATCAAGGAAAAACCGCCGTATGTCGCGGGCGCGGAAGCCGCGCTGCTGTTTCTGGTCGGCGTGGGCCTCGCGCTGTTGCTGCCGCTGCTCAACCCGATCCGCGCCACGGCGCTGACGATGCTCGCGCTGGCGGGCACCATCGGGCTGAATCTGTGGATATTCGAGGCGGGCCAGCTCGTGCTGCCGCTTTCCTCGGGCCTCACCCTGATTCTGCTGCTGTACGTCCTGAACATGGCCTACGGCTTCTTCGTGGAGGCGCGCGGCAAGCGCCAGATCACCGGGCTTTTCGGGCAGTACGTGCCCCCCCAGCTGGTGGACGAGATGGCGCGCGACCCTGCCCGGTTCTCCATGGAGGGTGAATCCCGGGAGATGACCGTGCTGTTCAGCGATGTGCGGGGTTTCACGACGATATCCGAGGGGTTGGACCCGAAGGCGCTGTCCGAGCTCATGAACGAGTTCCTTACGCCGTTAACCGAAGTGATATACCGTCACCGCGGTACGATAGACAAATACATGGGCGACTGCATCATGGCGTTCTGGGGCGCTCCGGTAGCCGATCCGGATCACGCGCGCAATGCGATATTGGCGGGGCTGGAGATGCACCGGAGGCTGCAGGAGCTGCAGCCGCTGCTTCATGCCCGCCAGTGGCCGGAGATCCATATCGGTGTAGGCATCAACACGGGCCGGATGAGCGTGGGCAACATGGGCTCGCGCATCCGGCTCGCCTATACGGTCATGGGCGATGCGGTGAATCTCGCCTCGCGGCTGGAGGGCATCACCAAGGAATACGGGGCTGATATCATAGTCGGAGAAGAAACGAAGAAAGCCGCGCCGGACCTCGTCTTCCGGGAGTTGGATCGCGTGCGGGTGAAGGGCAAGGATCGGGCCGTCGCCATCTACGAGCCGCTCGGGGAGCGGGAGCGGGTGGAGGCGGCGCGGATGGACGAGCGTGCCTCGTTTCACGAGGCGTTGGGTCTTTACCGGGCGCAGCGCTGGGACGACGCCGAGGTTGCGTTGAAGCGGTTGCAGGGGCGCACGCCCGGCGCGAAGCTGTATCAGACCTTCATCGAGCGGATTGCTTACCTGCGCGCTCATCCTCCGGGCGGCGACTGGGACGGCGCTTTTACTTTTACGACAAAATAATAATGAAACTGCGGATACTCGGCTGCAGCGGCGGAATCGGGGGCGACTTGCGGACCACGTCGATGATTCTCGATCACGACGTCGTGATCGACGCAGGCACTGGCATGGGCGACTTGTCGGGGACGCAGCTCGCGCAGATCGATCACGTCTTCGTCACCCACGCCCATCTCGATCACGTGACGTCGCTCCCTTTCCTGCTCGACACGGTGTCGTCGTTTCGCGAGCGTCCGGTTACGTTGTATGCGACGCACGAAACACTCGACATTCTGCGGACTCATCTGTTCAACTGGAGGTTGTGGCCGGATTTCTCCGTCATTCCGGACCCCGACCATCCCGCGCTGCGCTACCGGCCCATGGAAGTCGGCGAGACCGTGGCGATCGACGGGCGCTACATCACAGCGCTGCCCGCGGAGCACGTCGTTCCCGCGGTCGGGTACCGGCTGGACTCCGGCGCGGCAAGTCTGGTCTATACCGGCGACACGACCACCAACGACGCCTTGTGGGCCGAGGTGAATCGCATCGCCAACCTACGCTATCTCATCATCGAGACCGCACTGTCGGACCGCGAGCGCGATCTCGCCGTGGTGTCGAAGCATTTGTGTCCGGCGCTGCTGGCGGACGAGCTCTCGAAGCTCACGCTGGCGCCCGAGGTTTACATCAGCCATCTGAAGCCGCGCGAAGCCGAGCTCATCATGGACGAGATTTCCGCGCGGGTGACCGACCGGTGTCCGCGGATGCTGTGCAACAACCAGGTTTTCGAGTTCTGACATGTCCCCGCATCGAGGCATGAATCCGGGTAAATGAGGACGCGATGAGCACCGTACTCCAGACCAAGCCGCAGCCCCAGGACTCGCTCGCCGAGAAGCTCAACTTCCAGCAGAAGTTGCAGGGCGTCACGAACAAGATACACGCGACGACCAACATCGACGAGATCATCCTCGAGTTGAGCCAGGACCTCTGCGGCCTGTTCAACGCCGATCGCCTGACGATTTATCTGCTGAGCGAAGACAAGGGTTCCATCGTCTCGAAGGTGAAGACGGGCCTCAACTCGTTCAAGGACATCAAGCTTCCGATCAACGAGCAGTCGATCGCGGGCTTCGTGGCGGTCCACAAACGGGTGATCAGCATACGCGACGTTTACGACGATGCCGAGCTCAAGACTTACAGTCCGCATCTGAACTTCCTGAAAGCCGTCGACGCTAAGACCGGCTACCGCACGAAGCAGATGCTGGTGGCCCCTGTGGTGGAGGTGCAGTCACGCGACCTGATCGGGGTCGTGCAGATCATCAATTCGCGCGCCGGACACCCGTTTCCCGCGATCATGGAAGAGGGCGTCACGCATCTCGCGGAGACTCTCGCGATCGCCTTCCGCCAGCGTCAGCGTCCGCTGCTCCAGATCCGCAGCAAGTACGACAATCTCGTCACCAACGCCGTCATTTCGGCTGAAGAGCTCGAGCTCGCCCAGCGCTCCGCCCGGCGCAAGAACCTCGACATCGAGACCGTGCTGATCGACGAATTTCAGGTGAAGGTGCCTGCGCTCGGCGAGGCGCTGTCGAGCTACTTCGGCGTGGCATACGAGACGTTCAAGCCGGACCGCATCAAGCCGCCGGATCTCATGAGGAACATGAGCCGCGAATTCTGCCTCGAGCACCAGTGGGTGCCCCTCGAGGACAGCAAGGACGGCATCGTGGTGATGACCACCGACCCTGAGCGCACCAAGGCGTCGAAGATGGTCAACAACGTCTACCCCAAGAGCAGAATCGTCTACAAGGTGACGACGAACCGCGAGTTCACCGCGACGCTCGATCAGCTCTTCGGCGGCGCCGGGCTCCTCGACGACACCGGTGACATCGGCGACCTCATCGGCACCCTGGACGAGGACGCCGAGATCGAGAGCCCGGGCGACGACATCGCATCGGCCGCGAGCGACAACGAGCTCGTGAAGCTCGTGAACAAGATCATCATCGACGCCTATCAGCAGGGCGCCTCAGACATCCACATCGAGCCCTATCCCGGCAAGGCGAAGACGGAGGTGCGGTTCCGCAAGGACGGCTCGTTGATGCCCTACATCGCCGTGCCGGGCAGCTACCGCAGCGCGATTGCCGCGCGGTTGAAGATCATGTGCGATCTCGACATCGCCGAGCGCCGCAAGCCGCAGGACGGCAAGATCAAGTTCAAGAAGTTCGGACCGCTCGACATCGAGCTGCGCGTCGCGACGATACCCACCGCCGGCGGCGTCGAAGACATCGTGATGCGGATACTCGCGGCCGGCGAGCCCATACCGCTCGACAAGCTCGGGCTGTCGAAGCGCAACGTTGAGCTCTGCAAGAGGGCGATCGAGAAGCCGTACGGCCTTTTCTTCGTCTGCGGGCCGACGGGCTCGGGCAAGACGACGACGCTGCACAGCGTGTTGGGCTATCTCAACAAGCCGGACACCAAGATATGGACCGCGGAAGATCCGGTGGAGATCACGCAGAAGGGCCTGCGCCAGGTGCAGATCAACAAGAAGGCGGGGATCGATTTCGCGATGGTGATGAAGGCGTTCCTGCGTGCCGATCCGGACATCATCATGGTCGGCGAGATGCGCGACAAGGAGACGGTGTCGATCGGGATCGAGGCATCGCTCACGGGCCACCTGGTGTTCGCGACGTTACATACGAACAGCGCGCCGGAATCGATCATCCGGCTGCTCGACATGGGCATGGACCCCTTCAACTTCGCGGACGCGATGCTCGGGATACTCGCGCAGCGTCTCGCGAAGCGGCTATGCAAATGCAAGGAGTCCCACGTGGCGAGCGAGGAGGAAATCCACCTGCTGCTGGACGAGTACGCGCTCGAGTTGCAGAACACCGCGGAGTGGAAGAACGACGCCAATGCCGCGCGCGAGCGGCTTTACGAGGAATGGGCGAAGGAGTACGCGAACGACAAGGGCGAGTTCGTGCTGCACGCGGCGAAAGGATGCGATGCGTGCAGCGGCACCGGTTACAAGGGCCGCGTGGGCCTGCACGAGCTTCTGCTGGGCACCGATCGCATCAAGAAGGACATCCAGGAGCATGCGCGTGTTGCGCAGATGTTCGCCACCGCGCTCGAGGACGGCATGCGCACGCTCAAGCAGGACGGGATCGAGAAGGTGCTGCAGGGCATCACCGACATCCAGCAGGTGCGGGCGGTGTGCATCAAGTAAGCCCGCGGTGAGCTGCCATCAACCGGGCTTGCGCGCGATGTAGACGACCAGGCCTTCGGTGGCTGTTTCGACGAATTTTTCGGAGTAGCCCAGCTCTTGCAGCTCCCACCGGAACGTATTGCCGAGGCGTGCCTTCTTGTAAACGCCCAGCTTGTGCTCGTTCTTGAACGAGACTGCCTTGTGGAACGTGTCTTCGAGCAGGTTGGTGAGCCGCTTTTGCGAGAGCTTGCGCTCGCCGCCCTTGTCCAGCGCCGGCGGATAGCGCTTGGCGAGATCGAGCGCGAGCGTTTTAGCAAAGGCATCCACGTCTTTTCCCGAGGCCGAGCTTAGCAGTCCCATATTCATATCCCTGTGGTTATTGTGCGACTCGCATCCGCGCTCCTGCAGCGCGGTGAGCGTTTCCTGATATATTGGCGCCCCGGCGAGGCGAAAAAGCTGGCAATAATGCCGGTCCGGCGAGAGCGCTTTACATTATTATTAGGCGGCCTGCAGCGGTCAACATTCCGAGGTCGGGGGATACATCAGTGGTTCTGGGCTCCGTGCTCAAAAGCGTCCTGCGCGGGCGACGCAATTCAGATACGGCGCGCATCGAGGCGGAAATGCGCCGGGCCGTCACACTGCATGCGAGCGGTGACATTAAGGGCGCGATCGAATGCCTCCAAGGCATCTCGTCACGAAATCCGCTGCATCCGGGCGCGCACCATCTGATCGGATTGTGGTCGGGGCAGAGCGGCGATTACGATACCGCCGGCCGGCATCTGGAGCAAGCAGCGCGACTTTCGCCTCGGGACGCCGACGTCCATCTCGCGCGCGGGAATGTATACAGGGCGCTCGGAGATGCCAAAGCAGCCGAGCAGTGCTACAGAACTGCCGTGGTTTGCGCACCGCATGCTGCAGCGGGTCATTACAATCTCGGCGTGCTGCTGAATGCGACAGGCGCGGTAGACCAGGCGCTTCAGCATTTCGAGCGCGCATGTGTCCTGGAACCGCACATGGAGGAGGCGTGCCGTGAGCGGATTCTCTGCCTCGCACACCTCGCCCGCTTTGCGGAAGCCGAAGCCGCGGCGGCGGCGGCCGTAGAAGCCTCGCCATCGAGCGCGTCTTCATGGCTCTGCCTGGCCTTCGTCTATCAGAAAACGCATCGGCCGCAGCAGGCTCTCGACTGTTACGAGCGATCGCGCGCAATCGCCGCACCCGACCATGAGCTCCACAACAACGTCGGCATAGTGCTGCAGGAACTCGGACGGGTGGAGGAGGCCATGGAGGCGTACCGACGTTCGCTAGCATTGAAGCCCGACTTCCATCTTGCCCGCTTTCACCTGAGCCTCGCCGGATTGCTGACCCAGCGTTACGACACCGCCTGGGAAGACTACGATCTGCGACTGTTGAGCGAGGACCGGCCGCGTGCCGTGCGGAGCTCCGCTCGATGGCAGGGTGAACCGCTGGCGGGCCGTTCGCTGCTCGTGGAAGGCGAGCAGGGCCTGGGTGACGAAATCATGTTCGCATCCTGCCTGCCCGACGTGGTGCACGCGACGTCGCGCTGCATCGTGACCTGCTCACCGCGACTCGAGCCGCTTTTCCGGCGCTCGTTCCCGGCGGCAGTCGTGAAGGGTGTGCTGCCTGGGCAGGCGACGCCTGACGAGACGGTGGATTTCCACGTTCCATCGGGCTCGCTTCCCCGATACTTGCGTCACTCCCTTGCTGCATTTCCCCGCCACCGAGGCTATTTGCGCGCCGACGAGGCACGCGTCCGGCACTGGAAGCAGCGCCTGGACGGATTGGGTTCCGGATTGAAGGTGGGCATCTCGTGGCGAGGAGGCACTTACAAGACTCGCAGTCCGTTGCGTTCCGTACCCCTCGAGCAATGGCTGCCTGTTTTACGAACGCCTGACGTTCGATTCGTGAGCCTGCAATACGGCGCAGTCGGCGGGACGCCGGCCGAACGCGAGATGATGCGCGACCATGAGATCGAGCACTGGCCGGAAGCGATCGAGAGCTACGATGAAACGGCCGCGCTCGTGTGCGCATTGGATCTCACCATCAGTGTTTGCACAGCAGTCATTCACCTTGCAGGCGCATTGGGTCGTCCGGTCTGGATCGTGGCGCCGCTGGGCCCTGAATGGCGATACGGTTGGACCGGCGATACAATGCCTTGGTATCCGAGTGCCCGCATATATAGACAACAGACTCTCGGCAATTGGCCACCTGTCGTTGACGCCGTCGCGCACGAGCTGCAGGATTTCGCGGCGCACAGCATGATGCACACCACCACGCCATTAGGGCCCACATGATCTATACCCGTGAGCATCCCAGTCCTCGGTATCTGGAGCTGCAGAAGATGTACCGAGTCATGCACGAAAAAGGGGAGACCTTTCTCGGCATTCCGGCAGACCAGACTTTCCCCGGCAAAAGCTTGCTGCCTCAGGCGGGCCGGGTGAAGCGACTCATCGAGGCGACGAGCGCGCTCACCGTGCTGGACTACGGCAGCGGGAAGGGCAAGCAGTACGAACCCACGACGCTCACCGACGGAAAAGGCGGGTCGTGGCCCGGTGTCCTCGATTACTGGGAGGTAGACGAAGTCGTCTGCTACGACCCTTGTTATGCCCCCTACGCCCGGCTGCCCGACGTTACTTTCGACAGCGTCATATGCACCGACGTGCTGGAGCATTGTCCCGAGCAGGACATGACATGGATCGTGGAAGAACTGTTTGCCTATGCGCGCCGGTTCGTGTTTGCCAATGTTGCGTGTTACCCGGCAAGCAAGCGGCTTCCGTCCGGGGAGAATGCGCATTGCACCATCAAGCCACCGGAGTGGTGGCAGGAAATCTTCGAGACGGCCGCGGCTCGGCATGACGGCGTGATGTGGGAAGTCTGGGTGCAGTGGCGCTTGGAGAATGGCAAACTGGTGGAACAGAAAATCGGGACCTCATGATCAGCGTATTCATTGGCTACGATCCGCGCGAGACGGTGGCGTACAACGTCCTGTCCTACAGCATACAGAAGCGCTCGTCGGAGCCTGTTTGCGTCACGCCTCTGATGTTGAGCCAACTCAAGCGCGTGCTTACGCGCGAGCGGCATCCCCTTCAAAGCACCGACTTTTCTTTTTCACGGTTTCTTGCGCCGCATCTTGCGGACTATGTCGGATGGTCGGTTTTCATGGATTGCGACATGCTCATGCTCGACGACATCGCCAGGTTGTGGGCATTGCGCGACGAGCGATATGCCGTGATGGTCGTGAAGCATGAACATGTCCCGAGGGAGACGACGAAATTCCTCGGTGAGCCGCAGAGCAAGTATGAAAAGAAGAACTGGTCGAGCGTGATACTCTTCAACAACGCGCGCTGTCGTTCGCTGACCCCGGATTATGTGAACCGCGCTTCCGGGCTCGAGTTGCACCAGTTCAAGTGGCTCGAAAACGACGACCTCATAGGGGCCTTGCCCCACCGCTGGAACCATTTGGTGGGCTACGACGCGCCGACGCGGGAGGTGTCGCTCGTGCATTACACGCTGGGCGGACCGTATTTCAAGGAATACCGCGATTGCGAGTATGCGGACGAGTGGTTCGCGGAGCGTGACGCGATGCTGAGCGCGGACGGCACAGGACGTTGAGCGGATCGTAGGCAAGCCCCGAATGAAGCCCGTTCGAAGCGATGACGGTAATACCGGAGACCGGCCGCGGGGGTACGCATGCTCGCCGCAATAAGGCGTCTGCTTACGACACGGACGCGCACGACCGAAGCGCCTGTCTCGGAAATGCGGGCGTCTGCCGCAGACTCGGACACGGCGATGGTGTTGCTGCGGCGGGCGATCGAAAGCCGTGCGGCCGGAGCACTGGCCGCAGCGGAGGGTCTGGCACGACGCGCCATCGACGTGCGGCATGATTACGCCGAGGCCTATCTTTTTCTGGGCGAGCTGTGCCAGGGTCGTGGTGCGCTGGAAGAAGCAATCGATGCGTACCTGCTTTCCGCCTGCTACGCACCCGATCTCGCGGAGCCGCATCTGCGGCTGGGCCTCGTATTCCTCGATAGCGGCGAGTTCCAAGAGGCGTATGACACTCTCTTGAAAGCCCTGGAGAAGGAGCCGCAAAATGCGAGAGCGCATAATGCGGCCGGCGCCGCTCTGCTCCATCTCGAGCGCGTGGATGAGGCGCGGGCGCATTTCGAGCAAGCAATAACACTCAAATCCGATTTCGTGGAGGCCCATAGCAACCTGGGCTATCTCCTGTTCCGCGATTTCGAGCTGTTCGAGGAAGGCGAACGCCATGTGCGGCGTGCGCTGGAGCTTGCTCCGGACGACATCAACGTGCTCACGAACTGCACTCTCGTGATGCTCGATCGGCCTGCTGAAGTGATAGACCTGTGCGATCGCTTGCTGGCGCGAGATGAGCGTCTCGATCCCGTGCGGCTGAACCGCGCATTGGCGCTGCTCAAGCTCGGAGAATTCGAGCGCGGCTGGCAGGACTACGAGGCGCGCAAGAGTGTGCGCTGCAACTACGTACGGCGCGTGCTTCCGTGGCCGGAATGGAAGGGCGAAAACCTTGGCAGACGCGGGATTTACGTGCACACCGAGCAGGGGCTGGGCGACGAGATCATGTTCGCCTCCTGTCTGCCGGACGTCATTGCGGCTGCCAAGGCATGCGTGATCGAATGTACGCCCAAGTCGTTGAAGCTGTTTCGGCGGTCTTTCGATGTCACAATCGTCGCCAAGCCTCAGGACGACACCCACTTGCCCGCCTTGGCGGGAGCGGAGATTGATTGCTATAGCGCGTTGGGCAGCCTGCCGCGTTTTTTCCGAAAGACGTCGGCCGATTTTCCGAGACACGGCGGCTATCTCCGCGCAGACCCGGCCAGAGTCGATTTTTGGCGCAAGCGGCTGGCGAGACTGCCGGGAAGGCTCAAGGTCGGCATCGCTTGGCGCGGCGGCGTGCCGTCGACACAGCGCAGCCTGAGATCTACGGCTTTGCACGAATGGCTGCCCGTGCTCGCTGCGCCGGCTGTGGATTTCGTCGATCTTCAGCATTTCGATTGCTGCGACGAGCGCGCAACGATCAAAGACGCGCACCCCGTGAGCCTGCATCGCTGGGACGACGCACACGACGATTACGACGAGACAGCGGCTCTCGTCAGCGCGCTCGATCTCGTCATTTCCGTCCAGACCGCCATCGTTCACCTGAGCGGCGCATTGGGCAAGAAGACTTGGGCCCTGATATCGGCTGCACCGGAATGGCGCTACCTCGCGCAGGGCGGACAGATGCCGTGGTATCCCTCGGTGACGCTCTTGCGGCAAACGAGGCTGCATGATTGGAGCGGTCCTATGCAGGCGGTAGCCGAGGCGTTGCGTCGCGAGACGCCAAATCCGAGCTGAGCCTCGCTGCGCCAGACTGCCCTTACGACAATCCCGGAGGAGACTCATCATAGATCAACAACAAAGAGTGGCCGCGCCTATTTGGGTGAGCCTCGCACTGGTCGGACTGATGTGCTCGCTGCCGTTCCTTCAACCCCGCCATACGAATCCGATCACCTCCTTCTACAGCGAATGGCTGGCGTTCGTGCTCGGCTGCGCGGCGCTCGTTCCACTCGTGTTCGCCCGCTACTACAAGCCCCTGCGCCTGCCGATCATTGCCTTGACGCCGCTGGCGCTAGCCGCGGTAGTCCTCGTGCACGTGCTCCTGCTGAAGCTGCCCTATCCGCAGCAGGCGCTGCTCGCGATCGTTTGCTTGATCTGGTGCGCAGGATTGATGATCGTGGCCGCTCTTCTGCGGCAGACGCTGGGTCTCGAAAGATGCGCGGTGGGTGTCGCCTGGTTCCTATTGGCGAGTGGCGTCTTTGGCGCCGTGGCCGGCGTGTTGCAGCACTATGAGGTGCGCGGCTTCCTGGAGCCCGTCATAGCGACCAAGCTTGGCGCAGCGGTATACGGGAACCTCGGCCAGCCGAATCATTTTGCAGATCATCTGGCGCTGGCGATCGCATCGCTGGTTTTATTGCATGCGTTGGGCCGTGTCGGATTACGCTTCGCCGTCCCGATGTGCGCGTTGATGCTTTTCGTGCTCTCGTTATCCGGCTCGCGCAGCACGTGGCTCTATCTGGGTGCTATGGCGGTCCTCGCCGTCGTTGCCTATCGGAAAAGCCGGAGCAAGCCGACACGGATCGCCGTGGGGTTCACGCTTGCGTTGCTCCCCGGCTTCGCCCTCGCGCACATAGTGGCCGCTCTGCCGTGGTTGGCGCCCTCTTCACTGCATACGACGGTGATCGACCGGATGTTCGAGCTTGCCGGCACATCGAGCGAACGCCTGCAGATCTGGCGCATGGCGGGACTGATATTCACGCAGAGCCCTCTGTTCGGTATCGGTTGGGGGCAGTTTTCATGGCACTACTTCCTCCTGGGCGGCACCGTGCCGGGCGTCTCGCTCACCGGGCTCTACAATCATGCTCACAATCTCTTTCTGCAACTGCTTGCCGAAACCGGGTTGGTCGGTGCCGGCATCATCGCCATCGGCTCGGTAATCTGGGTGTTGAGCGCTGTGAGACTTCTGGGTCAGCCGGCGGGCTGGTGGATATTGGCAACGGCAGCAGTGCTCGGCGTCCATAGCATGCTTGAATATCCGTTGTGGAACGCTTATTTCCTTGGTGTTGCTGCCGTTCTGCTCGGCCTCGGGGACGCGCGTTGCGTGGAACTTCATCAGGCGAGACTGGTGCGCGCATTCGCCGTGGCGTTTGTGCCGGTCTCCATGGCCGGCGCCGTGGTTATGCTCGATCACTACCACCGACTCGAGTCCGTGCTGTATTCACAGTACACCGACGCGAATCGTGCGGCGCTCGACCGCTCTCATCAAGAAATGATGGCGGTGCGGGCCGGCTTCATCTTGTCACCTTGGGTCGAGCTTGCATATGCGCGTGACATAAGTCTCGAAACTGCAGGCGTCGGACAGAAGCTTGCATTCGTCGAGCGTGTCATGCGCCTTGCACCCACCGGCATGGTTGCTTACCGGCTGGCGGCACTGTACGCATTGGACGGTGACGAACGCAAGGCGCATGAGACGCTTCAGTGCGCCGTCGCCATTTATCCATCCATGCTGAAAGAATTTACCAACGTCTTCCGCAACGCGGAGACAGGCAATCGAGAGGCACAGTCAAAGTTCACCATGATGCTCGAGGCGCAACTGGCGCGGCAGGCCGTTCAAACGCAGGCGTCGAAGTGACGAAAATCGTCACATCTCGCCGTGGCTCGGCGCAGTCACCCGGATGTCATCTGCGCGCAGCTTTTCTGTCGCCAGCAAAGCTCGCTAGATCAACGACGTGCAGTGTCATTCACACATCGCTCGAATGGTATGGAAGTTGCAGGAGCTTGCGCCGCGCGGGCGGCCGCACCGCTTTGCGTTCAATCAATAATAGGAAGGAGCTCCTGATGAAGCACATACAGAAAGGCTTTACGTTGATCGAATTGATGATCGTGGTGGCGATCATCGGTATTCTGGCCGCCGTCGCGCTGCCCGCGTACCAGGACTACACCATTCGCGCGAAAGTGTCGGAGCTGGTGCTTGCTGCGAGCGGCTTCAAAACGTCGGTGGCGGAAAAGGCTGCGACCGACGGCACGCTGACGAGCGCCGGCGTGGGCCTGACGGTGACGGCTGGTGGCAAAGTGACGGCCGGCAGCGTGACGGATGGCGGTGTGATAACGATTGCTGGCGACGGCACAGCCACGAGCGTCGGCACCGTCGTGACGATCGTGCTGACACCGTCCGTTTCCGCCTCGGGTTCCGTTACATGGGCCTGCGGCATGGGTGCGGGCAACAGTGCGAAATACAAGTATGTGCCTGCAGAGTGCCGTAATCAGTAATGTAGTCGCCGCGTTGATGCAGTTTGAGAAGCCCCTCTTCGGAGGGGCTTTTCTTTTTCCGTCTTACGCTGCCATGTGAGGCACGCTTCCGGGATGCACTCGCGCCAAGGTGCCGATAATCGTCGGTCCGTGACCTTTTACGTATGTCGCTGCGATGCCTGTGTGCTGCATGCAGGGGTGTTGTGTGACTTATTGCCTGCTCAGATCGGGTAAGTGCACGTGGTATGGACCTTGCTGAATCAGCCGAAAGAGGCGCCATATGCTTTCGACATATCAAAACCAACAAGGGGTCCGGATGATGAGGCACATACAAAAGGGTTTCACTCTCATAGAGCTGATGATCGTAGTGGCTATCATCGGCATACTTGCAGCGGTTGCCTTGCCCGCGTACCAGGACTACACCATACGCGCGAAGGTGTCCGAGCTGGTCGTAGCGAGCAGTGTCTTCAAAGCGTCGATTTCGGAGAAGGCAGCCAATGACAGCAGCCTGGTCAGCTCTGGCTTAGGGCTCACCGTAGTGCCCGGTGGAAAAATCACGGGAGGCAGCGTCACCGATTCCGGCATCATCACCGTAGCCGGAAGTCAGGCGACGATCGGAACGGCCGTCACCATCGTTCTTACGCCGACCGTATCGTCGGCCGGCGCCGTCACTTGGGTCTGCTCCACCGGCGGCAATACCGCGATACACAAGTTCGTACCCGCCGAATGCCGCAACTAAGGTTGGCATTGTCCTGCAGAAGGACCGTGTAGGAGGCGGTCGCCCGATAAGCGGCGACCGCAAGGGGCATGGATCATCGCGTGCGTTTCGCAGCAGCGACCCAGTGTCCCGACTTCCCCCCCTTCTTCTCCAGTAACCCTATCGCTTCTATCGTCATGCCGCGGTCCACGGCTTTGCACATGTCGTAGATCGTGAGCAGGCCGGCCGCCACCGCGGTCAGTGCTTCCATCTCCACGCCGGTACGCCCCACCGTTTCAGCTTGTGCTCTGCACCCGACCGTCGAGGTCTTCCGATCGGTCGAGAACTCGACCGTCACTTTCGTGAGCGCAAGCGGGTGGCACAGCGGGATCAACTCTGCGGTCCGCTTAGCGCCCTGAATCGCAGCGATGCGCGCCACACCGAGCACGTCGCCCTTCTTGTTGTCTCCGGCTAGGATATGCTTGAGGGTGGCCGGCAACATACGGATGCGGCCGGCGGCGACGGCCACTCGGTGGGTTTCGCCTTTCCCGGCTACATCGACCATCCGGGCTTCGCCGCGCTCATCGAAATGCGTCAATTTTTTTGTCGGCATGCTTTGAACTTCGTATCTCCAAAATTATCATAATACATCATGCGCTTGCGTTCATTTGTCGCCGTTCTGCTGCTGGCCGTGCCGACCGCTCTGGCGGAAGGCTTGCCCGATCTCGGTGACGTTTCTCAAAGCACCTTCACTCCGCTGCAGGAGCGTCGTCTCGGCGACCGCATCATGCGCGAGATACGCCTGGATCCCCAGTATTACGAGGACGCCGAGGCGACCGACTACATCAACTCCCTGGGAGACAGGCTCGTCGCCAAAGGCAGCGACACGCGGCAGAAATTCGATTTTTTTCTGGTCCGCGACAATCAGATCAACGCGTTCGCGCTGCCGGGCGGTTACATCGGCGTCAACACCGGCTTGCTGCTTGCCGCCCAAAGCGAATCCGAAGTGGCGGGCGTGCTGGCGCACGAGATTTCGCACGTGACCCAGCGCCACATCGCGCGCATGATTGCGCAGCAGGAGAAAAGCCAGATCATGTCGCTCGCCGCGTTGGCAGTGGCCCTGCTTGCCTCGCGCACAAGTCCCGATGCCGCGTCTGCCGCAGCCGCCCTGGGCCAGGCGGGCGCCATACAGAATCAGCTCAATTTCACGCGCGACAACGAGCGGGAAGCCGACCGCGTCGGTTTGCAGGTCCTGGAAGCGGCGGGTTTCGATCCGCGCGCGATGCCCATATTTTTCGAGCGGCTGCAGCGCGCGACCCGCCTCTACGAGGGCGGCGCGCCGTCCTACCTGCGCACCCACCCGTTGACCTACGAGCGGATAGCCGATGTGCAGAATCGCGTCGAGAGCTTTCCTTACAAGCAGGTGCCCGACAGCCTCGATTTTCAGCTGGTGCGCGCAAAATTGAAAGCGAACCTCAATCCACCCGGCGAAGCCCGCGCGTTTTTCGAGGAAAGCCTCGCTGAGAGGAAGTTCCTCAGTGAGGCTGCGAGCCGGTATGGCCTGGCCGCGAGTCTCGTGCGCCTGAACGACTACGCCGGCGCGCGCCGCGAATATGCCTTGCTGCGGAAAGCCGGCCGCGCCAGCCCGATGATCGATAGTCTGGGATGCGAAATATCGATGGCGTCCGGGGACAATGACGGAGCTGCAGCTTGTTATCGCGAAGCGCTCAAGGCGTATCCGCACCATCGTGCGCTCACGTACGGCTATATCGATCTGCTCCTCCAGGATAGAAAGCCGCAGGCGGCCCTCGATCTCGTAGAAGACCGGATGCGCGCGTACACCGGCGACTACCGCTTGTATCTGCGCCAGTCGCGCGCGTATGCGATGCTCGGGAAAAATTTTGCGCAGCATCGTGCACTGGGCGAAGCCTATTACCGGATGGGGAACATCACGGGGGCGATAGAGCAGCTGCAGATCGCATCGAAGAGCGGCGACGGCGACTTCTACCAGCTCTCGGCTGTGGAATCCCGCTTACGCGAGCTGCGCGCGATGGACGCGGAGAATCGGCGCGAGCAGAAGCAGCGCGGCGACTGAACCTGCGTCCACCGCCGGGCGCATTGCGGCAGTGGCGGAATGTCCGTATATTCAGATCATCCGTTTACGGGGCATTACATGAACTTCGACAAGGAGCTGGACGCGCGCGGGCTCAACTGTCCGCTGCCGATATTGAGGACGAAGAAAGCGCTGACCGACATGGCGTCGGGACAGGTGCTCAAGATCCGCGCGACCGATCCCGGCTCGGTGAAGGACTTCCGGGCGTTTTCCAAGCAGACCGGCAACGCATTGCTGTCTTCGGATTCGGGGCAGGAAGAGTTTGTGTTTTTCATGCAGAAAAAATAACAGCGTCGTCTGCCGCGCGGTGCACGAGCCGCCGCCGGCTCAATGAAAGCGGCGATCCGACATGCCGAGTGACACGCCGTCGCACTTGGATGCGACGTGCAATGTCGAGCACGACCCGAGTGTGGTACCGGGGCTCGTGAGCGACATGCCCTTGCTTGCGGTTTCGCACCGGGGCGTCCAAGGCCATACGAACGGCCACGGCCGCCATAGGCATCGGGCACCAGCGCGTACAGCCATCGACTTCGACCGCACGTAAGCCTGCGGCAAGTATCGGGCTAGCTAGGGATTGCGGCCGTCGCTCACGCCTATGCCGAGCGCACGGTATATCGGCCTCAGCTCGAGGCGCAGCGCCGGCAGGCGCCGCCAGAGCGTGTAGGCGCACAGCAGAGAGCAGAGCCCGCCCAGCGCGAGCGTATGCCTTGCGCCTATCCCGGTCGCGAGCGCACCGGCCGCGAGCGAGCCGAGCGGCTGCATCCCCATGAACGCCATCGTGTAGAACCCCATGACCCGCCCGCGTTTTCCGTCTTCGGCCACAGTCTGCAGAATCGTGGACACCGACATCGCGGTCACGATCATGCCGAAGCCCACGCCGGCGAGGAGCACCAGCGACAAGGGCAGGAAAGGCGAATAGGAGAAGCCGATCATCGCGATGCCTGCTACGGCGCCGCCTGCGACGATCCAGCGGGTAAGGCCCGGCAGGCGACGGCGCGCGGCGAGGCAGAGGAGTCCCGTCACGCCGCCGATGCCCGCAGCGCCCATGAGAAAGCCCAGCGTATCCGCGCCGCCGGCAAAGACTTCCCCCGCGAAGATGGGCATCAACGCCTGGTACGGCGTGATGGTGAAGCTCACGAGCGCCAGTACCGGCAGCAGCCAGCGCGCCGGCGCGAGCCGCCAGGCATAGACGGCGCCCTCCCGCAAGCTCGCCCAGATGCCGGAAGGTGTCGGGCGCGGGCGGCTGTGCACGTTCATCGCGACGATTGCCGCTATAACGGCGATTTTCGAGACCCCGTTCAGCAGAAAACAGAATGCTTCGCTCGAAGAATGGAGCAGCAGCCCCGCGATGGCCGGTCCGACCATGCGGCCGGTGTTCTGCATGAAGCCGTTGAACGCGATCGCGCTCGGCAGGTCTTCCTTCGCGGGCACCATTTCCAGCGTGAAGGACTGGCGGATCGGCATGTCGAATGCCATGACGACGCCGAGCAGCGCGGCCATCACGATGACGTGCCAGACCTCCACGAGCCCCGAATAGGTCAGCAGCGCAAGCCCCAGTCCTTGCAGCATGGCGAGCACCTGGGTGGCGAGCAGCAGCTTGCGGCGATCGACGCGGTCCGCCCACAGTCCTCCGAACGGCGCGAGCGCGAGCATGGCGATCTGCCCCGCGAACGCCGTCACGCCGAGCAGCCACGCGGAGCCGGTCAGACGATAGACCAGCCAGCTCATGGCGAGCTGCTGTATCCACGTGCCGATGACGGAAAGCAGCTGCCCGGAAAAAAACAGACGGTAATTGCGATAACGAAAGGCGCGCAGCGAATGCTTCATCGCACGCCCCAGGGAAGGGAAAACCTCATGCGCGCCGCCGAGACGGAGGCGGCGTCTTCAGGGACCGGCCGTTTCAAGCGCCGGCAAGCCGCGCAAGCTGCGCCTTGACCTGCTCCAGCGTTGCGCTGAAATTCGCGAGCCGCTGCCTTTCCTGCTCGACCACGCGGGCCGGCGCACGCTCGACGAAGCTCGCATTGGCAAGCTTGGCCTGCGCCCTGCCGATCTCGCCTTCGAGGCGCGCGATTTCCCTGCCGAGGCGTTCGCGCTCCGCAGCGACGTCGATTTCGACCTTCAACATGATCTTCGAATCGCCCACGATGGACATGGGCGCATCGGCCGCCGGCAACTCGTCGACGACGATCACTTCAGAAAGCCGGCAGAGCGCCAGGAGGTAGGGCGCGGCGGCGGCGATCCGGACGCGGTCGCCTTGCACGAGCAGCGGCAGCTTCTGTGACGGCGCGATGCCCATTTCGCTGCGCAGCGTGCGGCACGCCGTGGCGAGCGCCTTCAGCGCCGCGACTTCGCTTTCCGCGGCCGAGTCCATTTTTTCCGCCTGCGACTGCGGATAGGGCTGCAGCATGATCGACGAGCCGGACTTGCCCGCGAGCGGCGCGACTTTCTGCCACAGCTCCTCGGTGATGAACGGAATCACGGGGTGGGCGAGGCGCAGGACCGCCTCGAGCACCCGCACGAGTGTGCGGCGTGTGCCGCGCTGCTGCGCTTCGTTGCCGTTGAGCGCGACCTTGGCGAGCTCGAGGTACCAATCGCAGTACTCGTCCCACACGAGCTCGTAAATCGTGCGGGCAAGATTGTCGAAGCGGTACTCGCGGTAGGCCTGCCCGGCGTCGCTTTCCGCCCGCTGCAGCCGGCTCACGATCCAGCGGTCGACGCTCGAGATCTCGACCGGCAGACTTCCGTCGAGGCCCGTGTCGTGCGAGGCGCAATTCATGAGCACGAAGCGTGTGGCGTTCCACAGCTTGTTGCAGAAGTTGCGATAGCCGTCGCAGCGGTTCAGATCGAACTTGATGTCACGCCCGGGCGAAGCGAGGCTTGCGAACGTGAATCGCAGCGCATCCGTGCCGAAAGCCGGTATGCCGTCGGGGAAATGCTTGTGCGTGGCCGCCGCTATCGCTTCGGCCTGCTTCGGATTCATCAGGTTCGCGGTGCGCTTCTCCACCAGCGAGTCGAGCGTGATGCCGTCGACGATGTCGAGCGGGTCGAGCACGTTGCCTTTCGACTTCGACATCTTCTGGCCTTCCGCATCGCGGATGAGCCCGTGCACGTACACTTCGCGGAATGGCACCTTGTCGGTAAAGTGCAGCGTCATCATCACCATCCGCGCGACCCAGAAGAAAATGATGTCGAAGCCGGTGACGAGGACGGAGGAGGGCAGGTAGAGATCGAGCGCGGGATTCGACTTGAACGGATACTCCGGCGTCCAGTCGAGCGTCGAGAAAGGCCACAGCGCCGACGAGAACCAGGTGTCGAGCACGTCGGGGTCACGCGTAAGCCGCGCGCTGCCGGCTTGCGCCTGCGCCTCTTCCGCGGTGCGCGCCACGTAGAGCTTGCCGTGCTCGTCGTACCACGCGGGGATGCGATGGCCCCACCAGAGCTGACGCGAGATGCACCAATCCTGAATGTTCGTGAGCCACTGGTTGTACGTGGTCGTCCAGTTCTCCGGCACGAACTTCACTTCGCCGCGCGCGACCACGTCGAGCCCGCGCTGGGCGAGCGTCTCCATTTTCACGAACCACTGGTCCGTCAGCATGGGCTCGACGATGGCGTCGGTGCGTCCGCAACGCGGCACCATGAGCCGATGCCGCTTCACCTCCACGAGGAGGCCTTGCGCCTGCAAATCCTCGACGATGCGCCGGCGTGCCTCGAAGCGATCCAGACCGCGGTAGGCCGCGGGTGCGTTCTCGTTGACGTGCGCGTCGAGCGTGAGCACGTTGATGGGCGCTAGACCGTGGCGCGCACCCACCTGGAAGTCGTTGAAGTCGTGCGCCGGCGTAATCTTGACGCAACCGGTGCCGAATGCGGGGTCGACGTACGGATCGGCGATGATCGGTATCGTGCGGCCGGCGAGCGGCAGAACGACCTGGCCGCCGACGAGATGCCGATAGCGCTCGTCGTCCGGATGAACCGCGACCGCGACGTCGCCGAGCATGGTCTCGGGACGCGTGGTCGCGACGACCAGCTCCCCTTCGCGGCCCACCAGCGGATAGGCGATGTGCCAGAGATTGCCTTCTTCTTCCCGCGACTCCACTTCCAGGTCCGAGACCGCGGTCTGCAGCACGGGATCCCAGTTGACGAGCCGCTTGCCGCGGTAGATGAGCCCCTGCTCGTAGAGGCGCACGAACGCTTCGGTGACGACGTGAGAGAGCCCTTCATCCATGGTGAAGCGCTCGCGCGACCAGTCGCAGGAGGCGCCCAGGCGCCGCATCTGCCGGGTGATGGTCGAGCCCGACTCGTTCTTCCAGGTCCAGACGCGCTCGACGAAACGCTCGCGCCCGAGCTGATGACGCGAGGTGCCCTGCGCTTCGAGCTGACGCTCGACGACGATTTGCGTGGCAATGCCCGCGTGGTCGGTGCCCGGCTGCCACAGCGTGTTGTAGCCCAGCATGCGGTGATAGCGGATCAGCGCGTCCATCAAGGTGTGCTGGAACGCGTGCCCCATGTGCAGCGTGCCGGTCACGTTCGGCGGCGGCAGCAGGATGCAGTAGCTCCGGCTGTTGTCGCGGTCGAGGCCGGCCTTGAAGTAGCCGGCGTTTTCCCAGACCGGATACCAGCGCGCCTCGATGGCGGCGGGTTCAAAACTCTTGGCGAGCTCCATGGAGGTTGCGGCGGGCGTTGCGGAAAAGCCCGGCATTATACCGGAGGTCCGCACCACTTCCCTGCTCCGGTCGGCCGCCTCGCCGGCGCCGGCGGCGGGGCGCGGCAAGTAGCCGCGCAGCGATTCCTC
>Ga0255338_1002204_pt1 | contig 30196 bp, 28 predicted proteins | sample MeOH1_35cm_T4_19_FD_203715 | JGI IMG/M metagenome (GOLD analysis project Ga0255338, IMG submission 203715) | Sandy soil microbial communities from University of British Columbia, Vancouver, Canada - MeOH1_35cm_T4_195 | ecosystem: Engineered > Artificial ecosystem > Sand microcosm > Unclassified ... | reverse complement strand
CCGTCGCGGTGGTCGGCCTGCTGGGCGTCATGCTATGCGTGCAATGGCAGGTGATCGGCCGCTACATCTTCAATGACACGCCCACCTGGGCCGAGGCGCTGGCCATGGTGCTGGTGCTGTTCGTCACCGGGTTCGGCGTGGCGGTGGGCGTTCGCGACGCCGGCCACATCGGGCTGGAGTCGATGGTGGCGCTGCTGCCCGAAAAATGGCGGCACCGCATCGAGATCCTGATCCATGTGCTCGTCGGGGTTTTCGGCGCCCTCATGGTCTACGGCGGCTTGCTGTGGATGTCCGCCAAGTGGAACGAGAAAAAGCCGATGCTGCCGATCACCGACGGCATCGACTATGTGCCGGTGGTGATCGCCGGCGCCCTGATCATCCTGTTTTCGATCGAGCACATCATCGCGCTGGTTCGCGGTACCGTCGTGGAGCCCGCATGGAATTGACTGTGCTGGCGGTGAGTTTCACCGTCCTTCTGGTGATCGGCGTGCCGGTCGCGTTCGCGATCGGCCTGTCGTCGGTGGCCACCATCCTGGCCGCCGGCCTGCCGGTCGCCGTCGTCTTCCAGAAAATGGTCGGCGGCATGCAGGTGTTCAGCTTCCTGGCCATCCCCTTCTTCATCTTCGCCGGCGAGCTGATGCTGTACGGCGGCATCGCCGACCGCATCGTGCGCTTCGCCAACAGCCTGGTCGGCCATGTGCGCGGCGGGCTCGGCATGAGCAACGTGATGGGCTGCACGATCTTCGGCGGCATCGCCGGCTCGCCGCTGGCCGACGTGTCGGCGATCGGCTCGGTGATGATCCCGCTGATGAAGAAAGACGGCTACGACGCCGACTACGCGGTCAACGTCACGACCCATTCCGCCCTGGTCGGCGCCATCATGCCGACCTCGCACAACCTGATCATCTACACGCTGGCCACGGCCGGCATTGCCTCCGTCAGCGCGCTGCACATGATGCTGGCCGGGCTGATCCCGGCGGTCATCCTGACGCTGTGCAACCTGGGCGCCGCCTACTGGGTGGCCCTCAAGCGCAACTACCCGGTGCGCCCGGGCGGCTTCGCCGGCTGGGGCACCGTGCTCACCACCTTCCTGGCTTCGCTTCCCGGCCTGCTGGTGGTGGTGGTGATCCTGGGCGGCATCCTGTCGGGCGCCTTCACCGCCACCGAGTCGGCCTCCATCGCGGTGGCCTGGGCGGTCCTGATCACCACCCTGGTCTACAAGTCGCTCACCTGGGAGAACTTCCTGCGCGCCTGTGCCAAGGCCTGCAAGACCACCGGCGTGGTGCTGCTGCTGATCGGCATCTCGGCGGCCTTCGGCTACTTCATGGCGATGTACGAGGTGCCGCAGCGCACCGGCGAGCTGATGAAGGCCGTCTCGACCGAGCCCTGGGTGATCTTCCTGATGATCAACTTGCTGCTGTTCGTCCTGGGAACCTTCCTGGACATGGCCGCCACCATCCTGATCTGCACGCCGATCTTCCTGCCGATCGCGATGCAGTTCGGCATGAGCCCGGTGCAGTTCGGCATCATCATGCTGATCAACTGCGCGCTCGGCCTGAACACGCCGCCGGTGGGCTCGGTGCAGTTCGTCGGCTGCGCCATCGGGGGCATCTCGGTGGGGCAGGTGATGCGCACCATCCTGCCGTTCTATGGCGCGCTGGCGCTGTGCCTGATGCTGGTGACCTACGTGCCGGCGTTCTCGCTCTGGCTGCCCTCGATGGTGCTCGTGAAATGAAGCACACAAGCCGCATCGGCACCCGCACGGCGTACCTCCTCGTCGCGAAGGAGGTGCCCCCCTGACCACACGCTGACCCTTCTTCCGTTTCCTGCCACTCAACCTTCGCTCGTGCCGGTGCGAAGGCTGGGCGCAGCGTTGCCCGCTGCTTCCCGTCACCGGCCACAACCACCCTGAGGAGATCTCTTCACATGAAAAAGAAACTCGCATTCTCCACGATAGCGCTGCTGTGTGCCGGCGCCGCCAGCGCGCAATCGACCGTCACGATCTACGGCATCGTGGACCTGAACATCAGCCGCGTCTCGGCCGGCCCCCGTTCGGGCGCCGGTGACGTGACGGCCATGTTCGACGGCACCACCAACGGCCTGAACGGCTCCCGCTGGGGCATCCGCACCGTCGAGGACCTGGGCGGCGGCCTGAAGGCCGGCGTGGTGATGGAGGCCGGCGTCAACGCCGACTCCGGCGCCGCGGCCCAGGGCGGGCTCGCCTTCGGCCGCCAGATCTACGTCGCGCTCGGCTCCGACGCGGCGGGCGAACTGCGCCTGGGCCGCCAATACGCCATGCACGACGTGGTCATGGGCTACACCAACCCGTTCGGCAATGCCCTGGTGCTCAATCCGGGCATCGGCGTGACCAACACCGGCCGTTCCCTGCCGCAGTTCATCGACGCGCCCCGCATCAACAACGTGGTGCGGTATACGAGCCCCAAGCTCGGCGGCCTGAACGCGAGCCTGGCGTGGGCGCCGGGCGAGGGAAGCGCGGACCGGTACGCGGCCGTCATGTTGCAGTACGGCCTGAAGAAATTCGAGGCCGCCCTGTCGCACGAGTGGGGCCACGACCGCGCCGGCGCCGGCCGGACCAACAAGGTGACCACCCTGGGCGCCAACTACGACTTCGGCGTGGCGAAGATCTGGGGCGGCTATCAACAAGGCAGGGATCTCACCACCTCGTCGGGCAACGTCGGGGCTTTGTCCAACCTGCTCGTGACCGGGCCCTTTGCCTTCACGGCCAAGGACCTGAACGTCTATACGGCGGCCATTTCGGCCCCGTTCGGACCGGTGCTCCTCGGCGCGAACTACACGCGAACCAGGTATGAGAGCGCGGGCGGGCAGAGCCTGGCGCTGGGCAAGGTGGGCATCGGCGCCCGCTATGGGCTGTCGAGCCGCACCTTCCTCTACGCCGGCTTGTCGCGGGCCACCGACGACCTGAAGGACTTCATCTCGCAGGAGCAGGTGTTCCAGCTCGGCGTGCGCACCGCGTTCTGAGCGGGCAGCAGCCTCCATTGCGTTTGACCCGCGGGGCTCTCCAAGGCCGCTGCTTTCCCTGGCGGTTCGCCGCCGGGGAATTTTTTTCCGGCATTCCGCTGCGTTTGCGCGCAATCGGCAAAGTTCCCGAGGCTGGGCGCGCGCTCCGCTTCCACGGTTGAAGCAAGGTTGATGTTTGGTGCCGGATGCGTTAGCTTCACGCCATGCGCGCCACGTTGAACAGGTCTTCGACAACGCCAAGGCCAGCGGCCACTTTGCCATCATCCCGATGGCTGCAGGCGATCAACGCCGACGCCAGGCTGCCGCCGGTTTTCGGCAAGCCGCAGGTGACGATGCTCGAGCTCGCCGGCATCGTCGGCAGGCGCCTGTCGTCCTGACCTGGAGGAACCAGTCCATGCCATCCCCCGCCACCCTTGAAAGCTTCATCGCCCGCGTGGGGCGCGACAACCTCGTCGCGCACGAGGCGGCGGCCCTGGCGCGCGCGAAGTCCGTGCGTTCGACCTGCGTTCGCCCCCTGTTCGTGAACGGCGACCACGTGGTGATCCGCTGGATCTTCGAGTTCACCTGGACGGACGACAGCGTCGGCCGCATCGAGGAGCTCGCCTGCCAGCGCTGGGAAGGCGAGAAGATCGTGCAGGAACAGTTCTTCTACGACCCGAAGCAGTTCGTCCGCCCGCAGCAATGACAGCGCGTTGATCCCGCATGCAGCGCCGCCTCGTCATCGTCGAAGGCATCATGGGCTCGGGCAAGTCGACGGCGGCCCGGACCCTGGCCGCGCGCCTGAACGACGCGGGCCAGCCGGCGCGGCCCTTGACCGAGAAGAAATTTCCGCACCCGCTGCGCGCCACGGACGAACTGGCGCACTGGTTCCAGCCCTGGCTCGACGTCTCGGCCGCTGAACTGGCCGCCCGCAACCTCGCAAAATGGCGGCTGTTCGTGCAGGCGAGCATCGAGTCGGGCACGGTGGCGACGACGCTGGATGGCCAGCTGTTCCATGGCGACCTGACGCACCTGTTCCTGATGGAGGCGGGGGACAAGCTCATCGCCGGACACGTCAGGGCGGTGGAGAGAATCGTTCGCCCGATGACCCCGCTCGTGATCTACCTGTACCAGGCCGACATCGAGCGCGCGCTTCACGCCGTGTGCGCCCAACGCGGCGACGAATGGCTGAAATCCCAGCTGGACTGGAAGCTCGGGTTCCCGTACGCACGACGGCGCAACCTGGCGGGCCTGGAGGGCCTCGTCGCGGTGTACAGGGACTATCGGCGCCTCACGGACGAGTTGTTTGCCGCGCTCGGCCTCGACAAGCTCGCCATCGACACATCGGCGGGCGACTGGCCGGGTTACGACAGCGCCATGCAGCGCGCGCTCGCGCTGGCCGAGCGCGCCGACGCCGACCCGGCGACGTCAGCCTGAAGTCTGCGCCTCGGGCAGCAGCCTCAGCCCGCCGAGCGCCGAAGCGAAGCTCACGACGGCCTGGATGACGAAGCCGGCCAGCGCCAGCCACAAGCAGGCCGGCTCGCCCCACGCCGCGCCGATGAAGCCGCCCAGCGCCGCGCCGACCGGCCGCGCGCCGGCATTCACCGTGAGGAACACCGACGACACGCGGCCCAGCATGCGGTCGGGCGTGATGCTCTGGCGCAGCGTGGTCGAGGTGATCGTCCAGACGATCGGGCCCACGCCGAACAGGAAGAACGAAACGGCCGCCAGCACGCCGCTGGGCACGGCGAGCGTTGCCACCATGGCGGCGGCGGCGAGCACCGAGACGGCCGGCCCCAGCTGGATGGCCCGACCGAACGGCATCGCGCCGACCACGCGCGAGGCGAGCAGCGCGCCCACCACCATCCCCGCGCCGTAGCCGGCCAGCGTCACGCCGACGGCCTGCGCGCCCAGGCCCAGCGCGCGCACGGCGTACGGCACGTAGGCGGCCTGCAGCACGAACCATGAGATGTTCCAGGCCACGCCGGTCAGCAGCATCGGGCGCAGGTACGCCTGGCCCCAGACGAACTGCGCGCCGTCCCTGATCTCCAGCATCGGATGGCGCGCCGGTGCCGCCGCACGCACGGGCTCGGCAAGCCCCCGGAGCAGCGTGACCGCCGACGCCGACAGCACGGCCGCGATGACGAACGCGGCGGATGCTCCGGCCCATGCGACCAGTGCGCCGGCCAACGCGGGCCCGCCCGCATACGCGGCGCTGCGCGCCAGCTCGAGCCGGCCGTTGGCGCGGCCCAGCAGATGGCGCGGCACCAGCGCCGGCACCAGCGCCGGGGCCGCGACGCTGAAGCCCACGGTGCCCACCGCGCCGGCAAAGCCGAGGATCGCCAGCCCGGCGATGGAGAGCCGGCCCGTCGCCACCATCGCCAGCAAGGCGATGAGCGACAGTGCCCGCAGCCCTTCGGCCCAGAGCATCAACCGCCGCCGCGACACGCGATCGGCCAGCACACCGAGCGGGATCGACAGCAGCAGGAAGGGCAGGGTCTGCACCGCCGCCAGCGTGCCGATCTCGCCCGGCCCGGCACCCAGCGCCAGCACCGCCACCAGCGGCACGGCGGCCAGGCTCAGTTGCTCGGCCGACTGGGCGGCGAGGTTGGAACCGGCGAGGGCGGTGAAGGAGCGGGGCAATGCGGCAGTCATGGGCTAAGGCGAATGGCGCCGCCATCGTGCCCCGTTCGCGGCGCTTGCGCTGGCCGTTTCCGGACGCGCAAATTCGAGGCGGTCATGCGAGGCGAATTCTCCTGCACCGGCCGGGATGGCAAAAATCCGGGGTTCGGAGCATCATTCGCAATCCCATCCCACCCGCAGGAGAACCCATGAAGAACACCCTTCTCGCCGCAGCATTCCTGGGCATGGTCCCGGGCGCGCAGGCCGCCGGCTTCACCCTGGCCAGCCCGGACATCAAGCCCGACACGATGATCGACAAGAAGTTCGAGTTCAACGGCTTCGGCTGTTCGGGCGAGAACAAGTCGCCCGCGCTCAAGTGGAGCGGCGCGCCCAGGGACACCAAGAGCTTCGCCGTCACGGTCTACGACCCGGACGCTCCCACCGGCTCCGGCTGGTGGCACTGGACGGTGATCAACATCCCCGCGAACGTCACCGAACTGCCAGCCGACGCCGGCGCGGTCGGCGGGGCGAACCTGCCCAAGGGCGCGAGCCATGTGCGCATCGACTATGGCGTCGCCGGCTGGGGCGGCATGTGCCCGCCCGAGGGCGACAAGCCGCACCGCTACGTCTTCACCGTGTACGCGCTCAAGACCGACAAGCTGGATATTCCGGCCGACGCGACGGCGGCATTGGCCGGGTTCATGATCAACGCCAACCAGATCGGCAAGGCGACGTTCACTGCGAAGTACGGCAGGCCGAAGGCGAAGTGAGCTGTTACCCGACGGGTGCCTGCACTCCGGCCCGGCCGAAAGCTTAACGAAGGTCAACTGGGCGCCGTCCGGCGCCCCTAAGATGAGGCGACCACCCGCAGCGACATGGCGCACATCCTCATTCTCTATTCCACCACCGACGGACACACGCTCGAGATCTGCCGCCGCCTGCAACAGGTGGTCGAGCAGGGACCGCACCGCGTGACGATGACGTGCGTCGACGACGACCCCGCCATCGACATCGCGGCCTACGACAAGGTCGTGGTGGGCGCGCGCATCCGCTACGGCAAGCACACGCCGCAGGTCTATCGATTCGCGCAGACCCACAGGCAGGCGCTGGATGCGAGGCCGAACGCCTTCTTCACCGTCAATGTCGTCGCGCGCAAGCCGGAGAAGAACAGTCCGCAGACCAACCCCTACATGCTGAAGTTCCTCAAGCTCAGTGCCTGGCGCCCGAAGGAACTGGCGGTGTTCGCGGGGCGCATCGTCTATGCGCGTTACGGCTGGCGGGACCGGATGATCATCCGCTTTATCATGTGGCTCACCAAAGGCCCGACGGCCCCCGACACCGACGTCGATTTCACCGACTGGAAGAAGGTGGAGGCCTTCGGCCACCGCATCAGCGAGATATGACGCCCGACCGGGCAAGGAACTTTCATGCCCTGCTATTCACTTGACGGCATCGTGCCCGTGATCGACCCGAGCGCGTTCGTGCACCCGACCGCCGTCCTCATCGGCGACGTGATCGTCGGCCCGAACTGCTATGTGGGGCCCTGCGCCTCCCTGCGCGGCGACTTCGGCCGCATCGTGCTCCAGGCCGGCGCCAACGTCCAGGACACCTGCGTCATCCATGGCTTCCCCAAGCAGGACACCGTGGTCGAGGAGAACGGGCACATCGGACACGGCGCCGTCCTGCACAGCTGCGTGGTGCGCCGGGACGCGCTGGTGGGCATGAATGCCGTCCTCATGGACGAAGCCGAAATCGGCCCCCAGTCGATCGTCGCCGCCTGCGCGCTGGTGCCCGCGGGCATGCGCGTGCCGGAGCGCAGCCTGGTCGCCGGCGTCCCCGCCAAGGTGATCCGCGCGCTCAAGGACGAAGAGATCGCCTGGAAGCTCGAAGGCACCCGCGCCTACCAGGCGCTGGCACAGCGCAGCCTGGCCTCCATGCGTGAAGTGGAGCCGCTGCGCCAGCCCGAGGCGGGCCGCGCGCGATCGTCGATCTCGCAGGTCAAGTCGCTGATCGCGACCAGGCGCCAGGGCAACGCCGGGCCGGACGCCTGACATGCTCCAGAACCTCGCGCAGTTCCTGCTTCACTGGGCCATCACGGCGCTGTCGCTGTGGCTGGCCAGCCGCCTGTTCAACGGCCTGAAATTCGCCGACACGACGTCGCTGGTGGTTTCGGCCCTGCTGCTCGGGTTTGCCAATGCCATCGTCAAGCCGCTGCTGATCGTGCTGACCCTGCCGTTGACGCTCCTGACCTTCGGCTTCTTCCTGCTGGTCATCAACGCCTTGATGATCCTGCTGGTCGCGCGGCTGGTGAAGGGCTTCCAGGTGTCGGGCTTCTGGACGGCGTTCTTCGCCAGCATCTTCATCTCGCTGCTCAGCATCGCCATCGGGTCGGTGGTCAGCCACGGCGATCCGGAAACGGAGATCCGCGTACCACAGGGAACGACCTGGCTTTGACCGGCTAGTACCTGGCCGAGCCCGCCGTCGTCAGCTCTCGCGCGGTGAGCCACAGGCGCAGGTCGAACTCCAGCTGGTGGTAGTCCGGTTCCATGTGCTGGCACAGCGCATAAAACGCCTTGCCGTGTTCGCGCTCCTTCAGATGCGCCAGCTCGTGCACGACAATCATGCGCAGGAAGTCCGCCGGTGCCTCCCTGAACAGCGTGGCGATGCGGATCTCGCGCTTGGCCTTGAGCCGGCTGCCCTGGACGCGGGACACTGTCGTGTGCGTGCCCAGCACGTTCCTCATGATGTGCAGCGTCGGGTCCCACGCCACCTTGGCCAGCGGCGGCGCACTCCTCATGTGGGACGCCTTGAGTTCGTTCACGTAGTCGTAGAGGGCGCGCTCGGTACGCACATCATGCGCATCGGGATGGCGCTGCGCCACCGCCTGGGCCAATCGGCCGGCCATGATCATCTCCCGCACTTGCACCAAAACTTCATCCGGGTAGCCCTGAAGATAGGGAAGGTGGAGTTCTCCTGCAGGACGGGAGGACGAGGACATCAGGCTGATTTTCCCATGCGAGGTGACGGCGCCTGTTCTTTACCCGCGCGAAACACGATCGCGTCTTTCGTTCAGGCCCGGTTCACGGTGGCGGCCGCACCATGCAAGCACCTAACCACAGGAGCTTCCATGATCCGCATCTTGTCCACCAAGTCCTTCATTGCTACTGCGATCGCGCTGGGCGCGGCCGTGGCGGGCTCCGCGGCCCACGCGCAGCACCAGCAGGTCCCGCCGCAGGAGCGCACGATCCACACGCAGCCGCAGACCGTGCAGTTCGGCCATGACAGCGACCGCGTCGAGCGCAACGGCCGCTACGACCGCCGCGGCGGCCCGATGGGGGACGCCGACCGCGATGGCATCCCGAACCGGTTCGACCGCGACTCGCGCTTCTACGATGCGCGCGCCACGTATCGCCATGCCCAGTGGGGCGACTTCGACCGTGACGGCGTGGTGAACCAGTTCGACCGCGCCCCGCGCAATCCGCGTCGTCATTGATCGGTGCTTGAGCACAATGGCCCGCTGCCTGGGAAGGCAACGGGCCATTTTCTTTTGCCCTATGCTCTGGAAACAGACAGGAGACAAGCCATGAAGTCGAGAAGAACGGCGCTTCGCCAATGGACCGTCGCGTTGGCCCTGGCCGGCATCGGCAGCATCGCCAGCGCGCAGGCGTTCCCCCAGAAGCCGATTACCCTGATCGTGCCCAATCCGCCGGGCGGGCTGGTCGATGGCTCCGCCCGGCTGCTGGGCGAGCCGCTCTCGCGCGTCCTCGGCCAGTCGGTCGTGATCGACAACCGCGGCGGCGCCAGCGGCAACGTCGCCTACGGCCACGTGGCACGGTCGGCACCCGACGGGTACACGCTGCTGGTCTCGTACTCGGCGTACCACGTGGGCAACCCTTCCCTGTTCCCCAAGATGCCTTGGGCGCCGAAGGACTTTGCGCCCGTCGCACTGATCACGGCGGCCACGAACCTGATCGCCGTGCATCCCTCCGTCCCCGCGGCCAACCTCAAGGAGTTCATCGCTTATCTCAAGGCCAACCCCGGCAAGCTGAGTTACGCGTCGCAGGGCAATGGCTCGCTGTCGCACGTCGGCACCGAGATGTTCAAGATGCAGACCGGCACGAGCATGGTCCACATCCCGTACCGCGGCTCGGGCTCCGCGATCGCGGACGTGCTGTCGGGCCAGGTGCAGGTGTTCATGACCACGCCGCCGTCCGTCATGGGGCACATCCAGGCCGGCAAGCTCAAGGGACTCGCGGTCACGAGCAAGGTGCGCCATCCGAACGTGCCGCAGGTGCCGACCACCGCGGAAGCGGGACTCAAGGGCTTCGAGCTCGAAGCCTGGGTGGCGATCTTCGCGCCGGCCGGCACCCCGCCCGAGGTGGTCAACCGGCTCGCGGCGGCGATCCAGCAGGCGCTCGACCTGCCCGAGACGAAGACCCGCGCCGCGACGGCGGGCATCGAGCTGCGCTACCTCTCGCCGGCCAACCTGCAGGCGCTGGTGGACCGCGAAACGGCGTTCTGGGCCAGGACGATCCAGGCGGCGAAGATCACGGCGGATTGAGGCCGGCGCGAGCGCTGCTCGAGCGCGATTCCACTTGCAAATGCCCGGTTCGCGCCTACGCTGCATGGGCATGGTGACGGCGACTTTCCGCTTCTACGAGGAGCTGAACGATTTCCTGGCCCCCGGGCGGCGGCGGCGCGAGTTCACCGTGCCCTGCGCCCGTGCCGCCACGACCAAGCACATGATCGAGGCGCTCGGCGTTCCGCACACCGAGGTCGAGCTGATCCTGCTCAACGGCGAGTCGGTCGGCTTCGGCACGATCCTTCGCGAGGGCGACCGCGTCGCCGTGTACCCCAAGTTCGAGGCCTTCGACATCACGCCGCTGCTGCGCGTCCGGGACCAGCCCCTTCGCGACACCCGCTTTGTGGCCGACACCCATCTTGGGTCCCTGGCCCGCCAGTTGCGGATGATGGGCTTCGACACGCTGTACGACAACGGCTTTGCCGACGACGAGATCGAGCGTATCGCGGCGGCGCAGGATCGCATCGTGCTGACGCGCGACCGCGACCTGCTCAAGCGGCGAAGCATCACGCACGGCTGTTACGTGCACACGCTGCGGCCGCAGGAGCAGTTGAGGGAAGTCTGCGAGCGGCTCCAACTCGCGCGCAGTGCGCGGCCCTTCACGCGCTGCCCGGGCTGCAATGCGGCGCTGCACCCCGTGGACAAGGCGCAGGTGGAACACCGCCTGCCGCCGGCCGTGCACGAGCTCTACGATCGCTTCAGCATCTGCGAAGATTGTGCGCGTGTGTACTGGGAGGGCGAGCGCTGGAAGGACTTCCGGTCGCTCACAGCATGAGGTCTGGACATGAGATGACGAGGCCGACACCTATTCACTTCCAGGAGAGACGGTCGCTGCTTGCCGCGGCAACCGGGACGGCCGCCCTGGCCGCCGCCGGGCCTCTCCAGGCCATGTTGTCGTGGGAGCGCGAAGAGCCGGAGGGGTTGGGTGTCGCAAACACGCTGGGCGCGCGCCTCGACGAAGGCGTCAAGAGCGGGGAGCTGCACAACCTGCACGCCGTGTTCGTCGTGCGACGGGGAAAGGTGGCGGTGGAACGCTACTACCAGGGCACGGACGAGCGCTGGGGCACGCCGCTGGGGACGGTTGCCTTCAGCGCCACGACGCTGCATGACCTGAGGTCCGTCGGCAAGAACATCGTGGGATTGCTGTACGGGATCGCCCTTGGCGAAGGCAAGGTGCCGGCACTGGACACCCCGGTCCTCGAGAGTTTTCCCTCGTACCGGGACCTGGCTCGCGACCCGCAGCGGCGCGGCATCCGGATGTCCCACGTGCTTTCCATGACGATGGGCCTGGACTGGAATGAGGACCTGCCCTACACGGACCCGCACAACAGCGAGATCGCGATGGAGCGCAGCTTCGACCGCTGCAGGTACGTCCTGGAGCGGCCGATCGTCGCGCCGCCCGGCGAGAAATGGCGCTACAGCGGAGGCGCCACCGCAGTTCTCGGTCACCTGATCGCCAGGGGCACCGGCTTGTCGCTGCTGGACTTCGCACGCGCGAGGCTGTTTGCGCCGATGGGCATCGAAGCCGTCGAGTGGACTCCAGGCAGCAATGGCGAAGCGGCCGCGGCATCCGGCCTGCGCATGCGCGCCGCGGACCTGGCGCGCGTCGGCCAGCTCGTGCTTCAGCGAGGTGATTGGGGCGGCCGCAGCCTCGTCCCTTCGGACTGGATCGCCGCCTGCGTGACCGCTCGCACCCCGGACTTCGAGGGCGTGCAGTACGGCTATCACTGGTACGTGGCGACGCGCCGGGATGGGTCTTCGGCCTACCTGGCGACCGGTCAAGGCGGCCAGCGTCTGGTCGTCGTTCCCAGCCTGGATCTCGCGTACGTGATCCTGATGGGCAACTACTACCGCACTGACCAGCTCAAGCCAGTGCTCGCCATCCAGAGCCTGATCGGCGCATCCATGCGGTGATGGAACACATGGGGGCGGCCCACACGCCATTGTCAGTCGGCCGGTCGTCACTACTGCCGACGCTTGGATACCTGCGGCTTCCGGGTGATCTGGACGGGTAAATCGACTTTGGCATCCACGTGGGCGCGACCGTGCTCGAGTGCGAGGTCGCTAGTGGGCCATCTCCCGATATTCAGTCCATGGGGGGAGCCGGGCCTTGTGGCATAGCACACCCATCCCCCCGTGGACGGCGAGATTGACGAGAGCCAACGGGCTTGGAGCTTCCAGCCACGGTGCTCCGTGTCAACGGGGTGCGGGCTGTTGCGAGTTGAAGTTGTCACGAGTGAAGTCTAGCTCGTCGCATCCGCCAGCGGCCTGAACCGGCGGCCGCTTTCAGCCAGAAGCGGCCGTGTCATCCGGGCCGGCTCTGGCTTAGAGCGGCTAAGAGCAGACGTGTCACCGTCGCTCCCGGCCCCTGGTCACTCATTACTGCAGCTCGATCTTCGCGGTTTGCGCGAGCCGCTTCCAGCGCTCGATCTCTTCCTTCTGGTACCGCGTCAACTCGGAGGGAGGCGACACGAGCAGCGTCGTGGATTGGCGCGCGAAGTACTCTTTCACGTCCGGCGCCGCCCCTGCTTGCTGGAAAAGCGCGATCACCTTCTCGAGAAGCGCGGGTGGCGTCTTGGCCGGCATGGCCGCGGCGACCCAGTTGTACGCCAGGAATTGCGGCACTCCTGCCTCGGCGGCATTCGGCACATTGGGCAGCAGCCGGCTTCGCTCCGGCGCCGTAAAGGCAAGTGCACGTACCCGGTTTCCGTTGATCAGCTCGATCGCTCCGCTGGCATCCACGACCGCGAAGTCGACGGATCCGGAGATGACCGCGTTGATGGCATCGCCTGCCCCCTTGAACGGGATCTCGGTGGTTTCCATGCCCATGAGCTCGTTGAGCCATTCCGAGTAGAGCTTGTAGGAGATCGAACCGGACCCGTAGTTCAGCGCCTTCGGGCGCTTGCGGGCATCCTGCACCAGGTCTGCGAGTGACTGGTAGCGCGAGTTGGCAGGAACGATGATCACGCACGCGCCGCGCGAGAGCAGTGTCACCGGCGCAAAGTCCTTCAGGGGATCGTAGGGCAGCTTCTTGAAGAGGGCCGCATTGGTCGACAGGGTCGAATTGCTTCCGACGAACACGGTGTGTCCGTCGGCGGGAGCGCCGAGCACCGACTGCACGGCGATGAAGCCGTTGCCGCCCGGCTTGTTCTCCACCAGGGCGCCCTTGCCCGTGATCTCGCCGATCTTCTTGGCGAACATGCGGGCCGTCGTATCGGTACCGCTGCCCGGCGGGAACGGCACCACGAAGCGCAGCGGGCGGTCCGGAAACCCGTCCGCCGCCAACGCGCGCAGCGGCCATGCCGCGCCTGCGGAAGCCGCGCAGATGCCAGCGACCACTTGCCGGCGGGTCAGTGCTTTGGTAGTCATGTCTGTCTCCTTGGATTGTGAATGAAGTGAATTCCTGCCGAGCGGACGTGTCCGCGTCAGCGCTTCAGACCCAGCAGGTCCCGCGCGATCACCCAGCGGTGGACCTCCGAGGGGCCTTCGTAGATGCGCATCAACCGGGTCTCGTTCGCCATCTGCTGCAGGGGAAGCTCCTTGGTCATCCCCATCGCGCCGAGTACCTGCATCGCATGGTCGATCACATCCCATGCCATTTCGGTGGCGAATACCTTGATCATGGAAACCTGGGTGCGCGCTTCGTCACCCGCATCGATGCGGGCGGCGGCGTCGTAAGTCATCAGGCGACACGCATGGATGCGAGTCGCGGCATCGGCCACCCACCACTGGATGGACTGGCGCTCCGAGAGCGCGGCACCGAACGTGCGGCGCTGGGGCGCGTAATCGCAGATCATGTCGAGGGCGCGCTGTGCACGGCCGATACACCACGCCGCCATCTGTACGCGGCGGCTGGACAGGCGCGTCTGCATCGGGGCGAATCCGGCGCCTTCCTGGCCAAGCAACTGGGAAGCGGGGATCCGGCAGTCTTCCAGGGCCACTTCGTAAGTGGACACCCCCCCGATCATCGGGATGCGACGCTCGACCTTGAATCCGGGGGTGTCCTTGTCGACGATGAACGCCGAGACCCCGCCGCGAGCGCCCAGTGCCTTGTTGGTGACCGCCATGACGATGGTCCAGTCGGCCCTGGCCGCCTTGCTGATCCAGATCTTGCGTCCATTCAGGACCCACTGGTCCCCGTCGCGCACCGCACGGGTGGTCAGCATCGACGGATCGCCGCCCGCGCCGGGCTCCGAGATCGCGATGGCGGAGACCGTTTCGCCTCGCGCGTAGGGTGCCAGGTAGCGCTCGCGCTGGCTCTCGTTCGCCGTTTGCAGCAACATGCGCAGGTTCGGCGAGTCGGGCGGCAATTCGTAGGGGGTGATGGTCCGGCCCAGCTCCTCGTTCACGCCAACCATCGCCACGACCGGGAGATCGTGGCCATCCATCTCGGTCGGAGCGTCGAGGCCCCAGAGCCCAAGTTCGCGCGAGAGGGCATCCAGGCGTTGCTGTTCCTCCGGCTGGAGGCCGAGAACGCCCGTCGCCGCCTCGCGAGCCAGCACGCCGGGCTCCAGCGGGATCAGCTGCTCGCGGACGAAGCGTGCCACCAGGTCCTTGATCATCTGGTGGTCCTGGTCCAGTTCGAATTTCACGTTGCGCTCCTCTGTTCGGGATCAAGTCGTCCGGCCGCCTCCTGGAACACGGCGGCCTCTGCGGAGGTGAACCCCGCCTCCAGCAGCACCTCGACGGTGTGCTCGCCGAGGCTGGGCGCGTGCCGTCTCAGTGCGAGCGGGGTGGCCGAGAACCTGGCGGGGGGGCGGATCTCCCGGATCGGGCCCTCGGTCGGGTGTTGCCTGGTCTCCAGCAAGCCGACGGCTTTCAGGTGGGGGTGTTCGGGCAGCTCGTCGAGCGTGTAGATGGGCGTCGCGGGAATGTCCAGTTCCTCGAAGAGGGCCATCCACTCACTCGTGGTCCGCTGCGGGATGAGTTCTGCCAGCACGCCGTACAGCTTGCGGATGTTGGCGTTGCGCCCGGCCTTGTCGTCGATGCGGAGGGCGTCGCCCAGCTCCTCCCTGCCGACGGCGCGAAAGAACGCCTTCCAGTGACGGTCGGTGTACGGCAGCGCGCAAAGCCAGCCGTCCTTGGTCCGGACGGGCCGGCGGCCCCCCTTCAACAATCGCGCGTAACCGGCACCTGTCGTCGATCCCTCGAAGGTCAGTCCTCCCAGGTGCTCGGCCAGGACGAACGCGCTCATCGTTTCGAGCATCGGGACTTCGACACACTGGCCCGTGCCATTCCGCTCGCGGTGCAGCAGGGCGGCGAGCACGGCGTTCGCCAGCGCAAGACCGGTCGTCTTGTCGGCAAGCACGCTGGGCACGTAGGCCGGCTCACAACCTTCCTGGGTGTTGAGGGAGACCAGCCCGCACGCCGCCTGGATGATGTCGTCGAAGGCCGGCTTGTCCCGGTGCGGGCCGTCTTGCCCGAAGCCGGTCGCGACACAGTAGACGATGCGCGGATTGATCCTGGCGACGGCTTCATGGCCGAAGCCCAGACGCTCGATCGCCGTGACGCGCATGTTGTGCACGAGGACATCGGCGCCCGCGATCAGGCGGCGCAGGGCGTCGGCGCCGGCGCGGTCCTTGAGGTCGAGAACGACCGAGCGCTTGTTGCGGTTCAGCGCCAGGTAGATGGAGCTCATCCCGACCCGCTGCGAAACGCCATTGGCGCGCATCATGTCGCCTTCGGGCCCTTCGATCTTGACGACGTCGGCACCCAGGTCGGCGAGGACCTGGGTCGCCATGGGGCCAAGGACCACCGACGTCAGGTCCAGGACACGGATGCCATCGAGTGGCCCACTGCACGCACGTGCAGCAGCAGGAGGCGCGGAGGATTCAGTCTTCATGGGTTTCCCAGGGTGCCCAGAGGTCAACGTCCATGGAAGACCGGCATGCGCCGGGCAGCCATGGCGGCCACTCCCTCCCGGAAGTCTTCCGATCGGAATTGCTCACGCTGGATCGCAAGCTCTCCCCGGTTGGCTGCCAGCACCTCCTCGGCGAGGTTCGCCCGCATAGCGCCGCGCGTGGACGCGACGGCCAGGGGCGCGGATGCGGCAATTTCGTGCGCCAGCGCCATGGCTCGCGCACCGACCTGCGCCTTCTCGACAAGTTCGTCCGCGAGGCCCATGGCGACAGCGTCTTCGCCGCTGACGCGCCGCCCGGTGTAGAACAGCAGGGCGGCCCGCTGCGGCCCCACGAGACGTGGCAGCGTGTGGCTCAGGCCGAAACCCGGATGGAAGCCGAGCCGATTGAAGTTGGCGCTGAAGCGCGCCTCTTTGCAGGTGACGCGAAAGTCCGCGACAAGGGCGAGGCCCAGACCGGCCCCAACGGCGGCGCCTTCCACCGCCGCCACGATGGGCTTGCGGTTGCGAAACAAGCGCATCGCGTGTTCGTAGAAAGGCGCCGGGTCGACTGGCGCGCCGCCGGGCGTGCTGCCGCCGTTGAAGTTGGCACCGGCACAGAACGCCTCGGCGGCGGACGACAGGACGACCGCCCGGCAGGAGACGTCTTCGTCCAGGGCAAGCAACGTGTCCGCCAATCTCTGCATCGCAGGCGCGTCCACGTAGTTGTGCGGTGGCCTCGCCAGGACGATGCTCGCAACAGGGCCGTCATGCAGGACCGTGAGCTCGCTGAGAGTGTTCATCTTGTCTCCAACTTCGAGTCAAGCCCCGCACGACGAAACGGTGCGGCGGGTCACTTCTCTCGTTGGCGTGCAGTATTCGCGGGAGCACCGGAAAAGGCTAGACTTCAATTTCGGTGTCCGAAATTGCCAGGATGGCCTCGCCCCCTTCCACACGCGAACAGACGAAGCAGACCGGGCAATTCACCCGGGCGACGGAGGGCAGCCGCTCGCTCGCGCGTGGGTTGCTCCTGCTGCGCGCCTTTCGGGTCGGCACGTCCACCCTCACGAATGCGGACCTGTCCGCCAGAACGGGGCTGCCCCGCCCAACCGTGAGCCGGTTGACACGGTCACTGGTCGACGCAGGCTTTCTCTCGTATGACGTAGGCGAAAGGGCCTATCGGCTGGCGCCGATCGTGCTGAGCCTGGCCGACGCGTTCCGCCTCGCTCACCAGGTCACGGAGGTCGCGTTGCCCTTGATGCAGGAGGTCGCACAGGCGCATCAGGTCAACGTTGGGCTCGCCCTGGCCGACCAGACCGACATGGTGTACCTGCTGTCGGTCCGACACAGCGCCGACAGCGTGTCGCGCTTGCGGCGAGTCGCTCCGGGCACGCGCGTGCCGATCCACGAGACCGCCGTGGGGCTGGCTTACCTGGCCGCCCTGCCGGCGGACGCGCGGCGAGCGCTGGTCGAGAAGGTGGCGCAGGAAAAAGGCTCACCGAGACTGGCGAGGCAACTCGAAAGCGCGATCGCCCAAGTGCAGAGACGGGGCTACAGCCAAGCAGCCTTCATGCAGGGGAACATGGCCGTCGGCCGGACGTTCCAGGCTGCGGACCGTCAGCTCTATGCCCTGAACATCAGTTTTGAAGCGCGTGCCGGACGGGAGTCGCTGGACTGCGAGCACTACGCGCAGGTCCTGCACGACCTCTGTATTGCTGCTGCGCAAGCGCTAAACGGTGGCCGGTCCTAGGATCAAGGCCCCTGCCCTTATACCTGGCACTTGGCGGCGTGCGTGACGACTTCAACGTCGAGACGGGGCTGAAGCAGTCGAGACGCATCGAAATGCACGTCCTGATGCCGCAGGGATCTGGCGGTGCGGCTGCTTTGGGTCGGAAGCGGACTTCGCTTCAAGCATGCTCCAATAGCGACATGGAACTCGCTACCCAGTATGGCCGCCAATACGGCTGGAGGTCCTGGCCGTACGCATATGAAGCGCTCCCGTCTCTGAACGGCGCGCGTGTGCTGGACTTGGGTTGCGCGATCGGAGATCAGTCGCGTGACCTGACCAGCCGGGGTGCGCAGGTGGTCGGAGTGGATGCGGACGAATACCTCATCGCACATGCCCGAAGCAGGCAGATCCCGGGTGCGGTGTTCAAGCTTGGTGATGTCCGCGACCCCGGGCTCGACGGGAAATTCGACGGCATCTGGCCAGCTTCCTTCCCGCCTACTTTCCTGACTTTGCCCCTGTGCTGGCCCGTTGGCGCGACTTGTTGCACCCTGGTGGCTGGATCGCGCTGACAGAGGTTTGCGGACTGTTCTCTCATGAGCCGTTGGGAGCCGGCGGCCGAGGATTGCTCGACTCTTACGTGCGCGAGGCATTCGACGCCGGTCGCTACGACTTCGACATGGGCGGCAAGCTCGCCGCATATCTCAAGGCCGCCGGATTCCAGGTCGAAGTCGAACGCATACTCCCCGATCGCGAGCTTTCGTTCACAGGGCCCGCCGGCCCGGATGTTCTTGAAGCGTGGGCCGAGCGCCTTGCTCGAATGACGTTGCTACAAGAGCGAGCGAGAAGCGAGTTCCCATCGCTGAAGGAAGAATGGCTGCGCTGCCTCTCGGCTGCTGACCATTCGACGGACTGCCGCGTTCATCTCTGCATCGCCCGCGGACTTGAGGGAACAACGTCCGCTGCCGGCCAGAAGCGGAAGTCGGGAACTGGCATCGCCCTTTCCAGAGTCAATTCACTGTCGTCGAGGGACAAGCTTGCCGTACATGAAGCGAGCTTGAGGGTCGGCCCTATCACCATCCCATTTCTTATCAAAGAAAAATATTGCCTGCTGAGTCTGTTGCAGGCGTAGTTTCAGCGGGTCGTGCAACACCAGGAACTCTACCTATGACCCAATCAGTTTCCAGCGAAGCTGCATCGCTTCACGCGCGCCGCAAGTCACCACTCGTGACACCGACCGACCTTAAGTCAGAGGCCACTCGCGACATTTCCGCGTCGCTCAATGCCGTGCTCGCCGACGTGTTCGCGCTCTATCTGAAGACGAAGAATTTCCATTGGCACATGAGTGGCCCGCACTTTCGCGACTTCCATCTCATGCTGGACGAGCAGTCGGATCAGTTGTTCGCGATGACCGATCCTATCGCTGAACGTATTCGCAAACTGGGTGGTACCACGCTGCGTTCCATAGGTCATATTGCGCGAACGCAACGGGTATCGGATAACGACGCCGACTATGTCGAGCCCGTCGACATGCTCGCCGAGCTGCGCGATGACAACAAGATGCTCGCCACGCGCCTGCGCGAAACTCACAATCTTTGCGATGACCATCGCGACGTCGCCAGCGCCAGCTTGATTGAAATATGGATCGACGAGACCGAGCGGCGCACTTGGTTCTTGTTCGAAGCAGGTCGATCCGGGGATTCGGCTGGTCACTGACGCAGTCGTATGCCGATCATGCTGGCAAGCTCTGCAGCTCTCATGCCTTGCCACACGATTGGAGCCACGGCAGTGCAACTCGACTCAGCAGGAGATGAACATGGAACAGCGCGTACTGGTTACGGCCGGTGCATCCGGCATCGGAAAGGAGATTGCGCGTGCCTTCGCGGCCAGCGGCGGCAAGGTGTGCGTCTGCGACATCGACGCGAAGGCGCTCGAGGCCGCGGCAGCGGATATCCCCGCACTGCGAACCGTGGTATGCGATGTCTCCAAGCGCAATGACATTGAGCGCATGGTCCCCGAATGCGTGGCAGCGCTCGGCGGCCTGGACGTGCTGGTCAACAACGCCGGCATCGCAGGCCAGACCGCCCCTGTCGAGGAGGCAGACCCCGACCAATGGGAGGCTGTGATCGGCATCGACGTCATCGGCACCTTCCACGTGACGCGCCTGTGCATTCCTCACCTGAAGCAGTCGGCTGCCGGGAGCGTCATCATGATGTCCTCCGTTGGCGGGCGCTTCGGGTATCCGAACCGCAGCGCCTATTGCACGGCGAAGATGGGGCTCATCGGATTTTCCAAGACCCTGTCGCGGGAACTCGGTCCGTATGGCATCCGCGTCAACGCCGTCGCGCCCGGCGCCGTGGGCGGCGAGCGCATCGAACGCGTACTCCAGGGACGCGCCGCGGCGGAGCACAAGACGATGGAGGAAGTCAGGGCTGCGGCTATGGGCGTGCAGTCCCTCAAGCGCTTTGTCGATCCCAAGGACATCGCCGCGCTGATCGTGTTCCTCACCTCCGACGCGGGCAAATCCATTTCCGGCCAGGTGCTGCCGATCGACAACGACGCGCAAACCTCCGCGTAGCGGGGCGGCGTGCTCGCCGGCATGGCATTGGCTTTGCCCGGGCTGCCGGCCCGCTCCAGGGGCGCCGCCATGCCAAGCACGTAGCTGGTCATGCAAAGTAGCGTGTTGCATCGACCGGTTGAATCCGCCGCCAGAAGCGGACATCCGAATGCCAGTGTTCACCGCCAGCTCCAGTCGCGCCACCTGCTGCCCGGCCCTCACACCAGGGCGAGCAGCGCTTCGAACCCCGGGTAGTCCGCACGCCGGATCGCTACCTTGCGCGCAGCCGCGGTCCAGGACTCGCCGGCCGCAAGCGCGGTGAGGAATGCCTCGCGGTCGGCGATCCAGGTGCCGCCCACCAGCGTCACGCCTCGGGCAAACAGCGGGTCCGGCAGGCAGCCGGCGCCGGGGCCGATCAGTGCAAAGCCTCGCGCGGTCGAGCACGCCGAGAGCATGGCGTCCAGGCTGTCGTTGAGCAGCATGGTGCTGGTGGCGATCACCTTGTTGCAGGTGGCCAGCTCGTTCCGGTCCACGGTGACCCGGTAGCCCGCGCGATCGCCGGCCAGGTCGGCCCTGAGCTCGACCACGGTCAGCTTCGCGCCCGCATGCACGATGCTGTCCACCAACGGCGGGAACAACCCGATCATGCCGATGTGATCGCCTGGCGCCGGAGCCAGCATGCCAATGGAATCGGGGCTGGCGCCGGGCACGAAGCCGGCGCGGTCGAACAGGCACCGGGTGAGCGCGTTGACGGCGGCGAAGCCGAGGGCGCGGCGCGCGCCGGGGGCGCCGGTGAACCAGCGAGCCACCGCCAGCCCGTCGGCGCCTTCCAGCCCCAGGCTGGGGTCGCCGGCGTTGGCCACCAGATCCTTCGTCGAAGCATCGAGGAGAACGTAGCTGAGGCCGAGCGATCCGTCCTCGAGCTCGATGGCACAGAACTCGCCGGCCTTGGTATTGGCCATCGCGGCGGGCGGCAGGTGCAGCGCGCGAACCCTGGGCAGTGGCGCGCGGTCGGCGAAGCGTTCGAGCAGGCCGACGAGTTCGTGGGCAACGTCGATGGCGCGGCTCGTCGTCATGGCTTCGGGGCTGCAGGCCCGCCGGCGACGGCCTTGGCCGCCTGCGCGCCGGAAACGGTGCGCTCGCGGTTCTCGGGCGTGTGCAGGGCGCCGGCGAAATAGGTCGCGGTGAGGCTGCGCGTCTGGCCCGGCAACTCCGGGTTGCGGTCCCCGTAGCGGCGCCAGTCGCGCATCCAGTAGATGTCGTCGGCGATCTGCAGGAAGCCGATGGTCTCGCGGTCCCCGATGAGCACGCCCTGGATGCGCAAGCCGCTTCGCTCCTTCGCGCGCAGGATCTGCGCGGCGACGGCCGGCGTGGCGCCGAACTCCCCGTCGGAGGCGATCAGCAAGTCCGCGAGTTGCCAGTTGCTCTCATCGAGCTTGGCCAGCGCCCGCTCCAGCGGCCCGGAGATGTCGGTGCCGCCGCGGAATGTCTGGCCCATGAACCCGGCCAGCCGCTCGATGCCTTCGCAGTCCACCGTGAGCTCGGTTTCGACGATCTCCTCGGGGCCCGAAAACGAGAACAGGTAGCAGGCCCGCTGCTGCGCGTGGGCGGTGCGCACGGCTTCCAGCACCACGGCCTTGGCCACGGCTTCGGCGCCGCCCTGCATGGAGCCCGAGGTATCGACGCAGACCAGCATCGGCCCCATCTCGCGCCGCTTGTTCGACACGCGTCGCGAGCTCGGGCGCCAGGCCGGGGCGAGTTCGCTCTTCACGTCGGGCATGCGGTCGTCGTCCTGGTAGCTCAGCAGCGTGCGTTCGGCATGGCGCGCATGCCAGACCAGGCGCAGGCGCGGGTGCAGCAGCAGCATCGCCTCGGCCGGCAGCATCCGCGCGACTCGCCCCGAGCGGCGCACGCCGAGGGTCTCGCCCGGGTAATCGGGGACCTGGACGATGCGGACGACCTCACGCATTGCCAGGTGCTCCTCCATGACCTGCACGTCGCTGTGGCTCGCCGTGTCCACCTCGTCGGTCTCTCGCGCGCGCCCAAGCTGGCGCACGATGCGCGCGAGTTCGGGCAGCGCCTCGATCAGGCGGCGGGCGCGCACCACCTCCTGCCAGCCGCCGCTGCGCAGCAGCCCGCGCATCATGTCCCAGCGCGAGTTCTTCACCAGGTCGGCGTACTCGCCGAAGATCGCCGACAGCCCGTCCATCGTGTCGCAGCGGTCCTTCCAGTCCGCGGCGAAGGCCTCCAGCGCCCGGGCCGCGGCCCCGTCCTCGCTGTCGCCCCGGTCCCGGTAGTCGACGATCATGTCCAGGTGGAAGCACAGCGAGCGCAGCACCGTCTCGGTGAGGGCCGGCTCGCCTTCGCAATGCCGCGGCAGGTCGGCCGCCTGCAGCGTCACCGCGACGTGGTCGGCCAGCGGCGCGGGAGGCCACTGCGCGTTGGCGGTGGCACGGCCTTCGAGCAGCCCCGTCCGCAGCCCTTCGATGCCGGCCAGTCGCGGCACCAGCCGGCCCTGCGAATGGACCAGGCTCCACAGCCACAATCCCCGCGGCAGGCGCTCCAGCGGCGCCAGCGGCGCTTCGAGGCGCTCGTAAATCAGGGACGTGCGCATCGAAGGGCCCCGCTACAGCGGCATGGCCGTGACCGTGACGGGATCGGGCACGCTGCCGGTGTCCACCTCCCGTCGCGGCAGCGTCGTGAACGCGTGCCGCGCCTCAATGGCCCGCAGCCGCAGCGCCTCGATGGCTTCGGTGGTCGCGGCCAGGTTCGCATCGGCCCGCGCCGCGAACTCGCGATCGATCCAGATCCCCTGGCCCGTGTAGGCGGCAAGCCCGGCACGGCTGGCCGCAACCGCCGCGGCATAGCGGGCGATGCGCGCGACCAATTCGTCGACCTGATTCACCCGCGCGCCGATATGGATGTCGCCGTAGCGGCGCTTGCGCCGGTAGCTCATGCGCACGGCCTGGCTCGCGCCCTTGGCGTCGTTCACGCTGGCATCGAGATCGGCGCTGAACCGCAGCCGGCCGGCGTCGTCGTAGTCGAGGTCCTCGGCTTCCTGCTCGAGCGCGGCCTGCGCCTCGAACGCCTCGACGACGCGGGTCAGCAACGGCGGCGCCATGCCGGCTTCCAGCCCGAGGCGGCTGGTGAGCCACGCGTCGATGGCCGCCTGCCGCTCCGGGCTCGGCGCCACGCACCAGGGCAGCAGCCACAAGTCCCAGGGCGCGACGGCCGCCCGGCCCTCGCTCGCAGCCGCGACCTTCAGCAGCCAGGCCACCTTGACCCAGCGCCGGTCCGACACATAGACCTGCTCGCCGGCGAGCCTCTCGCGCAACTCGGCCAGCAGGCCGGCCACCTCATCGGGCAGCGACACACGGGCGGCAACGGAGTGCAGCGCCGCGAGGTCGGCTTCGGCCAGCGCATCGGCGGCCGCCGGCAACGGGGCGCCATCGAGTTCCAGCAGGCTGCGGAAGCCGGCGGCCGACACCGGCCCCACCGGCAGGCGCATCAGGAACCGGTCGAAGAAGGCCTCGGCCACTTCGTCGGCGGGCACCTCGTTGGTGGCGCCGATGACGCTGACCAGCGGGCAACGCTCGCGGCCCGCGCCGTTGTCGAATTCGCGCTCGTTGAGCAGGGTCAGCAGCGCGTTGAGGATGGCGCTGTTGGCCTTGAACACCTCGTCGATGAAGGCAATGGTCGCCTGCGGCAGGAAGCCCGCCGTCATTCGCTCGTAGCGGTCCTGCTCCAGCGCGGAGATAGACAGCGGGCCGAACAACTCCTCGGGCACGGTGAAGCGGGTGAGCAGCCGCTCGAAGTAGCGCGCCCCGGCAAAGGCCAGGTGAAGCCGCCGCGCCAGTTCGCTCTTGGCGGTGCCGGGCGGGCCGACCAGCAAGGTGTGCTCCCCGGCCAGCGCCGCCAGGAACGCCAGCCGGACCACGCGGCCGCGCTCGATCAGGCCGGCCTCGAGGTGATCGAGCAGCAGCGCCAGGCGCTGGCGCAGGCGGCCGGAGGCATCGGCTGGCCGTGCTTCATTCATGGGCGAATGATAGCCACGCCGGGCGGCGGCCGCGCTAGTGCCAGCCCGCCAGCGCCGCCCGCGTTTCGTCCCACAGCTCGCGCAGCTTCGCGACGCGCTGGTCCACGTCGGCGGGCATCCCTTCCCTGGCCGCCGCCTCCAGCGCGTCGGCATGCTGCTGGATCGCCTTGGCGCCGACATTGCCGGCGCCGCCCTTGAGCGCGTGCGCGGCGCGCGACAGCGCGGCAGCGTCCTGCGCCACCACGGCGCCGGCGAGCGCGTCCAGGCGCGGCGGCGTGTCGGCCAGGAAGAGGGCGATGACCTCGCGCGTCATGGTCAGCTGCTCGTCGTCGAACTCCTTGAATTCCTCCAGCCGCGAGAAGTCCATCAAGGGCGCCTCGGGCGCGGCCGGCGGCGCGGCGGCGGGCGGCCCGGCGTCCGCGGCGGCCGGGACCTGCCCGACCCAGCGCTCCAGCGCCTGCGCCAACGCCGCCACGTGCAAGGGCTTGGTGAGGTAATCGTCCATCCCCGCGGCCTCGCAGCGCAGCCGATCCTCGGCGGACGCCGCTGCCGTGAGGGCGATGATGGGCGGCGCCTGGTCGCCCCAGGCCGCCTGGATCTGGCGCGTCGCCTGCAGGCCGTCCACGTCGGGCATGTTCACGTCCATCAGGACGGCGCCCACGCGCTGCCCGCCCGCCGCGGCCCGCGCCACGGCTTCCACGGCCTCGCGCCCGTCGGTGGCGGTGAGGATGTCGTAGCCCAGCTTGAACAGCATGGCGCACGCGACCTTCAGGTTCACGGCGTTGTCGTCGGCCACCAGCACCGTGACGTGCTTGCGGGCGTCCGCGGCGACGGCCGCCGATTTGCCGCCGTCCCCGGCGCGCGGCAATACGCAGCGCACCAGCGTCTCGAACAGCTGGTTCTGGCGCGCCGGCTTGAGCAGGCGGGCCTGGAACAGCTGCGCGCTCTCGTCGGCGGCCGGCATGAAGCCAGAGCTGAGCAGCACGATCGGGATGTCCTTCCACCGCCCGTGCGCCTTGAGCGCGCGCGCCACCGCCACGCCATCCATCTCCGGCATGTGCATGTCGGTGATGACCACGTCGGGCAGCTGCGCCGCGCCCTGCATCCAGGCCAGCCCCTGCGCGCCCGAGTCGGCGCTGGCCACGTCCATGCCCCAGAGCTGCAGCTGCCGGGTGAGCACGCGCACGTTGGTGGCGTGGTCGTCGATCACCAGCACGCGCTTGCCGCCGAGCAGGCCCGCATCGGCGATGCTCATGCTGGGCGCGAGCTGCGTCGGCGGCGCGGTGACGGTGAACCAGAACGTGGAGCCCTTGCCCAGCTCGCTTTCCACGCCCATCTCGCCGCCCATCAGTTCCACCAGCCGCTTGCAGATGGCCAGGCCCAGGCCGGTGCCGCCGTACTTGCGCGTGGTGGAGGCATCCACCTGCGTGAACGCCTCGAACAGGGAACCCACGCGCTCGGGCGGGATGCCGATGCCGCTGTCGGTGACGCGGAACTCCAGCACGCAGTTGCCGCGGCCGTCGTCGGCGCGCAGCTGGCGCGCGTGCACCGCCACCTCGCCGGTGGCCGTGAACTTCACGGCGTTGTTGATGAGGTTGATCAGCACCTGCCGCAGCCGCGTCACGTCGCCCTTGATCGCCACCGGCACCGCGCTGGCCCGGCCGTCCTCGGGCACGTCGATGATCAGCTCCAGCCCCTTCTCCCGGGCGCGCGGAGCCGCGATATCGCACGCTTCCTCCACCGCGCCGCGCACGCTGACCGGCTCGATCTCCAGCTCCAGTTTGCCCGATTCGATCTTCGAGAAGTCCAGCACGTCGTTGATCACCGCCAGCAGCTGGTCGCTGGACAGGCGGATGGTCTGCAGGTAGTCGCGCTGCTCCGCGTCCAGCGGTGTCTCGGCCAGCAGCGTGCTCATGCCCACGACGCCGTTGAGCGGCGTGCGGATCTCGTGGCTCATGGTCGCCAGGAAAGCGGCCTTGGCCCGCGCCGCCGCCAACGCCTCCTCGCGCGAGGCCGCGAGTTCGGCGGTGCGGCGCTGCACGCGCGCTTCCAGCGTCTCGTTGGCCTCCTGCAGCGCCTGCGCGTCGGCTTTCACCTGCTGCCGGAAAGCGGCCAGCTGCTCGGCGCTGTCGTGCAGCACTTGCGACAGCCGGTGCACTTCATGGATGCGCGTGCCGCTTTCGATCACGGGCACTTCGCCGCGCCCGAGTTGCTCGGCGCCCATGGAAAGGCGCCGCAGCCTGTGGCCGATGCCCTTGGCGATGAAGAAAGCGATCGCCGTGCCCAGCAGGATCAGCGCCACCATCGCGCCGAAGGAAACCTTGAACGCGCGGTTGATGTGCGCGGTGAAATCGCTCTCCGGCGCGGCCACTACGAGCGTCCAGCGCAGGCCCTGGGCCTCGCCGAACGGGCGCTGCACCAGCAGCAGCGAATCGCCCGCCATGGGCAGGCGCTGCAGCGCCTTGTCGGCGGCGACGGTGTCATCGCTGCGGCGCGCCCACATGGCCTGCAGCGCCGCGAAACCGGCGCGGATCACCGGGTTGGGGCTGTCCGCGGGGCTGGTGCGCTGGAACTCGCCGGCGCTGCCCGTGAAGAGGGAATCCCCGGCGGAACTGGCCACCAGCAGACCCTTCTCGTCGACCAGGAAGGCCGCGCCCCGCGAGCTGATGCGCTGCGTGCGCAGCACGTCGGCCAGGTGCTGCAGGTACAGGTCGGCGCCAAACACGCCGGCCGCGCCCCCGTCGGCATCGTAGACCGGCTGCGACAGGCTCACCATCAGCTGCCGGCGCGCGGGCGAGACCTGCACCGGCGTGAACACCCGGCTCTTGGCCGACAGCGCCCCCGCGTACCAGGGCGTGGTGCGCGGCTCGAAATTGCGGACCTCGGAGGCCAGCGGCCGCGCGCGATCGCCGGGAAAGCGCGCCTCGAAGAACTTGCGGCCCAGGCCGTCGGGCTTGCGGATGCCGATCGTCGCGCCGTCCTGCGTCTTCTCCAGGCCGAGGTACTCCCCGCGCAGGTTGGCGAAATGGACCACCGGCACGGCGGCCGACTGGCGGGTCAGCGCGAAGGCCATGGCCTCGAACTGCACCGGGTTGCGCAGCCAGATGCGCGCGCGCTCCACTTCGGCGCCCGCGATCCGCTCGGGGAACAGCCCGTCCAGCACATCGTGCACCTGCCGTACGTGCGCCTCGGTGTCGGCCTGAACCAGCCCAGCGACCTGCGTCAGGATCTTGCCCGCCAGGTCTTCCACGGCCTCCGTGCTGGCGCGCGACATCATCCACAACACCAGCAGCGCCGGTACGGTCGCCAGCAGCACCAGGCTGGCCGTCAGGATCCCGCGCAGCGAGAACATCCTCATGCGCGCGCCTGTCACAGGGCCAGGCCCACGAGTTCCACCGCGTCCATCGGCAGCGTCCGGCCGGGCAGTTCGACGAACGCGCGCGCGCCGGTCTTGACCGCGCCGGTGATCAGGCGCAGCGCCGCCACGCTCGCGATGATGTGCCAGCCCAGCGCGCGGCCCTGCTTTTGCAGCAGCATGGTGGCGCTCACGGCATCCCCCACGGGCAGGGTCTGCGCCGGCCCGCCATGCAGCGGGTCCTGCAACACGGCCAGCGCCACCGGCCCGGTGTGCAGCGCCACGTTGACCTCGAAGGGCGGCAGCTTGCGGCCCGGGTAGCGGGCCCCGAGGTATTCGTCGATGCCGTGCGTGGATTCGACCAGGCCCAGCGCCGCCTTCGCGGCGCGCAGGCCGTGGTTGACGGTGCGGGTGTCGCTGTCCGGGGCGAAGATCGCCAGCAGGCCTTCGCCGACGAAGCGCATGTGGCGCGCGCCGAAGAGATGGACGGTGTCGTTGGCGTTGCCGTAGAACTTCTTCACCAGCTCGGCCAGCTCCTGCGAATCGAGCTTCTCGGCGACCGTGGCATAGCTGGGAATGTCCACGAACAGCACCGTGGCATGGGCCAGACGCTCGTCGGCCGCGGCAGGATCGCCCTCCGGCCAGCGCTCGCTCAACTCGGCGGCGAGACGCTCCTCGTACAGCTTGGCCAAATGGTGCTTCTGCTCCACCAGCGCCTGCTGCACCGCCGCGCCCACGGCCAGCGCCTGCAGGTTGGCTTGCACCGCCCGCTTGTTCAGCTGGGCGGCGACGGCCTCGCGCAGCTCGCCCGGCCGGAACGGCTTGGTGATGTAGTCGTCGGCGCCGGTCGTCATGCCGATGCGCATGTGGGCGCGCTCCTGCAGCGAGGTGAGCAGGATGACGGGGATGTCGGCGGAGGCGGGGTCGGCGCGCAGCGCGGCCAGCATCTGGAAGCCGTTCATGCCCGGCATCTGGACGTCGCTGATGATCAGGTCCGGCCGGCGCGGCCCCATCAGCTGCAGCCCCTGCCGGCCGTCCTCCGCCGTCAGCACGTCGTGGCCGTCCTTCTTCAGGACGGAAGCGACCAGCATCCGCGTGCTGGCATCGTCTTCCATCACGATGATGAGGGCCATGGGTTGACTGTCCTTCCTGGGGGGCGGGCGGCAAGGGCCGCGATGGAACGGCTATCTTACAAGCGAGCCGGGCCCGTCAGCGCCCCGTTGCGTTCGATTCCAGGAAGTCGCAGGCCAGGTGCGCCAGCGCGCGCACACCCACCACGAGACCGCGCTCGTCGGCGAAGAACTTCGGCGAATGGTTGGAATAGGTCCTGGCGGGATCGATGCCCTCGGGCGTGACCCCGACGAAGAAGAACAGGCCCGGGATCACCTGCTGGAAGAAGGAGAAGTCCTCGGCGCCCGTGACCTTGGGCACCAGCTGGCACCGGCCCTCGCCCGCGACGCGCTGCAGCGTCGGCACCATCGCTTCGGTCAGCGCCGGGTCGTTCACCGTCACCGGGTAGTTCTTGTTGATGCACACGGTGCAGCCGGCCCGCGAGCCCCGGGAAATGGCCTGCGCCAGCGTCGTCACCCGCTCGTGGATGTCGTCGCGCATGCCTTCGTCGAAGGCGCGGATCGTGCCGCGCATCTCGACTTCGTCCGGGATGATGTTCTCGCGCACGCCGCCGCGGATCATGCCCACCGTCACCACCGCCGGCTCGCGCGCGATGTCCACGCCGCGGCTGACCACGGTCTGCAGTCCCAGCACCACCTGCGCGGCCGTGACGATCGGGTCCACGCCCAGCCACGGCGCGGCGCCATGAGTCTGCTTGCCATGCACGGTGATGCGGAAACGGTCGGAGCTCGCCATCGTCGGGCCCGGCCGGTAGCCCACGATGCCGACGGGCAAACGCGAGGTGACGTGCAGGCCGAAGATCGCCTGCGGCACCGGCTTTTCCAGCGCGCCCTGCTGGATCATCATCTTGGCGCCGCCTTCCTCGCCTTCGGGCGCGCCTTCCTCGGCGGGCTGGAAGATGAACTTGACGCTGCCGCGCAATTGCCCGCGCAGGCCGCAGAGCACTTCCGCCACGCCCATCAGGATCGCGACGTGGCAGTCGTGGCCGCAGGCGTGCATCACGCCCACCTCCTCGCCGTTCCATTGCGTGCGCGCCTTCGACGCGAAGGGCACGTCCACCTGTTCGGTGACGGGCAGGCCATCCATGTCGGCGCGCAGCGCCACCGTCGGGCCGGGCAACGCGCCCCTGAGCAGGCCGACAACGCCCGTGTGCGCGACTTCCGTGCGCACCTCGTCCAGCCCGAGCTCGCGCAGGTGCGCGGCGACGATGGCGGCGGTGCGGAACTCGCGATTGCCGAGCTCGGGGTGCTGGTGCAGGTCGCGCCGCCACGCCAGCACGCGGGCTTCGACAGCCTGCGCGGCCGAATCGATCTGTTCGGTGAGGGAGCTGGGGATCACGTCGCGTGCGGACATCGGGTTCTCCGGGATCGGC